>WNGJ01012688.1_pt1 | contig 11301 bp, 9 predicted proteins | sample 5400611 | NCBI WGS metagenome assembly WNGJ01 (sample SAMN13153375, study PRJNA577476) | soil metagenome | isolation source: 40 cm soil or saprolite under Garry oak tree replicate 1 | place: USA:California | collected 2016-06-15 | reverse complement strand
TTTGCCGCCTCGCCAATCGTTCTCGGCCACCCGTGGGATCCCCCTTTCTGCAGGGTCTCCCAATATGCTTTACCACGAGACCGAAGATTTGTCCAGCCCAACCGCAGTGTGGGAAGTTATTTCTTCAAGGCTCCTTAGTACCGTGTGGGTTCGACCCACTCCGTATACACTGGCCAAAACGAAACACCTGCAAGATTTGGAAATATGTGATTTTCAAGGCTTCATTGCGAGGCGGGTTGTGCAAACTAGTGCAGCCGATGACCCCCAAATCGGCTTTTTGGTGGTCTATCGTATACAGCGTAACAGTGGATGTGGATTAGGATCGCCGTAACAGTGGAGTCCGGGACCACACGCATCCAAAAACATTGAACCAACCTGTGGACTAGAGGAGGCCAGTATACGGTGCCGCTTGATTTGGTGCCGGAGAAAGGGGTCGAACCTTCACGGCCTTGCGGCCACCGGATTTTGAGTCCGGCGCGTCTGCCAGTTCCGCCACTCCGGCGCAGATTTCGAGTGGTAGTGTATCACGGCGTCGTCGATTCTCCACCAAGCCTCCCGACCATCCCGACTTTGCTGCGGCCCTTACTGAACGGATGACTTTGTTGGTGTAGCTGTGGATGCCCAAAATCCTCTCTCCCGCTCCGTACTGCTTCTCTTGGTCTAGTTTTGGCCAAATGAGTCCAGGATTTGTCCATTCCCTTGATCCTCAGATGACGCCGCTGTTTGGGCGACCAACTGGCAAATGGGGACGATCTGCATATTCCGGTGGTTTGTTCGCGTTCGGACGACGGTGTGTTTCTCACCTAGAGATTGCCATTTTTTTCTGCCCCGAGCGTTTGTACTGCTTTTCAATCGTCGCACCAACCCGTAGCGCCACTTGGCCGCCGATGAAATGGTCACGGAGCAAATCGAGAAGGCCGTGAACAAGATATGCAGCGTCGTGGGGAACTGAACTACCGCGATCCCGCCACAGCCTGCGCCATTTGGACTTAGAGACGCCGACGTAACACAACCTTGAAAGAGCTACATGCTGGAAGCCGTAATCGAGCGTCGTTGGAATGCGCATAGACGATGCGGCCCGTTACGCCTTCGCTCTTGTGCGCGGTTCGCTTCACTGGATTGGCCGCGCTGGAATACCGAGATAGCGATACGCAAGGAAGATCAACATTCCGGCAACTATCGGGAAAGCTGTCACAAATTGCGGGGTAAATCCCATCAACCCCGCTCCGAGGATAAATCCGTGTGCTTTGGCGAGGGCGTGGGAAACGCTATCCGCCTTACGTCCCACAGACCACCGCGAACACCGTGCAATAGAAAAACTCGCTAACCAAAACCGCGATAAGCGAGAGAAGCCCTCTACGCTGTTGCTTCCAAAGGAGATTGCCGACAGGTAGCAACAATCCATTAAAATATTAATGCGATGGAGTCTGCCATGTACACAAGCCAAACGTGCGGATAGGGCTGGCCATCAACGGTCTCCAAAGGCCTGCTTGGTGTGGGGTTCATCACAAGTTCGGAGGCCCTGCCAAGAGTATGACCAGGTAAAACAAGATACAGAAAAATATGATGCGCCACCCGACCTCCCAGCCGGGATTCTTAACCTTGCGGCAAATCATCCATACGATAAGCCCATTAAAGGTAAGAATCAGGAGACCTCCAACCAACTCTCCCAAGTCGTGGACGAGGTCAACATCATGCCGCCAATCTGTAAAAAAAGCCCGCACGATTCCCAATCGCCACCAAAGTAAACAGAGGGGAACCAGATAGGCGGCAGCCGCAGCAGCTTGCTTGAGTCCCCGCTTGAGTTTTACTCTGAGCAGCTCCCTACGAAACTGCCTGAACAATTCTCGTCGCTCTCGCAAGTCCTCACTCATCCGCCGAAGCGCAACATACTCGGGTTGTTCATGCTTGAGGTCATCCATAAAGCACAGCCCTCTCCAGCAGAGTGTCGTTCGTTGCGATGATGAAGATAATACTGACAGTTCCGTGGACCTATCAACGGTGTGGTTGCCCAATATGACATGCCGTGAGTCTCCTGGCTAGATGGGCGAATCGGGACCTCGTGCGGGAAAAGGACCTGTGGGGCCGTGATGTACGGGTTGGCAGTGCCCCGAACGAGCGTATGAATCACTTCGTCGGCGAATGATCTCCTGACCCTTTGGCGGATGCGCGTTCGGGGTTTAAGCATGCCTGGTGGTAGTCAGACTCACAACCATTAGCGCTGGGGGAATTTACATGGATTCCTGCATTTTTAACCCGGAAATGGTCTTGCTGGTAGGAGACGATTAGCTCTAAGGCATAGAACGGATACGATTTAGAACGTCAGCAAAGTCGGACGGCAAATTGCAAGATGCAACAGGGGAAAGGCTGTCCAGTTGAATGCATTTGAAGAGGCTCCTAGCAGTTTCAGTACTCACCGCGCGTAGCTCTTCTGCGAGGTCGCCCCGATCCTAGCATTCTAATCCCGCGCCGGACTGCCTGCCAAAAACACAATTTCATCGTTCAAAGCCCGGAGGCTCCCGTGATCGCCCATGCCCTACTCTGGCTCAGGAACCGACCCATTTCCTTCTTCCTTGTTTCTCTCATCGTCGTGGTCCCCTTGGTGGTCATCAGCTGTGGCGGGGTAAATAACACGGTGCAAAGCCCCGATGCGGGGACCGTCAACGTCTCGCTCAGTGATCCTCCCAGTTGCATGCCGCCTATGGGTCACTTCACGCACCTGTTCATCACCGTGCAGTCGGTCGAAGCGCATACGAGTGCGACTGCAGGCGACCGTTCGGCAGGCTGGCAGGAACTCGCTCCGCAACTCGCCTCCGCGCCGCAGCAGATTGATCTGTTCTCCCAGGCAAACACCAACTGCGTGCTTGCGCAATTGGGTTCCGCGAGCTTGCCCGTAGGAAGCCTTCAGCAGATTCGTCTTGTGCTGCTGTCCAACAGGCCAGCCGCAGGCGCTGCCACGCCTTCTCCAAACGCTTGCGCGGGCCACGGCTTCAACTGCGTGGTCCTGGATGACGGCTCGATCCACGAGATCATGTTGAGCAGCGAAGCACAAACGGGATTGAAAATTCCTCCCGGCCAGATCATGGGAGGTGCAATTCAAGTCGCCGCCGGACAAAGCGTGGATCTGAACATCGACTTCAACGCGTGCTTCTCGATCGTGCAGGAAGGGAATGGCGTCTTCCGCCTGAAGCCCGCCCTGACGGCGGGTATCGTCAGCGCCAACAATTCCGGCATTGGCGGCCAGGTCGTCGATTCCGTCAGCAAAAAGCCGATCGCAGGAAACGTGATGGTGGCCATCGAGAAGACCGACAGTAGCGGAGTGGACCGCGTCCTCATAGAGACGACGGCAGATTCGCAGGGCAATTTCCGCTTCTGTCCGATGCCGATGGGAACGTTCGACATCGTAATAGTTGCGCTTACCAGCAGTAACGCGCCTTACAACGCGACCGCCATCGTGAATGTGCCGAACGGTTCGAATCTCGGCGCCATCCCGCTGGTCGCAGAGACCGCTGCCACCGGCCCGGCCATTCTTCAGGGCTTCCTAACCGCGAAGACCGCAACCGGCGGTGCTACCCTCGACGTGAGTCTCGCGGCGCTCCAGAGCATCTCGCTTTCCGGCAACCTCACGAGGCAGTTGAACATTCCTCTGCAGAACACGAGTGCATCAGCGACGGGCCCGGCGGTGAATTCTACAGGCTTGGTATCCATCACCGGCAGCACGAGCTGTCCTATGGGAAGTCCCATGGGAGCCAACTGCGCGCAATACATACTCGTGGTTCCCGCCAGCAATCCGAGCGTAGCCGTGTTTGCGCCAGGCGGTCTGACCTTTGCAGCGCCAGCGAGCGGCGACGTTCGGTTCACCGTGGACACACAAGCGGCCGTGCCCATGAGCGGAGGAAAGCCCGATTGCATGCCGCCCGAGATCATGACCTCCAACGACGCTAGCACTCCGCCACAGCCGCTCAAAGTGACAGCCGGCATAACGACCAACGTCGCTCGGACGGACTTCTCCGGTTGTTCCTGATCGGCCTCGGCGCAGGAGTTCCCACATTCACTCGCAGGCTTGGGTGCTGCCCGCCGCAAGCTCCCACGCAAGCTGCTAAGTACCCTGTTTCATAAATACGATAACGTATAATTAGCATGTAGGACTTCCTTCTGGTATCCTGCTGCCAGGAGGATCAGCTATTTGCCACGCAAGAGCCCGTATAAAATCGTCCTCACCGAGCAAGAACAAAAGGAGTTGGAACGGCGCACCAATAAATATACGTTGCCGTATTTTACCGTCGCTCGCGCAAAAATGATCCTCCTCGCTCAGCAAGGTCTCTCGAACGATCAGATTGCCGATCGCCTGAGCACGCGACGCGAAATCGTCAGCCGCTGGCGAAAACGATTCTTTGAAAAACGTTTGGCCGGCCTGGAAGACTGCCCACGCCCCGGCCGACCCCGGGTTTCCCCCCCCCAGAACTGGTCGTGCGCGTTAAAGCCATCGCCTGCGAATTGCCCCATCGTTTCGGTGTGCCCCTTTCTCGCTGGAGCGTGGCCGAACTCGGCGCCCACGTCCGCGCCTGCGGCCTGACGGCATCCGTCAGTGACACCACCATCTGGCGATGGCTGAGCGAGGACGCCATCCGTCCCTGGCAGCACCGCTGCTGGATCTTCCCGCGAGACCCGCATTTCGAAGCCAAGGTCGGAAGGGTCTTGGATTTGTACCAACGCCTCTGGAAGGGCCGTAAACTCGGCCCCAACGAATTCGTCCTCTCCGCGGATGAAAAAACCAGCATTCAAGCACGCCGCCGAAAAGCCCGCTCGTTACCCCCGCAACCCCGTCGGCCGATGAAGATCGAACACGAATATGAGCGGCTGGGGGCCTGGGCCTATCTCGCCGCCCTGGACGTCCACCGTCCGAAACTCTTCGTTCGCTGCGAAGCCAAAACCGGAATCGCGGCCTTTGACCGGCTCGTGGATCAAATCATGAAACAGCGGCCCTACCGCCAGGCCCGAAGAGTTTTCTGGATTGTCGACAACGGCTCCGCGCATCGGGGGCCCCGCGCAGTCCGCAGGCTGCAGACCAAGTATCCCAACCTGGTGCTCGTTCATGGACCTGTTCACGCCAGTTGGCTCAATCAAATCGAAATCTATTTTTCCATCGTCCAACGAAAAATCTTGACGCCCAACGATTCCCGTTCCTTGCAGGAGTTGGCGCAACGCCTACTCGCCTTCGAGCGGCACTACCAAACTATCGCGAAACCTTTCGAGTGGCGGTTCACACGAAAGGATCTCAACGCATTGCTCCGCAAACTGCGTCGCCCTTTGGCAAAGGCGGCCTAGAAAATACGTGACCGAACATACGAACCGGAGCACTTAGTGTCCTGTTCCGCCAAAAATAATGCGAGACCTCTTCCATTGAAACGGTTTAACATGCTCCGTGCAGTTTGTCCGGCCGGGGTGTCGGGCCACGCTGATAGAACCCTTGGTTCCCAGGAGAAACTCGTGCAACGATCGAGGTGTCTTCTCTTTTCGTTGATTTTTTCCGCCGTCGTTTGTTTTCTAGCTGCTAGTCTGGTCACCGCCGCAAACGGCCCCACGAATCGAACCTACCTCCACAAGAACTGGCAAATCCAATCTTCCTGTGAAGCAAAAACCACGGGCGAGCAAATCTCGCTCGCTGGCTTCGACGCCGCAGGCTGGCACCGGGCCGAGATTCCGGCGACCGTCGTCGGCGCTCTCGTCACCGACAAGACGTATCCCGATCCCGATTACGCCATGAATTTGGATTCTTTTCCGGGGATGAGTCACTCGAACACCCAGCTTTTCGCCAATATGGATATGCCCGACGGAAGCCCGTTCAAGTGCTCTTGGTGGTACCGAACCGAATTCCTCTCGCCCGCGGGCGCAGGAAAAAATGTGTGGATCAATTTCCTCGGAATCAATTACCGCGCCAACATTTGGGTCAACGGACAGAAAATCGCCGATACCAACGATATTGCCGGAACCTACCGCGCGTACGAATTCAACATCACGCAATTTCTCAAGTCCGGAAAAACGAATGCTCTTGCACTGGAAATCTTCGCGCCCGACAAATACGACCTCGGCATCACATGGGTGGATTGGAATCCCACGCCGCCAGACAAAAACATGGGGATCTGGAAGGAAGTGTTCCTCACCTCCAGCGGAGCCGTCGCGGTGAGAAACCCATTCGTCTCTTCGAAACTTGACGGGCAGTACAAGTCGGCCGAATTGACCATCAGCGCCGAACTCCGCAATGCTTGGAAAGCTTCAGTCAAAGGAGTGCTGCGGGCAGAATTGGAAGGGATCGCCCTCGAGCAGCCTGTGGAATTGGCGGCCGGGGAAACGAAGACGGTCAAATTTTCCCCAGGGCAATTCGCGAAACTCAAATTGGCCCATCCCAGGATCTGGTGGCCGTATCAGATGGGCACGCCGAATCTCTACACGGCAAGGCTGCTCTTCGAAATCGGCAAGCAGATTTCGGACACCGCGAATGTCACATTTGGCATTCGTGAAGTCACTTCCGAATTGACCGACAGGGGTTATCGCCTCTTCAAGGTCAATGGCCGCAAGCTACTGATTCGAGGCGCAGCCTGGGCGCCCGAGCTGCTCTTCCGCTGGTCTTCCGCAAAGCTCGACGCCGATCTTGCCTACGTACGCGACATGCACCTGAACACCATTCGCCTGGAAGGCCGTCTCGACCGCGACGAATTTTTCGAAAAAACCGACAAGCTCGGCATTCTCGTCATGCCCGGCTGGACCTGCTGCGACGCCTGGGAACGCTGGAAGTTTTGGACCGGCGATCAGAGCCACGTTGCCGCCGCGTCGCTGCGAGATCAAATCACGCGCTTGCGCAATCACCCGAGCGTCTTCGTCTTCCTGAATGGAAGCGACAATCCTCCCCCTCCCGATGTCGAGCAAATGTATTTGGACATCGAAAAGGAATTGGAATGGCCCAATCCCGTTGTTTCGTCCGCATCGGCGCAGAAAACGACCCTGACCGGCGAGTCCGGCGTCAAGATGACCGGCCCCTACGAATATGTACCGCCGGCTTACTGGCTTGAAGACACGGAAGCCGGCGGCGCTTACGGCTACAACACCGAAACCAGTCCCGGCCCGGCCATTCCGCCCCGCGAGTCCCTGGAGAAATTCATTCCCAAGGACCATCTTTGGCCAATCGACGGCGTGTGGAACTATCACGCCGGCGGCGAACGCTTTACCAACGTGAACATTTTCACCGACGGCTTAAGTCGTCGCTACGGCGAAGCCACTTCCCTCGGCGAATATGAGCGCAAGGCTCAGGCCATGACCTACGACGGCGAGCGCGCCATGTTCGAAGCCTATGGCCGCAACAAATACACCGCCACCGGCGTGATTCAATGGATGCTCAACAACGCCTGGCCCTCTCTGATCTGGCACCTCTACGACTTTTATCTGGTCCCGGCCGGCGGTTATTTTGGAACCAAGAAAGCCTGCGAGCCCGTGCACGTGCAGTATTCCTACGACGACAATTCCGTCTACGTGACCAACACCACGCAGGGGGCTCTGAAGGGAATGAAGGTGTCCGCGGGAATCTACAACATCGACGCCAAGGAAAAAGCTTCGCGCAATCGAACGCTTGATCTGCCGGAAGACAACAGCACCAAGGCCTTTGGCCTGCCCACGCCTGAGGGCCTTTCCACCACCTATTTCCTCAACCTTCAGCTCCAAGATGCCACCGGAAAACTCGTCAGCGATAATTTCTACTGGCTATCTACCAAGCCCGATGTGCTCGACTGGGCCGGGAGAACCGACACGGTCTACACACCACAAAAAGATTTCGGCGACTTGACCGGATTGAACGGGCTGGCGAAGGCAAAAGTGACGGTCACCAAAACCACAGGCGTAACCGGATCAGAGCACTGGATGACCGTTTCCGTGGTCAACCACGGCGACACCGTCGCCTTCATGATTCACCCACGCCTCACACGCGGCAAGGGCGGCGAAGACGTGGTGCCCGTTTTCTGGAGCGACAATTATTTTTCGTTATTGCCGGGAGAGAAAAAATCCGTCACGGTGCGCTTTGACAGTTCTTCGCTTGTGGGGACGACCCCGGAACTTGTTGTGGACGGTTGGAACCTCGAACCGGTGTCGCCATAACCAGGCGTCGAGTTTGTTTCTCCGAGGGATGGCCTAGAGGCTCATCGGGTTCGGTTTCGGCGCGCGCGGCCATTGCCGGGCGACGTCCATTGAGCCGCTCCACTGGCGCGACGAAGCAGTAGCCCAGGCGCGGACGCGTCTCGATGAATCGCGGGCTTTGCGCCAAGTCTCCAAGGACACTGCGAAGCTTGTTCACGGCCGTATTCAGGCTGTGGTCGAAGGCCACGTAGGTATCGGGCCACAGTTTTTCGCACAGCGTCTTTCGCCGCACGACCTGTCCGGCGCTTTCGATCAAAGTCTCGAGAATTTGGAAGGGTTTTTCTTCCAGCTGGATGCGCATGCCGTGTTTACGAAGCTCCCGCGATTCGAACCAGACTTCGAACGCTCCGAAGCGTACCAGTGAAGGCAGGTTTTTCTCGTCAGTCATGGGCGCTACCCGGGGGATTTCCCTGGTCTCGACCCCAGGTTGCCCGCCGATCCTTTCTCTTCATCTTGAGTTTTTGGCGTAAGTCTCCATTCCCCAAAGGCTGTAGCGTTGATAAAGACTTGTTCCTTCGTTGTTTTATTCCCGCCATCTAAGCCCAAAGCGCTTTCTCCGGTGCGCCCAGTGCGGCGCCTCCCCGGGACGCAGGAGACAGGAGCTTGAAAGCGAACCCGTTTTCGTGGAGGTCACGGACTGGAGGGCTTCGCGGAGCGAGTCGTTGGTTTGACCTCGAGTCCGTTTTAGCTTGGCAAATTTGCTGGACCGCACTTCGAAACCTAGGTGGAGGAAAGAAGAAAGAAGGACATGCCTTTACTCGGAGTACGAATCGCCGGGGCGCGCCCCGCTTGCTTTGGGGCAGGACCAAGAAGATAGCGGGCCGCCGATCACCAGGGGCGATATTGCCATCCTGCAATTTCTTTCCGCCGCCGAGCAAATCGAGGCCGATTTGTGGACACAGTACTCCCGGGCTCGGGGGCAGGCAGGACAATGAAGTCTCGGGCGTCAATGGTGGAAATCCGCGCTACACCGCCGCTCTCGAAATCCTGGATGGCGACATGCCGCGGTACATTCACGACAACACGGATGATGAGATCAGCCATCATCAATTTTTGAATAACTTCCTGGAATCTAAGGGTGCCAAGCCCGTGGACCTGAGCTGCTTTGCCACGATTCCGGGAAGCACGGCAACCGGCTCGACCGGTAAACCGCGCCTCACCAACCTCATGCAGCTGACCATCGACACGAGTTTCTGGTCGCGGTATCGCAGCATCACCAACCCTGATTTTGATTCCGGCGCGCCATTTGCAGGGCCGTGCCAAGCCTGAATGTGAAACAGCACACCGCGATTCCGAGAACGGATCGAGACCCAGACGGTAGCAGCCTCAGCAGCGATAACACCAAAAGCATCACCACCCATCTCCAAGCGATCGCTTTCACCGCAGGTTTCCACTTTGCTTTCATCGAAGTGGGGGGAACCGGTCTGTACCCCACGCTTGCGCAGAAGTTCACTAATCTCGAAGTCCTGCGCATTTTGCTGAGCATCGGCCCCAGCGAAAACCATGCATTTCCAGACCTGGCAGGACAAAGCAGGCAAGCTCTTCCCATCACGGATGCCGACATCGGTTTCCCCGGTTCTACCGGCGCGACCGTTTCCTTCGCAGACCTCACCCAGGCACAAGGAGAAACGAACCCCGAGTCTCTCAATGGAGATACTTTGCAGGCGAATCTGATAATGCCTTGCGATTGGCGAAGGAGGCCGACGCCGCTCGCCGCGCGCTCTAATTCGTTTTGCTTGCTGTCTCCGGTTTCAAAGGATCTGCGGCAACTTGTGGGTCTGGGCCGGATGAAGCCCGAACCAGTTCTTTGTTCACCGCACACCAAGACTGATTTTCCTTCTGCTCCCCCGGCTCTATTTCCCATTCACGCAACCATTACGCGCTCGTCGAACATCCAATGCAGTAGAATGGGGGTCGGCAACTCCGCCTCGGAGAACGCGGAGACCACAAGCTTTGAAGAATTGGGATGAGAGAGGGGGGTAACGTGAAGCGTTTTTTCACTGCTATCATCGTGGGGCTGTTTTTTGTCAGTGTGGCCGCCGCCGACACTCTGGAGCTCAAGAGCGGCAGAGTTGTCCAGGGAAAGTATCTCGGTGGCACGCAGCACATTCTTCGTTTTGAAGTGAACGGCGAGGTTCAAACCTTTAGCACCAACGACGTTGTCGCCCTGACCTTTACCGGCCGGTCCTCGAGTCCGCCGCCGGCGCCTGCGGCGGTCGACGCTCCCGCGGTTCCACCAGGGCCCGCACCAGCCGCTGCTCCTGCGCCGGCACCGGCATCCGCCGCTGCGAATGGCGTGGTCACCATTCCCGCCGGACAATCCATCCTCATTCGCATGATTGATGGTGTGGACTCCTCGAAAAACCATGTCGGCGACGTCTTCCATGCCAGCCTTGAGACGGACCTGACCGTCGGGGACACCCTCGTCGCGCGCAAGGGAACTGACGTCTACGGCCGCTTGGCCTATGCGCAGGAAGCAGGCCACATCAAGGGCAGTTCCGAGCTGCAACTTGAGCTGACGCGCATCGTCATCGGCGGCAAGGACTACCCCGTCGTCAGCAGTGACTACACACTACAGGGCAAGGGCCGCGGCAAGAACACTGCTGAAAAAGTCGGCGGCGGCGCGGTTCTTGGCGCAATCATCGGCGGACTTGCCGGCGGCGGCAAAGGCGCTGCCATCGGCGCAGGCGTCGGGTCCGCGGCTGGCGCGGGCGTACAAGTGCTCACCAAGGGTGAGCAGGTCAAGATCCCCAGCGAAACTCTGCTGGAATTCCGCCTGCAGCAGCCGGTGAGCGTCACGCCCAGTCAAAGCTAAGGCCCCTATCTGACGGTTACTTTGTTCAAGGTTTGACGAAGGCGAGCTGCGGCTCGCCTGTCGTCGTTTCCGCAGCGGTTCCTGGTAGCATTGGCGGATTGGAACCATTCACCGCACTTTCCCCCTTGCCACTCCTGCTGTTAGTTACTAAGATAACATCCTAAGTTGGGGTGATTATTTCAAGGCGGAGAGACCATGCCAAAAGAAAAGCCTCGGGTGAACATCGGAGAAGTCATCAAAACCTATCGCAGCCAGCGCGGCTTGTCGCAGGGCGACATCGAGCGCCGCACCGGGCTCCTGCG
>WNGJ01018606.1_pt1 | contig 11305 bp, 8 predicted proteins | sample 5400611 | NCBI WGS metagenome assembly WNGJ01 (sample SAMN13153375, study PRJNA577476) | soil metagenome | isolation source: 40 cm soil or saprolite under Garry oak tree replicate 1 | place: USA:California | collected 2016-06-15 | reverse complement strand
GTTCGCTATCCGGACGGTCACATCGTCGATCGCAACAACGTTCCGGCCGACCGCATCGTCTTCTTCCCCCGCCAAGCGCGGAACGCCACCGATGCACGATCGACCGCGCAGACTACGCCGTACCTGATCGACGGGTGCACACGGACCGACCTGCACGGGCGCTCGGTCGCCCGAGTGTGGGACGAAGCCATGCTCGACGCCATCAGGCGGGACCTGCCGGCGCCGACCACGCACGCGCGGAACCTCTTCCACGTCTCGGCCGCGATGTGGGATGCCTGGGCCGCCTACGACCCGACGGCGGACGGCTACTTCGTCACCGAGAAGGACAAAGCTCTCGACGTCGAGGCTGCCCGGGAAACCGCGATCAGCTACGCGGCGTACCGCGTCCTGCTCTGGCGCTACGCGTACGGCGCGAATGTGCGGGTGACGTTCGACGAGCTCACCCGGACCTTGCGCTCGCTCTGCTATCGGCTGGACTTCACGAGCACCAAGGGTGACTCACCGGCCGCACTCGGCAATCGCGTCGCGGCCGCCGTGATCCGGTATGGAAGGAGCGACGGCTCACAAGAACGACTCCACTACGCCGACGAGAGCTACGTCCCGGTGAACACTCCCCTCGTCGTCGCCGAGCCCGGGACGGGAATGCACGATCCGACCTTCTGGCAGCCGCTCGCGCTCGATCACAACGTCGCCCAGAACGGGCTCACCGTGCCCGGGAAGGTGCAGACGTTCATCGGCGCGCATTGGGGCCATGTGCGCGGCTTCGCGCTGCCGGCCTCGAAGAACGGCGTCCCGATCGATCCCGGCCCGCCGCCGATCGGGACTCCCGGGGACGCGGCATACAAGCAAGCGGCCGTCGACGTCATCCGCAAGAGCGCCGAGCTCGACCCCGCCGACGGGCAGACAGTCGACATCGGGTTGGACGCGCTGGGGAACAACCCCCTGGGGACGAATGACGGCCATGGCTACACGGTCAATCCGTTGACGGGGCAGCCCTATGCGCCCGAGCGCGTTCTCCAGGCCGACTACACCCGAGTGCTTGCCGAGTTCTGGGCCGACGGGCCGAATTCGGAGACTCCGCCCGGCCACTGGAACGTGATTGCCAACACCGTCTCGGACTCGCCGCTGATGGCGTCGCGGATCGGTCCGGGAGCTGCGAACCGCCTGCGCTGGGACGTACAGATGTACTTCGCTCTCAACGGCGCCGTGCACGACGCCGCGATCGCCGCGTGGGGCCTGAAGCGCAAATACCAATCGGTTCGCCCCATCTCGATGATCCGCTACCTGGCCGAGCACGGCCAGTCGAGCGATCCGACGCTGCCCTCGTACGATGCGGAAGGCCTGCCGTTGATTCCGGGCCTGATCGAGCTGATCACGAAGGAGTCGAGCGCACCGGGACAGCGCCACGCCGCCCTTGCCGATCACGTCGGCGAGATCGCTATTCGGGCCTGGCGCGGAAATCCGAAAGACCCGAGCCAGGTGAGCGGCGCCGGCTGGATTCTCGGCGAGCGGTGGGTCCCGTATCAGAAGGCGACCTTCGTCACGCCGGCTTTCCCGGGCTTCGTCTCCGGGCACAGCACCTTCAGCCGCGCTGCCGCGGAGGTCCTAGCCGCCTACACGGGCAGCCCCTACTTCCCCGGAGGCGAGTTCACCCAGACCTTCTCTCCCGGCTACCTCAAGTTCGAGCACGGGCCGAGCAAGCCCGTCACGCTGCAGTGGGCGACGTACTACGACGCGGCCGACCAGGCGGGCCTCTCACGTATCTACGGCGGCATCCACATCGCGGCGGACGACTTTGCCGGCCGCCGGATCGGGTCGAGAGTCGGCAAGCAGGCGTGGGCGCTCGCCGAGCGCTACTTCGCCGGCACCGTGCACTAGCCAGGAGGCGGCTAGCGGCCCGAACGTGCCTGCAGCCTGCGCGCGATCGTGTCCAGTGTCACAGCGAGCAAGAGGATGATTCCCGTGACGACGTAGATCGTCCCCGTCTTGTAGCCCGCCGTGTTGAGCCCGTTCGAGACCGTTGCGATCACGAGCGCGCCGATGAGCGCGCTGCGCACCTCGCCGCGACCACCGAAGAGGCTCGTGCCGCCGATGACCGCCGCGGAGATGGCATCGAGCAGCAGCGTGCCGCCGCCGACATTGAGGTCGACGGAGTTCAGCCGCGCGGCCAGGATCACTCCTCCCACCCCGGACATGGCGCCGGAGATCATGAAGACGGTGATGCGGATGCGGGCGACGTTGATCCCCGCGCGACGGGCTGCCTCGGCATTGCCACCGACCGCGTAGACGTGGCGGCCGAATGGCGTCCGCTTGGCCAGGAAGGTCAAGCCGACCAGGAAGATGACGACGAGGACACCGGCCAGCGGTAGCCCATTCGGCACGCTGGCGTGGTTCGAGACCGCGACGGTGCCGAAGCAGGCGACCGCGATGCCCATGACTTTGGCGACAAGGAGCAGCGGTCTTCGGATCGCCACGCCCGCGCGGCGCTTGCCGATCACGCCGCCCAACGTGCCGAAGGCGTAGAGACCCGTGACGACGACCGCAATGATCCAACCCCTATTCGCTGCGAAGTAGTAGTTGGCGAGATCGTTGATTCTTTTGTCCTGGATCACGATCACGCCTTTGATCTCGAGCACCTGCAGGATGACTCCCTGCCAGATCAGCAGGCCTGCAAGCGTGACGACGAACGACGGGACGCCGACCTTGGCCACGACCGAGCCCTGGACACCGCCGATGAACGCGCACAGGCCTACCGCGATCGCGATCGCGACGAGTCCGGGATACGCATGGCCGCTACCCGGGAGCTGGAACTCGGCGACGGCCAGGGCCGCAATCCCGCTCAGATATCCGATCGAAAGGTCGATCTCGCCAAGCAGGAGGACGAAGACCACTCCGAACGCGAGCATGGTCAAGCCGGCCATCTGGACGATGATGTTGTTGAAGTTGTCCGCGGTGAAGAAGTTCGTCGCCTTGAAGCTGAAGAAGACGACGATCACCGCCAGGCCGATGACGATCGGCAGGATCCCGAGGTTCCCGGTCCTGAGGTTGTCGTACGTCCGACGCCAGACCCCCACCTGCTCCTCGGCGACTTCCCCTTCAGGGAGACCGATCCCCGGTGCGGCGACGTCGAGGTCCGAGCTCACGACGCCAGCTCCGGCGCCGTCGTCGGGATACCCGCGACCTTCGTGGGAATCCCTGCGGTGATCGCCTGCACGACCTCCTGCTGGGTGGTCTTCTCTCGCTCGTAGACGCCCACGTCGCGCCCAAGGCGCAGCACGGTGATCCGCGTCCCGACTTCGAAAACGTCGTGCAGGTTGTGCGAGATGAGCACGACTGCCAGGCCCTGGTCGGCGAGGCGCTTGACGAGCTCGAGCACCTGGCGCGTCTGCGCGACACCGAGCGCGGCGGTGGGCTCGTCGAGAATGACGAGCTTGGAATTCCACTGCACGGCCTTGGCGACGGCGACCGACTGCCGCTGGCCGCCCGACAGGGAGGCCACCGGCTGACGGATCGAGCGGATGGTCGTGACAGCCAACGACCTGAGGGTCTCGGCCGTGCGCTGCTCCATCAGCGGCTCTTTCAAGCGCCAGAGCCAGTCGCGCTCCTCGCGGCCCAGGTACATGTTCTGGACTACGTCGAGGTTGTCGGACAGTGCGAGGTCCTGGTAGACGATCTCGATTCCCAGCCTGGCCGCGTCCTTCGGGCTGCTGATGTGAACGGGCTTTCCTTCGAACAAGATCTCGCCGCTGTCCGGGCTGTGGATGCCCGCCACGCATTTGATCAAGGTCGACTTGCCGGCGCCGTTGTCGCCGACGAGTGCCATGACCTCCAAGGTCGACTTGCCGGCGCCGTTGTCGCCGACGAGTGCCATGACCTCTCCGTCGCGCACCTCGAAGTCGACGTCGGCAAGCGCCTGTACCGACCCGAACGACTTCGAGATGCCACGGAGCTGGAGGATCGGCGTCTCGCTCACGGGTGTCGGGTTTCCTACCACAAAGCCGGTGGGGACGCCCGCCCGGGCGCCCCCACCTGTCAGTCCGGTTTGGTTACTTGCAGAACTGCGCGAACTCGCCGATGCACACGTCGCTCTTCTTCAGGAACTTGTCCTTGAAGAGTCTCGTGTAGTTGGCCTTCGTGATCGAGACGACCGGAATCTGGACGGTCGGCTCCTTCTTGCTGCCGTTCTTGCGGAACCCGTTGACCCCGGGCACCTTCGTATGCTTCAGCAGCGCGACGGCCGCCTTGGCGGCCGCGTTGGCCTCGAGGGGCACGAACTTGTAGACGGTCATCGTCTGCCAGCCCGAGATGATGTTCTGCACGCCTTGCACGGTCGCATCCTGCCCCGACAACGCGATCGGATTCAGCTTCTTCGCCTTCAGGGCGGCAATCACAGCGCCGGCGATGCCGTCGTTCGCAGCGATGGCGCCGTCGATCTTGTTGTTCGTCTTGAGCAGCATCTGCTCGAAGATGGGCTGCGCGTTGGTCGCCAGCCAGAGCGGCACGAACTGCTGCGGGCCCTTGGTCAGCTTGCCGCTCTTGAAGAGCGGGTTCAGAACGGCATCGTTGCCGCTCTTGAACCAGAACGCGTTCTGATCCGTCGGCCCGCCCCAGAGCTCGGCGACGACGGGCTTCGACTTGCTTTTGAGGGCGTTGACGACACCCCGGGCCTGCGCCGCGCCGACGGCCTTACCGTCGAAGGAGACGTACACCTTCGCGATACCGCCGACCACCTGACGGTCGTAGTCGATCGACTGACCACCAGCCGCCGCGAACTTCTTCTCGATCGCGATCGACGTGCCCTGGGCGATATCGGTGACGATGGCCACCTTCGCCCCACGGGACAAGCACGAATCGGCCTGCGAGACCATCTTCTGCGGGTCGTTCAATGCATTCGTGATCGAATAGGTCACTTTGGCCTTCTTCAAGGCCTTGGCAAAGTACGGCGCGTCGAATTGCACCCAGCGCACGGATGACTTCGTATCCGGGAGCAGGACGCAGACCTGGATGTTCGCGGAGCTCCTGGCTGTTGCGCCGGTCGCCGCGATCGCGACAACGACGCCGGCCAGGACTACGACGACACCAACTGACGCCCATCGGCGAGAGAATCGTTTCACTGCAGCCTCCTAGGTAATGAGATTTGGAGACTCTAGTACGAACTCAGGCATTTTTCACACTCTGTGAGAATGTGAGCCCGGAGGCCACCAGCTGCCGCTAATGGATGGTCAGCCTTCCGGCTGCAGCACATTGAGGCGCTGCGTACTATCGCGCAATGGCAGTGATCGGCGTCGGCATGCTCGGCTACGCGTTCATGGGGAAAGCGCACTCGAACGCGTTCCGCAAGGTCGAGTACATGGCGTGGCCGCCCCCGCTCGTGCCGCGGCTCGTCGCGATCGCCGGGCGGAACCAGGATGCGGTCGCCGAAGCTGCGCGCCGATACGGCTACGAGCGGTGGACGACCGACTGGCACGACATCGTCACCGACGAGCGGATCGGGCTCTTTGACAACGGCGGCCCGAACTCGCTCCATGCCGAGCCGACGATCGCCGCCGCCGAAGCCGGCAAGCACGTCCTCTGCGAAAAGCCGCTCGGGCGCACGGCCGACGAGAGCCACGAGGTGTGGCGCCGCGTCGCCGCGACCGGTGTCAAGCATCTGTGCGGGTTCAACTACCGCTTCGTCCCCGCGGTGCGGCTTGCGCGTGAACTGATCGACGAGGGCGCACTCGGAGAGCTCCGCCACTTCCGCGGCCGTTACCTGCAGGACTGGGGCGACGATCCGACGCTCGACACGTGGCGCTTCGACCCGGACCAGGCGGGATCCGGCGCGCTCGGCGATCTCGGAACGCACGTCATCGACCTCGCGCGCTACCTCGTCGGCGAGTTCAGTTCGGTCGCGGGCATCGTGAAGACGTTCGTGAGCGGTCGCAGAGTCGACGACGCGATCGAGGCGGCTGTCGAGTTCGAGAGCGGGGCGGTCGGGACGATCGAGTCGACACGCCTGGCGCTCGGACGGCGCAACGCGTTTCAGTGGGAGATCAACGGCTCCCGCGGCTCCCTCTCCTTCGACATGGAGCGCATGAACGAGCTGCAGGTCTTTCTCGACGGCGAGGCCCGCACGCGCGGCTTCAGAACCGTGCTCGTGACCGAGGCGAACCATCCCTTCATGGATTTCTGGTGGCCGCCTGGGCATATCGTCGGCTGGGGAGATACCTTCATGCACGAGGTGCATCACCTCCTGCGCTCGATCGCCGACGGCACCGACGTCGCACCGCACGGCGCGACGTTCGAGGACGGCTATCGCGCGTCGGAGATCGGCGAGGCGATCGTGCGATCGAGCGCCGGCGGCCGCCGCGAGCAGCTGACGTTCCGTGGCCTGACCGAGAACGAGTGACGTACGCGCCCGGATGAGCGCGCTCGCCTCAGTCGAGCGTGAACTACGTGCCGCGGTCGCCGCCGAGGTGGTTGCACCGACCACGGCCTACCTGACCGACATGACCGAGGCTCGTGGATTGAGCGGTCGCGCGGATGCCGTGGCGCTCCCACGAACCGCAGAGGAAGTGGTGGAGGTCGTGGCGTGGTGCTATGCGCACGGTGTAGGCATCGTCCCGCGCGGTGGCGGGACGGGATATGCCGGTGGCTCTGTGCCGCTGGACGGTGGCGTCGTGCTCTCCCTCGAGCGCATCGACCGCGTGCGCTCGTTCGACCCGTTGCTCTGGCGAATCGAGGTCGAGGCCGGGCTTCGTACGGCCGAGCTACGGCGGATCGCCCGCGAGAGTGGACTGCTGTTCGCCCCGGATCCGGGTGCCGCCGAGCAGTCGCAGATCGGCGGCAACATCGCCACGAACGCGGGTGGGCCGCACGCCTACAAGTACGGCGTCACAGGCGCGTGGGTGACCGGCCTCGAGGCCGTCGTCCCGCCGGGCGAGCTCGTGCAGCTCGGCGGCCCGCTGCGAAAGGACGTCGCCGGCTACGACCTCAAGCACCTGCTGATCGGATCGGAAGGCACGCTCGGCGTGATCACGGCTGCATGGCTGCGGCTCACGCCCGCGCCGGAAGCCGCCTGGCCCGTGATCGGGTTCTTCGACGGTGTACCTGGTGGAGTGGCGGCAATCGAGCGGGTGATCGGGTCAGGTCTTCCCGCGGCCGCGCTCGAGTACGTCGACTCCGAGGCGATGCGTTACGGGGGTCGAAGCTTTCCCGGCGAGGTGCCCGAAGGCGGATTCGCGGTGCTGGTCGAGGCCGATGGCTCGACCGAGGAGGCGGCGCGGATCCGCGCGGCCCTGCTCGACCTCCTGGGCGAGAACGCGCTCGCGCTCTACTCCCCGCAAGCGCCGCAGGAGATCGCCTCGTTGTGGCGCTGGCGTGACGGTCTGGCGCTCGTCGTGGATGCCCAGCGCGGCGGCAAAGCGAGCGAGGACATCGCAGTGCCGCTCGACCGGCTCGGCGAGGCGATCGTGGAGTCGCTCGAGGTCGGACGCAGGTTCGGCGTGCCGACGTGCTCGTGGGGCCACGCAGGCGACGGCAACCTCCACACGGTGTTCCTGCTCGCGGGGGACGACGAGGAAGAACTGGCGCTGGCACCGCAACTTTCCGAGGCCCTCTTCGAGCTCGCGCTACGGCTGGGCGGAACGATCTCAGGTGAGCACGGCGTCGGCTTCGTGAAGCGGAACTGGCTCGACAAGCAGCTCGGCCCTCGTGCGTTCGAGCTGCACAATGCGGTGAAGCGCGCGTTCGACCCGCAGAACCTGCTCAACCCGGGAAAGAAGGCTTGATCCGCAAGCTGCTCGTCGCAAACCGCGGCGAGATCGCGCTGCGCGTCTTCCGCGCAGCGCGTGAGCTCGGAATCGCGACAGTCGCGGTCGTCGCTCCCGACGACAAAGGCTCCCTCCACGCCCGCTCAGCCGGCGAGACGATGGAGATCGCGAGCTACCTCTTTTCAGAGGAGCACATCCGGGCCGCGAAGCAGACCGGAGCGGACGCGATTCATCCGGGCTACGGCTTCCTCGCCGAGAACCCTGGCTTCGCCGAGGCGGTGAACGCCGCCGGACTGACCTGGATCGGCCCGTCGCCGGAGGCGTTGCGCGCGGGTGGCGACAAGCTCGAGGCGAAGCGGATCGCGACCGAGGCCGGCGTTCCGGTCGTTCCGACCGGGGAGCCCGAGGAGATCGGCTACCCCGTCGTGGTCAAGGCCGCGGCAGGGGGCGGCGGGCGCGGCATGCGACTTGTCCGCGAGCCCTCGGAGCTGCAAGACGCTCTCGCGGCGTCGCAACGGGAGGCGAAGGCCGCGTTCGGAGACGACCGCGTCTTCTGCGAGCGCTACGTGGAGCGTCCGCGCCACGTCGAGGTGCAGTTGTTCGGGGATGCACACGGGAACGTGACGCATCTCTTCGAGCGGGAATGCTCGATTCAGCGTCGCCATCAGAAGGTTCTCGAGGAGTCGCCGTCACCCGGTATCGATCGCGAAGTCCGCTGGCGGATGATCGAGTCCGCGCTGGCGTTTGCGAGGGCGATCGACTACGAAAACGCCGGCACCGCCGAGTTCATGGTCGACGGGCAAGACTTCTACTTCCTCGAGTTGAACGGACGCATCCAGGTCGAGCATCCGGTCACCGAGCTGGTGACGGCCACGGATCTCGTTCGCTGGCAGATCGAAGCCGCGCAAGGGACGAAGACAGTCGACCACTACCTGCCGGAGCGCCGGGGTCATGCGGTCGAGGTGCGGCTCTACGCCGAGGATCCGCGCACCTTCTTCCCGCAGACCGGTCGCATCGAAAGGTTACGGCTGCCGCAGAGGGTCCGGGTCGACGCGGGCGTCGCCGAAGGCGACGAGATCGGGGTCGCCTACGACCCGATGATCGCGAAGCTGATCGCGCACGGTGAAACGCGCGACGAGGCGTTCGACCTTCTCCAGGACGCACTCGCGGAGACGGAGGCCGAAGGCGTCACGACGAACCTGCCGTTCCTGCGCTGGCTCGTCTCACATCCCGTCGTGCGAGCCGGCGACACGACGACGGCATTCCTCGTCGAGCATCCGCCGCTCTCGCCCGCGCCCGCGCGCGTCGCACCCGCTCCGTGGCGGACGCCGTTCCGGCTGAACGGCGCAGGCCCCGCATCGGTGCTTCCACCGGACATCGAGACAAGCAGCGCAGACCATCGCGGCGCGGTGGGCGGGCAGAGCCGGGTCACGGCGCCGATGCCCGGGACCGTGATCCGGCTCCTCGTCGGCGCGGGCGATTCCGTGCGAGCGAGGCAGCCCCTCGTCGTTCTCGAGGCGATGAAGATGGAGACGCCGCTGACGTCACCGTATGACGCAGTCGTGCGCGCGGTGCATGTCGCGGAAGGCGACCGGGTCGCCGGTGGCGCAGTCCTCGTCGAGCTCGAGGATTAGTCAGTCCGTCGCCCGGAACGGGAACGCGCCCGAACCTAGAAGAGCTTCTGCAGCTTCATCGCGGCGCCCATGTCTCCTTTGACCTTCAGCTTGCCGGTCATGTAGGCGCTCGTCGGGTTCTGCTCTCCGCTGATGATCTTCTGGAACGTCTCAGCGGAGGTCGTGATGACCGCGTCGGCGCCCTCCCCACCTTCGGTGACGCTGACCTTGCCGTCCTCGACCCTCACCACCCACTTGCCCGCGCCGTCGATGTCGAAGAGGTACGAGTTGGTCATGCCCGCGGTCTTCGACGCGTCTGCACGGCTCTCGAGACCGTCGAAGAACTCCTTCACTCCCGTCATGGGAGCCAACCCTACCTCAGAGGTAGCGGTCGATCAGCGCGTGCGAGAGCTCCCATTGCTTCTTGGCGAGCATCACTCTGTTGTGCTCCAGCCGCGATCCGTTGATGCCCTGATCGCGTAGGCCTTGCCGCTCGGTCGTGAGGCCGGCGATCTCCTCCAACAGCGCCTCGACGGTCGGGCGCGAGCGCCCGCGCCGAAAACGCGAGGGGACTGAGAGCCGCCGCAGGGTTGCGCTCATCTCGAGGGTCATCATCGACATCTGACGTGCAAAGTTGAACCGGGTTAGCCTGATTTCGTAAGGACACGGTAAAACCCTCCAGCTCGGCTACGATCGCGACCCGATGGGGGAGGTCGTGATCGAGGTCAAGGCGCCAGGGGAAGGCGAGCCCGACTTCGTGGCGATCCCCTTTCCAGAGGGGAACACCGAGGGTGCCTTCTCGAACGGAGCCCGGGAGCTCGATGGGAGGTTCAAGGGCCGGCTGCAACGCCTAGCCGACAGCGGCGACTTGAAGGGCGAGCTCGGGACGACCGTCGTCCTGCACACCGACGGTGAGCTCAACGCCCGGCGGGTCGTCGTCGCCGGGATCGGGAAGAAGGAGGAGGTCGACGCGGACGCACTGCGTACGGCCGCCTCTGCAGTCGCCGACCGGGTCGCGGACGTCGGCGGGACCTTGGCCTGGCTGCTGGACGACTCTCTCCCCCTCCCCCTCGCCGTCCAGGCTCGCGCGATCGTCGAAGGCACGATGCTCGGCTCGTACAGCCCCGCGCGCTGGAAGACACAAGAAAAGCCTGCGGCGCGCGTCGAGAAGATCGTGCTCTACACGACGGCCGGCAACGGCCTGGCGGAGAGCGCAAGCCGGATCGCCACTGTGGGGAAGTGGGTCAACTTCGCACGAGACCTCGCCAATTCGCCGCCGAACGAGCTGACTCCCGAAGCCCTCGCCATGCGGGCGGCCGAGCTCGCAGGGCCGACGCTTGCCGTCGAGGCACTCGATTCCACACGGATCGACGAGCTCGGGATGGGAGCGCTCTCGGCCGTCGGCCGAGCGAGCTCGAACGGGCCGCGCCTGATCGTCCTTCGTTACGAACCGGCGCGTGCGACTCGCGAGGACCTCGTCCTCGGCCTCGTCGGCAAGGCCATCACCTTCGACGCCGGCGGCATCTCGTTGAAGCCCGCATTGAAGATGCAGGACATGAAGGGCGACATGGCCGGCGGCGCGGCCGTGATCGCAGCCATGGCGGCGGTGGCGGAGCTCGAGCTGCCGGTGCGCATCGTCGCGGTGGTCGCGGCCGCAGAGAATCTCGTCAGCGGTGACTCGTTCCGGCCGGGCGACATCCTCCGCGCAGCGAACGGCAAGACGATCGAGATCACGAACACCGACGCGGAAGGGCGCCTCGTGCTGGCGGATGCGCTGTGGTATGCGCGACGCGAGGGCGCCACTCACGTGCTCGATCTTGCGACGCTCACGGGCGCGATGGAGCTCGCCCTCGGAGATTTCTACGCCGGGCTCTTCGCCAATGAAGAGGGGTGGTTGCAGGAGGTCCTGGCGGCGGCGAAGACGAGCGGCGATCACGCCTG
>WNGJ01007934.1_pt1 | contig 11305 bp, 8 predicted proteins | sample 5400611 | NCBI WGS metagenome assembly WNGJ01 (sample SAMN13153375, study PRJNA577476) | soil metagenome | isolation source: 40 cm soil or saprolite under Garry oak tree replicate 1 | place: USA:California | collected 2016-06-15 | reverse complement strand
CCAGACGGTCAAGGAGGTCGAGGCGGCCGGCCGGCGGATCGTGGCCACCGTGGCCGACGTGCGGGACTTTGAGGCGCTGAAGGAGGCGCTCGACGACGGCGTCGCCCAGCTCGGCCGGCTCGACATCGTGTCCGCCAACGCCGGCATCACCAGCTACGGCCGGGCGGAAGACCTGGCCGAGCAGACCTGGCAGGACGTGATCGACGTCGACCTGACCGGGGTGTGGCACACCGCCAAGGCCGCGATCCCGCACCTGACGGCCGGCGAGCGCGGCGGGTCGATCATCCTAACTAGTTCCGATCTCGGGCTGAAGGCTGCTGCGAACCAGGCCCACTACGTGGCGGCCAGTCACGGTGTCATCGGGCTTATGCGCACCCTGGCGCTGGAGCTCGCGGCGGACTTCATCCGGGTCAACGCGCTGGCGCCGACCGCAGTCGACACTCCCATGGTCATGAATTCAGCGACCTACCGGCTGCTCCGCCCGGACCTGGAGAACCCGACGGCCGATGACATGGCCGGGCCGGCGGCCGCGCTGAACGCGCTGCCTATCCCCTGGGTGGAGCCGGTGGACATCAGCAACGCAGTGCTGTGGCTGGCCTCTGACGAGTCCCGGTATGTCACCGGCGTGGCACTGCCGGTCGACGCCGGCATAGTCATCAAGTAGGCCCCGGGAGGATCGCGATGAGCAGCGGATGGTTCGAGACAGTGGCGGCGGCGCAGCGCCGGGCCAGAAAACAGCTGCCGAAATCGATGTACTGGTCGATCGTGGCCGGGCCGGGCCCGGTCAGCGCCGGCGTGCGGAGGGCGCGAGCAGGCCGAGGGCGCGGGCGCGCTCGACGGCCTCGCCGCGGCCGTGCGTGCCGAGCTTCGCGTAGAGGTGGTGCATGTGGGTCTTGACGGTGTTCGTTGAGACGTACAGTTCGTTCGCGATTTCGCGCGCCGGCAGGTTGGTCGGCAGGTAGCGCAGCACGCGGATCTCGCTGTCGCTAAGTGGCTCGAGCGGCGGCTGCGCTCCGCCGGGCGGCGGCGCGGGCGTCCTTCCGGCGAGCAGGCTGAGGGTCTCGGCGATCAGGGCAGCGTGCGCGGTGCGGTGCCGGGCGTGACGCGCGAGCAAGCCCGGCTCGGGGTGCAGCAGGAACGGAAAGAGCACGCCGTCGGGTTCGGCGGCATCGAGCGCGCGTTCCAGGGCGCGCTCGGCGGCGCCGGGGTCGCCGAGCGCGTCCCGGGCGATCGCCTCCAGCAGGAAAGAGTGAACGAGCCAGGTCTCGGCGACCACCGGGGCGGAGCCTGCCAGCACCGGCGCGAGCACGGCGGCCGCCGCGCCCGGGTCGCCTCGGGCGAGCCGCAGCACCGCCGTGGCGATGCGGACCTCCCCGCGGTCGCGATCCTCTTCGCCGAGTTCGGCGAGGGCCTGCTCGGCGCGCTCGATCTCGCCGAGCCGCACCAGGGCCTGCAGCTGCCGTGCCCGCGCCGCCGGGACGAGGTAGTGCGGTGCGGCGAGGAGCCCGGCCAGCCGTTCGACGGCCCGGAAGGCCGCCAGCGCGTCAGCGTCACGACCGCGCGTGAGCTCGAGCAGTCCACGGACCGAGTGGACCGTCACCGCTACGGCAGGCTCAGCGTCGGCTCTGACAGTGCGCTCGGCGCGCTGGACCCAGGGCTCTGCCTCCTCGAGCCGCCCCTGCCCGGTCAGCGCGCCTCCGAGTATCACGAATGCCATGCCGGCGGCCGACTCGTCGGTCCAGCCGTGCCGTTCGGCCAGCTCGATCGCCCGCCTGCTGTGCTCCGCCGCCCGGGCAAACGACCACCCGGCGTGGAGCGCCGCCTGGTGCGCCAGGCCGGTGAACTCCAGATAGGGCCGCCCGATCCGGCGGGCCAGCGCGACGCCCTGCTCCAGGTGCGGCTCGGCCTCCTCGAACCGGGCCGTCCCGTACTCGGCGATGCCGAGGTTGATCAGCGCCAGCGCGCGCAGGTCCTCGCCCAGGCCGGGCCGCGCCGCGTCCGGGGCCTCGGCCACGGCCTGCAGCCGCCGCGCCTCCTCGGCCACCGCCGGCGGATTGCCGCGCTGCCGGGCCAGCAACAGCCCGACCACCCCGAGCAGCGTCTGCACCCTCCCGCGGCGGCCCGCCGGCACCGACACTGATCCCAGCGCCGCCAGGGTCAGGTACCGCTTCGCCTCCTCCAGCGACCCCTGAGCCAGCTCATCGGCCGCGGCCAGCGCCGCCAGCTCCGCATCCGCCGTGCGCGCCTCGGCGGGGAACCCGGCCAGCAGCTCGTGGATGGTGGCGGCCTGCCCGCCCAGGTACAGGCTGGGCCAGTGATCGGCGAGCAGGCGGGAAGCCAGCCCCCAATCCTGCCCCCCCTGGGCGTGGCGGACAGCCTCCACTGGGAACCCATGGCTGGCGTACCACCCGGCGGCCACCCGGTGCAGCTCGCTGACCTCATCCGACGCCGTGCGGCGCAGCTCCAGCTGCAGCAAGCCGGCGAACAGCCGATGGTAGCGGAACCACGACCGCGCCGAATCCAGCGCCACCACGAACGCGTTCGCGGCCTCCAGGTCCTGCAAGATCCGCTCCCCGCCCGAACCCCCCGTCAGCGCATCGGCAAGCTCGCCGCTGACCCGCTCCAGGACCGAGGTGCGCAACAGCAGCCGCCGCACCTGCTCGCCCTGCCGCTCCAGCACCTCGGCCAGCAGGTACTCCGCCACCGTCCGCTCGCTGCCGGAGAACTCGGCCGCGAACCGCTCCGGGTCCGGGTGCCCGGCCAGCGACAGCGCCGCCAGCCGCAGCCCGGCCGCCCACCCCTCGGCCCGCTCGTACAACATCCCCAGCGCCGGCCCGGGCAAATCCACCCCCGCCGCCGCCAGCAGCTCCCGCGCCTCGGCCAGGCTGAACCGCAGATCGGCCGCGCGGAGCTCGGTCAGCTCCCCCTCCAGCCGCAGCCGGTGCAGCCCCAGCCGCAGGTCATGGCGGGTCGCCAGCACGAACCGCAGCCGGTCCGGGGCGCGCATCACCAGCAGCTCCAGTTGGCGTCGCGCCTCATCCGAGCCCAGCTCGTGCACGTCGTCGAGCACCAGCCAGGTCCGGTCCGCCAGCGGCGCCAGGTCCTTCAGCAGCCGCTCCACGATCGCCCACCCGTCCAGATCCGGCGCCGCCGTCACCGCCCGCACCAGCGCCGACCCCGCAGAAGTCCGGCGCAGCGCGCCGAGCACCGACAACCAGAACCGCTGCGGATCGCGCTCGTCGGGCCCCACCGGCACCCACGCCGCGCTGTCCCCGAGACCCGCCTCACCGATCCACGACCGCAGCAGCACCGTCTTCCCGCTGCCCGGCGGCGCCGATACCACGGTCACCCGCGCCGACGCCGCGAGCCGGTCGAACAGCCCGGGACGGGACACGACACCTCCCGCCCCGGGGCGGGCAACGCGGCCGGCGACGGCGCCCGATCCCTCGGCAGGCCCCATGGCCCGATCATCGCACGACACCAACCCGCAAGCACCCCCTGTGCGCCGCCCGTAAAAGCCGCCCTGGATCAGCCCAGCCACTCCAGCGCCGCCCGCCCACGTCCCGCCGTGCAGGGCCGAGGGCAAGATGAGCACCACACTGATGTGACTCGGTTGCCGGGCAAGCTAGCGACCGGCGGAATCACCGTAATCGGACGACGCTTGCTCATCCGGCCCACCGCGATGCTCGCATGCAAGCAACGGGACAGAGCACGCGATGCGGATCAGATTCTCCCGGCAGCGCGGCCCCTGCACCGTCCAGCACTAACCCCGCACCGCTGAAGGAGGAGCGATGGAACCGCCCACCACCGGCCAGGAAGCCATCGGCCATGACGAATCACCCGTGCAACAACTGGCGCGTGTCACAGCTCAAGCGACTGGGTGTCCCCGGGCCGCTGGCCGAGATCTACGCCGACCGCATCGACTGGCATCAGATGGCCCGGCTGGTGCGATGCGGCTGTCCCCCGCGGCTCGCCCTCCGCATCGTCGGCTGACGTCAGCGACGAGGAGCAACTCCATGACCGCGCGCGCGGACTGGCGTGACGACGCCGCCTGCCGCGACGCCGACCCGGACCTGTTCTTCCCGATCGGCACGACCGGGCCCGCCCTGCGCCAGATCGGCGAAGCGAAACGGGTCTGCCGGACCTGCCCGGCGCAAACCCAGTGCCTGGCCTGGGCGCTGGATAACAGGGTCATCGACGGCGTGTGGGGAGGCACCACCGGGGAAGAGCGGCGCGCTATGCGGAGCCTGCCCAGAAGAATGACAACTAGCCAGGAAGATGACAATGGCGAAGGGTATCAGCCGACAGAGCATGAAGAACAGGGAATACGTGCGCAGGCTGCTCAGGGAAAAGCAACCCGAATTTTCAGCGGCGCTCGAGCTGGCGATGAACCTGGTGCGACGGGAGCCAAGGTCACAGGAGATCCAGCGCGACGTCAGCGCTTCCGAGATCTGGTGACCAGTAACGTTACGTCGCTAGGAACGGCGGCGGACCTCGCCCAGGCCATCGCCGGCCGGGTCCGCTTTATCCAGTCAGCCGGGGTGCACGATGACGAGACCGGCATGTCATTCGCCAGCAGCATGGGACCAGGGTGTTGCCATGACCTAGGGACCACCGTGGCCGGGCTCGGTGAGCATCATGGGGTGGTTGCGGGGGGTTCGTCAAGTCTGGTGCGGGCGGGGCGCTGGCGGCGGCGGTAGGACTCGCCTTCGACGATGAGCTCGTGGCAGGTGGAGGTGAGCCGGTCGACGGCGGACTGGGCCAGGAGCGGGTCGGTCATCAGGGCGAGCCATTCGCTGGGGTCGCGGTTTGAGGTGACGATGGTGGCGTGCTTGCGGTGCCGGCTGACGGTGAGTTCGTAGAAGTCGGCGGTGGCGGTCGCGTCGAGGGGCTGGAGCGCGAAGTCGTCGAGGATGAGGAGCTCGACGGCGGCCAGGCGGCGCATCTCGGTGTCGGTGGTGTTGTCCAGGCGGGCGGCTTTGAGGCGTTTGAAGAGCTGGCCGGCGCGGGCCATGTGGACGGTGCGGCGGCGGCGGACGGCGATGTGGCCGAGCGCGGTGGCCAGGTGGGTCTTGCCGACGCCGACGGGCCCGAGTATCAAGGCGCCGTGGGGGCCGTCGAGGAAGCGGAGGCTGGCCAGTTCGTTCCACAGCTGCTGGTCGTAGCGGATGGAGGCGGTGGCGTCCCAGGCTTCCAGGTGCATGGCGGGGTCCAGGCCGGCGGCGCGGGCGCGCAGGGCGGCGGAGCCGGATTCGCGGCGGGATACCTCGTCGGCCAGGACGAGCTCGAGGAAGTCGGCGTGTGTCATGTTCTGCTGGCGGGCCAGGGTGAGCCGTTCGGGGAGGATGTCCAGGAGCCTGCCGAGCTTGAGTGCGCGCAGGTGGTGTTTGAGGTCGGGGCCGATAGGGCTGGTCAAGACGGTCATGGTGTGGCCTTCCGGTAAGGGGTGGGTGCTGTGTGTGCCGGGCCTGCCCTGCCCCGCCCTGGCGGGGCAGGGCAGGCTGGTCAGGTGCCGTCGGGCGGGCTGGGCCTGGTCCTGCCGCGTCGCGGGTCCGGCTGGCGGCCGGGGTGTGTGTCTTGTGCTGCGGGGCGGTCCGGCTGGGCGCGGGCGGCATCGAGCGCGGCCTCGGCGCGGTCGGCGCGGTCGCGGTGCAGGTCGGCGAGCTGGCGGCAGGCGTGCAGCTGGGCGTCGTGGGCGGCGTGCAGGGCGTCACGTTCGCGGGCGGCGTCCGCGCGGGCACGCTCGGTCTCCGCGCGGGCGTCGGTTTCGGCCTGGCGGGCGCGGGTGACCTCGGTCTCGGCGCGGATCCGCGCCGCCGCCGCGTCGTCGGCGGCCTGGCGGGCCTGCTGCTGGCAGGTGCCGGTTTCGGCGCGGGCGGCGGTGATCGCCGCGTCGGCGCCGGCGCGGGCGGCTGCTGCCTCAGCCTGGGCGCAGCCGGCGCGTGTTTCGGCGGCCTGCTGCAGGCGGCGGGCGGCTTCCAGGGCTTCGAGGGCGGCCTGCAGTTCCTGGTCAGCTTCGGCGGCTTGGGCGTGCGCGACGACGGCTGCTGCCTCGGCGCGACGACGGCCTGCGTCGGCGTCGGCCAGCTGCGCGCGGACCTGTGCCGGGTCGAGCCGGGCGGCTTCGGCGCGGGCGTGCCGGGCCAGCGCGGCGCCCTGCCGCAGGACAGCCTCCAGCCCGGCCAGCGTGTCACCATCCGGCCCCGTCACCAGGGGATCCGCCTCGGCGTCCGCGCTGCGGGCGCGGCTGGCGCGGGACTGGTTGTGGTAGAGGCTGGTGCATGTATCGCTGCAGTACTGCCGCGGCCGGCCATGGCCGGCCTGGGGGACCGGGGCGCCGCAGCCGGGCCGGCGGCAGTATCGCACCAGGTCACTGGCCTGGGCGGGGGCCTGTTCAGTTATCACTGTGATCCTTTTCTTTCTTTTCTTCTCACGGGAAAAGAAAAGAGATGAGATGCGGGGATAAGAAAGTAAAAGCAGCTGCGCGCGGATAAGGGCACGGCCGACACGGGCAGATGCCGCGAGCTGCGGCTCAGGCGCGGGCTGTCAGGACTGGGCGGTGGTCCCGGCCCGGGGCTGCGGACCGCCGTCCAGGACGTGCAGGACGGCGCCGGTGGCGGTGGCGAACTCCCGGGCATCACGGGCGAAGCGGGCCCTGCCCGCCGCGGCGGCCGCCTGCGCGTGGCGGGCCGCTTCGGCCGCGGCGTGCGCGCCGGTGCCCTTCTCCACCATCGACTTGATCTTCCCGACGTTGACCACGTCGAGTTCCAGCGCCGTCGCGCACGCCTGGCCGACCACGGCGTCGCCGTAGGTGCGGGCCAGCCCGATCAGCGCATACACCGCCCGCATCCGCGTCCACGGCAGCGGGGTATCCAGGATGCGCCCGGCATAGACCCCGATATGGTCCCCGTGCGCGGCCGCCTGCGCGGCCAGCTTGGCGATGTCACGGCGGGCATACACATCGGTGCCCGCGGGGAAGTCGCCCGCATCGGTGCTCCGCCCGCCCGCGTCCTGCCGCGGATGGGTCTTGACCAGCGTGTCCTGGTGGTAGACCCGGACCAGCGCCGCATCGGCGCGAGCCGTCACCTGCCGGCCGACCAGGGCGTGCGGCACCGAGTACAAGGCGCTGCCGACCCGGATATGGCAATCACGGTGCACCTTGACCTGCGCCCACCTCGGCACCTGGTAGCGTTCCGCCGGCACGGGCAGCAGCGCGCCCTGCTCAGCCTCGGCGAACACCTGCGCAGGCTGCTGCCGGGTCGTGCCGTGGACCCGCAGACCCGCCCGCTGCGCGCACCAGATCAGCACCCGCGCCCGCGCGTCGGCCAGCCCGGTGAACTGCTCCCCGGCGAAGAAGCTGACCTGCACGAACTTCACCCCGGCCTCGACCCGCCCCTTGTCCCGCGGGGCGCGGACCCGGGCCGGATCAGTGTGAAAACCGCGGGCCTGGGAGTACTCCAGCCAGGTCCGGTTCCATACCGGGTTCACCGCATCCGCCCTGGTCACGACCGGTTTCAGGTTATCCGGGACGATGACCTTGAAAACACCCCCGAAGAATGTCCACGCCTCCTCGCACCCCGCGATCACCTCCTCCACCGTCTGGGAAAACGTCAGGTAGACAAAGCAGTACCGGGAGAACACCGCGGTGAACACCAGCGCCCGCAGCAGCCGCCGCGCGCCCTCATGCGGGATCATCCCCAGATCCCCGAAATCGACCTGCAGCTCCGCGCCCGGCTCCCCGTCATCCACCCGCACCGTGACACCGGCCCCGCCGCCGGTGAACCCGCAGCACTCCACCGCGAACCGGTGCAGCGTCCGGTACGGGACACCGGTCCCCTCCCGCGCCAGCAGCTCACCGATCTTGGTGACCGTCACCCCGTCCTTCACCCACTCGCGGATCCGCTCCTGCCGCGCCACCAGCTGCTCCCAGGAATCCCCGTGCCCGTCCGGCCGGGCCGGCCGGACCGCGACCACCACCGCGCCCAGCAGTTCCGCGGTGAGCTGCCCCTCACCGCCATCACGGACCAGCCCCGCCGCCACCGCAGCAGCGATATACCGACGCGCCGTCTTCACGTTCACCCCGCCCCGCTCAGCCGCAGGCCGCGCTCCCGCCCCTGACAGCCACGCCCGCAGCACCTCTTGAACCTCGACCACCGAAACCTCCCGGTATGACACCCTGACCGACCTCTCCGGATCGCTTGATCCGCAGAGCCTGGCAGAGCCCAGCCGGTGGTCCCATAACTGGCAAACCGGGTGGTCCCATGCTCCTGGCTAAAACCAGCCGCAGGTGGTCCCATGCCGCTGGCAAATCACACGGCAGCTATCCGTACGGCGGCTTCGCCCGAGATTTTGCTACCGCAGACGGCGAAAGGGTCAGGGTGGAGGCATGCTCCCGGGAGCAGTTCGCCGACCTCGCCAAGACAACCAGGCTCGCCAGAACCTTTGCTTTCCTGGAACGCGCACTTGACGTGGACTTCTGCGCCCGCGGTGGGCTATACACCCACCGCGCCGCCATCGGCGCGCTGCTTGCACCGTGGTTTGCCCGGCACACCGTCCCAGAGCTGGCTGTCGCGTTCGCAGGAACCTCGGTGCGGTGCGTGCACCTTTACAACCTCACCGGCTAGGTTCAGCCCGTCGACCGGGGGTTCACTCGATGACCCGGGTGCCCGCTAGCGAACACGAGAGAACCTCGATCCCGCCGCGCTTGCCGAGATGAACATCCCTGAGGGGGAAACGGTCGTGGAAATCCCTGACCGGCTCGTCCCCTACTTCCGGGAGAGTTAGTGGAGCTGCCGTACCCGGAGTTCGCTGCTCTCTTCCCGCAGGTCAAACATGAAGCACTTCACCTGGAGATGCGGGACTCCTACGGCACCGAGGCCGAGATCCCGCACCTGGCAAGGTGGGCCACAGGTGAATCCGATGACCTCGGCTGGCTCCGGCCGTGGTGCACGCTCATCCGCGATGCCACCACGGCCGGGAAGGTCTTCCGGCGGGCCAGGGTGGTGTCCGAACCGCTTAGCGACTACCAGCGCTGGGCGCACAGCGTCACCGCGCCGATGGCTGACGCCGGCGAGGACATCAGGTGGGTGCCCCGTGCCCGGGTGTCGGAGCTGATGTTCCCCGGCAACGACTTTTGGCTGTTCGACAACAAGTTGCTGGTGTTCCTGGTGTTCGCCGGAAACGGCCTGGTCGTCGACCGGCCCGTCAGAACCGATCCCGGCCTGATCGCTCGCTGCCGGGCGTCGTTCGAGGCCGCGTGGGCGCTTTCCATCCCGCACCACGAGTACGCGCCCGATCTGGGCTGATACAACAGCGCTGTGCCCGGCGAAGACGTTCAGCAGGCGAGAGAGGCGTTCGGCGCTCGCCTGCGTGAGCTGCGCCAGGAAGCGAGCCTGACGGGGCGGGCGCTCGCGCGGCTCACCGGGCTGCATTACACGAAGATCAGCCGGGCCGAGAACGGCCGGCAGAGCGTCACTGACGCGGAGATCCGCGCGTGGTGCACGGCATGCGGTGCCAGCGGCCAGGTTCCCGAGCTGATCGCGATGGCCCGTTCGGTCGAATCGATGTACCGGGAGTGGCGCCGCCAGGCCCGGGCCGGGATGCCCCAGCTTCAGGAATCCTCAGCATTGCAGTACGAGCGGACACGGCTGTTCCGGATCTATGAGCACACGGCACTGCCTGGCCTGTTCCACACCGCCGAGTACTCGATGGAGATCATGAACTACTGGGTGCGGTTCCTCGGGCTGCCCGATGACGCCGAGGCCGCCACGGCGGCCAGGCTGGCCCGGCAGAAGGTGCTGCGCAGTGGCCGCCGCCGGTTCGTCGTCGTGCTGGCCGAGCAGGTGCTCCGGACCCGTCTCGGCACGCCGCAGGTAATGACAGCGCAACTGGAGCATCTGCTGGAGGTGATGCGGCTGCCCAACGTAAGCGTCGGGATCATCCCGGCGATGGCGGAGCGATACACAGTCGCCCAGGTGCCCTTCTGGATCTGGGACGACGCGCGGGTCACCATCGAGACAATCTCAGCCAGGCTGGAGATCACCCGCCCGGACGAGATCACCCTGTACGCCACGGTATTCGATCAGCTCCGCCAGTCCGCCGTCTACGGCTCCCGCGCGCGGGAATTGATCAGCGACGCAGCCACTAAACATTTGCAACATTCTGCAACAAACTAGCGACAGCACAGCATGCTGGGCTTCACTGGCGGTACCACTTCGATACGAACGAGTCGCGCTCAGCCACCTCGCAAAGGACCGCTAGCTGATGTCTGCCACTGCCGCCGCAGCCCCAGCGCAAGCCCCCGAGCCGCTAGATAAGCGTAGGACCCCCGGTGCGGTCACCGGGTCGGAAGGCTCCCCTGGTGCCGTTACGCGGGGGCCTTCCGGGCAGGTTCCCCGTGGCGCCTTCAGCCGGCGTCGTGACCCCCGCCATCACCGGTGGGCGACGCCGCGGCCAGGGCTGGCCCGGGCGCCACGGGGGCGGCCCGTTCCTTGGCCGCCCGGGACCGGGAGGAAGGGATCGCGATGGTGCACGTGTGCGAATGCGGCCTGGCAACGAGCGACCTGGGTCTCCTGCGGCGCCACCTAGCCCGGTCCGGGCATCGCGAGCGGGCGTCCTGGCGGTGCAGGTAACAGCAGCTCGCAGCCAGCCAGCCAGTCACGGGAAGGCGCAAGTGCCAGGGACCTTGCGGAGGCACTACTCTCTATAGCTAACCCTGGGTGAGCGGATACCCGCACTCCATCTGCATCTGCCTGCTCGGCCTGCCCGGGTGGATTAAGCGTGCCACAGAGGTGCCAGCACCAATGACGACGGACCTTGCGTTCCACTACCCTCCGGATGTCTTCGACGCTGTCGTGGACGCGGTACCGCTGCTGACGCGAGGCAAGCGCGACGTTGTCCTGTTCTTCCGCGGGTGCGGCGTTGACCGCGCGTTCCTCGCGGGCGTCGAGCGCGACAAGCATGAGCTGGATCATCACAACGGCCGGATGAAGCTCGACCGCACCCTGTTCACCACCTTGACGCAAGTACGAAGGCTAGAAGGGCGGGCACGTCCGGTCTGCGGGCCATCCCCGGATCCGAGCCAGGCCAAGGCTGTCGCACCTTCGATGCTTGATAAACTTACCATTGGGTTTGACAACGCTAAATTTACCAAGCAATACTCGGGCTATGGACACTACCGTCGTCCCGCACCGGATCACTCTTCGGTCAGGACACCCCGTGCTGGTCCGGGCAGTACGCCCCGATGACGGCCCGGGCCTTGCCGAGGCGTACGACCAGCTCAGCGAGAACTCGCGTTACCGGCGGT
>WNGJ01028915.1_pt1 | contig 11306 bp, 13 predicted proteins | sample 5400611 | NCBI WGS metagenome assembly WNGJ01 (sample SAMN13153375, study PRJNA577476) | soil metagenome | isolation source: 40 cm soil or saprolite under Garry oak tree replicate 1 | place: USA:California | collected 2016-06-15 | reverse complement strand
CGGCCGGGGTGATCTGCCATGGCGCCTGGACCCTGGTCGAGGCCGAGGTGGTACGGGGACGCACGCTCACCTCTTTCCCTACCCTGGCCACCGACATCCGCAACGCGGGCGGCACCTGGGTGGACCGGGTCTTCGTAAGTCCGGGAGTGGCGGCGGGAATGACCGGCGGGCCGGCGGGCAGTATGGCATGGGCGGCAGGACCCCCGGCCCTGTTCCCGGGGTGATGGTCGTGACTGCCTGGGCTGTCGGCCTGGGCGCGCCCCTGGCGGCGTGTGACAGGAGGCTGGTCATGGATGGTGAGCTGGCCATCACGGTCCGCCGTGAACGCGGCGTCGTGATCGCGGCAGTCACAGGCGAGGTTGACATTTCCACCGTGGCCCGGTTGCGGGAGCGCCTGTCCGGGCTGGCGGACGGCGGGCAGACGCTGATCGTGGACCTGAACCGGGTCACGTTCATTGATTCGGCCGGGCTCGGGGCGCTGGTCGGCGCGGCCCGCCGCGCCGCCGCGCACGGCGGCAGCCTGCATGCGGCCTGTGCCCGGCCGCAGACCCGCAAGCTGTTGTGGCTGACCGGGGTGGACCGCCGGATTCCGCTCGCGGTCACCGTGGACGGGGCGCTGATGTTCCTGGCGGCGTCCCGGGACGCTCGCGGCTAGCGGGCCGGTGGCGGGCCGCGCCGCGACGCCGTGGTGCGGCGGTGGGGTTCCGTCGCGCAGGGACATCTCGCATGTCATGCGTGTCGCCGGCCTTCGCGGAGGGCCGTGGCGCAGCCGGATCCCGGCTTGTTCTTCCAGCAGTGCTACGGCGAGGAGTTCCCGTCCGCCGGTCCGTACCGGGTCAGGGCACGCTGGTGGATTTGCTCCACGAGCGCGGACCGCTCAAAGGGCACGTCATGTTCCCGGCCCAGCGCGGTTACCGTCGTGAGTTCCTCGCAGCAGCGGTAAACCCCGTCAGATAGTCACCGGCGAGCAGCGTGCCGAGGTTGTCGCGGATGAAGGCGCTGGACGCGGCACTGTCCGTCAGTGCCTGGCGCAGGACGTCGACGCGATCCCGGCGTGCCGGGCCAGGAGCAGGGCCTCGGCGGTAGCGATGGCCTGACCGAACCACAGCAAGTTGACCAGCAGCTTGGTCAGGTACCCGGCGCCGTGGCCGCCGACATGCGTGATGCGCTGCGGTCGGCCAGCACCTCAAGCAACGGGCGGTGACGTTCGACCAGGGCAACGTCGCCGCCCACGAAAGCTGCAGCTTCCCTGCCCGGGCCTCCGGCACGCCGCCGCCGGCCGGAGCCTCGAGCACGCCGATGCCGCGATCATCCGCGGCGTGGAACAGTACCCGGCCCACCTCCGGTGAGCTGCTGGTCATATCGATCGGAAAGGACGGCCGGGACGCCGCCACGCCCGGCCATCACGTCATGTACCTCACCCGGGCCAGGCAGCACCGTGATGAGGACATCCGCTTCCGCGGCCACCTCGGCCGCCGTGCCTTTCCACTGCGCTCTGCAACCGGTCACCGCGCTTTCACGCTCACCGCGCGCGTCCCCAGCAGTGACCTGGTACCCGGCCCGGACCAGGTTCGCGCACATTGGCAAGCCCATCCGGCCCACGCCGGTAAACCCGATGCGCGTCATCTGAGCACGATAGCCGCACGCCGATCCGCGTTTCTCACCGCGCTGGTTTGCCTGATCGGAGCTCAGCTGTCGTCCCGGCTGCCCGGTGCGGGCTTCGTGTCAGCCGGGACGCCGTCGTCTGTGCCTGGGCGGGTGAGATCCTGCAGCGGATCTTGCTCGTGACGGAGCAGCAGGTAGGCCAGGATGGTGAGGAGCCCGGCGAAGATGAGCCAGGCGAACAGGACGACGAGGCCGCCGGTCTGGGTCATTTCCCTTGTCTCCTGGCGGGCCGTAGCTGGTCGCGGCGTGCGGAGACGTCGATCCGGGGGCGGCTAACCGCGGTGACCTGGGACCAGGGGACGGCCAGCGAGCGGCGGGCCAGGTACTTGAACAGCTGCGGGAAGGGCCACGGCCCGCTCATGGCATGCTCTCCGTAGCCGAGCCGGTGGCCGAGTCCTATGCCACAGCACTCCAGCGCGTCGAGCTGGCACACCTGGCTGCCGTCGGGTTGGACTCGCAACCTGAAGTGCAGGTCGTGGACGGTTCCGACGACCTGTCCTTCCGCGTCGTAGACCTGGCAGCCGATCAGTTCGGAGGTCCTCATTTCGTGTTCCCGGGGATCCGGCCGATGACCTTCTCCTCCGCCCACCGGCGGAACCGGTAGGAATCCAGGTTCTCGCGCGGCGTGAGCAGCGTGATCTCGAGCCGGTCGACGTAGTCGACGAGCTCCACGACGATGCGGTTCGGGTAGGAGCCGGTGACCGGCCGCAGGCGGCTGCCGATGGCCTGCCACCAGGTGCCCAGGCGGCCGCCCAGGCGCGGGCCGAACGCCGTCGGGCCGCATAGCAGCGCGGTCAGGACGGGCGGTTCGCCGGGCCCGGGAACGGTGAGTTCCAGGTCGTCGACGCGGCCCGCGGGCATCCCGCGGGAGTCGATGAGCTCGCGGTCCAGCAGCAGGTCGTTGGCGGTGAACTCGTCCTCGTCCCATCGGGTCATGGCGGTCCTCCGTTCACTGCCCGGCCTTGGTGAGCAGCAGCAGGGGCAGGCTGGCCAGCGATACCACGACCATGATGAGCATGAAGACGGTGCCCGCCGCGTTGGCCCAGCGCCGGTTGACCCGCTCGCCCATCAAGCGGCCATCGTTGGCCACGATGAGGATGGGGAAATAGGTCAGCGGGACCGCCGCGGCCCCCAGGACGACGGCGAAGATGGTCACGGTGACCGGATCGATAGTGGTGAGCGTGAACGCGGTCGCGGCGATCACGCTGGCTAGGCAGATCAGGTGGAACCGGGCAGCCGCGCCGGGCGGGTGCCGCTTGCCCCAGGACCAGCCCATGTACTGCGCCACCGAATAGCCGGACGACAGGGCGCATTCGGCCGTGGCCGCGAAGGTAGCGGCGAAGAAGGACACGAACACGGCGGCCAGCCCGGCCCGGCCGAGCGCGGCGGCCACCGGCACCGCCACCTGGTTCAGGTGGCTGACCTGGATGCTGTGCGGCTCTAGGACCGGCACCGCGGCGGCCATGATGGCCAGACTGAGCAGCCCGCCGAGCGGGAACCCGATGAAGGCGTTGAACCGTATCTCGGTCATGCTCTTGCTGGTCCAGCCTTCCTCGCGGCCCCCGGAAGAGAAGAAGATCACCTGGTAGGGCACGATGCACGCGCCGATCAGGGTCACCGCATAGAACCACCAGGTCGGCGCGGGCTGCCCGACGGGCACTGCCGGGTGGGTGGCCTGATGCCACATCGCGGGCCAGTCCGTCGGCAGGCGGAACAGCGCCACCACGAACACGATCAGGCCAAGGCCGAGCAGGCCGAAGATGTTCTCCATCCACTGGAACGGCATCCGCCAGATCACCAGCCAGGCGAAGAGCCCGGCGAGCGGAACCCAGATCAGGTAGCTGATCCCGGTCACCATCTGCAGCACCAGGGACACGCCGCCGAGCTCGGCGGCCAGCGTCAGCACGTTCAGCAAGGTAGAGGCGGCCGCATTGACCAAGGACACCCGGACGCCGAGCCGCTCGCGGACCACGTGGAAGATCGGCTTCCTGGTCACTGCGGTCACCCGGCCGGCCATCTCGGCGAACAGGGCCATGCCGATCGTGCCCACCAGCACGGCCCAGGTGAGCGTCATGCCGAACCGGGCGCCGGTGATGCCGCTGGTGACCAGGTTCCCGATGTCAACGAAGCCGCCGATCGCCGTCATCACTCCGAGCGTCATGCTCATGACGGCTTTCACTGCAGCTCCTGCTGTATGTCTTCGACATGCCGCAGGACCCCGCCCACCTCGGCCAGAGCCTTCGTCACCTGCTTCCGGTCGTCCATCCGCACGGCGATGCGGAGGTCGGTCAGCGCACTAGTCGCATCCGACAGGGCCTGCAGCATTTTCTGGCGCAGCGCGTCGGACCGGGAGTCCGGCGGCTGGCGGCTGCCGAACGTCGAGTTGACCGAGTCAGCATCATCCTCGGCGTCGGTGATGTTGCCGTCCGTGAACGCCGGAAACGATTGCCCGCGCAAGCCCAGCCTGGCGGCCAGCTGCGCGCTGGCCAGATCGCTCACCACCGCCATGGCGGTGTTCAGGGCCGCATGCCGGTAAGCGCCGTAGTCGGGGACCGGGCCAGCGCACGCAGCGATCAGCGGGCATGAACTAAGGGCAACAACACAAGCCGCTCTCCGCCACACCTCGACCGCCTAGCCTCAGCAATCCGCCCACTCGCAGCAGCTCTACCCGGCCGCAAGCTCACTATTCACGGCGTGTCGCAGGCTGATGGCGGCCACATCAGCCAGCACCCGGGCGATGCGCAGATCCCCGGGTCAAACGGACCTGGCTCGGTCCCTATCCGTGACGGCCGGCCGGTGCGGAAGCATTCCAGGCAGGGCTCCTGGTCGTTTTGCAGCTGGAACAGCTCCAGCAGCCCGGCTTCCTCGCTGGGGGCCGCCGCGATCCCTGACTTCACCAGCCTGGAACAGGGCCCCCGCGCAAACGCCCGCTTCCGAATGCCCGCGCCCATCGGCTCAAGGATCCGGCGCACCCCCGGGGACGCGCCGACCTGACGATGACCGGGCAGTCGCCCGGCACCATGCCCGTCACCCGATCAGGAAGGTTCAACAGCCCCGTGGCACCAGCCGGGCGGTCCAGGCCAGCCTGCAAGCCGCTCTCGCCGTGGTGATAGCCGAGCGGGACGACCGCAAGGAGCTGGCCGGTGCCTGAGCCCGGCCGCAGCGAACGCGGGAACCGCCCGTGTCCGGTCGAGCCGGCTGATCAGCTCGCTGCGCACCAGCCAGGCGGCCGACTAGATCCGGACCGTGCCGTCTTCCCTGATCGTCCAGCCGGGTTGCGGGCGATCTCCCAGACGCTGCCGTCGGGTCGGCGAAGGCGCCCGAGGTGCCGCCTCAGTCCATCGCGGCCGCGGTGCGGCGGATGGTTCCTCTGGCCCGTTCGGCCTCGCGCAGGACCCCGGCCACCTCGTGCGGCGAGCGGACGTTGTGAGCGAGCTCGACGCCGGTGGCCCCGCGACCGCCCAGGGCGGTCCACAACCCGAAGACAATGCCGCCCGCCTGGAAGAAGCAGACCTCGTCGTCGGGCTGCGGCGGGTTCCGGTGAACGTCCGTGGTCAGCGCACCAGGGCGCTCGCCTGCAATCACCCGGTCGGCCAGAGGCGCCTGGGACGCCGCCCGGGGGGCCCTGGCGGCGGCAGCATCACCCGCGTCCGGGCAGTGGGTGTGCCAGGCGGAGCCTGGCGCACCCGGTCATGACGAGCCGGCCGTCGTGCCGCCTGACGCGCCTGCGCAGCACCGGAAGGCACCCGGCGGCGTGATCAGCCAGTACCGCCGGCCGGGTATGCGACTCACCGAACCCGCAGGTCAGACCGGTAACGGCAATGTGGAGCGGTGCAGGTTCTCCCGTGCTGACCAGTGCGGCTGGCGCCCGGTCAGGTGCCGGTCCACTGCACCAGCAGCAGGGTGGCGTCGTCGCGCAGGCCGCCGCCGCCCTGATGCTCGAGCACGGCCCGGGCGACTATCTTGCGCCCGCGCAGCAGCAGCGGCCGCGGGTGCCCGGCGCACGACCACTCCAGCCGTCCTGACCCGGTGGCCAGCCGGGCGATGATGCCGGTGGCGAACGAAACATCGTCGTAGTGCCCGGCCAGGGCCGCGTCGATGGCGGCGTGCATGCCAGCCACCGGCGCCCCGTCCCGGCGGGCGTGCCGGTACGCCCCGACGGCCAGGCCGGTCAGCAGCGTCGAGCCGAGACCGTGCCCAGGCCATCGAAGATGGCCAGATGCAGGTCGGCGCCGTTGACGGCGTAGTCGAACGCGTCCCCGGCGATATCGTAAGCGGGCTCCAGCGCCCCGGCGATCAGCGCGCCGGCGGTGCGCGCGCTCAGCGGCGGCAGCAGATCCCACTGCATGCCCGCCGGCAGCGACATGGCCCGGCCTCGCCGCCGCAGGTGCGGAACGTCGCTGACCCTCGCGGCCGCAGCCACGACCAGGCCGGTGAACACGCCGAGCAGCTCGGCCTGCGCCAGGATCTGCGGCCCGGCGTGCGGCACCGTAACCGCCAGCACCCCGGTCCGGGTCGTCTGCTCCACCACCGGGACCCACACCCGGACCGGGCCGTCCCGGTCGCTGGTCACCGGCCGGCCCGTGGTGAACGCCCGGCCGGCCATCGTCCCCGCCACCTCCTGCCCGGCCGCGCCGGCGGCCAGCGGGACCAGCATCTGGCACGCGAAGTCAGCCAGGTACACCACCGGATCCCGGGCCGGCACCGGCTCGTACGCCACCGCGAGCACACGGTGCAGGTCAGCCCCGGCGTCCCGGCACAAGACACCGAGCGCGTCGTGGTAGCCGGGCTCGCTCATCGCGGCTCCACTCCCCAGATGGCACATCGCAGCGCGAGCCGCGCCGCCCGGCCAGCCTACCGGCCGCCCCCAGGCCAGCTAGCCTCCCCCGCTCAGCCCCAGTGGTCCGCGCCATTACCCAGGCGCCCTCCTGAGGAAAAGGAAGATTGCGCAAATTGAGCATGAACGTCGCGGGTCTCCTTGCCGTCCAGCGCCGCGTAGACCATCACGTTCGGGCTGGTGGTCATCAGCATGTCGGCGCAGGTGTCGTACGGGGTCGGGCTGAAAATCAAGGCCCCGGCCGCGTCCGGGTGTTTCTGCCAGGCCTGTTCCACCTGTTCCGGCGAGGGCGGGTGCGCCACGTGCAGCCGGGTGTCATAGCGCGGCCGGATCCACTGCAGCTGCACTCCGGAAAAGACCAGGCCGGCTACCACCGACTTGTGCGCGTCCCTGCTGATCAGCAAGTCACTCTGGCCGCCGGCCACGGCTAGCATGGCGGCCTTAACCGACAGGGAACTGCCGCAGGTAGAAAAGAAGGCCTGCTCCGCGCCGACCGCGTCCGCCATCAGCTCTTCGGCCCTGGACAGGTAGCCGTGCGAAGACGTGCGGTCATCCAGCCCGGCCGTGGCCAGGACATCGGACCGGAACGCGTCCTTGCCGAGCGCGGCGCGAGTACGCGGATCCGCACCCCGGCGGTGTCCCGGCGCGGTAACCCGTACCGGTCCCGGTGGATAGCGGGTACCCATGACTGGAACCGCGACTGGAATAGTGATCATCTGCGTCGTCGTGGTGGTGGCGCTGGCGGTCTGGCTCGGCCTGGTCGCCCGGGCGGCCCGGCGGCCGGGCGGGAAGAACGAGGCGGGCAGCCGATGCGCGGGCTGGTCCAAGGCGGCGAGCACGTCGGCGGCGGCCGAAGCGTCATACCGCACCGCGACGCTGAGGTCCCCCAGGACGGCGGAACACCGCCACCACCCGAGGAGTCGGCCGCGAGTGCCCGGCGGACAGAGCACCGATCAGAAAGCCCCATGGACCTCTGAGAACACGGCCGCGGCTGCCGACCGTCGGGCAGCGAGCCTGGAAACATGGCGAGTATGGAGGCAAGCTGAGGGTCAGCGCGCCTCATCGCCTAGCCATGCGGCTTGGCCTTCTCCGTTGTTGCTGCGAATACCGCGGCCAGGACGGACATGCCCTGACTACCTGGCTGGCGGCGGCCACCCGGAGGTCCTCAAGGGCATCTGCCTGCCGCCTGGCTCGGGAGATGAGCTCGTCTAGCCGCCCTGGGTCGAGCCGCGTGTCCGTGTCCGCCAGGGTCCGCAGGGTGCGCCAGCCCGCGGCCTTTCCTTCCACGCCGAGCCGCAGCATTTCCAGTTCTTCCAGGTTGCTGAGGGGTGACCGGGCGAAGAGACGGCCGTTGAACTTCAGTCGGCCGGCCTTCTCACCGATCCAGGCGGCGCACACCTTGTAACGGCGGACCTTGATGCCGAGGGCGGCCGTGATGTCCAGCAAGACGGCGCGGTCATGCCCGATCTCAGCCGCGAGGTGCCTGAGCGTGCCGCTGTCCTCTCCGTCGCCGTGCGATCGCGCCATCCGGTGCGCCAGTTCGGTACCTGCCGTCGCCCCGGCAAGATGATCATTGAGGTAGATGCCGAGGATGCTGGCCTCGGAGCGTCCGACGTCACGGGCGGTGTCCGCGCTTACCATGATTCCTCCAGCCTGACCAGTGGTCTCACCATCCTGCATGTCCCCGACGGTCCGGCGCGGGCGGCGCCTGGCCGTGGCCGCCCGCGCCGGACCGTGATGGCGTCTGTCAGCCCTGGCCTGCGGATGCCTTCGCCACGCCGGCCCGCTGCGCGATGCTGGCCTGGCGCGGCCAGAACCGCAGCTTGGCGCAGCGGGAGATGAAGTCGGCGGCGGAGTGCTCGTCCAGGCTGACGAAACCGTCGTCGGTCAGATTGCCGAGTCCGGCGGCCTCGAACAGCGGGCTGGCGTCGCCGGTGTAGCCGATGAACTTGCAGTGAGCGTAGGCGTCGGCCACGAAGTCACGCACTGCAGGCTGCGCGGCCAGCGCGGGCGTGCCGTGCTTGGAGGCGAGCAGGATCACGGCGTCGTACAGCACGGAGGGGCCGCCATCGATCTTCTGGTCGGCCGGTGCATGATTGCCGTCGCTGTCGTCGACGCCGCCGACCGCGGGGGCGATGAGCTCGACGTTGACCTGAACTTGCTCGGCCGCTGACTTCACCTCCTCGAGCTTGGCGGCGTCCACGCCGTCGGTGACCAGGATGCCGATTTTGCGGCCGGCGAAGCTGTCCGGGCCGTTGGCCAGGATGCTCAGCGCCGGGGAGGCCGACAGGTCGCGGACGGGTTCCCGGGCGGCGGGCAGCGGGTCGGGCAGCCTGGGCAGGCCCAGGCCCTCGGCCACGGGGCCGGCCAGGTCGTCGCCGACGTTGCGGAGCCCGGCTACCATCCTGGTCCGGATCGCCTCCTGGTCGCACTTGCTGAGCTCGAAGGTGAACGCGTCGATGATGTGCTGTTGCTCGGCCTCGGTCTGGCTGTCAAAGAACTGCCGGGCCTGGCTGTAGTGGTCGGCGAAGCTCTCCGGCCGCAGCCGCCGCTTGGGCCCGGCCTGATCGCCCTGGCCGTCGGGGTAGGTGCGGAAGCCAGCGTCCGGGTCCTCCCGCGGGCCGGGCGGGTCCCAGGAGTTGGGCTCGTAGTTCACCCGGCCCTGCGGGTTGACCATCGCCATGTGCCCGTCCTGCTGGAAATGCGCGACCGGGCACTTGGGCGCGTTGACAGGCAGCTGGGTGAAGTTGGGACCGCCCAGCCGCTTGAGCTGGGTGTCCAGGTAGGAGAAGTTCCGGCCCTGCAGCAGCGGGTCGTTGGTAAAGTCGATGCCGGGGATGATGTTCTGCGTGCAGAAGGCCACCTGCTCGGTCTCGGCGAAGAAGTTGTCCACCACCTGGTCCAGCACCAGGCGGCCGACCCGGCGGACCGGCACCTCCTCCTCGGGGATGATCTTGGTGGGGTCGAGCACGTCGAAGGCGAAGCGGTCGGCGAAGTCGTCGTCGAACAGCTGCAGCCCGAGCTCCCACTCGGGGAAGTCGCCGGCGGTGATGGCGTCCCACAGGTCCCGGCGGTGGAAGTCGGGGTCGGCGCCGCTGATCTTGAGCGCCTCGTTCCAGATCACGGACTGCATGCCTAGCTTCGGCTTCCAGTGGAACTTCACGAACGTGGACCGGCCCTCGGCGTTCACCAGCCGGAACGTATGCACGCCGAAGCCCTCCATGAACCGGAAGGAGCGCGGGATGGCCCGGTCGGACATGATCCACATCAGCATGTGCGCCGATTCGGGCAGTAGCGAGACGAAGTCCCAGAAGTTGTCGTGCGCGGTCTGGGCCTGCGGGAAGCCGCGGTCGGGTTCCTGCTTGGCCGCGTGGATCACGTCGGGGAACTTGATGGCGTCCTGGATGAAGAACACCGGGATGTTGTTCCCCACCAGGTCCCAGTCGCCTTCCCTGGTGTAGAACTTCGTGGCGAAGCCGCGCACGTCCCGGGCCAGGTCGGTGGAGCCCTTGTTCCCCGCCACGGTGGAGAACCTGACGAACACCGGGGTGCGCAGGCCGGCCTTGGAGAACGGGTCGGCCCGGGTGATCCCGGTCAGCGGCTCATAGTTCTCGAAATACCCGTGCGCCCCGTAACCGCGGGCATGCACCACCCGCTCGGGGATCCGCTCGTGGTCGAAGTGGAAGATCTTCTCCCGGAAATGGAAGTCCTCCAGCACGTCCGGTCCGCGCTCCCCGGCCCGCAGGGTGTTCTGGTCGTCGGAGACCACGGTCCCCTGCTGGGTGGTCAGCCTGGGCGCGTCCCCCGCCGCTACCTGGTGAATCTCGCCGCCGGCGCCGCGCTCGATCCGCTGATCGCCATACTCCGTCCTCTGGTGATCGGAGCTGGTCTCTTTCCTGCTCGCCATGAACCCTCCTAATGCCTGTCAGTGCCGCGGCGCGGCGGATGGCTTCCCCTGGAGGCCGCCGCCCTACCCTTCGCCATAGCCCCGACACGCAATCGGCAGGACTAATGTGCGGCAGGTGGTTACGACGGGCGCGGAAGCTCGATGAGCTCCAGGAACCAGCGGGCGATCTGCCGGATTGCGTCGGTGAAGCCGTCGAAGTCGGCGGGCTTGGTGACATAGGCGCTGGCGTGCAGCGAATAGCTCCGCTGGACATCGGGCGGAGCCGCCGAGGTGGTCAGGATCAGCACGGGAATGGACAGCAGGTCCTGGTCGGCCTTCAGGGCGGCCAGGATCTCCAGGCCGGTGCGGCGCGGCAGGTTGAGGTCGAGCACGATCAGGCCGGGCCGGGGCATCGGCGAAGCCGCCAGCCCGGTGGAGGAACTGCATGGCCTGCTCGCCATTGCCCACTACGTGCAGGCGGACGGGCGCGCCTGACTGCTCGAACGCCTCTGTGATCATGACGACACCCCCTGGTCGTCGTCGACTAGGAGAACCTCGACGGCATATCTCCCGGTGCCGTCATCCATGTCATGCCCTTTCCGCGAGTACGGACGGTCATCAACTCGGGATCACTGTGACCTCTCGTTGAAGCGGCTTGCGGCGGCCCGGCCGAGCGCGGTCAGGCGGTCGAATGCCTTCCGGCTCACGGCTGGGTTCAGGGCATGCCCGGGGGTTCCCTCGCCGCTGTCCTGGGCGGGATCCGTGGACGGCCCGGCCGACGCGGGCAGCGCCAGCCGCTGCACCAGGTGCAGTGCGTCGCTGGTCAGTCCGGGCGCGAGCCCGGCTATGCGGGAGATGAGCTGGGCGGCCGGGGTCAGGATGACTTCCGCCCGGCGCTGCCGTACCGCGCCGATGATC
>WNGJ01023668.1_pt1 | contig 11306 bp, 11 predicted proteins | sample 5400611 | NCBI WGS metagenome assembly WNGJ01 (sample SAMN13153375, study PRJNA577476) | soil metagenome | isolation source: 40 cm soil or saprolite under Garry oak tree replicate 1 | place: USA:California | collected 2016-06-15 | reverse complement strand
TAAATCAATATGAAAAAATCCGCGGCACTTTACCTCTCCGCCCGCGAGGCCTCGGCAGAACTCGCGATCTCTCCCGCCACGCTCTACGCCTATGTCAGCCGCGGATTGATCCGCTCCGAGCCCTCGTCGGATTCGCGAAGCCATCGCTATCGGGCGGAGGACGTCCGCGGGCTGAAGGAACGGCGCGCGCCGTCGCCGGAGCCGCGTGGCCTCAGAAGTTTCGACGCCGATCTGCCGGTGATGGATTCATCGATTTCGACCATCACCGAGGATGGCCCGATTTACCGCGGCGTGAACTGCATCGAGCTTGCGGAAAAGGACACGCTCGAACATGCCGCGACGTTGCTGTGGGATGTGACCGGCGTCGATCCGTTTTCCCAGGACAATTGCCCGCAGGTATCGGGCGAAATGCGCAGCGTCGCCGACGCCGCGCGCCATGCCGCACCGATCGATCGCACCATCGCCGTGCTGGCGCTGGCCGCAAGCGCGGATCCACGGGCCTTTACCCGCGCCGCCGACGGGCGCGCGATGGTCGGCGGCCGCATCCTGCGTCTGGTGGTCGCCACGATGTTGAACGGTGCATCGTCGCCGCAACCGCTTCATCTCCAGATCGCCAAAGCCTGGGCGCCGGACAACACACGCGCCGCCGATCTGATCCGCCGTGCGCTGGTGCTGCTGGCGGACCATGAACTCAACGCCTCGGCCTTTACCGTGCGCTGCGCGGCATCTACCGGATTGAATCTTTATGATGCGATGATCGCCGGCCTCGTGGCGTTGAAAGGCCCCAAACATGGCGGCGCCGGGGTTCTGGCCGCGCAGCTTGTGAAGACGCTGGTGGATCGCGATGTCGCCCCGGTCATCAGGGAGCGGGTTGCGCTCGGCGAACGTTTCGCGGGCTTCGGTCACGGCGTCTACAAGCACGGCGATCCGCGCGCGCATGCCCTGCTGGCAGCCCTGGCGCGGGCCGGCGCGGCGGCGAAACTCACCACCGAGATTCCGGAGCGGATTCTCGAAGCGACCGGCGAATTCGTCAACATCGACTACGCGCTCGCGGTGTTGGTGCATGCGCTGGGCCTGCCGCCCGGCAACGAACTGGTGCTGTTTGCGATGGCGCGGACCGTCGGATGGATCGCGCATGCGAGCGAGCAACTCCGGCATGGCGGGCTGATCCGCCCCCGCGCGCGCTATATCGGACCCGCGCCGGGGCGCAGCCCGGCTTTCAGCAGGCCGTAAGGATTTGCAGAATTTGAATGAGCGCCGGAGCCGGAGCCGGAGCCGTCAGGGATCCTTGCGAGCGGCGGCCGTTGCCGGTTCGATCACGCCTCCGCCATGTCGGCGGCGGATGATCCAGACCGCCAGCGCGACGACCAACGCGCCGCCGACCACAATCAGCATCCAGTAATGCTTGCCGACCCCGGTATGATGCGGAATTCCGGCGTAGCGGTGCAGCGCGGATACCGCCAGCACGCCCGGCAGCACATGCGCGGGCGCCCATAGCAGGATCGCCGGGATGTTGACGGCGTAAAAGCGCAGCGGCGTCATGCCCAACGCGCCTGCCGTGATCGGCACGAAGGCGCGGATCGGCGGCACAAATCGGGCGAAGAACACCGCCAGCGCGCCCCAGCGATGAAAGAACGCTTCGCTCTGCGCCACCACGCGCGGGTAATTCGTCATCGGCCAGGAGCTCAGGATTTCGCGCTGGGTGCGATGTCCGATCCAGAATGCCGTTCCATCGCCCAGCAACGCACCTGCGATCGCGGCCACCAGCACCCACTCGAGCACGAGGTCGCCGCCGGGCACCAGCGCGCTCAGCGCCAGGATAACGGTCGAGCCCGGGATCACCGAGCCTGCAATGGGAACTGCTTCCAGGAGGGCGGCGAGGAATAGCGTGAGATAGGCAAGCCACGCATGTGCCGAGACGAACGCAATCAAGGGATCGATGAAGGAAGCCACAAGATTCCTGTGCTGGTATTGCTGTCCGGTCGGGGCCAGACCTAACATAATTTATCGGCGGAGTGGAAAGCGCCATCAGCGCCCTCGAACGAGGGGTGGCCAATTGTCCCGGCGAAAGTGCGGCGTAATTCGCAGGGCAGCCCTCCAAAAATCGGGGCCGGCATCTATCTAGATGATAACGCAATGGAACTTTGATTGTCCCGCGGGCTTCTGCCGGCCCTTGCTCTCTGCTAGGTTCACCTTGGCCCCCATCCGCAGCCATGCCGCAAATCTGGTTTCGGGAGCGTCCGAGACCTCGGAGGATTGATGACGACCGCCGCCATGACCAAAGTGCAGGAACCCGCCGGTTTGCCCGACATGAAGGTGTCGGTTCGGCAAGTGTTCGGTATCGATAGCGATCTCGAAGTGCCGGCTTACTCCGAAGTTGATCCGCACGTGCCGGACATCGATGCGGATTATCGGTTCGATCGTGCCACCACGCTCGCCATTCTCGCCGGATTTGCCAAGAACCGCCGCGTCATGGTCACGGGCTATCATGGCACCGGCAAATCCACCCATATCGAGCAGGTCGCGGCGCGGCTGAACTGGCCGTGCGTGCGCGTCAACCTCGACAGCCATATCAGCCGTATCGATCTGGTGGGCAAGGACTCCATCGTAGTGCGTGACGGCATGCAGGTCACCGAATTCCGCGACGGCATTCTGCCATGGGCGCTGCAGCACAATATCGCGCTGGTGTTCGACGAATACGACGCCGGCCGTCCCGACGTGATGTTCGTGATCCAGCGTGTGCTCGAGGTCTCCGGCCGCCTGACGCTGCTCGACCAGAACAAGGTGATCAAGCCGCATCCGGCGTTCCGGCTGTTCTCGACCGCCAATACGGTCGGCCTCGGCGATACGTCCGGCCTCTATCACGGCACCCAGCAGATCAACCAGGGCCAGATGGACCGCTGGTCGATCGTCACCACGCTGAACTATCTCGCCCATGACGAGGAAGTCGAGATCGTGCTGGCCAAGGCGCATCACTACCGCACCTCGGAGGGCCGCGACATCGTCAACAAGATGGTGCGGCTCGCGGACCTCACCCGCAACGCCTTCGCCAACGGCGATCTGTCGAGAACGGCCGCTGGTTGCTGAATTCTATCAGCGCTGCTTCAACGCCGAGCTGGCGGAATCCTCGGTGAACGTTGCGATGAGCTGATGCGATGCCGGCGATTTCCGTCGAGCGCACGATTGGAGCGACCAGGCGCGCGGTCCTTGGCGGACTGCTTCGCTATAACAGCGAGAAGATGGGGAAGCAAAAATATCGCCGCTTCGCCATCTCGCTGCGTGACGACGGGGCGATAGTCGGCGGAATTGTTGGTGAGGTCTGGACCACCGTGCTGTTCATCCAGTTCTTCTGGATCGAAGAGCAGTTTCGTGGAAAGGGTCACGGGACGGCGCTGATCGAGCAGATTGAGGCGGAGGCCCGGAGGTTCGGGGCGGTGCGATCATATCTCGACACGATGAGCGTCCAGGCCCCGGGCTTCTACCGGGCATGCGGGTATGAGGCGTTCGGTGCAATCGATGGCTATCCCGGCGGCGTGAAGCGTCACTGGTTTACCAAGGCACTGTAAGGACTGGCGATGACCACCAACACAAAATTCCGCGGCGGCTCGAAGGAAGCGCCGACCGAGCCGTTCAAGCGCGCGGTGACCGCCTGCCTGCGCGCGATCGCAAAAACCCCGGAGCTGGAAGTGACGTTCGCGGCCGAGCGCCCAGGCCTCGCGCCCGGCAAGGCGCGGCTGCCGGAGCCGGCGCGCAAGATGACCCGGCGCGACGCCGCTATCGTGCGCGGCCACGCCGATTCGATCGCGCTCAAACTCGCCTGCCACGATCCGAAAGTGCACCGCAAGCTGATGCCGGGCAATCCGCAGGCGCGCGGCGTGTTCGAGGCGGTCGAACAGGCGCGGGTCGAGGCGCTCGGCTCGCGGCGCATGGCGGGGGTTGCGAAAAATCTCACCGCGATGCTCGACGATCATTTTCATCGCGGCAAGTTCGACGAGATCACCGACCGCGCCGATGCGCCGTTGTCCGATGCGCTGGCGATGCTGGTACGCGAACGGCTGACCGGCCTCGCGCCGCCCACGGCCGCCCGCAAGATGGTCGATCTCTGGCGTCCGCTGCTGGAAGGCAAGATCGGCGCGCGGCTCGACCGGCTCGACCGCCTCGCCGAGGATCAGGCGAAATTCGGCGACGCGGTGCACGATCTGTTGTCGGCGCTCGAACTCGGCGACGACCGCAACGCCGAGGCCGACGATGACGACAACCAGGACGACAACCGCGACGGCGAAAACGACCAGTCCGGCGCGGAGGGTTCGCCCGACAGCGATGCGGCGCAGGAAATGAGCGCCGATCAGGCGCAGCCCACGTCCGACGAGATGTCGGAGAGCGCGATGGAAAGCGCGCAGGCCTCCACCAGCGACACTTTCGATGACGGCGAACTCGGCGACGATGAAACGCCCGGCGAAGCGACGCGGCCGAATTCGCGTGGCGTCAACGAGCAGCGCGGGCCGGAATATCACGCTTTCGCGCCGAAATTCGACGAGGTCATCGCGGCCGAGGATCTTTGCGACCATGACGAACTGGAGCGCCTGCGCAGTTATCTCGACAAGCAGCTCGCGCATTTGCAGGGCATCGTCGCGCGGCTCGCCAACCGGCTGCAGCGCCGCTTGATGGCGCAGCAGAACCGCGCCTGGGAGTTCGATCTCGAGGAAGGCGTGCTCGATCCGGCGCGGCTGTCGCGTGTGGTGACCGATCCCTATCATCCGCTGTCGTTCATGAACGAGAAGGAAGCCACGTTCCGCGATACCGTGGTGACGTTGCTGCTCGACAATTCCGGCTCGATGCGTGGCCGCCCCATTACGGTGGCGGCAACCTGCGCGGATATTCTGGCGCGGACGCTGGAGCGCTGCGGCGTCAAGGTGGAAATTCTCGGCTTCACCACCCGGGCGTGGAAGGGCGGGCAGTCGCGCGAAGCCTGGCTTGCCGCCGGCAAGCCGCCCAATCCCGGCCGCCTCAACGATCTCCGCCACATCATCTACAAATCCGCCGACGCGCCGTGGCGGCGCGCGCGCAAGAATCTCGGGCTGATGATGCGCGAGGGCCTGCTCAAGGAAAACATCGACGGCGAAGCGCTGGACTGGGCGCATAAGCGCCTACTCGGCCGCGCCGAACAGCGCAAGATCCTGATGATGATTTCCGACGGCGCGCCGGTCGATGACTCCACATTGTCGGTCAATCCCGGCAATTATCTGGAGCGCCATCTGCGCTACATCATCGAGGAAATCGAGACCCGCTCGCCGGTCGAATTGATCGCGATCGGCATCGGTCACGACGTCACGCGCTACTATCGCCGCGCGGTCACCATCGTGGATGCCGAAGAACTCGGCGGCGCCATCACCGAAAAGCTCGCCGAGCTGTTCAGCGAGACCCACGGTGCGGCGCCCGCAACGTCAGGCCGCCGGCGCAGATTGCATTCGTAACGCAAATGAGATGACTTATCGCGGACAGGGAATACCTCATCCTGAGGAGCGGCGCCTTCGCCGCGTCTCGAAGGATGAGGGATATCCGGGTCTCATGGTTCGAGACGGCGCAGGCGCGCCTCCTCACCATGAGGGGTGAACCACCGCATTTCTCACGCCGCCGCTTTCTGAAGTCCACGGCGGTGGGGCTTTTGTCCGCCGCGGTACCACAGATCGCGCGGGCGCAACTTGCAACGCAGCCGCCGCCGAAGCAGCCTTCCCCGGACGAATTCCCGATCGCAGCACCGGTCTCGATCGAGGTCAACGCCCGGCCGATCCCCTCTTTCGATACCAGAGACCGTGCACGCGTTCGGTTCGGCTCACTGGAATATCGCAGCGGATTGATCCTGACCTCGAGCTTTCGCGGCTTTGGCGGGCTGTCGGGATTGCGGCTCGACGCCAAGGGCGAGCGCTTCATCTCGATCAGCGACAAGGGCAGCTGGTTCACCGGCCGCATCGTCTATCAGGGCCGCGAGATGACCGGGCTTGCCGATGTCGAGGCGGCACCGCTGCTTGGCGCCGACGGCAGGCCGATCACTGCGCGCGGCTGGTACGACTCCGAGTCGATCGCGCTCGACGGTTCATTGGTCTACATCGGCCTCGAGCGCGCCAACGAGATCCTGCGCTACGATTTCAGCAAGGGCTTTACGCGTTCGCGCGGCGAGACGATTGCCGTGCCGCCGGCGCTGCGCAAGCTGCCGCGCAACAAGGGGATCGAGGGGCTGGTGATGGTACCGAAAGGCCTGCCGCTAGCCGGCACGCTGATCGCGTTCTCCGAGCGCGGCCTCGATGCCAATGGCGACCTGATCGCATTCCTGATCGGCGGCAAGACGCCCGGTCAGTTCGCGGTCCGCCGCACCAATAATTTCGATATCAGCGACGCGATGCTGCTGCCGTCGGGCGAATTGCTGGTGCTGGAGCGGAAATTTTCGTGGCTTGAAGGCGTCGGCATCCGGATCCGGCGCCTACCGCTCAAATCGGTGGCGCCGGGGGCCGTGGTCGATGGTCCCAGTCTCTTCGATGCCGATCTGGGCCACGAGATCGACAACATGGAGGGGATCGATGCCCACGTCACGCCGGAGGGAGACACCGTGCTGACGATGATTTCCGACGACAATTTTTCGATGCTCCAGCGCACGCTATTGCTGCAATTCAAGCTGGTGGAGTGACGCTCCATGTCGCCCCGGCGAACGCCGGGGCCCATACGCCGCGGAGTCGCGTTCAAGCGAAAGCCTGCCCCGGACTTGATCCGGGGTGGGTACCGGTTCGCCTGAAGAAAAAGGCGTCAAATAGAGATTCAGAACTTCGGTTCTGCCGGAACCAGGACCCCAAGCACGGTTGAGGAAAGCGCCGCGTCTCATTAGATAAAAACACGACATTCCTTCCTCCTGCCCGGAAATCCCCCATGAGTGCCCTGTTTTCCCCGATAAAGCTGCGCGGCCTTGAACTTCCCAATCGCATCATGGTGGCGCCGATGTGCCAGTATTCGTCCGTGAATGGGGAGGCCAACGACTGGCACTTCACGCATATCAACACGCTCGCGCTGTCGGGGGCGGCGATATTCTGCATCGAGGCGACCGGGGTGGAGGCGATCGGCCGCATCACGCCGGGCTGTCTCGGCCTCTATAACGACGCGACCGAAGCCGCGCTGAAGCCGATCGTGGCTTCGGTGCGCAAGCATTCCAAAACCGCGGTTATCATGCAGCTCGCCCATGCCGGCCGCAAAGCGTCCAGTCATACGCCGTGGGATGGCGGCCAGCTGATCCCGGTCTCGGAAGGCGGCTGGCGGCCGGAGGGTCCTTCGGCTGTGCCGCACAAGGAGGGTGAGGCTCCGCCGCTGGCGCTCGATGCGACGGGGCTAAAGCGCGTGCGCGACGCTTTCGTTGCGACGGCGAAACGCGCCGAGCGGCTCGGGCTCGACGGCCTCGAGCTGCACTGCGCGCACGGCTATCTCTTGCATCAGTTTCTGTCGCCGATTTCCAACCGGCGCACCGACCAGTATGGCGGCGCATTGGAAAATCGCATGCGCTATCCGCTGGAAGTGTTCGAGGCGGTGCGCGCGGCGTTCCCATCGGAGAAGCCGGTGGGTATCAAGGTTTCGGCGACCGACTGGGTCGAGGGCGGCTGGGACCTCGCGCAGACAGTCGAATTGGCGAGGGAGTTGAAGAAGCGCGGCGTTGACTGGGTCGACGCATCCTCCGGCGGCGTTTCACCGCAGCAGAAGATACCGCTCGGCCCCGGCTATCAGGTGCCGTTCGCGCAAGCGATCAAGGAAGCAACCGGCGTCACCACCATGGCGGTCGGCCTCATCACCGAGCCGAAACAGGCGGAAGACATCGTTGCGTCGGGCAAGGCCGACATGGTCGCGCTGGCGCGCGCCATGCTCTACGACCCGCGCTGGGGCTGGCACGCCGCGGCCGAACTCGGCGGCCAGGTCGAAGCGCCGCCGCAATATTGGCGCTCGCAACCCTCGACGCAGAAGGCGCTGTTCGGGATCACGACGTTCGGCACGCGGTGAGGGACCCTTTTCTTCCCTTCTCCCACAAGGCCCACAAGGGGAGAGGGAAGTAAGCGGCACGCGACCAGCGCGAACCTCACCCCGGCTGCTTTGTCATATCTCCGCCGCACCGTTCGCGTGCTATGCTCTCGTTCGCGCGCATCAAGACGCGCTCCAAAAAAAAGACGAGAGGAACCCCTATGGAAATCGGATATTTCGCGATGCCCTCGCATCCGCCGGAGTGCGGATTGAAAGAGGGACACGACTGGGACCTTCAGGTGCTGCGATGGCTCGATGAACTCGGCTATCAGGAAGCCTGGATCGGCGAGCATCATACAGCGCCCTGGGAACCGCACCCGGCGCCGGACCTGCTTCTCGCGCAGGCCTTCTTGCAGACCAAGAACATTCGTCTTGGCCCCGGTGGGTTTTTGCTGCCCTACCACCACCCCGCCGAACTCGCCAACCGCGTGGCGATGCTCGATCACCTGTCGGGCGGCCGACTGAATTTCGGCGTCGCGGCCTCCGGCCTGCCGAGCGACTGGGCGATGTTCAACGTCGACGGCATGTCGGGCCAGAACCGCGACATGACCCGCGAGTCGCTGGAGATCATCCTGCGGATGTGGACCGAAGACGCTCCTTGGACCCACAACGGCAAATTCTGGACGGTGACAAAACCCGACACCATGTTCGATTTCCTTAAACCCCATCTCAAGCCGCTGCAGGCGCCGCATCCGCCGATCGGCGTTGCCGGCTTGAGCAAGGGTTCGGACACCCTGAAACTCGCGGGCGAACGCGGCTACATTCCGATGAGCCTCAATCTCAACCCGGCCTATGTCACAAGCCATTGGGATTCCGTGTTGGCCGGCGCCGCCAAGACCGGCCGCAAGCCGAGCCGGCAGGACTGGCGGCTGGTGCGCGAGGTCTGCGTCGCCGATACCGACGAGGAGGCCTGGAAGCTTTCCACCGGCGACATGATGGGCCGGATGATGGGTGAATATTTCCTGCCGCTGCTCGGTCACTTCGGCTTCAAGGACTATCTCAAGCACGCGCCCGACGTACCGGACAGCGACGTGACGGTCGAATACTGCGCCCGCCACAACTGGGTCGTCGGCTCGCCGTCGACGGTAGCCGAGAAGATCGAGACCATCTACCGCGAGGTCGGCGGTTTCGGCACGCTGCTGGTGTTCGGCTTCGACTACAAGCACAAGCCCGAGGCCTGGCACAATTCGTTGCGGCTGTTGAAGCAGGAAGTGATGCCGCGGCTGAAGCATCTCAACGCGGAACTCGTCCAGGCGGCGTGAGCGCGAATGCATGGCGCGGGACGGGGCTGCCGGAAGGGCAATATCCGCTTCGCGCCGTCGTGGCGGATTAAAAGCAGATACTGAGGACTCGGACCCGGCAAGATTGAGCCGCCGGCTTTTTTGGGGCTGCAGGGGTCGTTGTCTTGCCCGCAGCTTTTGGCCGGGGCTCGTATTCGCCCGCGATCACCATCGCCCAATAGGTGCGACGAGAGGTGGCGCTTTTCGCGCTGGCGACGCCGACGCGAGACGCCGACGCCCTGGGGAGCAGGAGATTTTTTCGATGTCCGCTCGAATCGATCCATTGACCGAGCGTTTTTTCGAAACCGTCATAGCCGTACGCAATATTTTCTGCAGCCCGCCCCGCTTTCGCCGGCGCGATCCGCGAATTGAAGGATCCGAGCACCTCGTGGTCGAGCTTATCCTTGGCGGCCATTGCCTTGGCCTGCTCCAGCGCAATCCGGTTGAGAGTTGCATCCATGGTGACACGCCCTTCGCCGTGCTTCAGACGAAAGTCGGAAATCATTCCGGCGGGTGACGATGCTGCGGCGGCCAGGCCGCCCAAAAGCAGGGGCAATGCGAGCAAAATGGCGAATAGTGGTTTCATTTACTGCCGTGTTGGCGACCCATGAGCCTGGCTCGACGTATCATTCTTTCTCTCAATATGACAACGAACGCAAGGCGCGGCGGACCGCCGGCAGGCCCAAGGCGATGCGGGGTAGCCGAGGCCGACCGGCTCGACCAGGCTCGCGCGGGTCCGATGCGCTAAAGGCGGCTGGCTCCACATGGGCTAGCGATTGCGCTGCGCTCGCCGATATAAATTTGGTGCAACGGTGGTTGAGAGTCTTGAAGCATTGGCATTCACGTCAATACAATCATGAATTGATTCGAAGGCGGCCAACCGTCTCACGGTCGGCCGCAACGTCGGTCAATCCAGGGGGACGACCATGTCAATTGATCTGTTCACAGTTCGCAATTTTAAGGCCGCTTCGGCGCTGGCTTTCTGGTTGGCACTGCTGCCGGCAACGAGCCACGCATTTACGCAAGACGATCAACGCCGGCTCTGCACCGGCGATGTTTTTCGACTTTGCGCGTCGGAAATTCCGAGTGTGGAGCGCATTACCGCCTGCATGCACAAGCAGCGGGCCAGCCTGAGCGAAGGTTGTCGCAGAGTTTTCGGCAAACCATCCGAACAATCGGCTTCGGCCAGGTGATCCGAGAGCTATTCCCCAGATAGCGCATCCGCCGGGCGCATAATTGCAAAGCGCGGTCAGTAACTGCATACTTGACCATGTGGAATGTTCTGATGGCAGCTGAGGAAACAAAGAATGGCGGAAGCCGATCTGGATATCGTAATCCGGCAACTTGCGAAGCAACAGAATAAAGGTCTCATGACCGCCGTTAAACGTCGGCGCGACCGATATGTCAGCCTCGCCGCCAAGGCAAAGGACAAGGACACCAAGGAAAAATATCGACAGATTGCGAAGAATATCATGTTACAAGGAACAGCCGCCGCCAAGCGGCTGCAGATTTCCGCCGATAACGCCGCGGACAGCTACGCCCGGTCGATGCGAAACGCGGCAGAGGCCCAGCCTGCCAAAAAGGCGGTCAAAAAGACAAAAGCCTGATCCCATCATCCGCGTCGTATTTGCCGTCATTGCGAGGAGCCAACGGGTCGCGCGAATGCGCGCCCGATGACAGGCTCCGCGACGAAGCAATCCATAACTCTCGTATCCATCTCTGGATTGCTTCGCTACGCTCGCAATGACGAATCGCGGGGAACTCACGAAGCTGAAAGCTGCTCAAGCATCGCTCCTGCGTGGCGCAGATCGGCAATCCCGAAGCCCTCAGCGAACTTCTCGTAGGCCGGCGCGAGGACCGCTCGTGCGTCGCCCCGCCGGTCCTGCCCGATCCTCAGTCGGGCAAGGCTCAACGCGCTCCGGAGCTCCCAAAACAGCGCGCCTTGACGCCGTGCCAGCTCGAGCGCATCGCCGAAAC
>WNGJ01036794.1_pt1 | contig 11307 bp, 10 predicted proteins | sample 5400611 | NCBI WGS metagenome assembly WNGJ01 (sample SAMN13153375, study PRJNA577476) | soil metagenome | isolation source: 40 cm soil or saprolite under Garry oak tree replicate 1 | place: USA:California | collected 2016-06-15 | reverse complement strand
GATTTCTCGCCGCGATATCCTCCGTTTTTCAGTGGCAGGCGGCAGCGCGACCGCGCTCGGCGGCCTGATCGCATCGGGCGTCAACCTCCAACCGGTGCTGGCTCAGACGGAAGCGCTCCGGATCGCGAAGGCGAAGGTGACTCCGAGCGTCTGTCCCTTCTGCTCAGTTGGCTGCGCGACGCTGGTCTATTCGGTCGACGGCCAGATTGTGAACATCGAAGGCGACTCCCGCAGCCCTCACAACGAAGGGACCCTCTGCCCGAAGGGCGCGGCAACGTTCCAGTTGCACATCAATCCCAATCGACCGACGCGCGTGTTGCATCGGGCTCCCGGAGCGACCGCATGGGAAGTCTGGGACTTGAACCGGGCGATGGACCGCGTCGCCGAGCTCGTGAAGAAAACGCGCGACGAGACCTTCATCGAACGACTGCCGAACGGAAAGGTCGTGAACGCCACGACCGCTATCTTTTCCCTGGGCGGCGCGACGCTCGATATCGAGTGGAATCACATCCAGCAGAAGCTGATGCGTGGGCTCGGCATCGTTGCCATCGAGAACCAAGCGCGGATCTGACACAGCTCCAGCGTCCCCGGTCTGGGGACCAGGCTTGGCCGCGGCGCAGCCACCATGTACCCGCGCAGCATGGCGGATTCCGACTGCGTGGTCGTCATGGGTTCCAACATGGCGGAGAATCATCCCGTCGCGTTCCGCTGGCCCATGCAAGCCAAGGTCGAGCACGGCGCCAAGCTCATCCACGTCGATCCGCGTTTCACGCGCACCAGCGCCGTCGCCGACATCTACGCCCCCGTGCGCGCGGGGTCGGACATCGCGTTTCTGGGCGGCATCATCCGTCACGTCATCGAAAGCGAACGATGGAATACGGACCCGTTCTTTCGCTCGTGGGTCGTGAACTACACCAATGCCGCGACGATCATCTCCGCGGACTACAAGGACGCCGAGGACAACGGCGGAGTGTTCTCGGGACTCATGGAGTACAAGGGTGGCGTACGGGAGTGGCCGTACAACGGATTCGTCGGCCAGTACGACGATAAGAGCTGGCAGTACAACCGGGAAGTGCCGGGGGCCACGTCGGGCACAGGGTCGAAAGCCTCCGCGGCGCCGCGGGGGCCTCCGTATGACGGACTGGTCAAGTCGCTGCTGAAGCCACCGCCCGAGCGTGATGTCACGCTGCAGAATCCACGGTGCGCCTTCCAGATCGTCAAAAAGCACTTCAGCCGCTACACGCCTGAGATGGTCGAGCGCACGACCGGTTGTCCACGGGATATGTTTCTCAAAGTGGCCGACACGATCCTCGCGAATTCCGGCGCCGATCGAACGACGTCGTTCGCCTATGCCGTGGCGTGGACGCAGCATACCAATGGCCCGCAGATCATCGGATGCTGCGCGTTGCTGCAGCTTCTGTTGGGAAATTTCGGCCGGCCGGGCGCCGGTATCATGGCCCTCCGCGGCCACGCCTCGATCCAGGGATCGACCGATGTTCCGACGCTCTACCACTCGATTCACGGATACCTGCCGGCACCCTCGGCGCTCAAGAAGCACGACACTCTCGACGACTACCTCGCGGCGGAGACCGTTCCCACGGGTTATTACGCGAACACGCCGAAATTCGTCGTTTCGTACCTCAAATCCATGTACGGCGAGGCCGCGACTCGGGAGAACGATTTCGGCTTCGGCTGGCATCCCAGGATCCTCGGCGACCACTCGCACCTCCCGATGTTCGTCGCCATGAATGACGGGAAGGTCAAAGGGATGTTGTGCATTGGCCAGAATCCCGCGACCTCGCTCAACGCGAAGCTGGAACGCGCCGCGATGCGCAAGCTCGAATGGCTCGTCGTCAAGGACAACTGGGAGCACGAAACCGTCAATTTCTGGAAGACCGCGCCGGAAGTGAAGAGCGGCGAAGTCAAGCCTGAGGACATCAAGACCGAGGTCTTCTTCTTCCCGGCGGCACAGATTGCAGAAACCGAAGGCACCTTTACGAACACGCAGCGGATGCTGCAGTCACACTTCAAAGCGGCTGAGCCGCCGGGCGACTGCCGCACCGATGTCTGGTTCACCTATCAGCTCGGCAAGCGCCTGAAGAAGCTCTACGCCGACAGTCAGGCTCCTCGCGATCAGGGGTTCAAGAACCTGCTCTTCGACTACGAGCACCACGATGCGAAGGAGCGGCAGATCGGAGAGGCCGACCCGCTGAAGCTCCTCAAGGAAATGAACGGCTACTACAGCGCCGACCCCGGCAAGCACGTGCCGGGTTTTGCTGCCCTGGCAGATGATGGCTCGACGACGTGCGCGTCGTGGATCTATTCGGGTGTGTTTCCGGCTCCCGACAAGAACCTTGCGGCCAACAAGCAACCCGATCCTCCCGGTCAACGTGGCGCGCAGTTGAACTGGGGCTTCGCCTGGCCCGCCAACCGGCGACTCTTGTACAACCGCGCTTCGGCAGACCCATCCGGGAAGCCGTGGAGCGAACGAAAGAAGTGGGTGTGGTGGGACGGAACGAAGTGGACCGGCTACGACGTACCCGATTTCGCCGTAACCAAACCGCCCACCGCAAAGGCAATCCCGGGAGGTATCGGGCTCGACGCCCACTCAGGGACCGATGCGTTCATCATGAAGGCCGACGGGGTCGGCTGGCTGTACGTTCCGACCGGCCTCCTCGACGGACCTCTTCCGACGCAGTACGAGCCGGCCGAGTCGCCGGTGCACAATCCTATGTACAAGCAACAGTCGAGCCCTGTCCTCAAGTACTGGAAAGAGAGCGGCAATCCGCTGGCGGTCGTCGGCGATCCGAAATTCCCATACGTGATGACGACGTACCGGCTCACGGAGCACTACCTGGCAGGCGCCATGAGCCGCTGGCTCCCGTGGCTGGCGGAGCTGCAACCCGAGCTGTTCGTGGAGATCAGCCCTGAGCTGGCGCAGGAAAAGGGAATCCAGAATCTCGACTGGGTGCGCGTCTCCAGCCCACGATCGCAGGTCCGGGCGAAAGCTCTCGTCACACGTCGCCTTCGTCCGCTCCAGGTGGATGGCCGGACCATCCATCATGTCGGCATGCCGTGGCACTGGGGTTATGAAGGCCTCGTGACCGGCGACATCGTCAACGAGCTGACGGCGCTGGTCGGCGATCCCAACGTGACGATCCACGAAGGAAAGGCGTTCGTCTGCAACATCGAGAAGTTGAGCGGGGGTCAGTATGCCTGAACCGATGGGCTTCTACACGGACACCACGGTCTGCATCGGTTGCAAGGCCTGCGAGGTCGCCTGCAAACAATGGAACCAGCTGCCGAGCACGAACGGCGGCGCGAACACGCTGAGCGGGGACAGCTACGACAACACCCGCACGCTGGATGGCATCCATTGGCGCCACGTCAAGTTCGTCGAGCAGTTCGCCGAGGACCGGAAGGACGGGCGATGGCTGCTGATGAGCGACGTGTGCAAACACTGTGTCCAGGCCGGGTGCCTCGAAGTGTGCCCGACGGGCGCGATCATCCGAACCGAGTTCGATACCGTCGTCATCCAGTCGGACGCTTGCAACGGATGCCGCGACTGCATCTCGGCCTGTCCGTTCGGCGTGATCGACATCAACCCGGTCTCGCACACCGCGCAGAAGTGCACGCTCTGTTACGACCGGCTGCAAGGCGGGATGGAGCCCGCCTGCTCGAAAGCCTGCCCGACCAAGTCGATTCAGTTTGGGACCATCCGCGAGCTTCGAGCAAGAGCGGGAACGCGGGTCGAGCAGCTCCACCGGACAGGGGAGAGCAAGGCGTATCTCTACGGCGCCGACGACAAGATGCTCGGCGGGCTGAACTCGTTCTATCTGCTCGTGGACCGACCGGAAGTCTACGGATTGCCGCCCGATCCGAAGCTGCCGTCGCGCAATCTGATTCCCGCGTCGCTGTATACGGTCCTGGGAGCGATCGTCGTCGGTCTCGCCGGCATCTTCAACTTCCGCAATCGAGGCGCGAAGAAGGACGGAGAGCCGAGGCCATGACCGGAGCGCCATCGAGCACATGGTTCAGCGCCGCTCCACATTGGGAGTGGCTCATCGTGCTCTACTTCTTCCTCGGGGGCCTGGCGGGTGGCAGCTATTTCCTCTCGGCGCTGATCGATTTGTTCGGTCGGCGCGAGGATCGTCCTCTCGCACACCTCGGGTACTACGTCACGTTTCCCTGTCTGGTGCTCAGCGGCCTCCTGCTGGCCGTCGATCTGGGAAGGCCGCTGCGGGCCTGGCACATGTTCATCGAGAGCAATACCTATCGGCCGATGTTCAAGCCCTGGTCGCCCATGTCCATCGGCTCATGGGCACTCGCGATCCTGGGGATCTTCGCGTTCCTGTCGTTTCTCGCAGCGCTCGCCGAGGACGGACGGATCCGCTGGTCCGGGCTTCGAAAATTACGTGCGCCATCGCCGTTGGGCGGCGTCATCGCCGTGCTCGGAGGATGTTTCGGATTCTACGTGGCCGGCTACACGGGAGTCCTGTTGGACGTGACCAATCGTCCGATCTGGTCGGACACACCGCTGCTCGGCCTGCTGTTCATCGTGTCGGCCGCATCGACGTCATGCGCGTTGATGATCCTGCTGGCGTACCGATCGGGTCGGAACACGCCCGGGGTGGCCGATCTGCATCGCATGGACGACTGGGTGATCGCGCTGGAGCTCTTGGTCTTGATCGCCGTCATGCTTTCGCTGGGGCGGGTCTTGAGCGCCTGGCTGAATCTCTGGGGAGTCTTGCTCGCGGTCGTGATCGTGCTCGGAATGATTGCGCCGCTCGTCCTTTCCTGGCGTGCACGACGGTCTCACCAGGCGGCCATCGCGACCCCCGCCATTCTCATCCTGGTCGGCGGCTTCCTCCTTCGTGTCGTGATCGTTTTCTCGGCAGAATCGGTGTGAAATGAAGACCCTCGCGCTCACCGTGCTGCTGGCCGGCGTTGCCCTCGTCTCGGGCTGTGCCAGTCCGGAGGCCACGCGCACGCGCGGCGATGGTCCCGGCGCCGACGTCGGCAACCGGAGCGAGACCGTGAAACTGCACCTGGGCTCCGATCCGTTCTGGAAGACGCCGGATCTGATTCCTGGTGAGCAGCATCCGCCTCTGGCCCCGGCCCGGCAGGCCCAGGAACTGAGCCGCAGATGATGGCAGCGGCCGCCGCACTGGACGGTCTTCGCAGCAAGCGCCCGGAATGGGAGTCGTGGCTCGTGAGGCGGTTGCCCCCGACTGGGATGCGGCTGTCGCGACCGCCGCGCACGGCACACGGCCTGCGGTTCCGCTCCTGGCAGGCGCCACGGTCGTCGTCGACAGGAATTCGATTGGCCGTTTATGGAAGCGCCTGGTTCGAGTTGCGTCGCGGACCGGAACGCCGAAGATGGCGACGCTCGAAGCGGCGCTCCGCGCGGACATCGACATGCTGCGGCTGTTCAAAGCTTCCCTGTGCCAGGAGAGCGGCAACATCGAAGAGCTCGCTGCCACTTCCGGCGCCGGCGCCGACGCGGAGGCGCTCCAGGCCGTGGCGGGCCTTCTCCCTGTTCCACTTCTCCTTGCCTGCAATCGCCGCTGGGCGTCTTCACTTCCCGCGAGTTGGGTGGAGGGGTTCTGTCCCGTCTGCGGGGCCTGGCCGGCTTTTGCCGAAGTGCGCGGCATCGAGCGCAGCCGGTATTTCCGCTGCGCGCGGTGCGGCGGAGAATGGCACGCGCGCGCGTTGCACTGCCCGTACTGCGACACGAGCGATCACGGTCAGCTCGTCGCACTGGTCGCGGAGAACGGCGGCTCGAATGCGGCGATCGATGCCTGCAGGCATTGTCTCCGTTACGTCAAGGCGTTGACCCGGTTGCAGGGGTGTCCGCCCGACACTGTGATGATCGAAGACCTTGGGACCGTCGATCTCGACGTCGCCGCGCTCGATTGCGGATATACCCGTCCGTCAGGCGCGGGATGTCCGCTCGAGATCACGGTGACCGACAAGGGCGCAACGCGACGCCTCTTTGGCTGGAGCTCATGAACCCCGCCAACGATCCATCGCCCGAGCTTCGCCCAGCCGACGTATGCAGGGCCCTGCTCGCCGCGCTCGAAGCCTCGGAAGGAAGAAGACGAAAACGCAAGCGGGATCAGACGCCCGATGCCTTCGGGCTAGCGGTCAAACGGGACCTCTTGCGACAGGCAGTTGAAGACGATCCGCGGCCGGAAGCGTTCGAAGAATGGCTGCTCAACTATCCTCTGACCTGCAAGGCGCGGGAATTGGTCGGCCCCACCTTCGCCATGGCCAGGGCTGTATTCGAAGAATGGCGCCTCGCCCATGCATTGGGAGAGTTCAGGCTCTGGCTGGAGCAGGGAGCGCCGTCGGACGATGCCACCGATGGTACCCGGTAGCGAAGCGTGCGCCACGGCGATCGTGCTTGCCGGCGGCAAGAGCTCGCGGATGGGACGATCCAAGGCGCTGCTCCCCTTCGACGGCGAGCCGCTCATCGTTCATGTCGTCGCCACTGTGCAGCGTCTGTTTGACGACGTGGTGGTGGTCGCCGCGCCGGAGCAGGATCTGCCGTCGATGCCCGTCCGGGTGGTGTCGGACGAAGTCGCCTATCAAGGGCCCGTCGGTGGAATCTATTACGGGCTCACGGCAGCCGGCAGCGAGGCCGCCTTCGTGACCTCCTGCGATTCGGTGTTCCTGAATATCGATCTGATCGCACATCTCGTCGATCAGCTTCCCGAGCACGACGTCGTCGTCCCGCATTGGCAGGGCCGCTTTCAGACGCTGCACGCGGTCTATCGCAGGAGCGTGTCGCCGCTTCTCGCCGAGCAGCTTGCGCACGGGCAGCTGAGGCCCGTCCATCTGTTCGACAAGGTTCGACTCCGGCGGGTCGACGAAGACGAGATCCGCCGCTTCGATCCTGAAGGCTCTAGCTTCTACAACATGAATACGCCGGAGGAGTACACGGAGGCCCTGAAGCGCTGGAGCGTCACTCGACGCGCTGGCCATTCGATCCAATGTACCGTCGAGCTCTTTGGGACGGCGCGACTTCTCGCGCGGACGCCCGTCATGGCCCTCGCGCTGCCGGCGGGCGCCACGTTCTCAGACGCTTTTACGGCGCTTGCCGAAAAGCTGCCGGTGCTGGTGGGCCGCGTCATCAGCGCCGATCGGAAGCGTCTCGTCCCCGGATATGCTTGCAACGTGAACGGACTGGCGTTCGTGCGGACGCCGACAGCCGTGGTCAATCCGGGAGACAGCCTGGTCATCCTCTCGGCGGATGCGGGAGGCTAGCCGTGCACGGGCTCTTCGGTCGCGTGCTCCACGTCGATGTCACCAGCGGCCAAAGCGCATACCGCGATGTTGAAGAGTCACGACTTCGGAAGTACCTGGGCGGCATCGGCCTCGGTACGACCCTGCTCTACGAGTACGCTCCCGCCGGGGTCGATCCCCTCTCGCCGGCGAACCCGCTGATCTTCGCGAGCGCGCCACTCGTCGGAACCGGCGTCACCACCACGGCGAAGTTCGCCGTGCTGACCAAATCGCCTCTGACCGGGTTGATTGCCGACTCGCTCTCGTCGAGCCATTTTGCCCTGGAGCTCAAACGTCTTGGCATCGATGGCCTGGTGATCACGGGTCAGGCGCCTTCGCTCGTCTACCTGTTCATCCATGGCGAGAACGTCGAGATGAGACCCGCCGACCATCTCAGAGGCAAGACGCCCGACGAGGCGCACACGATCATCCGGTCCGAGCCGGGTTGCTCCACCGTGTGGGTGGCGTCCATCGGCGCAGCGGGTGAGAATCGCGTCCGCTTCGCCACCATCAGCAATGAAGGTCGGCACGCAGGCCGTGGCGGCGTTGGCGCGGTGATGGGCGCGAAGAACCTGAAGGCGATCGCGGTGTGCGGCGATCGAGCGACGCCAGTCGCATATCCAGAGGAGGTCGAAACCATCGCCGATTCGCTGCGACGCCGCAGCGTGAGTTCTGTGACGGACAAATACCGAGGGTTGGGAACCGTCGCTAACCTGGCTGTGTTCAATCGCCTTGGCACGTTGCCCACCCGCAATTTCCAGCAGACCACGTTCGAGCATGCCGATGCGCTCAGTGGCGAGACGCTGACCGAAACCACCTTCAGCCGCCGGCACGGCTGTGCCGCGTGCACCATCCGCTGTGAGCGGCTCTTCAAATCCCAGGCAGGCCAAGAGCAGCGGCTCGAGTACGAGACGTTGTTCGCGTTGGGACCGCTGTGCGGCATCAGCGATCCCGACTGCGTCTTGCGGGCGGCCCGTCTCTGCGACGACTACGGACTCGACGCGATCAGCACCGGGGGCACGCTCTCGTGGGCGATCGAGACTGTCGAGAAAGGCTTGCTGCCCGAGGCGCGGGCACTCGGACTGCGCTTCGGCAACGCAGAAGGCGTCCTGACCGCCATTCACGCGATTGCCGAGCGACACGGGATCGGTGCGCTGCTGGCCGAAGGCTCGAGGCGTGCTGCCATGGAAACCGGCGGCGACAGTTCCTATTGGGCCATGCACGTCAAAGGCCTCGAGCTGCCGGGATACGATCCGCGCAGCCTGAAGACGATGGCGTTGGGTCTGGCGGTCAGCCCGCGCGGCGCGTGTCACAACCGCTCGGGCGCATACGAAGCCGATTTTTCCGGAGAGGTGGACCGATTGCGCGGCGACTCACGGCGGGGCGGCATCGTCGCGGCATCGGAAGATTTTGCAGCGGTGCTGGATTCACTGATCGTCTGCAAGTTCCTGCGGAAATGCTTCACCGACTTTTACACCGAGGCCGCAGAGATCCTCGCGCGGGTCACCGGCTGGGAGTACACCGGCGCGGAAATGCGCCGCGCCGGCGAGCGCATTCACACGTTGAAGAAGTTGTTCAATATCCGCGAAGGCTGGCGGCCCGACAGTGATTGGCTGCCCGAACGATTGTTGAGCGAAACCCTCCCGACGGGTGTGGCCCGAGGCGTCGGGCTGTCTCGGGACGAGTTGAAGGAGATGATCCGCGGCTATTACCAGGCACGGGAGTGGGACGAAGATGGATTCGTTCCCGAGCGGAAGCTCGAACAGCTCGAAATCGCCACGTGTTGATCAAAACAGCTTCACGTTGACCGTTTCGCCCTTCTCTACGATTTCGGTGCTGGCCGGGATCTCGATGTAGCCGTCGGCGAGCGACATCGACGTGATGTCGCCGGAGGCCTTGAACGCGGGAAAGGCCTGACCATCGGCGACGCGGACCGTATAGAACTGATGGCGGCCCGTGGTCGACACGATCCGTTGGGCGATCGGCAGCAGGATTGTGTTCATCCGAAAGGGCGGCAGGCGGGCCATGCGCCGCAATGCGGGCACGAGCAGCATGTACGCGTTCGACAGGCACGAGGTCGGATAGCCGGGCATCCCGAAGACCGGCTTGCCGTCGATGGCGCCGAACACGGTCGGCTTACCGGGTTTCACGGCGATGCCATGAAAGAGGATGTTGCCGCGACGCCCCAGGACGTCCAGGATCAGGTCGCGTTCGCCCACCGAGCTGCCGCCCGAGAACACCAGCGTGTCTTCCGCCGTCTGAAACGAGACGGGCGTGCTGCCGTGCTCCGCGATGATCGTGCTCAACGTGAACTTGTTGATGTCGTAGATCTGCCCGGCCTTCAGATTTCTGCCCGGGTCCACGATTTCATTGCCGGTTGAGAGAATCGCGACCGTCGGCTGGGCGAACACTTCCACCTCGAGTGCGCCCAGCGCGGCGAGCGCGCCGATTCGGCTCGGATTGAGGACATCGCCCGCGCGCAGGACGACCTGGCCCCGTACGATGTCGGCGCCCTGGCGGCCCACGTTCTGCCGCGGATACACGGGTGTGAACACTCGTACTTCGGTTGCAGTGGCGCGCTCGGTCTCTTCGACCATCACCACCGCGTCGGCGCCGTCGGGCATCGGAGCGCCCGTGGCGATCTCCACGCACGTGCCTCCCCTGACACGCGTGGTCGGGACCTGGCCCGTGTAGACCTTTTCCAGTACCCGAAGGAATCGCGGCTCCAGTTGGCTGGCACCAACCGTGTCTTCCGCGCGCACGGCGAATCCATCCATGCCGGCGCGCGCGAACGGCGGCACGTCGAGCGGCGACCGGACTTCCTCGGCGACGACGCGCCGGTTGGCCTGGAGAAGCGGCACGCGCTCCCGGCGACCGAGCGGGCGAAATGTCTCGTCTCTTCGACATCATGCGCAGGAATATCGCATATTGGAGCTCGCTGTCGCTTACGATGCGACCTCGAAACTGACTGGAAACGACCACTTGGAGACTCGCATGAGGTCGGTGATCGTCGCGCGCCTGCTCGCCGCGCTCGCGTGCGCCGCGCTTCCGCTCGCCGCGCCGGCCGCCGGCCTCGACATCAGGATGGCCACCACCACCAGCACTGACAGCTCCGGCCTGCTGCAGTACCTGCTGCCGAAATACGAGGCGAAATGCCGTTGCAAGGTGCGCTACACGGCGGTGGGCACCGGCAACGCGATCATGCTGGGCGAGAACGGCGACGTCGACATGATCATGGTCCACGCGCGCGCCGCGGAGAACAGGTTCGTCGCCGAGGGGCATGGCGTCAATCGCCGGGACCTCATGTACAACGACTTCGTGATCGTCGGCCCGCATGCAGACCCGGCCGGCATCCGCGGCACAAAGGACCTGGACGCCGCGCTGAAGAAGATCAAGTCGAGCAACGCCGTCTTCGTATCCCGCGGCGACGACTCCGGCACGCACAAGAAGGAGCTCGAGCTATGGAAAGAAGCCGGCGTCGATCCGGCGGGGCCGCACTACCTTTCGATCGGCCAGGGCATGGGGCAGACCCTGATGGTGAGCGCCGAGAAGCAGGGCTACACGCTCACCGATCGCGCGACCTTCGCCACGTACAAGGACAAGACCGGCCTCGAGATCATGGTGGAGGGCGCGAAGAACCTGCTCAACCGGTACGGCGTGATCGCGGTCAACCCGAAGAAGTACCCCGGCGTGAACTACCAGGGCGCCATGGCCTTCATCGACTGGCTGACCTCCGACGCGGGACAGAAGACGATCGCGTCCTTCCGGCCCCAGGGTACGCAGCTCTTCTTCCCGGACTCCAAGTAGGTGAATCTCCTCGAGCCGACGCGGCGCGCCTTCGACCTGCTGCTTTCGGGCGACCCGAGGCTCCTGGAGGCGATCTGGCTGTCGTTCTGGACCTCGGTGGTCGCCATCGCGCTCATCGCGCCGCCTGCCATCGCGCTCGGCTTCCTGCTCGCCCGGCGGCGCTTTCCCGGGCAGCGCGCGGTGGTCGTCCTCGTGCAGGCGCTGCTCTCGTTC
>WNGJ01019252.1_pt1 | contig 11310 bp, 8 predicted proteins | sample 5400611 | NCBI WGS metagenome assembly WNGJ01 (sample SAMN13153375, study PRJNA577476) | soil metagenome | isolation source: 40 cm soil or saprolite under Garry oak tree replicate 1 | place: USA:California | collected 2016-06-15 | reverse complement strand
GCCGATCAACCGCCCACCAGCCGACCCCTGCCGGCCGGAAGCGACGTGGCGGCGACGCGCTGGGGCGACCTGGTCGGCGTGGCCGCCGATTCAGGGATCGTCCTCATGGACCCACTCGGCCGCCGCGAGGCCGCCTTCGTCCCGCTCGCCGATCATCCGCGGGCCCTGGTGTTCTCGCCGTCGGGCCATCGCATCTACGTCGCCCGACGCACCGAGCCCGGCCTGGCGGCGATCGACCGTTACGACCTCGAGGAGATCGACGGCATCGCTCTCCCGTTGCCCGCGGCCACGATCCGACTCGACCCGCTCGGCCGCTGGTTGTTGGCCAAGCCGGCCGCAGGAGACTCCGTATTCGTCGTGGACCTCCCGGTGAAGCGGCTCGTCGGAACGCTGGCGAGTGCCTGGCGTACGGACCTGCCCGACATTGCCCCGGACGGCGCGCTGCTCGTGCGCCAGGGAGACGACGTGGTCGCGTATCGGCCCGACTCGCTCGCGGCCACGGGACGCGTGAAAGGAGGCGGGGCGGACCTGTGGATGCTCACCGAGTGGCGGCCGCGTGGCGCGTATCGCGGCGCGTTCGGAGACGCGGGCGCGCAGCCCGACCAGGGCGCGGCCTCCGACACGGCGGGGCCCGAGGGTCCGATGTACGTGCAAGTCTCGACATCGCAGAACGAGGCCTGGTCGTCGGAGATGGCGCAGCAGCTCAGCCGCGCGGGGCTCGTGGCGCGCGTGCTCCAGCCCCGCAATCCCGACGACGGCTACCGCGTGGTGCTGGGGCCTTACCCCACGCGGGCGCAGGCCGAGGGCATCGGCCGCAAGCTCGGCCGCCCCTTCTGGATCTACCAACCGACGCCGTGACCGTCCGCCCCCTGCCACGCTCGCGCCTCGACGCCCTGGTGCCGTCGCTGGTCACCGGACAGGCGCTCGTCGCGCTGGTGCCGGCGACGGGGGACCTGAAGTGGGCGGCAGGCGCCGCGTGGGACGTGGCCCGGGCCGCGGCGCTCGCCGACCGGCGGATCGCGCTCGTGGACCTGTGGCTGGAGCACCCGACGCTGCACGAGACGGTCGGCCTCACGCCGACCGAGGGGATCGTGGACGCGTTCGAGTACGATGTGTCCCTCACCAAGGCGGCGCATGAGGTCGACCGCGTATTCTTCATCGCCGCGGGCACGGTGACGGCGCACGCGGGCGACCTGTTCGCGAACCCCCGCTGGAAGAAGCTGCACGGCGGCTTTCGAGTCGAGGACGCGCTGCTGCTCTTGTATCTCTCCGCCGGCGCGCTCGCCCGGCTCTCCGCGATCCCGGACGGGCTGATCGTGCTGTCGCCCGACGGTTACGAGCCCGAGTCGTCGATCGGCCAGGGGATCACGGCGGTGATGGAGCGCGGCGTCCCGCTGCTGGGCGTGGTGCGCGAGCGTTGGACGCCGGCGGCAGCGCCGGACCCGCGATCGGTCGCGCCCCCACCGGGACGCATCTCGGCCTCGGTGCGGCGTCCGCCGCACCGGCTGGCCCGCCCGGTGGTCGTGGCCGCGACGCTGGCGGCGGGCACGGCCGGCGGCTGGGCGCTGCTCGCCCGCGGGGCCGAGCACCGCCGAGCGCCCATTGCCGCCCCCGCACCGCCCATGCGGGCACGACCAGTGGCCGCCGCGCCGGCCCCGCGCGTCGATTCGCTCGCCTGGACCGTGCAGCTCGCCGCGTACGCGAGACTCGACAAGGCGCTCGCGCTCGCGGACCGCTTGGCGGCGGACGGCGTCACCCCCTTCGTCACGCCGGTCGCGCTGGATGGTCGCGGGGCCGCGGGAGGGGGGGGAGCCAACTCGGTGTGGTATCGCGTGCTCGCCGGTGCGTTCCCGACGCGCGACTCCGCCGTCGGCGCCCGCGCCGGGATGTGGAAGCACGGTCTCGCCGCGCGCGGCCAGGGCGATGTGCTGCGCGCTCCGTATTCCTTCTCGCTGAGCGGGCGAGCGCCCGCAACGAGCGTCCTGCGGGCACGCGGCATTCCCGCCGTGCCCTGGGGCACCGGGTCGCGTTTGTTGGCGGGTGCGTTCGAGACGCCCGAGCAAGCCAGTCTCCTCGAAGCGCGGCTCAAGCGGGCCGGCGTTCAGGCCACTCTCGTCATTCGGTTGGGGGGGCGAACCACTCCATGAGACTGACCCGGCTGGAGCTGTCGGGCTTCAAGTCGTTCGCGGGCGCGGTCGAGCTGCCGTTCGAGGCGGGCGTCACCGCCATCGTGGGGCCGAACGGCTGCGGCAAGTCCAACATCTCCGATGCCGTCCGCTGGGTCCTGGGCGAGCAGTCTCCGCGATTGCTGCGTGGCGGCAAGATGGAAGACGTCATCTTCCAGGGGTCGACCGGGCGCCGGCCAGTGAACGTGGCGGAAGTCTCCTTGGTATTCGACAACTCGGACGGCACGCTCCCGATCGCGTATCAGGAAGTCGTGGTCACGCGCCGGCTCTCGCGCTCGGGGCAGAGCGAGTACCTGCTCAATCGCTCGGCAGTGCGGCTGCGTGACATCCAGGACCTGATGCGCGGCACCGGCCTGGGAGCCGACGCCGCCGTGGTGATGGAGGCGAGGATGATCGAGGCGCTTCTCTCCGAGAAGGCGGAGGAGCGGCGCGCCCTGTTCGAAGAGGCGGCCGGGATCGGGCTGTACCGCGATCGCAAGACGAGCACCGAGCGGCGGCTGGAGGAGACGGCAGCGGATCTCGCCCGGCTCGAAGACCTGGTCAGCGAGGTGCAGACGCAGGTGCGCAGCCTGGCGCGCCAACGCGGCAAGGCGGAGCGCTACGACAAGATGATCGAGGAGCGCTTCGGCATCGCGCTGACGCTGGTGCGGCGCGAGCTGGAAGACTTCGATCTGACGCTGGGCGGGCTGGGTCAGCGGGCCGAGCAGCTGGCCGCGGCCCTGCCCGGCGAGCGGACCCGGCTGGAGGAGGCGGAGCGGGAACGGGACACGGGCATGCAGGCACGACACACGGCCGAGGCGCGTCGCACCGAAGTGGAGCGCCGCCTGGCCGATGCGAAGCTCGAGACGGGGCGGCTGGAGGGCGACCTGGCGCTCGCCGCCGAACGGCTGCGCAATGCCGGCCAGCGGCGCGCCACGGCGGCGCAGCGGCGCGAGCAGGAGGACGCGCGTGCCTTCCAGGCGGAGCGCGAGCGGGGCGCGGCCGCCGCCGAGTGCGACGCGGCGGAGCGCGACCTCGCGTCGGTCGGGCAGGAGCTGGTGGGCCGCACGGCACTCGAGCAGGAGGGGCGCGACGGCCTGCTGGCGCGGCGCGCGGCGGTGCGCGAGCTCGAAGAGGACCTGCAGCGGCGGGCGGAGGGTTCCCGCGCGCTCGAAGGCGAGCGGGCGGCGCTCGAGCGGGAGCGGGCGGAGCTGGGCCAACAGCTCGCCGACGCGTCCCAGGAGCGTGCCCGGCGCGCGGAGACCGAGTGGGCGGCGACGAAGCAGGTGGACACACGGGCGCAGGAGGCAGCGGCGCTGGCGCGCGCGGCGGGGCAAGCGGCGGCCGGCCTGGAGCAGGCGCGGCGGCGCGTGGCCGAGCTCAAAGAGCAGGAGACGCACGGTCGCGCCGCACGGCGCCAGGCCGAGGGGGCACTGGCGCAGGTGACGGCGCGGCGCGACGCCCTCGCCGAGCTCGAGCGCGAGCGTGTGGGGCTCGCCCCCGCGGCCCAGGCGCTGCTGAAGGAGCGGGCGCAGTTCGGCGACGCCGTGATCGGGCCGCTTGCCGACTTCGTGCGTACCAGCCGGCGCGACGCGGTGCTCGCGGAGCAGCTCCTGGGCGAGTGGCTGCACGCCGTGCTGGTGCGCGACGCCGCTGCCGTCGAAACAATTCGCCGCTGGCACGAGCAGGCGCGGCCCGGGCCGCTGGTGCTGTTGCCGAGCGTGCCCGGACCGCGCCTCGCGGCGGACGGGCATCCCCTGCACGACGACCTGCGCGTGGACGGCCCGGCGGCCGCGTGCGAGCTCGCCGCGGCCGAGGCCGCGTTCGCGGCAGCGGGCGCCGCGGCGGAGCGGGCCCGCCAGCAGGAGCTCGAAGCGGGCGCGTTGAAGGACGACGCCGAGCGCGCCGCCGCCCACGCCCAGCGCGAGGCAACCGAGGCGACCGCGCAGGTCGAGCGGCTGTCGACCCGCTTCGCGGAGGTGGAGGCCCGGCTCGAGGCGCTGCACGCGGACCTCGAGCGACATGAAGTCGAGCGCGTCCGCCTCGACGAGCGGCTGGGCCGAGAGCGCGCGCAGTTGATCGACCTCGAAGCCCAGCAGGAGGCGGCGCGGGAACAGCGGGTGCGGTGGCAGGTGGATGCCGCCCAGGTCGAGGCGCGGCTCGGCGCCGCACGCGACCGGGCCGGCCGCGCCGCCGCCGAGGCCGAGGAAGCGCGCCGCCAGTCGGCGACGCTCGCCGAAGAGATGAGCGCGCTCGAGCACGAGACCGCGACCCTCACGGCGCAGCGCACCCAGTGGGAGGACCAGCTCAAGGAGCGTCGCTTGGCACTGGTAGCCCTGGAGGCCGCCGCCGGAGAAGCCGGGGTTCAGGTCGAGGCGGCCGATGCGGGCGTCGCCCGGACGGACGCCGCGCTCGAGGACGCGCGCAAGGCGCTGGACGCCCGCGGCGCGGACGAGCACAAACTCGAGCTCGAGCGCACGGAGATCCTCGGCCGCCGTGGCGGGCTCGTCGCACGGGTGGAGGCCGAATGGCGCAAACCGCTCGATCGGCTGCTCGCCGAGGCGCCCGAGGTCGCCGGCGACCTCGAGTGGCTGCGCCAGGAGGACGAGCGGTTGCGGGCGGCGATCGACGCGGTGGGCCCGGTCAACGCCCTCGCGGTGGACGAGCATGGCGAAGAGGTCAAGCGCCTCGAGTTCCTGATGACGCAGCAGGATGACCTCGTCGCCGCGCGTCAGTCGTTGCAGCAGGCGGCCCGCGAGATCGACCAGACCGCGAAGGCGATGTTCCTCGACTCGTTCGGCAAGGTGCGGGAGAACTTCCGCACGGTGTTCCAGACGCTGTTCGGCGGTGGCGAGTGCGATGTGCGGCTCGCGAACGAGGATGAGCCGCTCGAGAGCGAGATCGAGATCCACGCGGCGCCGCGCGGCAAGCGCACCCAGCGGATCCACCTGCTGTCGTCCGGCGAGCGCACGCTCGTCGCCGTGTCGCTCCTGTTCGCGATCTTCCTCACCAAGCCGAGTCCCTTCTGTCTGCTCGACGAGGTGGACGCGCCCCTCGACGACGCCAACGTGGGCCGCTACGTGCTCCTGCTCGCGGAGTTCAAGGACCTGACGCAGTTCATCGTCATCACCCACAACCCCCGCACCATGCAAGCCGCCGACGCCGTGTACGGGGTCACCATGCAGGAGCCCGGTGTCTCGACCATCGTCGGCGTGCGACTCGGTCAGATGGAGCCGGTCTGAGTGGACCTGGTCACCGTTGGCACGGGGACGGTCGCGCCGTCGGCCACCCGGACGTCGGCCTGCCACTGGGTGAGTCGGGGGAACCTCAAGATCCTGCTCGACTGCGGCGCGGGGACGCTGCACCGCCTTGCGCAATTCGGCCTGCCGTGGCATCAGGTCACCCACGTGATCCTGTCGCACTTCCACCCGGACCATTGGGGCGAGCTGCCGATGCTCGTCTTCGCCCTCAAGCACACGACGGTGCCGCCGCGCCGCGAGTCGCTCGTGATCCTCGGCCCCCGCGGCGTGGTGCGGCTCGTGAAGCAGCTCGCCGAGGGCTATGGGTCGTGGCTGCTCGACCCCGGCTTCCCGATCGGCATTCTCGACCTGCAGAACGGCGAGCCGTTCCCGCTCGATGCCGAGCTGAGCCTCGAGACCTTCCCGGTGCCCCACACCCCCGAGAGCGTGGCCCTGTCCCTCACCGCGCCCGAGGGACGGCTGGTCTATACGGGCGACACCGGGCCCTCGAGCGAGCTGGCCCGGTGGGCCACCGGTGCCGACCTGCTGCTCGCGGAGTGCTCGCTTCCCAAGGAGATGGCCATGGACAGCCATCTCACCCCCGAGCAGGCGGGCGAGCTGGCCCGGGACTCCAAGGCGCGGCACCTCGTCTTGACGCACTTCTATCCGCCGGTTGAAACTTCGGACCCGGCGCGTGCGGCCGGAACGCGGTTCACCGGGCGGGTGACGGCGGCCCGCGACGGCGACCGGTTCACCATCGGAGGGACGTAGCGGTGCTGATCGTGATGCGCCACGGCGCGACGGAGGCGGAGGTCCGGCGCGTCATCGCGGTGATCGAGGAGATGGGCTACAAGGCCCGGCCCATGCCGGGTGTGCAGCGCACGGCCGTCGGGCTGGTCGGCAATGACGGGCGAGTCGACGCCTCGCGGCTGGAAGGCCTCCCCGGCGTCCAGGACGTCATCCACGTCACCAAGCCGTACAAGCAGGTGAGCCGGGAGTGGAAAGCCGAGAACACCGTGGTGCGGCTGCCCGGCGGCGTTACCGTGGGCGGCACCGAGGTCGTCACCATCGCGGGGCCGTGCTCGGTCGAGAGCGAGCGGCAAATCATCGATGCGGCGCGGCTGGTGAAGGAGGCGGGGGCCGTGATCCTGCGTGGCGGCGCCTGGAAGCCACGCACCTCCCCCTACGCGTTCCAGGGGCTGGGTAGGCCTGGGCTCAAACTGCTCGCCAAGGCGCGCGAGGAGACCGGCCTCCTCATTTGCACCGAAGCGATGGATCCCGAAGGGGTCGGCTACGTGGCCGAGGTCGCGGACATCATCCAGATCGGCGCCCGCAACATGCAGAACTCGACGCTCCTCAAAGCAGCGGGCCGGGCGAACAAGCCCGTGCTCCTGAAGCGCGGGATGGCAGCAACCATCGAGGAGCTCCTCCTCTCGGCGGAGTACGTGCTCGCCGAAGGGAACCACGACGTTATCCTGTGCGAGCGCGGCATCCGCGGGTTCGACACCGCGACGCGCAACGTGTTCGACCTCACCGCCATTCCGGTGGTGCACAAGCTGTCGCACCTGCCGATCATAGCGGATCCGTCGCACGGCACGGGGCTCCGCGACAAGGTGATCCCGATGGCCCGCGCGGCGGTCGCCGCGGGGGCGGACGGCATCATGATTGAAGTGCACCCCAATCCCGAGCAGGCGCTGTCGGACGGGGCACAGACCTTGTTCCCCGACCAGTTCGCCCAGCTGATGCGCGAGGTCCGCGTGATCGCCGAGGTGATCGGACGGCGGGTGGCGGAGCCGGCGCCGGTGGGCGCTTGAACCCCGGCGGACGGGCGGACGGCAGGACGGGCGGACAGATGCTGATCGTCGCGGTGATGTCGCTGACCGCCGGTCCGCCCGTCCGCCAGTCCGCCGACCCTTGGCCCATCCTCGACCGCGCGAGCCAGACCTACCAAACGGTCACGAGTCTCTCCGCCAACTTCGTACAGATCATCACGAATCCGATGATCGGCACGCCCGACACGACGCGTGGCCGGCTGTACCAGATGCGTCCCAGCCGCTTCTCCATGCGGTTCACCGCGCCCAAGGGCGATCGTATCGTCGCCGACGGTCGTTTTCTCTGGTTGTACACACCGAGCACCACGCCCGGCCAAGTGATCCGGTCCCGCATCCCCGAGTACGGCACCACCGGCCCCAATCTGATCGGACAGTTCGTGGAGCAGCCGCGCGAGCGCTACACGGCGCAGTACGTCCGGGCCGACTCGCTCCCCGATGGGGGCGGGGCGGCCGACGTCATCAGGCTCGTGCCGAAGGGGCACGACCAACCCTATAGCGAAGCGACGATCTGGGTGGGTCGGGAAGACGCCCTGGTACACCGCGTGGACATCGTGGAGAGCGCAGGCCAGCAGCGCACGGTAATCTTGCGGAACATCCGGGTGAACGGCGGCGTGCCGGGGCGCGAGCTCACATTTTCGCCCCCGGCCGGAGTACGGGTCGTAGATCAGTAGGCCAGCGACGTCTTCAAACAGATCTTCCTAGGATTGATTCCGCAGAATTTGTTCGTCCAACCAACGATCGACGATACTCTTCCGAAAGCGCCACTCCTTTCCCAGCTTCGCCGCCGGAATTCGTTTCTCCTGCGCCCACTTGTAGATGGTCTGCGGAGTGAGCCGCAGATAGGCAGCGACTTCCTCGATCGTCAGAATCTCGTTGTCGGGAGACGACCCGCGAGCCTTGTCACCATCCCGCGTCATGGGCGCCGCCGTCGATGCGTGGAGTCGACAACGGTGTCGATCGGCGGAATGATGAAACCCCGAAATCGCGGGATGGCGTCCTGCTTGCTCGGCGGCGCGGTCGGCTGCTCCTCGCCATGCAACAGCTTGTTCACCGCGTAAATGATCGCCGCGTAGAAGTTGCCCTGGTAGCTTCCGAACACCTGGAAGGGCTGATTGCGGTCCCCGAGAAAGGGGCGAAGACTCCACGCCAACTGGATGCCGACGAAGGCGAACAACAGCGCCCACGCGCGCATGATGGTGAGCGCCTTCCGGGGGTACACGCCGCGCTTCTCGCACACCACGCCGAGCCCCTCGTGCAACGCATACATGCCGAACAGTCCCGCCACGCCCGCGATCGCGATGTTCAAGAGATGCTGGAAGTAGTAATTGGCGCCGGTGAGGAGGAAGAACGCCGTGATCGGCACGAACGCGGCGAGCAGCACCGACGTGAGCGCGAGCGCGCCGAACACCAGCACGACCACCTGCAGCAGACGCAGACGCGAGCCGACCAGGACCTGCACTACGAAAAAGGCGGGGAAGCAGACGCCGAACGTCGCGAAGAACAGAAAGGGCAGCTTCACACCCGCGGACACCGCTTGTGCGGGACCCGAGTAGGCGCCGGCGACGAGGCCGAAGAATCCGGCAAGTGCGATGATCGTCGTGACGGCGTATCGCAGCTTGCTGCCAAGGGCGATGCCTTCGACGACCTCCTCGAAGAACCGCTCCCGGTCGCTGAGCAGCGCTTTCAGGAAATCGGAGTAGCTCGTGATCCGCTGGTCTGCGGCCATGCCTCTAGCCCCCGGGGGGTTTGAGGCCCAAGCTACCAAGTTATTACTGTTATGTCAATTTTGATAATGTTACATAATGTTTGTTGATACTCTACACCTTCCGAATCACCGGCGGCAGATCCGTGACCAGCGCCGCCGCGACCTGGGTCGCGGTCGCTTCGTCCATCCCCCGCTTCTGAGCGAGCTCGAGCGCCGCTCGCCCCAGCGTGCGATACAGCGCGGCGTCGTCCCGCGTCAACGCTGCGAGATGGCGGCGGATCGTGGCTTCGTCGCCCCGCGCCACGGGGCCCGTGAGCGCCGCCAGCGGCTGCTCGCGAATCATGTTCTCGAGCGTCCCCTCCACCAGCGGGCGCAGCGCCCGCCAGGCTTCCGTATCCGAGAGCCCCGCGTGCCGCAACAGGCGCTGGGCCACCGCCTCCACCACGACGAAGTAATTGGAGGCGAACACGGCGCTCGCGTGGTAGATCGCCTTCGCCTTGGATGGGATGTGAAACGGCCGCAGGCCGAGATCGCGCGCCAGCGCCTCGGCCGCCTGCGCCGCGCGGGGCATCCCTTCGACCGCCGCCCAGGCGCCCTTCAGCCGGTCCGCCGCGTGCTCCGGATCGGAAATCGTCTGAAGCGGGTGGAGCGATCCCAAGGCGGCGCGGGATCCGACCAGCGGTCCGAGGGCCTCCTGGCCCTGGGAGCCGGAGAGGTGCAGCACCACCTGGTCGGCGTGGATCGCCCCGGCGCGGGCCAGCCCATCCGCCAGCAGCCGGATCGCGTCGTCCCGCACGGCGAGAATGACGACGCCCGCCTGGGCGATCCAGGCGGGCGGGTCGTTCTCGGCGCCAATGGTGAGCTTGAGCGGCTTCGGGACCGGCCGTTTGGTGCGACCGTGCAGGCGGACGTCGTAGCCCGCCCGGCACAGCGCGAGCGCCAATCCGACACCGGCGCGGCCGGGCCCGATGATCCCCACGACGAAGGGAGGGGCGGCGGTCACGCGGGGCCGAGCGGCCACGCTAATTCCGCAGGGGCGCCGGAGCCTTGGCGGCAGCCAGGGCGAGCAGATCCTGGGGCGACTTGGCGCGGCGCGCCAGGCCGAGCGCGGCCTGCACCTGCCGGTCTTCCTCCCGCTGGCGGCGCACTTCCGCGGGACGACCGAAGACGTAGCGCGCGATTTCGTAGCCCAGATCCTGGGTGATGACGTTGCGGGCGCCCACGACGACACTATCCGGCAGCCCGACGCCCCGCGCCCGCAACCGCCGGAGGACCTCGTCCGCCATGTCCGGTGTGACGGTGAAGTCGGGGTTCTTCACGCGGCCCGACGTCTTGACCTCGAGCGCGTACGCGGTGGCCACGTCACGGTAGGTCGGAATCTTGTTGCCGAGCGTTTTCACGAAGCCGCGTTCCGCGGTCGTGAACGTGTCGGGTGCGACGAACAGATCCGGCCGGATGCCACCGCCACCCATCACGACCCGACCGTGGTCGGTGTGAAACACCAGGGAAGAATCGACCTTCGTGCTGTCGTGCCCCAGCTCCGCGGCCTCGGCCTGGGCCAGCTGGTCGTCTTCGTTCTTGCTCTTGCGCTGGATGGTCCGGCCGCTGGGCGTGAACCAGCGCGCCGTCGTGAGCTTCAGCGCGGTTTCGGGCGTGAGCTGCCACAGCGACTGCACCAGCCCCTTCCCGAACGTCGGGGTCCCGACGACCACCGCGCGGTCGTGATCCTGCAGCGCGCCGGTGATGATCTCGGCGGCGCTCGCCGTACCCCCGTTGGTGAGGACGACCACCGGAAGGTGCGGCCACGGCTGCGGCTTCGCGTCGCGGTAGGTCTTGGAAGTGGTGGGCGCGCGGCCCCGCGTCTCCACGACCTCCTGCCCCGGGTCGAGGAACAGCTCGCTCACCGCCACGCCCTGATCGAGCAACCCTCCGGGGTTCCCGCGCAGATCGAGCACCAGCGCCTTCATTCCCTTTTGAACGAGCCCGTTCACGGCGTCCGTGAGCTCCTGGGCGGACGTCTCGCTCACGGGTGTGAGCAGGACGTAGCCGACCTTCTCGTCGAGCATCATCGAGACCTGCACGGAGCGGATGTGAATCGTGGCACGGGTGAGCTTGAAGGTGAGCGGCTGCTCGATGCCGGCGCGGCGCACCTTGAGCTCCACCGCGCTGCCCGGCTCGCCGCGCAGCTGCTTCACGGCCTGATCGTTCTTCCAGCCCTCGGTCGAGCGAGCGTCCAGAGCGATGATCTGATCACCCGACTGAATCCCCGCCCGCTCCGCGGGAGTGTCGGGGAGCGGCGCCACGACGGTGATCCAGCCATCCCGTACGTCGATCTGGATGCCGAGGCCGCCGTAGTTGCCGGTCGTCGC
>WNGJ01028648.1_pt1 | contig 11311 bp, 11 predicted proteins | sample 5400611 | NCBI WGS metagenome assembly WNGJ01 (sample SAMN13153375, study PRJNA577476) | soil metagenome | isolation source: 40 cm soil or saprolite under Garry oak tree replicate 1 | place: USA:California | collected 2016-06-15 | reverse complement strand
CGGAGCGTTCGAGCCCCCATCGGCGTCGAGGTCCTGTCGAGGAGAGCCAGGAGCGAGCCGCGCGGGCTCCGGTCCTGGGCGTTCTGGAATAGCTCGAGCGTGGTGACGGCGGTGGCATCGAGCGCCATGGCGTCGCCCGGGAGAAGGCGCTGGAGTCGCGTGAGATGGCCGAGCGCCTCGCCCTGGGTGTCCCGCAGATACGCGAGCGCGGCGCCCGCGGCCTGCACGCCTGCGCTCATGTCTCCCACGCCCAGACTGTCGAGCGAGTGGACGCGGAAGTGCGCCGCCAGCGTCTCGCGGGCCTGGCGCGGGGCGAACCACGAGGGCTCCCCGCTCGTCATCATCATTCCTGACGAGCCCAGCCGCGCCGCGAGGCCCGTGTCGCCTTCGCGCGCCACCAGGCACTCGGCGGGCCGCCGCAGGAGGGCCGTCTCGAGGAGTGCCGCCTCGTCGGACTGGGGCCCGCCCGCGGCCTCGCCCCTGGCCTCGCCGACCCAGAAGTCGCCCGTGGATACGTCCACCAGGGCTGCGCCGAGCGTCCGGGCGGCTCCGGCGCCGGTCCGGTGCACGACCAGGAGGTAGTTGTTGGCCGCTCCGTCGAGATACTGGGCATCGGTCAGCGTGCCCGGCGTGATGACCCGGACGACCTCTCGGCGGACGAGCTTCTTGCCCTTGACGGGCGCCTCCATCTGCTCGCACACCGCCACCTTGCGACCGGCCCGAATCAATCGCGTGATATAGCCGTCGGCGGCATGGTGCGGGATGCCCGCCATGGGAATGGCGCCCTCGCCTTTCTGACGCGAGGTGAGCGTGATCTGGAGAAGGCGCGCGCCCTCGTGGGCGTCCTCGAAGAACAGCTCGTAGAAGTCGCCGAGACGGAAGAGCAGAAGATAGTCCGGGTAACGCCGGAAGGCACGGATTCGGGGAACAGCTCGGCCGAGGAGTCCCTCACGAGCCGAGCGTCGCCAGGAGGCGGTCATACGTCGTGTCGAGACTCTCGGGCAGCACCCGCGTGTCGCCCACGACCGGCATGAAATTGGTGTCGCCGCTCCAGCGCGGCACGATGTGGATGTGGAGATGCCCGGGCACGCCCGCCCCGGCCGCGCGCCCCTGGTTGAAGCCGACGTTGTAGCCGTCGGGCTTGTAGCCGCTCCCGAGCGCGCGCACCGCCGCCTGCACCAGTTCCATCAGCTGCCCGAGCTCCTCGGGAGATGCCTCCTCGAGTGAGCCGACGTGGCGGTTGAGCGCGGCCATGACGTGGCCGGACGCGTACGGGAATTTGTTCAGGATCAGGAAGGCTTGAGGGCCCCTGCGGAGGATGAGGCTCTGGCGGTCGTCGCGGCCCCCGAGGGCGTCACAGAAGATGCACCCCGCTTGGGCGGGGGCAGGCACGCCGGCGGACGTCACGTAGGCCATCCGCCACGGCGCCCAGAGTCGCTCCACGCGGCTACGGGGCGGCCTCTAGGTGTTGACCAGCTCGCGGAGCCTCTTCCCCACCTTGAAGAACGGCACCCGCTTCTCGGGGACACTGACGCTGTCCCCGGTCTTTGGGTTGCGGCCCTTTCGGGAGTTGCGGTGACGGATCCGGAAGCTGCCGAACCCGCGCAACTCCACCTTGTCTCCCTTGGCGAGAGCATCGGTGATGTTGTCGAAGACGGTGTTGACGATCAGCTCCGTCTCTTTCTTCGTCAGGCTCGAGAGCTTGGAGACTTCCTCGATGAGATCCGCTTTGGTCATCAGCCTGCTCCCTCCACGAGGACCCCGCCATGTTTCGGTTTCGGACACGTCGAGCGGGTGGCTTGCACTTCTGAAACGTAGCACGCTGCGCGAAAGATTGTCAAGCAGAGCAAGGGTTTACGGCTCTATTGCATGAGGTAGAGAGGGGTGCGGATGCCAGAGAGCGCGGGCAGGAGGGGGCCTACGCCAGCCAGTCCCAGCCGGCTTTCCATGAGATCTCTGAAGGAAAACTTCTTCCGCGGGTAGACGAGCTTGGGCCGACCGGAAATATTGGCCAGCTTGCCCGCCGCCTCGACGGCCTCTTCGAACCCGCCCAGCTCGTCGACCATCTTGAGAGCCAGGGCCTGCTGGCCTGAGTAGATGCGACCTTCCGCGAATGCCAGGACATCCTTCTTCTCGAGGCCGCGCCCTTCGGAGACGGCCTCGACGAACTGCGAGTACACGTCGTCGAGGAGCGCCTGGAGCATCTTGCGTTCCTCGGGGCTCATGGTGCGGGCAAAGTTGCCAACGTCCTTGTACGCGCCCGCCTTGACCACGACGTAGTCGACGCCGACTTTCTTCAGCAGCCCCTCGAGATTGGCGAGCTGCATGACCACGCCGATGGAGCCCGTCAGCGTGCCGGGATTGGCGTAAATTCTGTCCGCGGCCACCGCGACGTAGTAGCCGCCCGAGGCGGCCACCGCTCCGAGGGAGGCGACCACCGGCTTGCCGGCTTTCCTCGCGCGCTGGATGGCCGCAAAGATCTCCTGCGTCGGCGCCACCACCCCGCCCGGGCTGTTGACCCGGAGAACCACCGCCTTGATCGACGGGTTGTCCGCGTGCTCGCGGAGCTCTCGGACAGCCGCGGCACCGTCCACGATGATGCCCTCTATCTCCACCACGGCCACCTTCGGTCCGCCCGTGGGCAGCCCTTCCTCACCGAGGGTGGCCATGAAGATCCAGACCGTGCCGATGAAGAGCACGACGATCCCCACCCCGACACCGACGGTAATGAGTGCGACACGACCGCGGGATGTCACCGGCCGCCCGCCATCGCCGACCTACTCCTCGTCCTCGTCGAAGTCCTCGCCGCCCCGCCGCTTCCGCCCCTTGCCGCGGCCGCGCGTGTCGGCCTGCGATGGCTCCTCGAGGATGGCCGCCGCCAGGTCCTTGAGGCTCAGCCCGATGCGGCGCTCGTTGGGATCGACGCGTATCACCATCAGCGTGAGCTCATCCCCCACGTTGACGAGGTCCGAGGGAGAGGCGATGGGGCGGGTCGACATCTGCGAGACGTGGAGGAGCCCGTCCACCCCCGGCTCGAGCTCGACGAAGGCGCCGAAGTCGGTCAGGTTGCGCACCTTGCCCTCCACCCGCTCGCCCGGCTTGTAGCGCTCGTCGATGGTCGCCCACGGGTCTGCCTCGACCTGCTTCATGCCGAGTGAGATGCGCTTGGTTGCCTTGTTCACGTCGAGCACCATGACGTCCACCATGTCGCCGACGTTGACGAGCTTCGAAGGGTGCCGCACGCGGCGCGTCCACGACATCTCGGACACGTGCACGAGCCCCTCCACCCCGGGCTCGAGCTCGACGAAGGCGCCGTAGTTGGTCAGGCTCACCACGCGGCCCTGCGCCTTGGCGCCCACGGGGTAGCGCTCGTCGACCACGGCCCAGGGGTCGGAGGACTTCTGCTTGTAGCCGAGCGACACCCGGCCTGTCTCGCGGTCGAAGTGCAGCACGACCACCTCGACCTGGTCGCCGATCTGGAAGATCTCCGACGGATGCCCGACCCTGCCCCAGGACATGTCGGTCACGTGGAGGAGACCGTCGATCCCGCCCAGGTCGATGAAGGCGCCGTAGTCGGTGATGTTCTTGACCGCGCCCGTCAGCACCATGCCCTCGGAGAGCACCGAGAGCGTGTGCTTCCGCTTCTCCTCGCGCTCTTCCTCGAGCACGGCGCGCCGGGACAGGACGACGTTGCCGCGGCGTCTGTTGAGCTTGATGACCTTCGCGCGGATCATCTGCCCGAGCATCGAGGCGAGGTTCTTGACGGGCCGCAGGTCGACCTGGGAACCGGGCAGGAAGGCGCGGACGCCCACGTCGACCGAGAGCCCGCCCTTGACCACCTCGACCACCTTGCCTTCCACGGGGGTGCCGCTGTCGTGGGACTTGGAGATGGCGTCCCAGACCTTGATCTTGTCCGCCTTGTCCTTGCTGAGGACGATCAGCCCCTCGCTGTCCTCCTTGGACTCGAGGTAGACCTCGATCTCGTCGCCGACCTTCGGGAGGGTGCCGGCGTGGCGGAACTCCTCCATGGCGATGGTTCCCTCGCTCTTGTAGCCGATGTCCACGAGCACTTCGCTGTCGCGGACCTCGACCACCCTGCCGCGGACGACCTCCCCTTCCTCGATGTCGCCCACGCCGCGGTTGAACCAATCCTCCATGCTCTCTTCGGGGGCGTCTGCCACCTCCTTCTGCGCCCCTTCGAGGACCTTCGCCTTCCGGTTCTCCGTCTCCATATTCCGGTGCTTCCTCCCTTGGTGGATATCGCCGGGGCGTCGGACTTCGCGGCCGCCCCTGACGTCGATGCTACTGGTGCTGTTGCTCCTTCAGCTGCGCGATCCCGCGCATCATCTCCAGCGCGGCCTCCCGGTAGCGCTCCTTGCGGTCGGCCCCGCTCTGGGGCTTGAAGTGTAGCGCGGGTCCGAAGCTCACGCTCACCTGGCTGCGGCGGGGCCAGGACGAGCCCTTGGGCAGGGCCTCGAGGGTGCCCGAGACGTACGCGGGCACCACCGGCGCCCCGCTCGTGACCGCCAGCATCCCGACACCCGGCTTCCCCTCCCCGAGACGGCCGTTCAGGCTGCGCGTGCCCTCAGGGAAGACCAGGAGCGCCTTGCCCTCGTCGAGCAGCTGCGCAGCTGTCCTGAGCGCGCGCGGGTCCGAGCCCTCGCGCCGCACCGGCCGCGCGTGAAGAGCCCGGATCAGCCAGCCGAACACCGGGATCCGGAACAGCTCCGCCTTCGCCAGGAAGTAGATCGGGCGCCGCGCCGCCCCGCCGATCAGCGGCGGATCCAGGATGCTCTGGTGGTTGGAGACGATGAGCGCCGGTCCCGAGGCGGGTATGTGCTCCGCCCCTCTCACGCGAAGCCCGAACCACGCCCGCATCAAGGCCACGGCCACCGGCTTCAGGATCCCGTACAGCATCGCGCCTGCTCCACCACTTCGAGAATCCGCTGCACGACGGCCTCGGGAGACAGCGATGTCGAGTCGACCGATACGGCGCCCTCCGGCTTGCGGAGCGGCGCGATCTCCCGCTCCATGTCCTGGCGGTCCCGCTGCGCGATCTCAGCCTTCACGCTCTCGTAGTCTGCGGGCAGGCCGCGCGCCGCCAGCTCGTCCCGCCGGCGACGGGCCCGCTCGGCGAGGGCGGCGTCCAGGTAGACCTTGACCTCCGCGTCTGGACAGACCACGCTGCCCGTGTCGCGGCCCTCGAGGACGACTCCACCGGCGGCCGCCAGGCGCCGCTGGAGCGGCGTCAGCTTGTCGCGCACCGTTTTCAGGGCCGTGAGCTTCGACGTGAGCATCGCGATCTCTGGACTTCTGATCTCGGCGGTGACGTCCCCGCCGGTTAGCTCGCCCCCGCCGGTTAGCTCGCCCCCGCCGGTTAGCTCGACAGTCGTCCGGGCCAGCAGCGTCCCGACGCCCGCCTCGTCCTCCGGCGACACCCCCGCCTGGACGAGCGCCCACGCCAGTGCCCGGTACAGTGCGCCCGTGTCCACGAGCTTGAAGCCGAGTCGGCGCGCGACTTCCCGCGCCGTGGTGGACTTGCCCGCCCCGGCTGGACCGTCGATGGTGATGACGGGCTCGCGGCCGCAGGTCATGCGAGCTCCTCTGCCAGACACCGGCCGCCGGCCAGCGTATTGACCGTCTCGAGAAAGCCGGGATACGAGGTGCCGATGCACTCGGTGTCCTCGACCACGGTCTCTCCGTCCGCGACCAGTCCGGCCACGATCAGCGCCATGGCCATCCGGTGGTCCCCGCCGCTCCGGACGCGGGCGCCGTGGAGCCGGGCGCCGCCCTCGATATCGAGGCCGTCCGGCCTCTCCGTCACGCGCGCCCCCAGCTTGGCGAGCTCGGTCGCGATGGAGCGGATGCGGTCCGATTCCTTCACCCGGAGCTCGGCCGCGTCGGTGATCCGGGTGCGCCCCTCTGCCACGCAGGCCGCGACTGCGAGGACGGGCACCTCGTCGATGAGCCGCGGGATCATCGCGCCTCCGATGATCGCGCCGCGGAGCGTCGCGCTCCGGGCGGTGAGGTCGGCGACCGGCTCGCCTGCCGCCAGGAGGGCGCCGCTCCGGCCGACGGGCGCGCCCATCGACTCGAGCGCGTCGAGAAGCCCCGCCCGCGTCTCGTTGACGCCCACGCCGGACACGGTGATCTCCGCCCCGGGCGCGATCGTGCCCGCGACCAGCAGAAAGGCCGCGGAGGATATATCCGCGGGGACGGCGATCCCCTGCCCTCGAAGCTCGGCTCCAGGCGTCAGCGTGACGGTCCTGTCATCGACGGACAGCCGCGCCCCGAAGCCCGCCAGCATGCGCTCCGTATGGTCGCGGGAGCGTGTGGGCTCCGTCACGCTCACGGGCCCGTCGGCCCAGAGCCCGGCCAGGAGCAGCGCGGTCTTGACCTGGGCGGAAGCCACCGGCGAGACGTAGGACAGCGCCCGAAGCGGTCGCGCGCCGCGCACGCCGAGGGGAAGCCGGCCGGCATCCTGCCGCCCGATGAAGGTCGCGCCCATGGACGCGAGCGGCTCGGTCACGCGCTTCATGGGCCGGCTCCGCATCGAGGCATCCCCGGTGAGGAAGGTCCAGAAGGGCTGCCCGGCGAGCACGCCGAGCAGGAGGCGGGCCATCGTCCCCGAGTTGCCGCAGTCGATGACGTCGTCGGCCTCGTGCATGCCCCCGAGTCCCGCGCCGTCCACGAGATAGTGACCGGGGCCCTTGCGCGTGACCACCGCACCCAGCTTCGCGAGAGCCTTGAGGGTGTGCAGGCAGTCCTCGCCCTCGAGGAAGCCCGTGATCTCGGTGCGTCCGGTGGCAATGGCGCCCAGGAGGGCGGCCCGGTGAGAGATGGACTTGTCACCCGGCACCTCGACCGCGCCGGCCAACCGCTTCGGAGCACGCACGCGGATTCTCGTCGCCGTCGTCATCCTAGAGCCGCCCGGATCTTGCGGATGCGCTCCAGTTCGCTCTCGATGCGATCCCGGTTGCCGGAGCGCAGCACGCTCTCGAGATCACCCAGCGCCGCCCGAAAGGCCGCCACGGCCTCCGCGAGCGCCTCGCGGTTCTCTTCGAAGATCTCCCGCCAGACTTCCGGGCTCGAGGCCGCGATGCGAGTGGTGTCCTTGAAGCCGCGGCCGGCCACCTCGAGGAATTGCGGATCCATTCGGACCACCGCATCCACCAGCGCATCCGCCACGAGGTGTGGCAGGTGGCTGACGGCGGCCACCGCCCGATCGTGGGTGGCGGGATCCATCGTCACGACGCGCCCGCCCGCGGCTTCCCAGAATTCCGTGACGCGCTTCACGGCGTCCCGCGCGGTGCGGTCGGTGGGCGTCAGGATGATGGTCGCCCCGCGGAAGAGGTCCGCGCGCGAGACCGCGAAGCCCGAGAGGTTCGAGCCCGCCATGGGGTGGCTGCCCACGAAGTCGAGCGGCTTTCTGGCGGACAGCGACTCGGCGACGCGCACGATGGCGGCCTTGGTGCTGCCCACGTCGGTAATGAGCGCCTGCGGCGGGGCGGCCTCCCAGACGGCGGCCATCTGGCGCTCGAGGGTCGCGACGGGCGTCGCGAGGACGACCATGTCGGCGCCGGCCAGTCCCTCTCGAAGGTCGGTAGTGATCCTGTCGACGGCCCCCACGCCGAGCGCCGGCTCGAGCCTCGCGAGGTCGCGCCCGATACCGACGATCTCCAGCGCGAGCGATTCTGCGCGGGCCGCCTTGGCCACGGAGCCGCCGAGGAGCCCCAGCCCGACAATGGCGAGGCGACGGATCACCCGACCTTGCCCTCCGCCAGGACCTTCTTCAGCGCCTTGATGAGGCGCCGGTTCTCCTCCGGCGTACCGATGGTCACGCGGAGCGCCGTCTCCATGCCGAAGCTCGACATGGGCCGCACGATCACGCCCTCCTTCAGGAGGCGCTGGAAGACGTCGCTCCCGCTCCGGGCGACATCCAGAAGAATAAAATTGGCCCGAGAGGGCACGTACTTGAGTCCCATGGAGGTGAACTCGTCGCACAGGAAGTGCCGTCCGGCCTCGTTCATCCGCAGGCACTCCAGAATGTGCGAGTCGTCTTCGAGGGCGGCCAGCGCGGCCACCTGGGCCAGCGAGTTGACGTTGAAGGGCGCCCGGATCCGGTTCAACAGGGCGATGCAGTCGGGGTCCGCGATCGCGTAGCCCACCCGCAGCCCGGCCAGGCTCGCGGCCTTGGAGAAGGTGCGCAGCACCGCGACCTTGCGGCCCTGCTTCATGTACTGGACCGAGTCGGGGAAGTCCGGCCCCTGGGCGAACTCGAAATAGGCCTCGTCGAAGACCACGATGACCTTGTCGGGCACGCGCGCCATGAAGGCCGCGACCTCTTCCGTCGTCACCAGGGTCGCCGTCGGGTTGTTCGGATTGGCGACGAAGACCACCTTCGTCATGGGCGTGATCGCCCGCGCCATGGCTTCGAGGTCCAGCCGGTGGTCCTTCAGGGTGACCACCACCCGGATGCCGCCGCAGGCCTGCACGATCATGGGGTACACGACGAAGGACGGATGCGGGATGATCGCTTCCTCGCCGGGCCGCAGGAAGGCGCGCACGAGGAGCTCGATCAGCTCGTTGGAGCCGTTGCCCATGATGATGTGCTCGGGCGTGATCCCGAGACGGCGGGCGAGCGCGACGCGCAGGTAGTGAGCGCTGCCGTCCGGATAGCGGTTCAGGTGGGCGAGCGCCTCCGAGATCGCCTTGAGGACGCGCTCCGAGGGCGGCAGCGGATTCTCGTTCGAGGCGAGCTTGATGACGTCGGTGAGACCGAACTCGCGTTCGAGCTCCTCGATCGGCTTCCCCGGCTCGTAGGGGGCGATCCCGAGGATGTGGTCGTTGGCGAGCGATTCCCAGGACACGGTCATGAGCGGCTCCTTAGGCGGCCGGGTAGGACCCGAGGATCTTCAGGAACTGGCAGCGCTCCTTCACCTCGTCGAGCACGGCCCGGACGTCATCGGTATCGCGGTGTCCCTCGAAGTCGACGAAGTTCACGTACTCCCAGGGACGCCGCTTGGTCGGTCGCGATTCGATCTTGGTCATGTTGAGCCGGCGCGCGGCGAAAGGCTGGAGAATGCTGTAGAGCACGCCCGGTTCGTTCTTCATCGAGAAGAGGATGGAGGTCTTGTCCCGTCCCGTGGCGCCGACCGGGCGGCGTCCGATCACGAGGAAGCGCGTGGTGTTGTACGGATTGTCTTCGATGCGCTTCTGCAGCACGGGCACGTCGTAGGTCCGGGCGGCCAGCTCCGAGGCGATCGCCGCCACCGTGGGGTCGTCTTTCGCCCGCTCGGCCGCCGCGGTGGTCGAGGGCATCTCCTCCATTCGCGCGTCGGGCAGGTGCGCCTGCAGCCACTGCCGGCACTGCGCGAGTGCCTGGGGATGGGAGCAGACGACCTTCACCTCGCCGAGCTCGCCGGCCCTCGACAGCAGGTGCTGGCTGATCTCGAGGGTCAGCTCGCCCGTGATGAGGGCGTCCGAATCGATGAGGCGGTCGAGAGTGATGTTGACCGGTCCCTCGGTCGAGTTCTCGACCGGCACCACGCCGTATTCCGCGCGCCCTCGCTCGACCTCCTCGAAGATGTCGGCGATGTTCTTGAGCGGGATGAGATGAGCCGACGTCCCGAACCCGCGCATGGCCGCGGCGTGAGTGAAGGTGCCCGCGGGCCCGAGGTACCCGACGGGCAGCGGATTCTCGAGGGCGAGCGAGGCCGAGAGGATCTCCCGCCAGACGGCGCGCACTGCCTCCGCGCTCAGGGGGCCCCGGTTCATCGCGGCGAGACGCTCGAAGACCTGGGCCTCGCGTTCCGGGACAAAGTACGGCCTGTCCTGCTGCCGCTTGAGTCCGCCGATCTGGAGGGCGGCGTGTCCGCGCTGGTTGAGGAGGCTGAGGATTTGTTCGTCGAGGTCGTTGATCCTGGATCGCCAGTCGTCCAGGTCCATGAAGGGCTCCTGATGCGGATCTATCAGCGAATCTCAGGTAGTATAGGCGAAGCGCCCTGGTCAAGCAAGTTCTGCAACCGTTCGAGCTCCGTGGCCGTGAGCGAGCGCGTGCGTCCCGACGGGAGCGCGCCGAGACGGAGCGGGCCGAACTGGACCCGGCGCAGCCGCGTCACGGGATGGCCGAGGGCCTTGCAGTAGCGCTTCACCTCGCGGTAGCGCCCTTCCCTGAAGGTCACGCTGAGCCACGTGCTCGACTTTCCGTGCTTGAGGATGCGCACCGCCGAGGGCAGCGCGGGACCGTCCGGCAACAGCACCCCGCGCCGCCAGCGTTCGAGGTCGCGCGTGCCGACGTGGCCCTCCACCTCGACCTCGTAGACGCGGGGAATCTCGTAGCGGGGATGCAGGAGCCGGTTGGCGAGCAGGCCGTCGTTGGTGAGGAGCAGGAGGCCCTCCGCGTCGTAGTCGAGCCGTCCCACCGGGAAGAGCCGCGGCGCTCCCTCGGGGAGGAGGTCGGTCACCACCCGGCGGCCTTCGGGATCGTGAAGACTCGTGACGTAGCCGGCCGGCTTGTTGAGGAGGACGTAGGCGTGTGCCTCGCGCGCGCCGACGGGCCGGCCGTCGAGGGTGATGAGATCGGTCGCGGGATCCGCCTGGGCGCCGGGCTCGCGCCGCACCACGCCGTTGATGGTGACGCGGCCGGCCTCGAGGAGCGCCTCAGCCCCGCGGCGTGACGCCAGTCCCGCCTGAGCCAGGATCTTGCTGACCCGCATCGGTGGCGGTGCCAGGGAGATGCTCTCCGCCTTCGTGCTGGCTCGGGGCCGCGGCAGCGTCGGTCGGACTTTCCGGAATCACGAGCTCGCCCTCGACCTTCGGCAGGTCGGCGAGGTCTCTCAAGCCGAAAGCGACCAGGAAGTCTCGGGTCGTCTCGTAGAGGAACGGTCTGCCGGGCGAGTCCTTCCGTCCGGCGATGCGGACCATGCGGCGGTCGAGGAGATTGTCGAGGACGGCCTCCGAGTTGACGCCCCTGACGGCGTCGATGTCGGGGCGCGATGCCGGCTGGCGGTAGGCGATGATGGCGAGGGTCTCGAGCGCGGAGCGCGACAAGCGGGAGCGCGTCCGGCTTCGGGCCAGCTTCACGAGCCAGGGCGCCACCTCGGGCCGCGTCACGAGGCGATAGCCGCCACCCACCTCGATGATCTGGAGCGCCCTGCCCTGCCCGTCGAGGCGCTCGACGAGCATCTGCACCAGCTCGCGCGCCTGGCCCGCGGACGGCAGGTCGAGCACCTCCTGGATGCGCTCGGCTTCCACCGGAGCCTCGGAGGCGAAGAGGAGCGCTTCGACAACGTCTATGGGCTGAGGCATG
>WNGJ01007928.1_pt1 | contig 11311 bp, 9 predicted proteins | sample 5400611 | NCBI WGS metagenome assembly WNGJ01 (sample SAMN13153375, study PRJNA577476) | soil metagenome | isolation source: 40 cm soil or saprolite under Garry oak tree replicate 1 | place: USA:California | collected 2016-06-15 | reverse complement strand
GCTGCGCCACCGTACGTTAGCGGCGTGCAGATCCTTCTCGTCGAAGATGATCGCGACCTGCGGCGCTTTCTGAGCAAAGCATTCCGCGAGGAAGGGTACGGCGTGACGGAAACCGATTCCGGCGACCGCGCCCTGGAGCGCGCGCTGGAGGGCAGTTTCACCTGCGTCGTGCTCGATGTGATGTTGCCGGGCCGCGATGGGTTCAGCGTCGTGGCGGAGCTGCGGAAACGGGGCGTCGCGACGCCGGTGCTGTTGCTCACCGCCAAAGACGAGCTTGAGTCGCGCGTCCGCGGTCTCGAGGGCGGCGCCGACGATTATGTCACGAAGCCCTTCGATCTACCCGAGCTGCTCGCGCGCGTCCACGCACTCATCCGTCGTGCCGAGCTGCGTCACAAGGATGCGACGCTCAAGGTCGGGGACGTCACGCTCGATCCGTTGTCGCGCCGCGTGGTGCAGGATGAGCGCATCATCGATCTCTCGCCGCGCGAATTCGCCTTGCTCGAGTTCCTCATGCGCAATGCGGGCCGCACGGTGTCGCGGTCGCGCATCGCGGAGGCGGTGTGGAATTACAAGTTCGATCCGGAAACGAACGTCGTCGACGTATACGTCAATTACCTGCGCAAGAAGTTGAGCTTTGGCGGGCGGTCCGCGCCGATTCGCACGGTCCGCGGCGTGGGGTATCGGCTCGAGGCTGAAGCGAATGAGTGAGCGCCGCCTGAGTCAGGTACTCACGCGCCGCTTCAGTCGCGTCGCGTGGATCACGCTGGCGGGATATGCGTTGGTCGTCGTGCTGCTCTTCGCCGCGGCCGCCGAGATGGCGTTGCGAAGCTCACTCGAGCATTCGGCGGATGTCATTCAGTCGCTCCTCGGCGCCTATCGCGATTCGACCAGCGCGCTGGGTGGCGTGATGCCGTCGGCGCTGGCCGACCAGCTCGTGGGCATGGGTGGTCAGGTGCTCATCACGCGTACCACGACGAACGCGGGCGGCATGCCGCAGGTCTATTACATCTCTCCAGGCATGCCGGCCCGGCGTCTCGAGGGCGCGCGCGGCGACCTGGTCTCCGCGATCACGCAGCGCGCCCGCTGGCGTTATCGCGTGCTGCATCGCGCCATGGGCGAGTTCGATCTCTACGTCGTCGCGAGCCGGCAATCGTATCTGGTTCCACTCGGCGTATTGGTGGCGGCAGCGGTCTTGCTGTTGCCGGTCGCCGCGTTTGCGTCCGCCCGCGCCGCGCGTCAAGCGGTCGACGCGGCGCTGCAACCACTCGAAAGAGTCACGGGAGAAACGCGTGCCATTGGCCCCTCGGAGCTGGGGACGAGGCTCGTGAGTCCCACCGGACAGGCTGAAGTGACCGAGCTCGCAGACAGCATCAACCGCATGCTCGAGCGCGTGGACCGGGCGCATCGCGCCCTCCAGTCCTTTACCGCAGACGCGAGCCACGAGCTGCGCACGCCGCTCACCCATTTGCGTGCCCAGGTGCAATGGGCGTCCGAAGACGGGCGCTCCGAGGCCGAGATCCGCGAGGCGCTCGCCGCGATGGAGCGCGAGCTCGACCGCACGACGAAGCTCGTGGAGGAGCTGCTACTGATCGCCCGCGGCGAAAATCGGCAGCTGGCGTTGGCGCACGCGCCGTTTGATCTGACCGCTGTGGTGGAAGAGGTGCGTGAGATAACGGAGGCAATGTCGGTTGGGAAACCGCTGACCGTGCGATCGGAACCGTCGGAACGAGCCGAGGCCATTGGCGATGCCGATCGCACCCGTCACATCCTCCTCAATCTGGCATCGAATGCCGTGCGCTATACGTCGAGCGGTAGCGTCACGTTCGCCATCGAGCGCAATGGAACCGAGGTCGGCGTGCGCGTCACGGACACCGGGCCCGGCATTGGAGCCGAGCATGTGGACCGGATCTTCGACCGGTTCTTCCGCATCGATCAGTCGCGCAGCCGAGAGTTGGGAGGGACGGGCTTGGGGCTAGCGATCGCGAGACTGTTTGCTGAATTACAGCAAGGACGAATCGAAGTGGACAGCATGCCCGGCCGGGGAAGCACGTTTACACTGTGGCTTCCCTCGGCCGAGCGGCCGTAGTACTGTCGCGTAGCTTCACCAGGCCACGGCCATCTCCACCAGCCGACAGATCTTCTCGCCCGGCGGACACACGCTGAGGCGAAGCGTCCCGTGCCGACTGCCGGTCATCGGCGGCGCGGCAGTCGGCGCCGCTGCGAAGTAGGCCGAGTCTGGTGTGAGCACGGGCGAATCGAAGCGCACGACCGTCCCATCGTCCAACTCGAGCGCCGGCTTGAGGCGCGCGTTGATGCGCACCCCGGGCGCTGCCACAAGGCGGAACGGCGGCCCTCGCTCGAAGGCCACGGGCGCCTCGGAAAGGAGCTGTTCGATCCGGTTTGCCCACGTCCGGTACTCCTGATCGCCCTGATGGAATTCCCCATACCCCTGGTACCGAATCGTCCCCTGCTTGTCGATCAACACGAAACTGGGCCAATAATGGATGTCATACGCGTCCCATGTGCGGCGGTCGTTATCCTGCGCGTTCGGATACGCGATACCCTGCTGCGTGAGCGCCCGGGCAAGGTTGCCCTTGTCGTGCTCACCGGCGTAGGGCGGAAATTCCGGCGTGTGAATGCCGATGATTGTGAGCCCGCGCTCCCGATACAACCGATCGTACGCCACCAGTGACGGCACGGTGCGGGTGCAGTTGCCGCAGGTGAACACCCAGAAGTTGAGTAGCACGACCCGGCCGGAGAGCCGTGCGAGCCGCAGCGGCTGGTCGGCGTTGAGCCAACTCGTGTTGGTGAGCTCGGGCGCTCGAGGCCCGCCGCCCCGCGAGACCGCCGGCCGGATCGCCGCGGCGCTGCTCGCGACGAGTCCGGCCACGACCAGCCCCGCCATTAAAGCGTTCCGCGTCACATGGCCTCGGCGAGCGGAGCGGCCCCGAAGTTGACGCTGAACCGGCGGCACCAGATGGACACCGCCCGGTACTTACTCAAATCGAGACCCGCCGGCACATCGTAGTTCTGATCGCCGATGTTGCCTTTCAGCGCACCAAGATCCACTACGCCCGCCCGCTTCGCTGCATCCTCCTTCTGCACATCGCTGGCCGCGACGAGATACACGCGGACATCGGGGCCGTTGGAGGTCGCGAACTCGGTCAATCGCAGCACACGCCGGCCATCATCGAGCCGGAAGATCGTGGCGAGCCCCTTCGTCTCGTGCGCGTTCGTATGGAATCGGCCGGTGACGAGCTTGACGGGTTCTTTTTCGTCAGCCATTTGGCCCGCCATCTGCCCCGCATGCGCCTCCGTCACGGCTGATTCACTCTTCATCGACGAATGCGCCATGCCCGGCGATTCCGCCATCGTCGGCGCGGACGCCTCAGCCACTGGAAACGATTCGTTCACGGTCTTGCTGATCACCAGCGCATCCGGCCGGAACAAGTACCACAGGGCGGCACCCGCGACGAGGGCGGTACCGACAAGTATCGATCTACGCTTTGCCATCTTGCTGTCCTTTCTCGTGTCTGTATCGGGCTGAATGTGGAAGCGGGGCGCAGTGCCCTGCACCCCGTTCCGTTGGAATGTTCAGAAAGCCGCGAGTCCCCTGGTACCTGTCGGCAGTCCACCGACCGGTCCCAGAGCCGTGAGGCTTCCGTCGTCTTGAATGCGGAACGCGTGAATGGCCTGCGCGCCACCGGTCTGCAGAACGTACAGGTAACGGCTGTTGGCGCTCAACGCGATATCGTTCACGCCGCTGCCGATGACGGCGGCCCCGCCATCCCCGAGGAGACGGATCGCGCCATCAGGCGCGATGCTGAAGCCCGAAACCGAGCCAGACCCGTTGCCGGTGTAGCCGAAACGGCCATCAACCGTGACGACGGCCCAGCAGGGCGCGCCATGATGGGTGAGCACGGCTCCACTGACGACTTGGAGGTTGCCCTCCTTCAACGCGTAGGAAGACGCCGAGCCTGGCGCTGCGGCTTCAGATACGAACAGCAGATTGCGCGGTCCGAACGCGAAGCCGAACGGCGTCCCGCCGGCCGACGTGTACGACGTGCGCTCGCCCGCGACACCGTTCTTGTCGACCGGATAGACATCGAGCAGGCTGGTGCCCTTCTCGGTCACGACCAGTTGCCGACCGTCCGGGCTGAAGGACACTTCCGCCGGACCGGCGGTGGCAGTGGAGAGTGACTTTGTGGAGCCGGCGATCGGCGTGAGTCCGCCGCTCGAGCCCACCGTGAACCCGCTGATGTTTCCCGCGCCGCCGGTGTTCAGCACATAGGCGACGTTGCGGGAGACCGTGACGCTCGCCGGCAGCGTACCACCCGAGGGTGTGCGACTCAGGAGTGACAGGCCCTCTGGGTTGACGCGGAACACGGACACATCGTTCGAACCCGCATTGACCGCGAACAGCAGTCGTCCGTCGTTGCTCAACGTCACCGCGCCCTGCGAGCCGAGGCCGGCGCCTGTGCCGGCGCCGCCGGTGGAGAAGCTGCCGGCGGGCGTGAGCCTACCGTCTCCTGCGCGCGCGAAGACCGCGACCGCATTGCCGGCGACCTGGTTGGTGAGGGTGTAAACGGCACGTGGGCCGCCATCACCATCGCGCTGATCATCGTTCTGCGGTCCCGTCAGCGACGCCCGGACGGCGCTCCGCGGCTCCGTGACACCACGGTTCGGTTCGCACGCTGCAAACGCCGCGAGGGCGAGTGCCGCAACAGCAAGATGCTTTGTCATGTCTACCTCCCGAGTGAGAAAAGTTGAACGGTTGCTGCTCGGGAGAATGAACGCGGAGCGGCTCGAAAGCGGAGGACCCTTTGCGCCTTATGAGAGAGTTCTCATACTGCTATCATTACGCGCATGCGCGTTGCGCCATTTGCCGCGGTCGCTCTAATCGTTCTGCAGGGTCCCGCCGCATCGGTTCGCGACGACGGGCAATGGACGATGCCCGGCAAAGATTACTCGGCGACGCGCTACAGCGGCCTCTCGCAAATCACGCCGGGCAACGCCGCTCGGCTGCGCCCGATCTGGAGCTTTTCGACCGGCGTCCTCGGCGGCCATGAAGGCCAGCCGCTCGTCGTGGGCAACACGATGTACGTTGTCACACCATTCCCGAACGTCCTCTACGCCTTCGATCTCACGCGCGAAGGCTATCCGCTCAAATGGAAGTACCGGCCCGACGTCAATCCCACATCCGTCGGCATTGCCTGTTGCGACGCGATCAACCGCGGCGCCGTCTACGCGGACGGCAAGATCATCTACAACCTGTTGGACGGACACACCGTCGCGGTCGACGCCAAGAGCGGCCAGGAGCTCTGGAAGACGCAGATCGCCGACATGAATCAGGGTGAGACGACACCGATGGCGCCGTTTGTTGCGGGCAATCGCGTGATCGTCGGGCCATCGGGCGGCGAGTTCGGGATCTACGGTTGGGTGAAGGGGCTCGACCTCGCGAGCGGGAAAGTCGTCTGGACCGCGCACAACATGGGGCCCGACACCCTGATGCTCGTGCGCCCGGAGATCTTCAGCGGCGGCGCGGGGATTGGGATGTCGACCTGGACCGGCGATGCGTGGCGGCGGGGCGGCGCGCCAGTGTGGGGATGGATCACGTACGACCCGCACCTCGACGTGATTTACTTCGGCGTCGGTAACCCCGGCCCTTATAATCCCGAGCAACGGCCCGGCGAGAACAAGTGGACCAATAGCGTGCTCGCCCGCCGTCCCCGCGATGGCGCGCTGGTCTGGGCCTATCAGTTCACGCCCCACGACAGCTGGGACTACGACTCGAACGCCGAGATGATTCTGGCCGATTTCGTCGTCGGTGGACGACTCCGCAAAGTGCTGGTCCACTTCGACAAGAACGGTTTCGCGTATACGCTCGACCGCGCGACGGGCGAGGTCCTGGTTGCTGAGCAGTTCGCACACGTCACGTGGGCGAAGCGCATCGATCGGACGACTGGTCTTCCTGTCGTCGATACGACCAAGACCACAGGAGCGTCAAAGGGCAACGTGCAGGGCATTTGCCCGTCTCTCGAAGGTGGCAAGAGTCCCGCATCGCCGGCAGCGTATTCGCCGCATACCGGCCTGTTCTACACGGCGACGAACAATCTCTGTATGAGCTACCAGGCTGTCCCGGTGACCCGCATTCCGGGGACGCCGTACATCGGCGCGACGACACCGTACACCGCCGGGCCGGGCGGCAACATGGGCTCGTTCATCGCGTGGGATGCCGCGCGGGGACGCAAGGTCTGGGAGATCAAGGAAAAGTTTCCCGTCTGGAGCGGCAGCGTCGTCACCGCCGGCGACGTGGTGTTTTACGGCACGCTCGACGGCTGGTTCAAGGCGGCGGACGCGCGCACCGGCCGCCAACTCTGGAAGTTCAAGGTCGGCTCGGGTGTCGTCGGCGCGCCGATTTCGTTTCGCGGCGCGGACGGCAAGCAGTACGTCGCCATCTACGCCGGGATCGGCGGCGACTGGTTCCTGCTCTCCGGCGACGTGCGATCCGACGATCCCGCCGACGTCCGGCCGCCCGCGGACTTCGCGCCCGATCTGGCTCGCCACACGAGTCAGGGAGGAATCGTCTGGATCTTCGGACTCTAGTCTTCCTCTCGCTACTCACCGCTGCGTGCGAACGGAGCGAGCAACTCCCGCCCTCCGTGCGCTATCCACAGCACGTGTCCGCGGGCGGCAATCCGCCGCCGGCGAGTGAAATCTCGAACCCGCTGGCGCGCGACTCAGGATCTGTAGCCGACGGCGAGAAAATCTTCAGCTCGATGAATTGCGACGGCTGCCACGGGGGCGGGGCGACCGGCTGGGTGGGGCCGAGCCTGGTCGACGGACGGTGGCGCTACGGCGGCACCGACGGGGCGCTGTACCAGTCGATCTTCTACGGCCGGCCGAAGGGGATGCCGGCGTACGGCGGCATCCTGTCGTCGAGCGCTATCTGGAAGATTATCAGCTACATACGCGCGCAACCCAAGCCGGTGACGGTGCCCACAGAGACATTCAAATAACGGAAAGCATTATGTTGGGTCCCCGAATCCACCCGATGCGAGGTCCCAATGCGCGTGCTTCGCGTTCTGATTTGTTCCTTCATCGTGCTGGCGATTTTCGGCTGCGGTGGAGGCTACCACCCAGCCCGGCAGCGCGTGCTCCTTCCTCCGACGCTGAATCTCGTGCCGCATCACAACATCGGCCTGTTCCAGTTCTCGGTGGAAAACGCGAAGGGCAACCTCCACGAGTTCGCCACGCGGCGCTTCGAGGAATACGTGCTCGCTGCGCAAACCGGCATCGAGATGCGCGAGTTCACATCGTCCGATTCGACGCGCGTATTCGCGTCCGCCGATTCGACCGCCTGCCCTGTCGCCTTCTTTGGCCATCTCAAGATCTCGAACGTGAAGCCGAGCGGCGGGCTGACCGCTGGTCTCTCACCGATCGTCGAGGCGACGGTCACGGTGGAGCTGTCGGTGTGGCTCGTGAACACGCGCACCGGTGGCGTCATGTGGCGCCGCAGCTCGGCGGAGACCGAGAAGGTCGGGGGACTGTCGTTCATCGGCGGCACGCCATCGTTCTCGGCGCGCGATCCGAATGACGCATACGGACATATCATCAATCAGCTGGTCTACAATGTGACGTACGACGTGCGGTCGACGTGGGTGGATCAATAAAACCAGACGGTAAGAGATGGTAAGGGACAGTAAGGGTCAGACTCCTACCGTCCTTTACCGTCCCTTACCGTCCCTTACCGTCGTTTTTCAGCATCCATGCCCCCACATCTCCACCGCCTCCACAAACGCCGCCGCTTTCTCCGTCAGCTCTTTGTCCGTCATCTTCGCGCGACCGCTTTTGGCGATCGCGGTGTCCAACGCGGACCAGAGGCTGCGTCGCGTGGGATCGAGCTGGAGAGCACGCGCCAGCGGGCCGATCGCGGCTTCGTACCACCCATTGCTCGCATAGACGTCCGCCAGTTTCGCCATCGCGTCGACGTCGTTCGGCTGGTCCTGAAGACGCTCCATCAGCGAATCTTCCAGCTGGCCGATCACGGTGAGCTCTGCGACCTGCTGCACGGGCTCCCGCTCTGTCTCCAGGGGTGGCTCAGTCGCCAACAACGGACATCCCATGATCCAGATGAGATCGATGGCGACGGCTACACCCAAGCCTTTCCAGTAGCTCATGGCGTCCTCCTTTGCCGCTCGGAGAACGCACGAGGCGCGCCAGGCGAGAGTCAGCCATGGCGCGCCTCGATTTGTGTTCTAGAGAACACTACTCAGACGCTGGAGGCGTGTCCGCCTTACCACGATCCTTCTTGTTGAAGTACCAGAACGCCAGCATCACCAAGCCGATGACCAGGGCGATCTTGAAGACGAGGAAAATGAGCGGAAACAAAAAGGCGCCGGCAAGTTTCCAGAGAAGGACGCCCACGAAGCCAACGGCGGCGAGCTGCAGGACAGGCTTTACCATGACTGGACTCGGTTCAAGGGAGTGGAGGCCCTACGAGGGCCGTGGTCGAAAGGTGTCCACTCTGCGAAAGTACACAAGCCCTCCGCCTGCGCCGCCCGCGAACAGGTCGCGAACCCCAATCCCCCGCACATCGGCGAAGACGGGCGCGGAGTACGGCGGGAGCTGCACCGTCACGCTCGAGTCGCGCACCAATCGCCGGAACACCGCCGGTGCCCCGCCCTGCTCGCTCCCCACAATGAGCGCGCTGCGACCGTTGCCGTCGAGATCGACGAAGCGCGGTACGGCGCGTCTGCCCACCCGCCGACCACCCAGGTAATCGTCGGTCACAAGGGTGAACTTGGGCGAGCGTGGCGTTCCGTCATTTCGGAAGAACGCGATCCGTCCCGATGCGTCACCGATGAAGAGATCGAGATCGCCGTCGCCGTCGATATCAAACAACTCGGGGACAGCGTTGCTGCCGCGGGGCAGTCGCACGATGGCAGAGTCCACCAGGACAAATCGGTTCGGACCGGCCTTGCCGGTATTGCGATACCAGGCAACCGCATCCTGAAACTGACCGACGACGAGATCGGGCAGACCGTCACCGTCGAGATCGCCCAGCGCCGGGGCGTTGTGAAACGCGGGCAGCACGGCGAGGTGCCCGCGCAACCGAAACGCCGGCGCCGTACGGGTGCCGACGTTTTCGAACCAGTACATGCCGCCGGTCTTGGGATTGTCGGGCTCGATCTTCGTGCCGACGACGATGTCGAGATCGCCATCGCCATCGATGTCTCCAAACGCGGGGATCGTCTCGGCGCCCAAGTCGATGCCGTCGAGCAGGTGCGTCGTCGCGACGGTCCAGACGCCGGGCGCGCCGGGCGCGCCGGGCGCCGTCTGATCGAGCTCGTAGAGATTCGCCGTGCTGGTCTTGACCGGATTGAATGCTCCCCCCAACACGCCAACCACAAGGTCCGTGCGGCCGTCGCCGTTCAGGTCACCGGGGGCGGGCGCGTTGTATCCGCTCGTCTCGAGCGGCGGTTGCGGCGGAAACGGAATCCGATCGCCGTGAAAGTCTGGATGCGCGCACGTGCCCTGATTGCGGATCCACAGGAGGCCTGGCTCGAAGAAGTCGCCCCACAAGATGTCGGGGTCCCCGTCGCCATCGACATCGAAGACCGCCATCGTATTGGCGCCATGCAGTGACGGCGTGCGCTGTCCGATGATCTGGATATCCTCGAACCGCTCCGTGATCAGGCGAAAGCGCGGCGCCCGATTCGCGTCGAAGCCGTCCATCTCGTAGCGCGTGATGGTGCCGTCCACTCGACCGAGCAGCATGTCGAGCTTGCCGTTGCAGTCGATGTCCGCGAACTGCGCGATGTTCTGGCGGTCGGCGTAAATCGCGACGCCGTTGACATCCTTCAGCGTATCGGCGGCAACCCGGAATCGCGGTGCAGCCCTGGTTCCGACGTTTCGATAGTAGCGGATGTTGCTCAGTGGGGACTCGGTGAACAGGTCGTACAGACCGTCGCCATCTACGTCGACAAAGCGATACCACTCGCCAATGTCGATGCCCTGGAAACGCTCATCGCGAAGTTGCCACGCACCCGCCGAGTTGCGCTGAAAGAGCTCGAGCTGTCCTGAATTTTCCTGAATGAAAAGGTCGAGCGCACCGTCGCCGTCGATATCGACGAGCTGCGGCCGTGGATGCTCGAAGCCGCCGAGAAACGGTAGCGCGTAGGGCCGGCCGCCCGAATCCATGACAACGAATGGCGTGATCTCCCTTTGAAAAGATGGGAGACGTTTGGAGACCGGGACGATTTGACCTACGGAACAAGCAGCGACAAAAACAAGGACGGCGGTCCGCGTCAAAACTTCTCGCCGCTCACGCCCAAGCCCGATCCGTCCGGCACGGTGTCGATTCTGCGGAGCACGGTGCGCTTGCGGGCGTCGATCACGATCACCCGGCCGGGCGCCGCTGTCGTTCCCGGCGCCGGCGCGGCCGGCATGGCCATGCTGATACCGCCCATGTTCATGACGTTGCTGGTGTTGTGGTTCGCCACAAACACGAGGCGTCCGTCGCCGGAAATGCCGATGCCGTCCGGCTGCGCGAAGTCGCCCTTCACAGTCGTCAGCACACTCCAGTGTTTCGCGTCGATCACCGTGACATCGTTGGACCGTTGATTGGGCAACCACACTTCGCTGCCGTCGGGTGTGAACGAAACGAGCCACGGCCAGTCCCCCGTGGGCACCTTCTGCACCAGCTTCGGCTTGGCAGGATCAGCGAGATCGAACACCAGGAGCTTGTCGGTCAATTGCGCGGTCGCAACGAGCGTGTGCCCATCCGGAGACACGGCGAGCTGCACGATCACCTGACTCGTATCGCCGCCCGGCACGTCCACGATGCCGACGTGCTCGCGCCTGGCGTCGTAGACCGCGATCTGATTCGCGCCGAGGCTCGCGACGTACGCGTGAGCACCATCGGGCGCCACGGCGAGACCATGCGGCCGCGGCACCAGCACTTCGACTTCTTCCGGCGTCATGGTTTTGCGGTTGATGACGGCGATCCGCGCCGGTGCGTTGACCGCCGACATCGAGCGCGTGGCGTACAGCTTGTCGCTCCGGGGGTCGAGCGCGAGCAGGCCGGGCGTGACCGTCTCGGCTTCCGCGACAATATGATTGGCGCGATCGAGCTTCACGACGGCGTTGTCGCCCACGAGTGAGACGTACCAGTACGATCCGTCGGGCTCGACGACGATATGGTGCGGCTTGGGATGCGCCGAGAAGCCGAGCGTCGTGAAGTCGACGACGGCGACGACCGAGTCCGCGGCCGCGTCGATCACGGTGACTTTGCCTGACGCCTGATTCG
>WNGJ01007926.1_pt1 | contig 11312 bp, 6 predicted proteins | sample 5400611 | NCBI WGS metagenome assembly WNGJ01 (sample SAMN13153375, study PRJNA577476) | soil metagenome | isolation source: 40 cm soil or saprolite under Garry oak tree replicate 1 | place: USA:California | collected 2016-06-15 | reverse complement strand
AGAAGCACCCTGACGAGCACGCCGCCGTTGATGACGCGGTAGATGGGCGGTGCCGGGAGCCCGGTCGCGGCCAGCGCTGTCCGCGCGTCTGCCTCGGCGGCGTGCAAATCCCCGCGTCTTAGCGCGAGCCAGCCGCGGTTCGCCAGGCCGAGGGCAAGCCGGGCGCTGTCGCCGGTCGCCCGCGCCTGCGCGATCGAGGCATCGAGCAGCGGGCGCAGCTGGGTATAGCGCTCGGCCCAGAGCAGCGTGAGCGTCGCCGCGAAGACCATGTTGCGAAGGAACCAAGGCCTGCCGGTCGATTCTGGGGGCGCGCTGCCTCCCGCCTGAAGCGCCCGCATCGCAAGCTCGGCACAGACCTCCGCGGGTTCGTTCATCAGCGCGGAGATCTGCGAGGCTGCAGCCACCACCTCAGGTGGCGCAGCCTGATCGTTGGCGGCTCGCTCGCGCAGCGCGGCACGGCGAAGAGCCACCGAGGGTGTGGTGACGGGGTCGTACATCCCGGCGACGACCGCCGCGGTCTCGAGTAGGAGCCCAAGCTCGACGTCGCGAGGATCGAGGGCCGACGATGCGCGATCGAGAATCTCTACCGCTTCCGGAAAGCGCTGAGCGCGACTCAGCGCGAGACCCAGCACCATCGCCGCTTCGCCGGCTGCCTCCGCATTGGGTGCGGCGTCGATGGCCTCCCGCAAATGCTCGGACCAGCCGGCCAGTCCGGCACTAGACTCGGCCATTCCGAGGTCGAGCAGCAATGCCGACCGGTCGGCCGGCGGCGGTGGCTCAGCGAGCACGCGGCGCAGGAAGGCCGCCTCCGACTCGGGAGCACCCTGCTTTCCCGCGGCGCACGCGGCCTCAACCAACTGCTCGACGACCCAGCCATCGTCGGCGGGCTCGCTGACGAGCAGATGCTGGGCGACGCGTCCGGACGCGCCCGGTTGCTCGGCAAGCTGTCGGGCGGCACGGCGGTGGCCTTGGGCGCGCTCGGCGCTCGAGAGCTCCGAATAGATCCCGCTGCGGACGATCGGATGGACGAACGTCAGCGGCCATTCGGGCTCGAGGATCCCAGCGGTCGTTAAAAGCTCGGCTGCCTCGGCTGCCTCGATCTCGCCGAGGCCGGCCAGTTGCGCCGCTTGGAGAAGGTCGCTCCGCTCGAGCACGGCGACCGCGCGAGCGAGTCGCCTGGCGTTCTCGGGCAGCCGACGGAGCCGAAGCCGAATCGAGCGACCTACCGTTCGTGCACCGATTCGTTCGACGTGGGGCGCGGCCTCCGCGGTCGGAGCGATTCCTCCCTCGATCAGCGCCTCCACGAGCACGCGCACCAGGAACGGCGTCCCGCCCGTTGCGCGCAGGCAGGCGTCGACGAAGACCGGATCCGCAGGCTCGGCGAGCCTCGACTCGAGAAGCTGAGCGACCGCTGATCGCGTCAGCGGCGCGAGACGGATCACCTCCGCCGCGGGATCGGTCGTCACCGCCGCAAGCAGCTCGGCATCGGCGCCCGCCTCGCGAGGGCGGGTCGCCACGACGAGCGCGGCCTCCAGCTCTTCGAGGCGCGTAAGCAGGAAAACCAGATAACGCAGGGACGCGGCGTCTGCCCAGTGCACATCATCGACGACCAGGCAGAGCGGACCGTGGGCGGCCAGGTTCGCGCACAACCAATAGAGCCCGTGCAGGATCGCGAATGATGGATCGACGCTCGACGAGGGCGAGCCGTTCGCAGCGGGTGCACCGGGAAGCCCGAGCAAGCTGGCCGCCACGCCGGCGGCGGCCTGCAGCAGATCGTCACGCTCCCGCTCCGAAGCTTCGGCCAGCGGCGGCTCGAAGAGCTGACGCACCACTCCGAAGGCGAAATCGCGCTCCAGCTCGGTCCCACGCGCCCGCAGCACGCGCATCCCGCCGTCTGCGGCCACCGTACACGCGGCCGTGAGTAGCGCCGTCTTGCCGATCCCGGCCGAACCTTCGAGCACCAGGAACCTGCCACGCCCCCTGCGAGCCTCGGCCAGCGCCGATTCAATCCGCGCCAACTCCTCGTTCCGCTCGAGCAGCGGTTCGATGGCAGCGACCGTTTTCATTTGTTTCGAGCCTACCGCGCATGCGCGGAAAGTCACAGCTTTCTCCCGGATGCAGTATCGGTGTCGCGTGCGTTCGCGCCTCTAACGTCTCAGCACGTCGCCCGGAGGCGGAGGCGACCGGAAAAGACAGGGGGGTCGCCACGGTGCGAACGCGCGTGCCCCTCTCCACCATCGCTGGGGCAACCAAATTTCCGAGCCGACCGCGCTCATCGAGAGGAGACGTGAGCAGATGACGAACCTCGTTCGACGGACCACAACTTTGGACCCCGCGCTCGTCGCCGAGCTGGCCGAAGAGGTCTCCGGATCTGTTCTCGGCCCGCAGGACGCGGGCTACGACGCGGCCCGCGCCGTGCACAACGGCCTCATCGACCGCAGACCCGCTCTGATCGTTCGTTGCGAGACCGTGTGTGACGTCGCTGCGGCGCTCGCCCTCGCGCGCCAGGCGGGACTCGAGGTCTCGGTCCGTGGCGGCGGTCACAACGTCGCCGGCCGGGCCGTGACGGACGGGGGCGTGATGATCGACCTCGCCCAGATGAAGGCGATCGCGATCGATCCCGAGCGGGCCACCGCGACGGCCGAGGGCGGCGTGCCCTGGGGAGAGCTCAACGACGCCGCCGCCGAGCATGGGCTGGCGGTGACCGGCGGGGCGGTCTCCGGGACTGGGATTGCCGGCTACACGCTCGGCGGCGGGCTCGGCTGGCTGATGGCCAAGTATGGCCTCGCCGCCGACAACCTGCTCGCGGTCGAACTCGTCACGGCAGAGGGTGATGTCCTCCTTGTCGACGCCGAGTCCCACGCTGACCTCTTCTGGGCGCTTCGCGGCAGCGGTGGCAACTTCGGGATCGCAACTTCGTTCACGTACCGGCTGCACCCGCTCCAGACCATCGTCGGCGGACTAATCGCCCATCCGATCGACGTCGCCCCTGAGCTTCTGCGCTTCTACCGCGACGCGGTGGCAAACGTCCCGGACGATCTGACCGTGTTCGCCGGGCTGGTGCACGCACCCGACGGCTCCGGCGCCAAGCTCTCGGCGCTGGTCGTCTTCCACACCGGAGACCCCCTTGAGGCGGAGCGCGACCTAGAGCCGTTCAAGACGTGGGGGTCGCCGCTGATGGTCGAGGTCGGCCCGGTGCCGTACCCGGTGATGAATACGCTTCTGGACGCCGGCTTCCCGTACGGATCGCTCAACTACTGGCTGTCGAGCTTCACGCGCGGCCTCCCTGACGAGCTGATCGACATCGCCGTCGAACGCTTCGCCACCGTCCCCTCACCGATGACGGCGATCCTGCTCGAGCACTTCCACGGCGCAGTGACGCGTGTGGGGCCGACCGAGACGGCGGTGCCACACCGCGATGAAGGCTGGAATCTGCTCATCCCGTCCGTCTGGACCGACCCGGCCGAAAGCGAGGCGAACATCGCCTGGAGCCGCGAGACGTTTGCGGCGATGCGACCGCGCCTCGGCAGCGGCCGTTGGCTCAACTACCTCGGCGACGATCAGGCTGAGAACGCCATCCGCGCAGCTTATGGCCCGAACTACGAGCGGCTGCGCGAGGTCAAGCGGCGGTATGACCCGGACAACATCTTCCACCTCAACCACAACATCGTGCCGTAGCCCGACGCTGAGGCGAGATGAGTTCACACCGTTGAGAGGCCGAACCGTGCTTGCGTTGACGACAACCTCCGCCGCACCGTACGTCGCGCTGACCGAGGTCGCGGACCCTGCACCGCACCCGGATCAGGCACTGATCCGGGTGCGGGCATTCTCGCTCAACCTCGGCGAGGTCACCCGCCTGCCGGATTTGCCCGAGGGCTCGGTCACGGGCTGGGACGCGGCAGGCGTGATCGAATTCGCCGCCGCCGATGGCAGCGGTCCTCGGCAGGGGACGCGCGTCGTCGGCCTCGTCGCTCGCGGCGCCTGGGCGCAGCTCGCCGCAATTCCAACCACCAGACTGGCGGTGATCCCCGATCGTGTATCGGACGCGCAAGCCGCGACGCTGCCGACAGCGGGGATGACGGCGCTACGGGCGCTCGAGGTCGCCGGTCTGGTGCTCGGCAAGCGCGTGCTCATCACCGGCGCTAACGGCGGCGTCGGGCGAATCGCAATCCAGCTCGCCCGCGCGAGCGGCGCCCAGGTCACCGCATTGGTGCGCGACGCCGCCGCCTCGCAAGAACTGCTCCGCCGTCTCGGTGCCGCCAAGGTCGTCGAGACTATCGCCGGCGACTTCGACCTGATCATCGACGCTGTCGGCGGCCCGACGTTCGGCCTTGCCATCGAGCACGTCGCCTCGCGTGGCATCGTCGTCAACATCGCGACCCAGACTGACGAGGAAACCGTCACCTTCCATGCGGCACGCTTCGAGCGGGCGAAGGGCGCAAGGATCTACACAATGGACCTCCTCGACGAGCTCACCTCGCGGGTGAGCGCAGCCAGCGACCTCACCCGCCTCTGCACGCTGATGGCAGACGGACGACTGGACGGCCAGGTTGAGCTCGAAGCCTCGTGGCGCGAGCCGTCCCGAGCGCTCGATGCCCTGCTGGGGCGCCGCATCGGCGGCAAGGCCGTGCTCCTCGTCGACTGACCTGGCAGATCAAGGAGATCGAATATCCGAACGTCCAGCGGGTCTCGGTCGCGCCCGCCGGGATGCTCGGCACGGTCTGCCCCTGTATCGGAAAACTCCGGGGGGTCTCCACGGTGCGAATCAGCGCCCGAGCCTTCGAGGATCAAGCCGTCCGATCGTGAGCTCGATCAGGAGCTCTTACCGAAGGAGGCAAAGGATATGAGAAGGATTCGCACGCTCACTTGGCTACTCGCCGCAGTCGCCGCCGCAGCGCCGGCTGCGACAGGCAGCAGCTCGGCTGCTTCACCCAAGACCGTCAACGGCACGGTCGGACCCGGTTTCACGATCGGGCTGACCATGCAGGGCAAGAAGGTCACGAAGCTGAGAGCCGGGACGGCGTATCGCTTCGTCATCGCCGACCGCGCGGATATTCATGACTTCCACCTGAGCGGGCCCGGCTTCAACCGCGTCCTCACGAGCGTGGAGTTCACAGGAACGAAGAGCTTCGTGTTGAGATTGAAGAAGGGGAGCTACCGCTTCCGGTGCGACCCGCACTCCGGGATCATGCACGGCAGCTTCCAGGTCTCCTGAGCCGCGACTAGCGAGGGGCGGGACGCCGGCCTCGCCCCTCCGATCATTCATCGCGCACTCGCTGTTCGGAGGCACCTCCGGCAGGACGAGCGCTTCTCCTCCGCGGGTGAGCCGCAAAGACAGGGGGGTCGCCACGGTGCGAACGCGCGTCCGCCGCCCCCACCATCGCTGAGACAAGCAATTTCAGAGCCGCCCGCGGCTCACTCGAGAGGAGACGTACAAAAAGATGAAGAACCACACTCGACTCAAGGAATCGCGCGTCGTGCGGCTGGCGGCTTCGGCAGTGGCCGTGGCCGCCCTCGCCGGCGCAACCGGGATCGTCGCCAGTCAGGGGAACGCTGCGGCCGCCATCAAGGCCGATAAGGCCACTCATCCGCCCAAGAAGGCCAAGTTCAAGCAGCCGAAGCTCAAGCATGGCCTGCTGACGATCACCGGCACCAACGCGAGCGACAAGATCGCCCTTCGCCTAAAGGCGGGCAAGAACGGCATCCTGCAGATCGACGTCGGTGACGACGGCTCGGCCAACTTCAGCTTCAAGCGCAAGCAGATCGCGAAGATCGCCGTCAATGCCGGAGCCGGGACTGACCGCGTGCGCATCGACGAGCGCAACGGGGTCTTCACCGACAGGATCCGGACGAGGATCGCCGGCGAAGCCGGAAACGACACGCTGCTCGGAGGCTCCGGAGCGGAGACCCTGCTCGGCGGCTCCGGCAACGATTCGATCGACGGCAACGGCGGCAACGACCTGGCGCTGCTGGGCGCCGGCGACGACACCTTCGTCTGGAATCCGGGCGACGGCAGCGACACCGTCGAAGGCCAGCCAGGCGCCGACACGACGCGCTTCAACGGCGCCAATGTCGCCGAGCACGTCGACCTGTCCGCGAACGGGAAGCGGCTCAAGTTTTTCCGCGACATCGCCAACATCACGATGGACACCGCCGGCGTCGAGACCGTCGACTTCAACGCCCTCGGCGGCGCCGATGTCGTCACCGTCAACGACTTGAGCGGAACCGGCGTCAGCACTGTCAACGTCGACAACGCAGGCACCCTGGGCGGTGTCACGGGCGACGGCCAGCCCGACCGGGTAGTCGTCAACGGCAGCAGCGGCAACGACGCGATCAAGGTCAGCGGAGACACCTCCGGTGTCGCCGTCTCCGGCCTCTCGGCGCTGGTGGCAATTCGGCACCAGGAGCCGGGCGACGCGCTCGCCGTGAACGGCCTCGCCGGCAATGACACGGTCGACGCCTCCGGGCTTGCCGCGGCAGCGATCTCGCTGACGCTCGACGGGGGCGCCGGAGACGACACGCTCGCCGGAAGCAAGGGCGTCGAGACCCTGTTCGGCGGCGAGGGGAACGACTCGATCGACGGCAACGGCGGTAACGACGTCGCATTCCTCGGCGCCGGCGACGACACCTTCGTCTGGGATCCAGGCGACGGCAGCGACACGGTCGAAGGCCAGGCAGGCGCCGACAGGATGCTCTTCAACGGCGCCAACGTCGCCGAGCACGTCGACCTGTCGGCGAACGGCAACCGGCTCCGATTCACCCGCGACGTCGCCGCCATCACGATGGACACCGCTGGCGTCGAGCGGGTCGACTTCAACGCCCTCGGCGGCGCCGACCTCGTAACCGTCAACGACCTCAGCGGAACCGACGTGACGAGCGTCAATGCCGACCTTGCCGGCACGCTCGGCGGCACGACCGGCGACGGCCAGCCCGACCGCGTCGTCGTCAACGGCACGAACAGCAACGACGCGATCACCGTCAACGGGGACTCCTCCGGTGTCGCCGTCGCAGGCCTGTCGGCGCGGGTGGCGATCCTGCACCAGGAGCCGAGCGACCAGCTCGACGTCAACGGCCTTGGCGGCAATGACACGATCGACGCCTCCGGACTTGCCGCGGCAGCGATCTCGCTGACGCTCGACGGCGGCGCCGGCGACGACACGATCGCCGGCGGCAAGGGCGCCGAGACGCTGCTCGGCGGCAACGGGAACGACGTGATCGACGGCAACGGGGGCAACGACATGGCCCTGCTCGGGGCCGGCGACGACACCTTCGTCTGGGACCCGGGCGACGGCAGCGACACGATCGAAGGTCAGGACGGCACCGACACGATGGTGTTCAACGGCGCCGACGCCTCCGAGCGCGTCGCCCTGTCCGCGAACGGCAACCGGCTCACGTTCCTTCGCGATCCCGGCAATGTCACGATGGACACCGCCGGCGTCGAGCGGGTCGACTTCAACGCCCTCGGCGGCGCCGACGTCGTCTTCGTCGGCGACCTGAGCGGCACCGACGTCAGCGACGTGAACCTCGACCTCGCCGGCACGCTCGGCGGGGCCAGCGGCGACGGCCAGGCCGACAGCGTCACCGTCGACGGCACCAACGGCGACGACACGATCAACGTCAGCGGAGACGCCTCCGGTGTCGCCGTCTCCGGTCTCGCAGCAGCGGTGGCGATTCAGCACCAGGAGCCGACCGACGCGCTCGCGGTCAACGGGCTCGGCGGCAAGGACACCATCGACGCCTCCGGGCTTGCCGCGGCAGCGATCTCGCTGACGCTCGACGGGGGCGCCGGAGACGACACGCTCGCCGGAAGCAAGGGCGTCGAGACCCTGCTCGGCGGCGACGGAAACGACACGATCGACGGCAACGGCGGCAACGACCTCGCATTCCTGGGCGCCGGCGACGACACCTTCGTCTGGGATCCGGGCGACGGCAGCGACACGATCGAAGGGCAGGACGGTCTCGACACGATGCGCTTCAACGGCGCCAACGTGGCCGAGAAGATCGAGCTGTCGGCGAACGGCAACCGGCTCCGCTTCACCCGCGACGTCGCCGGCATCACGATGGACACCAACGGCGTCGAGCTGGTCGACTTCAACGCCCTCGGCGGCGCCGACCTCGTCACCGTCAACGACCTGAGCGGGACCGACGTCGAAAGGCTGAACGTCGACCTCGCCGGCACCCTCGGCGGCGCCACCGGCGACGGCCAGCCCGACCGCGTCGTCCTCAACGGCACCAACAACGACGACACGATCAAGGTGTTCGGGGACGCGACGGAAGTGACGGCGAAGGGTCTTGACCCCTTGGTTGTGATCTCCCACCCGGAGGCCGCAAACGACCGGCTCGAGATTAACACCCTCGCCGGCACGGACACGGTCGATTCCAGCGGCCTAGCGGCGGGCGCGATCCAGCTCTTCGTGGACGGCGTGCTCGTCCCGTAGACCAAGAAAACACGCGGGGTCCCCGTCCTGGGGGCCCCGCGACCCGTATTCGACACGACCACTCCCACTGAAAGGAACTCCAATGAAGCGCAAGATCACACTGTTCACCGCCGTCGCCGCACCCTTGGCGCTCGCAGTCTCTACGCCGGAGGTTTTCAATGTTTAAGCATCGGTTGAGGGCACCCAGCCCGGCGTTCGTCATCTCGCTGATCGCGCTGTTCCTCGCGCTTGGCGGGACGTCGTACGCCACCACCAAGGTCATCCTCACAAAGCACAATGATGCGAAGGCAGACACGACGCTGGTCAAGAAGCTCGCTCCTTCGCTCAGCGTGAAGCACGCGAAGACCGCCAACAACGCAACCAACGCGGTGAATGCAACCAACGCCGTGAACGCGACGCACGCGACGAGCGCCGACAGCGCGACGAATGCGACCAACGCAACCAACGCGACCAACGCGACCAACGCGACCAACGCGACGAATGCGACCAACGCGACGAATGCGACCAACGCGACCACTGCCCAGACCGCGAAAGTCGCTACCGCCATCGGAGCGGTGACGTACGTGAAGGGAACCGTTCAAGACGCTCCCGCGAATGGCGGTTCGGGTTTCGCGGAGAGCACGGAATCGGACGCATTTTGCCCGGCGGGTACCGTCGTCATCGGCACGGCGTCGCACGCAAACGACCAGGGCGTCGAGGTCAGCGACGTCCTCGTCGCCACGACCACACAGGTCTCGGGCTTCTTCGACAACTTCAACAACGTCGACGAGCCGAACAACTTCGTGATCGCCATCTGCGCGGCGGCGGCCTCGGTCAGCGATCCATCCGGCTTCACGCCCAAGCCATGACGCCCTAGCCGAGTTGCTTACTACTCACGGGGCGGCGCTTCAGCGCCGCCCCGTGAGGCGCCTGACCGGGTTCAACCCCTGTGTGATTCCTTCGGCCGCACCCGCCGCAGCAACCGACGCAACATCTCAAGCGGCTTCGTGAGTGCGATTCCGGCTCACGGCAGTTGCAACGCGAATCCTCCATGGTAAGGAGGCGGTCCCCGGTTCGAGTCCGGGAGAGGGCTTAAAACCGCCGCAAAGTGGCGGTTTGTGTTGTCTGACTTGAGCGCATAGAGCACCACCTTGAAAGGGCCTCGATGCGTGACCGGCCACCACGAAGACGCTGGAAAGGAGAGAACTCGGCGACGCTCAGGCCGGGCATGCCGAGCCTTGGGGACAGGTTTTCGAGAGAACTTGCGCATCTCCGGTGCGTCCCCACGAGTCGGACCGTTCTCTATGTGCAATCTGTGCACGCGCGCGCGAGGGGAGTTCGCGCGGAGGCCGACGGCAGTTCGCCCGGGAGGCGCGGCTGGCTACTCGGGGCAGGCGTCACGACTCAAAGTCCGTCGCGGGAGCGTAGGTCGCCGCTAGCGAACGCCCGGCGGCGGCCAGCCGCCGACGCAATTCCGCCGGCGCGACAACCTCGACGGCGCCTGCGAGTTTGATCAGGTCGGCATAGGCGAAGTCGAGCCGCTCGAAGGGAGCACCAGCTCGACGCGACCGACACCAGGAACGCGTCGTCCCTCGCGGACCGCTGGCCGCACGGACCAATCGACCGCTCGTCGGAGCGCCGGCACACGCCCGGGTGGTTTGCAACTTGGACAACGAAGCATCCCGCGCTGATCCCGCACGAGGTCCCCGGAGGCTCCCGCCGGCGCCCGGCAATTCCCGCAAGACGAGGTGCGAGCCTGCCGGTTGCGACCCGGTTGCTGGCGCTACATGGTAAGGAGGAGCTCGAATTCAATCGCCTCTCCGCGTGTCGCGCAGCGCAGGGCGATGTCCCTCGCCCGGCTTCGCGTTGTCCATGAAGACAAGATTTCGTGGGCCACTCGTGGCCCAAACGTCGATTCGACGATTGGCTCAACCATGCGGAGCGGAGACGGTACGGAGCGAAAAGTGCCTCCAAATTGAGCTGTTCAGAAACGGTAATCGCCGGTTGTCGTTGTGCCCGACTCGGCCTGTCACGCCGGAGGTCGCGGGTTCGAGTCCCGTCGCTCCCGTAAAAAGCCCTGCAAATCGGCGCATGTATTTGACATAACGAGCGCCGGCTTCTTTTTATCCCGCGCAGATCCCGCGCGGGAATCGGCCCTGAAATTGCCGCAAGCCGCCGGTCGGAGCCGCTAATCCACGCAGAACGATGACCGGCCCAGGTGGCCGGAGGTCTTCCAGCGTTCGGATGCACAAAAGGCCTCCCTGCAGACAGTTTCGCGACACGTTAGAGCGACGACGTTGCTCACTCCTTGTTCGGCATCAGCTCGAGCAGTCCGGAGAACAACGGCGTGATGAGGCGCGAATGCGGATATAGGCGGTACGTGTTGTAGACCGCGCCGTTCTGCATCGCGAACACGCTCCACCCCGCGCTCACGGACACAGCCGACTCGAGGTCCGGCGCCCCGACCTCCTCGCGGTAGTCGCGCAGCCACTGCGGGGCCTCGCGGAGCAGCTGCCCCATGTCGAACTCTTCTCGGACGATGCCGGACATCTCCTCCCGGCGGAACGCGTAGCCGTAGTCGAACAGGAAGTCGCCGCCGTGCGCAGACACGTACGGCACCGTCCACCCGCGTCCCCTCTTGTACGCGACGAGCTTGTCGAGCTGCGCCTGCGACATGCAGAGCAGGGTCACGTCGCGATCGTTCAGATGCGCGACCAGGCCGCCCAGCCCGTCGACGAGCGAAGAGCACCCCGGGCACGCAACCGCCCAGTCCTCTCCGAACATCAGGTGGTAGATGAGCAGCTGCGAGCGCCCCTCGAAGAGCTCTGCTAGCGATTTCGGCCCGTCCTCGGTCGCGAACCTGTACGGCTTCTCGACCGGGACCCATGGCAGCTC
>WNGJ01007924.1_pt1 | contig 11312 bp, 9 predicted proteins | sample 5400611 | NCBI WGS metagenome assembly WNGJ01 (sample SAMN13153375, study PRJNA577476) | soil metagenome | isolation source: 40 cm soil or saprolite under Garry oak tree replicate 1 | place: USA:California | collected 2016-06-15 | reverse complement strand
GAACCTCGTGCGGATTTTCCCGAGCCTGAAGCTCCTCGGCGAGCGCGCGCCCGACGAGGCCCGAAGCGCCTGTAACCAGGATCTTCACCGGCGCCGAGTGTACTGGGCAGCGCTTCTGGCGACGTCTCTCGCGCTGGTGGCCTGTGGCGGCCACAGGGCGGCTACGACTGCGCGGACGACGACCGGCTCGGGCCCGTTCTTCGCGCTCGACGCACAGCACCAGCGCCTCGTCTCGGACTACGAGCCCGTGAGCCGCGGGCTGTACGGCTACGAGGTCGCCTTCCGCCGCCGGGAAGCCGGAACGATCGGAAGCGGCGAGCTCCGGCGCGTGGCGATCGAGTTCGAGAAGACCGTTCGGGCGGCAGCTGCGCGGATCCGGCACGACCGGGCGACGGGGCCCACGGCCGCAGCGAAACGGCTCCTGCTGCGTTCCCTCGACGTACGCGCCACCGCCCTCACCGTCCTGGCCATCGGAGGCAGCCCAGCCGTGTACCAGCGCTACTGGAACCAGTCGGTCGTACTCGCGCGCAAGGCGCTGACGAAGCTTCAGGACATCCGCGACCGCGCCCGGCTGATCCCGCTTCCGGAGGACAGCGTCAGCTAGGAGCTAACCGCGGAGGAGCGCGTAGCCCTCGCGCAGGAACGGCGTGCGGTCGACGAGGGCGCCGATCTCGTCCGTCGCGTAGGCGCCCTCCTCGGTCACGATTTGCTCGATCAGGTCGGGCGCGGTCAGGTCGAAGAGGTGGCTTGCCTCGGGGGTCAGGTCTGGAGCTTTGGCGGCGTCGACCGGCGCAAGCTTGATCACCTCGCAGGCGACGACGGTGGGGACGCCGAGCTCTGCCGCCGCTTTCGCGAGCTTGCTCGTCCCGATCTTGTTGCAGAGCGTTCCGTCGTGGAAGACGGTGTCCGCTCCGATCAAGAAGACCGACACCTCCGCGAGCTCGCCCGGTGCGTCCTCGTCCTCGATCAGGTCGGCTTCGACTCCCGCCTCCCGTAGCTCCGCGGCGAAGTCACGGCCCTCCTCGTGCGGATGCGAGACGGTGCAGAGCGCGCGCGTCGGTGGGGTGTGCAAGAGGGCCTCTCGCACAGTCGCAGAGGCGGAATGCGTGAGCACGACCGCATCTTCGATCCGCTCGCGAAGCTGGATCGCGATCGACGCGGCCGCTCGCGTGCGAGACTCGACGAGCGCCTGAGCCTCTTCCAGGACGACGCGCTGGAGCTGCTCCGGATCGAGGTGAGCCTGGCGCTTCGCGGCGGCGAGCACGCGTCCGACGGCCCCCGCAACCGCCCCGATCCCGGGCCGGCTTGCAGAGAGCTCGCGGCCTGCCTTGACGAGCCGGTCCACGAGCTCCGACGAATCACCGGCTTTCTCCCGGGCGACCTCGGCCAGGGTCTCGACCGCGCGGCGAGCCATCCAGCTGCCTCCGTGCTGGCGGTCGCTTCGGAGCTCCTCGATCCGCTCCGCCAAGATCGTCCCCACAGCGTGCATTGTAGGCTCAACCCCTGCAAATGGCGCAAAGGAAGCAGATCCACGCAACCACGCCACCCGAGCCGGACGCCGAGCCGGCGCCCCTCGTCTCGGTGGTCGTCCCCGTCTTCAACGAGGCTTCGCGGCTCGAGGAGCTGTATCGGCGCACGACGAAGGCGATGGACGAGGGCGGTCGCGCGTACGAGCTGATCTTCGTCGACGACGGGTCGACGGACGGCACGTTCGCCACGCTGGAGGCCATGCATGCCGAGGCCGAGGAGGGACGGCTTCGGGTCGTCCGCTTCAAGCGCAACTCGGGCCAGCACCCCGCGATGCACGCCGGGTTCCTGCGCGCGCGCGGCGAGATCGTGGTGACGATGGACGGCGACCTGCAGAACCCGCCGGAGGAGATCATGCGGCTGGTCGAGGCAGTCGAGCAGGGAGCAGACGTCGCGAGCGGCCGGCGCGCGCGCCGAAAGGATTCCTGGGGCCGGACGCTTCCGTCGCGCCTCATCAACCTGATGCTGCGGCAGTTCACAGGCGTCGAGATCTCGGACTTCGGCTGCGCTTTCAACGCCTACCGCCGCCAGGCGCTCGAGCCGATGCTCGGCGTGATCGGGCGGCAGAAGTTCACGAAGGCGCTCGTCGTCGCGAGCGGCGCGAACGTCGTCGAGGTCGACGTCGGCCACGCGGCGCGCGGCGGCCGCTCGCGTTATTCGCCCCTGCGCCTGACCAGGCTCGCTCTGCACGTGCTCGCCGGCTTCTGGCCGCAGCCGATCCAGTGGATTGGAGTCGGCCTTGGGCTCGTCTGCTCCCTCCTTGCTCTCGCCCTCGGCGCTTACGGCGTCGAGTACTGGATCGCGAACTCGAACTTCCCGGGCCCGCTCTTCGGGGGCGTCGCCGTCCTCTTCGTGCTCGGGATGCAGGGTTTCATCCTCGCGCTCGTCGGCGAGTATTTGGCCCGGATTCACCGCGAGGTCGAAGGCAGGCCTCTGTACGTGATCGACAAGGAGCTCGAGTGAAGCGCGTTCTGGTCAGCGGCGGTGCGGGGTTCATTCCCTCGAACTTCATTCGCCACTTGTTGGGCTCGACACCGTACGAGGTCGTTTCGCTCGACGCGCTTACGTACGCGGGAAATCTCGACAACCTGGCCGACGTCGTCGCTCACGTGCGGCACTCGTTCGTCCACGGCGACATCCGCGACCCCGCCCTCGTTCGCGAGGTGGTCGCCGGAGTAGACGTGATCGTCAATGCCGCGGCTGAGTCGCACGTGGAGAAGTCGATCGCCGAGGGGGCATCCGAGTTCGTGCGCACGAACGTCGAAGGCACGCAGATCCTGCTCGACGCCATCCGGGAGACACCGGTTGAGCGCTTCATCCTCGTCTCCTCGAGCGAGGTCTACGGGACGGCGGAGTACGCGCCCATGGATGAGGAGCACCCGCTGAACCCGCGCAGCCCCTACGCGGCGACGAAGGCCGGGGCCGACCGGCTCGCGTACAGCTACTTCGTCACCTATGGCCTCCCGATCACGATCGTACGGCCGTTCAACAACTACGGCCCGTACCAGCATCCCGAGAAGCTGATCCCACGCTTCATCACGCGCGCACTCGACGACGAGCCGCTGACGATTCACGGCGACGGCCACGCGAGCCGCGACTGGATCTTCGTCGGAGACGATGCCGAGGCGATCGAGTCGCTGATCGAAGCGGACGTGGACAGCGTTGCCGGCGAGGTGATCAACGTTGCGACCGGTCTCGACGTGTCGGTTTGTGAGGTGGCCGAGCTCGTCCTCCGGCTCCTGGACAAGCCGGATTCGCTCAAGGAGCACGTCGAGGAACGCCCGGGCCAGGTCGACCGTCACATCGGCTCGACAGAGAAGGCGGAGCGCCTGCTCGGCTGGCGGGCGCGGACGTCGTTCGAGGAGGGCCTCGAGCGCACCGTCGCGTGGTATCGCGACAATGAGGCGTGGTGGAGGGCCATTCAGAACCGATCGGCCCGCACGCTACGCGTTTAGTTTCGCCGGCCAAAGTTCCTCGGAGGCGGATGTGAGCTCCGCACAAGCTATCGATCGCGATTCGCCGCGTTTGCTCGTCCTAGGCGCAGGGCCTGCGCAACTCGGATTGCTTGCAGCCGCGCGGGATCGCGGGCTCTTCGTGATCGCAGTCGACCGCGATCCCGCCGCGCCAGGGTTCCGTTTCGCGGACCGCCGGGCGATCCTTTCGGCCGAGGATGCTCCCGCGATCGAGCGCCTGGCGGAAGCGGAGCACATCGACGGAGTGATCGCGCCCGGGATCGACTGGCCTGTGGGGATTGCGGCGCGCGTGGCGGAGCGGCTCGGGATCCCGCATCCGGTCGAGCCGGCTTCGGCCGTGCTCTCGACCTCGAAGCTTCGTCAGCGCGAGCGCTTTGCCGAGGCGGGCGTGCCGCAATCGCGCTGGAAGCTCGTGACCGAGCCGGATGACGAGCTTGGTTTTCCCTGCGTCGTCAAGGCGCCCGACCGCCAGGGCCAGCGGGGGCTCTCGCTCGTCCGGGACCGCTCCGAGCTCGCGGCGGCGGTCGAGGAGGCGATGGCCTCGTCGCGGACGCGGGTCTGCATGATCGAGGAGCTCGTGGACGGGCCCGAGGTGACGGTGAACGCGTTCTCGCGGGCCGGGGTCTTCCACCCGCTGACGGTCACCGACCGGCTCACGGCCGAGCCGCCGGCTTTCGGCGTTGCGCTCGCGCACGTCTGGCCGCCCGAGCACGCGGACGGCGCCCCCGGGGTCGCTGAGGCGGCGGCCGCGGCGCTCGGCATCCGTGAGGGTCCCACGTACACGCAGGTTCGGATCGGCCGTGACGGGCCGCGTGTGATCGAGCTCGCAGCCCGGCTCGGGGGCGGCCATGACGCGGAGCTCTGTCATGCGGCGCTCGGAGTCGATCTCAACGGGCTTGCGCTCGCAGCGGCACTCGGCGAGGAGATTGCGCCAGAGACGCTGGTGGCAACGCCTCGAGTCGGCGGAGCGGTCGTCCGCTTTCTCGTTGCTCCCCAGGGCGAGCTGCTCGAGGTGACGGGCGCCGAAGAGGCCCGGTCACTCGAGGGCGTGGTCGACGTGCGGGTGTATCGCGCGCCGGGATTTCGATTCGGGCCATTGCGCCGGGGAGCCGACCGCGCGGGCGCCGTGCTTGCCGTCGGCGCCAGCCGCGAAGAGGCTCTGGAACGCTCGGCCCGCGCGGCCGATCTCGTTCGCTTCGAGACGGCCGATGCCGAAGCTCTCGTCTGACGCTCGGCGAACGAGCGCTGACGAAAGGAAGCCTGGCGAAGAAAAGCGCTGGCGAAAAAGAGCGCTGGCGAAGAGAAAGTCACTTGATTGGCGCTCGAACGTAACCCTTGTGTTTCACGGGACAAGCAACCCTTTCCCGCGTGCCTCCAGGCGAGACGCTTCATCCCGAAATCGTCTCCGCACTGCGTGCCTTGGCTGCCTCGGCTCTGTCGCCGGCCGAAGTGCTGCGTCTCCTCAGGCCCAAGGCGGCTCGGGCAGGGGTGTCGCGGCCGAGCTACCCGACCGTACGCCGGTTCCTGCTCGAGGAACGGCGACGCCGACGGCGCCAAGCCGCTCTGACCGACCGAGTCGTGGGAGATCTCCTTGCGGGGCGTGTGCCGCGGGCTTGAGCGGTGAAACACAAGAGTCCGGGCCGCTTGAGCAATGAAACACAAGGAACCGCGGCTCGGGAGCATGTCATGGTTCGCGGCTCGGGAGCGTGTCATGGTTCGGGTGTTCGACTCAGTACGCTTCGGGACGGCGATGCCGAAGGTCTCATCTAGAAGAAACACGTTCCTTTCGTTCCAGCCGCCGGCGATCGGCGAGGAGGAGATCGAGGCCGTTGCGGAGACCCTGCGCTCCGGTTGGTTGACGACCGGGCCGCGCACGGCCGAGCTCGAAAGCCGCTTTGCGGAGTACCTCGGGGCCAAGCACGTGCTCGCCGTCTCGTCGGGAACGGCGGCGCTCCACCTGGGGCTGCTGGCGCTCGGCGTCGGTCCCGGCGACGAGGTGATCACGACGCCGATCACCTGGCCCGCGACGGCGAACGTGGTCGTCCATGCGGGTGCGACACCCGTGTTCGCCGACGTGCGCGACTCCGACCTGAACATCGATTCCGGTCGGGTCGCCGAGCTCGTCGGGCCCAGGACGAAGGCGATCGTTCCCGTCCACCTCGCGGGCCAGCCGGCCGACCTCGATCCGCTGCTCGAGCACGGCCTCCCGGTGCTCGAGGACGCCGCCCATGCGGTCGAGAGCGTCTACCGGGGACGGAAGGTCGGCTCGATCTCGGACGCAACCTGCTTCTCGCTCTACGCGACGAAGAACGTCGCCGCGGGCGAGGGTGGCCTCGTCGCCACGAACCGCGACGACGTCGCGGCGGCGGTAGAGCGGCTCCGGCTGATGCGGCGCGGCGACGGCTCGCTTTACGACATCGCCGTTCCGGGCTACAAGGCGAACCTCTCCGACGTCCTCGCAACGATTGCGCTCTGCCAGCTGGACAAGCTCGAGCGCCACGCCGAGATTCGCCGCCGCCACGTCGCCGCCTACGACGCCGCCCTCGCCGGGCTTGACGGGATCGAGCCGCTTGCCCGCGACCCGCGCGACACCCACGCTCACCATCTCTACGTCGTCCGCGTCGCGGCCGAGCGCGCCGGCGGCACGCGAGACGAGTACCAGCGACTCCTGACCAAGGAGCAGATCGGAACGAGCATCCACTTCCTGCCCGTTCACCGACTCAGCGCCTACCGGGAGCGCTTCCCCGACCAGCCGCCGTTGCCGGTGGCCGAACGCGCGGGGGATGAGGTCCTCTCGCTCCCGCTCTCGCCCGCTCATTCCGACGACGACATCGCCGACGCGATCGCCGCCCTCGAGAGCGTGCACGCGCGCCTGACCGGATGAAGCGCTCTCTCCGCGTGACGGCGACGCTCGTCGTCACGGGCCTCTGCGTCGCCTATCTCGTCTGGAAGATTGACCTCTCGCGGACGGGCCACATCCTCGCCCACGCGAGGTTCGGCTACTTCGCGCTTGCGCTCGCGATCATGATCGTCTCGGTCTGGCCGATGGCCTGGCGCTGGCAGCGGTTGCTGCGGGCGCAGGGGATCCAGGAGCGGCTGCCCTGGCTCGTGCGCGCCTACTTCGTCTCGTACACCGCCTCGCAGGTGCTCCCGACGGCGATCGGCGGCGATGCGGTCCGGATCTACGAGACGACGAGGAAGCACCCGGGGCGCGGCGGGCCGATCGCCGGCTCCGTGCTGCTCGAGCGCGCGCTCGGCGGGGCGGCGACGCTGCTCCTGGCCGCGGTCGGCTTTGCGCTCGCGATCGGCCGCTACAACGTCGGCGCCTACCTCTGGGTCGAGGCCACGTTCGTCGCCGGCACGGTCGTGCTCGCGGTGGCGCTCTTCTCCACGCGCGTGCGGCCTCTGCTCCGGCGGCTCGTCCCGCTCCTGCGCCGCGTGTGGCTCGAGCGGCCGGCGCGCGCGGTCTACGAGGGAATCCACGCCTACCGCGCGAACACGGCGCTGCTCCTCGGGGTCTTTGCGCTGACGGTCTTCGTCCAGGCCTTCCGCGTGCTCTCGATCTGGCTGACCGGGAAGGCGGTGGGAATCGACCTCTCGCCGCGGCCGTACTACGTGATGGGTCCGCTGCTCTTTCTCGTCATCCTCGTCCCGTTCACGATCAACGGGCTCGCCGTGCGGGAGTCCTTCTTCGTCAGCTTCCTCGGCAACCTACACGTGGACGCGAATGCCGCCTTCGCGAACGGGTTCCTGTTCTTCGTCGTCACGCTCGCGCTCTCGTTACCGGGCGCCGCGATCTTCGGCTGGGAGAGTTTGCGGGGAGTGAGGCGGCCCAGCGTTCGTCATGGCTAGTTCCGTCTCGGTCGTCGTCGTCACCTACAACGCGATGCCCTGGATCGAGCGGTGTCTCGAGAGCGTCGCGGAGTACGAGCTCGTCGTAGTCGACCACGGCTCGACCGACGGCACGCTCGAGCTCGTGCGGGAGCTCTTTCCGCACGCGCGCCTGATCGAGAGAGAGAATCTCGGCTTCGGTGCCGGCTCGAACGCGGGCATGCGCCTCGCTTCGGGCCGTTACTTCCTGCTCCTGAACTCGGACGCCTGGGCGGTCGAGGACGCGGTCGAGCGCCTGGCCGAGTTCGCGGACGAGCACCCCGAGGCGGCGGTGGTCGGCCCGCGTCTGCGCAATCCCGACGGCTCGCTGCAGCGCTCCGTGCGCGGCGTCCCCACACTCTGGCGGCTTGCGACCGAGTACCTGTTTCTGCGCAAGCTCGCTCCCGGCACGCGGGCGCTGAACTCGTTCTATGCGGGCGGTTTCGACCACGACCACGTCCACGAGGCCGAGGTGCTGATGGGCGCGTGCCTGCTCGTCCGCCGCGAGGCCGCGGACGCGGTCGGTCTCTTCGACGAGGACTTCTTCATGTTCAGCGAGGAGACAGACTGGTGCTATCGCTTCCGGGCGGCCGGCTGGAAGGTGTTCTTCTTTCCGGGAGCGGAGTTCGTCCACGTGGGTGGTGCCTCGACGCGCCAGAACTGGGGGCCGATGTACCGCGAGCAGCTGCGCGGCCACATCCGCTTCATCGCGAAGCACAGCGGGACGCGAGAGGCCGACCGCGCGCGGCGGTTCATGCTCGCGTCGCTGCGGTTGCGGGCACTCGTCTTTCGGGGCGAGAGGCGCCAGACCTACGCCGACGCTGCGCGCTGGCTGCGCTCGCCCGTGCAGGCTCTGCTCGAATCCCGGCGATGACGCTCGAAGACCGGATCAAGCGCTATGTGGAAGGCCGCCGTCCCGCGGCGCTCGTGATCGACGTCGGCTGGGTGAATGGGCTGGCGGCGATCCGCGCGCTCGGCCGTGCCGGGGTGCCGGTGCTTGCGCTCGACCATCGCGCAGGAGCGTTGGGGTTCCGCTCGAGGTACGCGCTGCCGGTGCGCACGCCCGATCCGGCCGAGGACGAGGAGGCTTTCGTCGATCTCCTGCGGCAGATCGGCGCTGCGCTCGAGCAGCCGGCACCGGTCTTTGCCACCCACGACGAGCCCCTGAACGCCGTCGGGCGCGCACGGGAAAGCCTCGGCGAGCGCTTCCTCTATCCGTTTCCGCCCTGGGATCGCCTGGCGCGGATCCAGACCAAGCGCAGCCAGCTGGAAGCGGCGCAGGCGGCGGGAGTCGAAGTCCCCCGCACACGACATCCGCGCTCGGCAGCGGAGGCGCGCGCGGCAGGGGAGGAGCTCGGTTACCCGGTCCTCGTGAAGCCCTCCTCCACAGAAGGCTTCAAGCGACGCTTCGGGCGGCAGGCCTTCCGCTGCGAGAACGGGGAGGATGTCGAACGCGCCTACGCCGACACGGAGCCGTTCGAGCCGATGGTGCAGGAGCTCATTCCGGGCGGCGATGACACCCTGTACAGCGTCGGCAGCTACCTGCGCGAGGACGGGGAGCTGCTCGGCGTCTTTTCGGGACGGAAGCTGCGCCAGACGCCACCGGGATCGGCACCTGCCGCGTCGGCGAGGCGGTCTGGGTCGAGGAACCTGTCGAGGCGGCGCTGAGCCTCCTGCGCGGGCTTCAGTTCAACGGCATCTCGCAGGTCGAGTTCAAGCGCGACGCTCGGGACGGCAGCTTCAAGCTGATGGAGGTCAACCCGCGCCTGTGGCAGTGGCACGAGCTCGCGAGCGCAAGCGGTGTCGACATCCCTCGGATCGCGTACGAGGATCTGCTCGGGGAACCGCTGCCGCCGGCGTCGCAGAACGGCCGGCGCAAGCGCTGGTCAATCACCTTCGTTCCGGGCGAGGGGACCGCCTTTCAGCGCCCTCCGTACGTCGAAGCGGTGCTGGCCCGCGACGATCTCAAGCCGGCACTCGTCCAGGTCGCTCGACTCGTCAGGAGCGTGCGGCGCTGATCCCCGCGGCGACCGAGCGCCGCGCTCGCTGGGTCCTGGACACGATCGGTGCGCGCGAGGTCGGGTTCGGCGACGACTTGCCCTATAGAGAGGCTGCCTGGGAGCAGGTAGACCGCGGCGAACGGCCGGTGGGCGACGAGTTGGCGGAAGGGTTCTTCCACCTTGCGCGGATCGAGGAGCGGGCCGGCCCTCGCGACGAGCACAGCCGCTTCACGGCGCGGGTTTCGTGCCTCGACCCGCTCGATCCACCACTCGAGCGCCTGCGGCAGCGTCTGGCGCTCGAGCCACCCCGTTGGCGCGGCGCCCGCTTCGCCATTGCCCTGACGCACGACGTCGACATCCCCTGGCGCTGGACGAGGAACGGTGTCAGAGGCTCCGCGGCCCGCCTAAAAAGCAATCTCCGCGCCGGGAGGCTCGGCGAAACCGCAAGAGAAGCGCGGGGGCTCTTGACGATGCCGGTCTACAAGCTTCGCCGCACCGACCCGAACTGGAGCTTCGAGCGGATTCTGGCTGCCGAGCGCCGGTTCGGCGCCTCGTCGACCTTCTTCCTCATGGCAGGGCACGCGCATCCTGCCGACGGGCCGAGCTCCGAGGCCTACGAGCGGTTGCGGCCGCGACTTGTCGAGACGATCCGGGGAGGGGACGGGGAGGTCGGTCTGCACGGCAGCTACTCGGCTGCCGAAGAGATGGAGCGCCTGCACGGCGAAAAGGAGACGCTCGAGCGGCTGGCCGGCCCTGTCGCAGGGCAGCGGTTTCACTACCTGCGGCTCGATCCGCATCGGAACCTCGGCCGGTTGGCCGAGCTCGGCTTTCGCTACGACTCGACACTCGGCTTTCCCGATGCGGTCGGATTCCGTGGGGGACTTGCGCAGCCGTTCCGGCCCTGGGATGTCGAGGCAGACGCGCCGTCACCGCTCGTCGAGGTCCCGCTCGCCGCGATGGACGTCACGCTCGCGGAGGAGCGCTACCTCGGACTCGCCGCCGCGGAGGCGGAGCGCCGGCTGACCGGCCTGCTCGACTGGGCGGCCGAGCACGGCGGCGGCTTCGCGGTCCTCTGGCACAGCGAGCGGTTCGACCCCGCGACGACGCGAGGCTGGGACCGGCTCTACTCGCGTTTCATCCAGGGGGTTCAGGCTCGGGGCGGGGTGTGTCTTACGGCAGGCGAGCTTGCGGAGGAGGCAGACGAGTGGCTTCCGTGACGGAGCGGCCCACGGCGGGGCGGCCCCTCGCGTTCTTCGGCCTCATCGCGCTGCCGCTCCTCGCCCTTCCCGTGGGGTGGCTTCTACCCGCGCAAGGCGCAGGGCTCGCGGTACGCCTGGCCGCCGCCGCGGCGTGTGTGCTGCTCGTGCCGGGTGCGCTCGTCGTCCGGGCGCTCGGCTGGCCGGCGGAGCTCGGCGTTGGGCTCGCAGCCGCACTCGCCTGGAGTCTCGGCCTGATCCTGTTCGCGCTCTCGCTCACCTTCCTCGTGGACGGCTCGCTCGGCGTCACGATCGGGCTCCTCGCCGGGGTCTCTGTGGTCGCGCTCGTCGTCGGGCTCCATGCGCATCGCAGCCCGGTTCGGCCCGTCCGAGCGGACGTGCGCGCCCTGCTCTCGGTGGCGCTGCTGGGCGTGGCCGTCGCGGGGATCGTCTGGTGGTCGGAGCGAACGATCCGCGGTGACGCGCTCTTTCACCTCGCGCGGATCCGCAAGTTGGACGCGCTCGCGACGCTGCATTCGCTGCACACCGTCGATGAGTTCAAGGACGGCGGCCTCCATCCGGGCTACGCCTTTCCGCTCTGGCACGCCGCGATGGCACTCGTCGCCCGGCTCGCCGACGTCGATCCGGCGCAGGTCGTCCTGCATCTCTCCGCGATCCTGACCCCGCTCGCGCTCGTCCTTGCCTACGCCGCCGGCACGGCGCTTTTCCGCAGCTGGGCGGGCGGG
>WNGJ01007923.1_pt1 | contig 11313 bp, 6 predicted proteins | sample 5400611 | NCBI WGS metagenome assembly WNGJ01 (sample SAMN13153375, study PRJNA577476) | soil metagenome | isolation source: 40 cm soil or saprolite under Garry oak tree replicate 1 | place: USA:California | collected 2016-06-15 | reverse complement strand
CCCATATGCTCCATCAGGCGCGGGCTCAGGCCCGCTTGCGTTCCTTACAACAACGCAAGTACCGCACCTCTGCTGTCGCGAGTCCCTAGAGCTACGATGTGCTGGCTCTCGCCGGGTGTCGAGGTGGGTAATCCATACACATATTTTTGACATAGAGTACGTATTTTGCCCATCCAAATACAGTATATACGAAATATATGCGCTCTTTTCCGTTGTAGGGACGGGGCTTGCCCCGTCCTGGTCCCTTGACCCACTTGTACTTGTACTTGCCCCGGTTCTGGACTCGTTTGCCTCCATGTTGGTCCTCTTGTACTTGCTTGCCCCGGTTCTGGACTCGTTTGCCTCCGTGCTGGCCCACTTGTACTTACCCCGGTGCAGGCCCCGTCCTCGTCGCTCCCGCTCCTCGTTCCGTTGCCCCGATAGGCATCAACCGAAGACACAGGTCCAGGATTCCAGAGGGCGAGGACCGCTGGGAGAAGAGCAGAGATGGCACGTCGTTGCATGGAATGGCCCCTGCTTGTCACCCCATTCACTTCGTTCAGGGCAAGCTCTGAGCGCAGCGAAGGGTCTGTGTGGATAGACGTCGAGATGCTTCGCTACCCTCAGCATGCCAGTGCGGTCCTCCTGCCGCGCCATCACCCCTGATGGCCATCTCAACCACTCCTCATCACCCTCGCCACACCAGCAGGTGCTGGGCTGTTCTTAAGGTTGATGCCTTTGCGATCGTCCTGGGGTGGGGTGGTGGCCTTGCAACTTGATGCCTGTGCTGCCCAAAAAGTGACTCCTACTCGTCTATCTGGGCCTTTTGTAGCTTACCGCTATAATCGGTATACACCACTTTCCATTCGGTAAATACATCAAGGCCCGCAATACCCGCCTCGCGGTGTCCGTTGCCTGTGCCGCGAGTGCCGCCAAAGGGGAACTGGATTTCCGCACCCGTCGTACCAGAATTGATATAAAGGATGCCCGTCGTTATATCACGCATGGCCCGGTGTACGCGGTTGATATCCTGCGTATAGATCGCGCTGGAAAGCCCAAACTTTGTGTTGTTATTCACCTCAATAGCTTCCTCAAACGACTGTACTTCGATCATCGAGAGCACTGGCCCAAAAATTTCTTCTTGTGCGATACGCATATTCGGGCCCACTTTGGTGAAGAGTGTAGGGCGATAGAAGTTCCCGAGCGCTAGTTCGCCTTCTCTGTCCACATATCCGCCGGTGACAAGTTTTGCGCCTTCTTCTTTGCCGATCTCGGTATAACTATGAATCTTCGCAAGTTGGGATGCGTTGATAACAGGACCAACATCTACACTTTCGTCCAACCCGTTACCCAGGCGCAGTCGTTCAATACGTGGCACCAGCATGTCCACAAGCTGTTTGCGAACGGCACTGTGTACAATCACGCGGCTACAGGCGGTGCAACGCTGCCCCGTGGTACCGTAAGCGCTCCATAGTATCCCTTCTACCGCAAGGTTGAGATCAGCATCATCCATCACGATTACGGCATTCTTGCCCCCCATCTCCAACGAAACTCGTTTAAGAGACTTTGCGGCCTCCATCGCTACATGACGGCCCGATTCAATTGAGCCGGTAAAGGAGATAACTGCAACATCGGGGTTGTGCAGCAGTGCCTCGCCAACCGTGTCTCCCGGACCAAAGACGATGTTGACGACACCTTCGGGCAGACCTGCTTCATACAAAATCTCGACCAGCCGCAGTGCGCTCAATGGCGTATCGCTGGCGGGTTTGAAAACCACGGTGTTGCCAGCAATCAACGCGGGAAACATTTTCCAGGTGGGAATGGCAACCGGGAAATTCCAGGGGGTGATGCAAGCCACAACTCCAACGGGGTCGCGCATCGCAACCCCCGATTTGTCAGGCAACTCGACAGGGACGCTGTGGCCGAAGAGTCTGCGTCCTTCGCCTCCCATGTAGTAGGCCATATCAATGCCTTCCTGCACATCGCCGCGCGTCTCTTTGAGGACTTTGCCCATCTCCTGCGTCATCGTGCGAGCTAACTCCTCTTTATGCTGTTTGAGTAGTTCTCCCACCCGAAAGAGGATTTCACCGCGTTTGGGAGCTGGCACCAATCGCCACTTCTCAAAGGCTGCACGGGCAGCGGCAACGGCAGCATTGGCATCAGTCTCACCGGAAAGCGGGAAATATCCCAGGATTTCACCTGTAGCAGGATTGTAATTAGCAAAGTTCTGGCCGCTTTCTGCGCCCTGCCATTTACCCCCAATGTGGTTCTGAAATACGTTAGCTGTAGTGGTCATACACAATCTCCTGTTTGAACTGCATTCTCAGCCTGGTTTTATGCCTTACATTGTATACCATACCGGAGATTTCTTGGAGACTTGGGCAAGGGTAGTCAGGGCGAGTTATAGTTGGCTTGCGCATAATAAGAGTCCATGATAGACTATTCCTTGAAACCAAACTTATTCATCAATGTCTATCGTATACTGGTATAAGCCTGCTAGATGCTTAGTCGGCTTCATTCGTTTGTCATCGCCTGATAAGATGGTGCGATAAGAGCTAGCTTTGTTCTTCGTATGTAAAGGAATTGTATTGTGAGCGACGAGTCTAGGATCAGCCGCAGGAGAAATAACTTGCCTGGATATTATAATACTGGAGACCGATTTGCAGGACACCGTGTTGTAACCATTGGTGGAGGTACTGGAACGTTCTCCTTACTCTCCCATCTAAAGAAATACCAGTTTAACATCAGTGCCATCGTTACAATGTCAGATAGTGGTGGAAGTTCACGCAGATTGATGGATGAATTTCAGCGCCAGCTACCCCTGGGAGATCTACGCATGTCATTAGTCGCGTTAGCGCGCAATGGCGCACTCTGGCGTGAAGTATTTATGCATCGCTTCGAACAGGCAGAAAACGGTGCTACTGCGCAGCAGATCAGAGGTGTGGCTGGTCACAGTCTGGGTAATCTTATTCTCAAAGGACTGCAAGATATTAATAATGGCGATCTTTTGCTCGCTATCGAAGATGCTCAGGAACTGCTTAATACAGCCGGTCGCGTATTGCCTGTAACGCTTGAGCAGACAATGATCTGCGCTGATCTTGCGGATGGCAGCACCATCTGTGATGAAACGGAAATCGATACTCGGGGTAAGAAGAATATTGACGAGCTTTCTCCTATAGTTCGTTTACGACTGCAGCCCGAAGATGCTCCTGCCTGTCCTCAAGCGGTTCGCGCTATACGGCGGGCTGATACCATTATCATTGGCCCAGGAGACCTTTATACGAGTCTTCTGCCAAACCTGCTCGTTTGTGATATTGCGCGTGCTGTTCGCGAATCCGATGCTGAGAAAGTCTACGTTTGTAATCTGATGACTAAACACGGTGAGACCGATGGCTATAAAGCCTCAGATTTTGTTAACGCGATTCACCATTATTTGGGAGGACGTGTAGACCGTGTGATTGTCAACGATGGTCCTTTTCTACTAGAGGTTTTGGATACCTATGCACAGGAAAAAAGCGAGCCTGTCATAGTAGATCGTGCACGGCTTGCTCGTCTTGTGCCGCATGTTCTGATCGAACACCTTAATCTAGAAAACGATAAGCTTGCTCGGCATGATCCTGAGCGCCTGGTACGTGCAATTTTCCCTGGCGATGAGTTTTAAACAGACGAGAGGTATGACTTTTTTCCCCCACCTGCTTTTCTAATGTAGGCTACGTGCAATTTGCTCGAACTCTTCGCGCGGGAAAGCTCGCATCGTTTGAGTGCGAACGCTGCCCTGCGCAATCGTACCGAGAATGAGGCGAGCCGCCGTCTGGTCATCAGGAGCTTCTGTAATCACAACATAATCATACTGGCCCAGGACTAGATAGAACCCAACAAGTCTTCCTCCAGCCTCTCTTGCAGCATCATCGAAAGCTCGCAGACGTTCAGGGGCATTCTTAACTTCTTTAACCCCTTGTTCGGTGAGATTGACCAGGCTAATATAGGTAGGCATGTAACTTCCTCCCATTAGTGGTGAGTACCCGGAAGAGCACTACTATCATGGAGACGCTCTATGGCTACGCAGATGGGTATCTAATTTCATACACCATTGTACACGTTCTAACGATGAGGTACAAGCTGAACAATTGGAATATTGGTTTTCTTCTTACATTCCTTGTTTCAATTGTGATGCCACCTGCTTGATTTCTCTTCTTCCAATCATGCCTTGTTCCGTAATCACACTCGTCACTAGCTTAGAAGGGGTTCTGTCAAAATAAAAGTTGCGAACAGAGACACCTGGAATATGCTGCTCTAACACCTCCGTTGCCTCTTTCTCCTCCAATTGAGCAAGGTCACCAGACCAGTTTTGTGGAGAGATTTTCAGTGTCTCGCACAGCACATAAAAAGGGATTCTATGCCCGTGGGCGGCCCACGCTAGCAAAGCTGTGCCGGCCTTATTCAAGATATCTCCGTTTGCCAGTATAGTATCGGCTCCAACTACAATTGCGTGACACACAGGCACAAAAATATCAGCCTGGGCATCGGTAATCAGGATGATCGAAGCTCCACTTTTGCTCAATGCAAGTGCTACCTCGCGTCCCTCGTAGCGGGGGCGCCCTTCCAACACAATTACCCTCTCGATTTGTGCAACGCAGGCGGTGAGAACAGCCAGCACAGTTCCTGAAAGACTATGTGTCATCACTGTTCCATGGAGCAATGGACTGGCATAGCCGGTTATGCGCTCTATCGCAGAATCGTATTCTTTAAGCAGTTGTGCCGCTTCACGCGCCATGCCTTCTAGTCCACCTGAAGCGTTGAGGATGCGTCTGACCGCGCCAGCCAATGCTGCCATAGCTGGTCGTGCCTGTGACAGTTCCTTTCCAGCACGTTGCAGTTGTCGCAAGCTTTCTTCAGGTGAGGAAGTTGGCTGAGTTGCGATGTCGTAGAGTATCGAAATTGTCTCATGAACGAGCCAGCGAGATCCATGCTCACGGTCATTACGTATCATTGCAATGCGCTCTTCTAGTTTTTCCATAAGCTACCTTCCTCTCATTTCAATCGTATCCTCCTTTTATATCACATACAATTGGCTGATAACGTCTCCCTCCAATAAGCACTTGTAACCTCTCAAAGGGTTGGTTATACTTTATTGGTATGAGCCAATCAGGAGGGAACGATGCGACAACATTCATCTCAGTATCAGCCAAGACCTTTATTTACAGCGCCAATTCACACATTGATGGCACTAGATCGTTCTAGCGGTATGCCATTGTACCGGCAGATTTGCCAGCAACTGCGTGAAGCTATCCTTTCCGGCGAGTTGTCAGAAGGTACACGTCTCCCCACAGAACGTGCCCTGGCGAGCGAACTGGGTGTCAACCGCACAACTGTCATGAACGCCTACAACGAACTTGCCAGCGAAGGCCTGATCGAGGGTCATGTAGGACGCGGAACGCTGGTGCGACGCAACCAGTTTGGTTATCTCGGAGATAGTTTTGAGAATGAAACAGCCTCGTGGCTCCTTGGTTTACCTGCAGGTGAACGCGAAGTTTTAGGTCCCGATGCGCTGCTGTTAAGCGAATTAGCTTCGATGAGCGATCGCAAAGAAATCATCTCTTTGGCCCCAGGCAACCCTGCTCCAAATCTGCTCCCCGCAGAGATGCTCAGTACCATTTTTGCCGATGGTCTACTGTCTGCCCGTGAGAGCGCGCTTGGGTACTGTCCCGTTGAGGGCTTGCACAGTCTCCGCAGAGCTATTGCCGCATCCATGCGTAAACGGGGTGTAGCTGTTGATGCGCAGCACATCTTGATCCTCTCCGGCTCCACACAAGGTATTGGCCTGATTGGCCGCTTCTTACTCAATCCAGGCGACGAAGTGGTCGTTGAAGTACCGACCTACCTGGGAGCAATTCAGACATTTCGCGCACTGAACGCTCGCGTGATTGGCGTTCCTACTGATAATGAGGGTATGCGCATCGATCTATTGGAGTCAGTCCTGGCACGCCATCGCCCGCGCTTAATTTACACCCTCCCGACTTTCCAGAATCCGACAGGAAGCGTGATGTCGCAAGATCGCCGGCGTCGTCTGTTACTCCTGGCAAAACGCTATCAAACTCCAATATTGGAGGATGACCCCTATGGGGAATTATACTTTGAAGACAAACAGCCCCCACCCCTCAAGGCATTAGATAGCAGCAGTCAGGTTTTATATCTCAGTACTTACTCAAAAATATTAGCTCCAGGACTCCGTGTGGCCTGGCTTGTAGCGCCTGAACCAATGATAGAGCGTCTCTCACTGCATAAGCAGGTGTTTGATTTGAACACGAATGCTATTGGACAATGGGCAGTTTCAGAAATCTTACGGCGCAACCTATTGGATGATCACCTTGCAATGTTACGTCAACAATATCGGCATAAGCGCGACCTCATGCTGCAGGCAATTGCTGCGTACTGGCCCGAAGAAGTGCGCATCAATCATCCTGGTGGCGGCTTTCATCTCTGGTGCCGCCTGCCCGGAGATATGCGTTCGCGCAGCTTATTGCGCGAAGCAGCAAGTGAACAGGTAGCTTTTGTTATCGGCGAACCTTTCCATGTCGATGGTGGCGGCCAGCAAAACTTCCGGCTCAGTTTCGCCTATCCCGAAACGGACCACATAGAAGAAGGAGTGCGGCGTATGAGCAATGCCATGAAACGTCTGCTAGCGCGCCGCACCTCACGAGAAGAACTGCATAAACAGCACGTTGAGCACCTACCGATGGTGTAGATACAGGACAGGAACGCGCCATTATGCAAATGAACAAACTAATCACAGCATCGTAGGTGCCGATTTATCGCGCACACCGCCGATTTATCGGCCCTCGGTGCATGTATTGATATCCGAATGCATTTGTTAAAAATCATGATCGGCCCCCAGCGGGATTTCCTATATCCAGATGAAAAAGTTAAAAAGCATTATCACGCCAGCTCTAGCCTTTTAACATTCCTTCGGTTCATCATGAGTGTACGACAATATCGACGTATCGGGTATGCCCCGCTTTTTATACTCCAACAAATTCAAACCTACGCGTTGGGCAATAACATACCGGGCAGGGGATATCGAGGCCTTGAGTCGTCCGGTATCAACCTGGTCATTGGGCCAACTGATAGCATTGATGTTGACCTTGTGCTTCTCAAATGCCTCAATTAGCCGGATTCCATTATCTACTTGCTCTTTCAGGTGGCAGATCATCGCCCGTTGCATACGTGGTGGAAGATCAGTGACAACCCGAGCGGTTAGCTCCATCAAGTTATCCATCGCTTCCTCTTTACTAAATTCAACCGCCGGGTCCGCAATTCCCTCGCTCTCACTCAGCAGCACATTACCCATATACAGTTCTCCATCTTCATCGGTTGGTAAGGGCAATGGCGCTTTACGTTTGCGTCCAAGGTCATTGAACTCATTACCGACAATAGATCGGATATACGCCCTATGATGGTTAATTTTCTTAACCAAAAGCGCTTTCCAGAATTTTATTCGCACCCGCTGCGCGATCTCATCGATCTCCAAATCCAACACCTCAGGACGGCCAATATTTGAGCTACGACGAGCCTTATACTCAACGAGAGCGACAATGTAAGAATCGAACCGCACCAAGATTTCCTCAATATCGGGATCACTATCTTCTTCAGACACACCACATAAGTTATCAGGTTCCATGGCTGCCCTCCTCGCGGTTCATGTTTGCCATTATTACGACAAACACTTACGATAATAATTATTTAACATAAAATATTTACATTTGCAAGGGACTTCTGTTCTTATTTTCAGGAGATCACCCTAATGCCTATCATGAACACTCCCGAACTTCGATGAAATTGAAGCTTGTGACTAATTGAAATCTTCCCTCGTCATATATTTATTATGACGATTGTCGTGAAAAATTATCCAATAAAAACTATGTCAAAATTGACGACGCTAAAATTTGGAGAATAGAAAGCATGTGGGAGATAGGACGAAAACAGGCACTTGACGACGTTCTATATTAGAGTGTATTCTACGATGTAGGGCTGTAATCGTAAAAGTGTTATTATTCCTAACTCAGAGGATAATAATTATGGCTGATGTAAACCCGTACCTTGATCTCGCACCGTGGAAACCTACGCCGACTCAGATACCCGAAGAGTGGTTGAAGTTGGCTGAGGAACTTGCGCAAGAGGTGAGAGGCTCACAACGTGCATATGTGCTGAAGGTCAAATATGATGCCCAACGCGTGGGTGATTTCCTCCACTTGTGGGGTCTACCCTGGCAGGTTGTAATGGCTGGGTACCTGTGGGAGCATGATAAAGAATTGATCCTCCAGGCAAATCTGGAGGGTCGAGACGAAGTACTCAGTCATATTAACGAAGCAAACTTATACGCCAAATATATAGAAGATGAGAATTTGCCTCCTTTGTTAACACCTCCTTATCGCGATCTGGGGGGCTTACTTGTTGCAATTGCCATCTATTATCAGATGCTTCGAGCACTTCAGGAACAAAGCAACAAGAAAACTTATACAGGAGCGATGCAATCTCAGATTGAGAGTGTTGGGCGTACAATACTCAATATTGCTAAAAGTCTTGGTATGTGGTATTTCAAACGTGACGTTGAAGATTTAATTGAGCAACTTCGTAGCCCGCGCAAATTTGCAGAGTTTAAAAAAGAGCATGCCCGCATTCTTGAACAAGATGCTATCCTGATAGAAGATACCCGCCAATGGCTAATCGAAACTTACCAACGAACAACTAAGCATTCCATCGAGATTGTTTATAGCCCATGTGGAATTGCAGGGCTAAAGCGTCGTCTGCAAGATATTCACGCAACAGCGGGACCGTATAAAACACAACTTAATAGCTTCGACTTGGTGATATTCGATGTTATTGTTCCTACTGTTCAGGAATGCTATGCTGCATTTGGTGTACTAAGTCAGCTTGGACATACTAGGGGTAGGATCATAGAGCAAATTGCAGCCCCGAAACCTAATGGGTATAGTCACCTTACATTTGATCTAATCCTGAAACCGCAAGGTCCATACACGCAGAGCTTAAAATGGCCTGCGACATATACCCGTATCTGTAATTTACAAATCGCAACAAATTTTATGCATGCCATTAGATGGTATGGTTGCCTCCATCCTAAAAATTACCAATTGTTTATGGAGACATCTCTACAAACGCAGATAGAACCACCTCCAATTGAACAATTGTGGAACAGTGAAGAGGGTAAGGTCTTTCTCGCAACCAAAGAGCTACTTACAAATCAGTATGCTCGGCCTGAAATGAAGGCTCCTATCGTCGTATACGATAAAAACCGTGCATCAATTGCACTTCCTAAAGGTGCTACGGCGTTGGATTTTGCCTATGCATTAGATAGCATTGTTGGAGAGCATGCAGCAGAAGCCTTCATTAATAATCGGCAGGCTCCACTCTACCGTGTTCTCGAGGCAGGCGATATCGTAGAAATTAGAACATCAAATGAAATTCAGGCACAGGATTATTGGCTAAATGAAAATTATACCAAGACCACAGCAGCTCGACGCCAGATCGAAGAGTCATTGAGCCGTCGCTCACTTGATCACAAAGGATATAACTTGCTTCACCGGACATTAGAGCGTTATCTTTTCATGCTGACGAAGGAAGATCTGGATCACGAGTTGAGCCTGGTGCTGAAACAGCACGACCTCGGATCACTGCAAGCATATGTGAAGCGACTTGATAACTCTGAGAAGCCTCCATATACGCCTGAGTGGGCAGCACAGGAAATTATGCAACAGATTGCAGAGCGCAACGAGCCGCTAGCACCAGGTAGAGGTAGGTCTAGCTGGATTCCTATGCTTGATATGCAGCTAACCCCTAACAAGAAACTCTTTCGTCAGCAACTCCTCTGTAACTTTTGTCAGCCTACCTACCCACGCGACATCAAAATTATGGGGCGCTTACGTAAGCGGAGTGGCGAGCTTATCGTGCATAAAGTGGGTTGCCCGCACCTCATTGATCGCACCAAGAGCCAGCATTCTGTGCTTTTACCTATGACCTGGCAACTTCAAGCCCCGGCATTCACAGTAGCATTTCTTGCTATAGCACAAGACCGCAAAGGGCTTATCTTTGATCTTTCAAAGCAGTTACGACGGCATCAGTGTGATTTGATTTCTATGAATGCTGAAGCCATTACGAAATTTGGTGAAGCTCGTATTCGCTTTACTATAGAAGCTTATAAAGATGAGGAGATACTGGATATTTGGGATGAACTATGCAGTATAGAAAATGTTACAAGAGTGACTATCGATGCCACCCGCACTCCTATCCGCACCCGTGATCGCTTATTGAAGTTGCGAAGACAACGTGCAAGGCTGCCCGAGCAGATAATCACAGAACATAATTGGGAAGAGCAGATGGCCACATTGCAGCCACGTCGCACGATACTTCAGAATCCTTTTGATATTTCTCGCCCTGCCACTGCAAAAATGTTCTTTGGCCGCTCGGAAGAGATCAAGACAATGCAGAGAGAGTTGTGTGATGCCGAGCGAGGGAAGGCGATCATTCTCTATGGTCCACGCAGATCAGGCAAATCCTCAATCTGCAAGAATTTTCTTGAAACTCAGGTACACCCCCCTTTTTGGAGTGTTTTCTTCACGCTCCAGGGTGCTACGCATCAAACCGAAGAGACTATTCTCTCCCATCTTGCCGAAAGAGTGAGTTGGGAGTTTGGTGAGCAACTGCATCAGCCTGTTCCTGATCACCGGTATAACGATTGCGACCCGCAACTATGCTTTGAACATCTGTTACAAGCATGTGTTGCACAAGTTCCAAATACTAGGTTAGTGCTAGTGCTGGATGAATTTGGCGGTGCATTGCAATCCTATGAGAGGTCTATCCTGGAGCAACGGTTCTTTACCTACTGGAAGTATTTGATGAGCGAGATACCTCAACTGAGCCTGGTACTGGTTTTACCAACCAGCTCACATAATCTTTTAAGCTCAAAGGATTTTGGTAATACCTTCAGCTTTGCCGAACCATTGCCTGTGATGTTTCTGGATACGAAAAGTGCTGAGCAGTTATTGGTTGATCCACTGCGCGATCAGAATATCGGGATTTATCCAAACACTGTAGCCCTGGCCGTAAAGCTCACAGGTGGCAATCCCTACTACATGACTCTTATCGGACAACAGCTCATTCATCAACTCAATCGTGATGCTGACAAACAGCTTGTGACTGATGAAGACTTGCGCTTGGTTGTTGACCAACTGATTGAGACTGGATTTAATCAAAACTTCGTATACCTCAAAGAGGAACTTCAGAGTAATGAAGAAATCCATATACTGGAGGGACTGGTCG
>WNGJ01010305.1_pt1 | contig 11314 bp, 10 predicted proteins | sample 5400611 | NCBI WGS metagenome assembly WNGJ01 (sample SAMN13153375, study PRJNA577476) | soil metagenome | isolation source: 40 cm soil or saprolite under Garry oak tree replicate 1 | place: USA:California | collected 2016-06-15 | reverse complement strand
TCGGCCTCTATTTCGTCAGCGGTGCTCTACTGTTTCTGGTATTCCAGGCTCATGAACAGTCCAGGGCCGGAACCGCTGAGGGAGCGCCCGCGCGACGCGCGTGGGTTTACGCATCGTTCGTAACGGCGTGCCTTCTGTTCTTCTCCGCCGTGCTCTTGATGCTCGTGCGCCATCAGCTGCACCCCGCAGAGCTGGTGCAGTTCGTCCTTCCGGGAACGGTGGTTGCCGGACTGCTAATCTGGAGAGAGTGGACAGAGCCCGCGGGGAACAGCCGGACGCGATTCATGATGCTCGCGCGTCTGCTCACTCCCTTCCTCTTCGGTTTCGCGTTGCCGGTCGCACTCTTCCTCATCCCGTTCGCACGTGGGGATGCGATCGGCGCGTTATTCAACGGCGTCTTCCTGCTCCCGACGAAGCGCTTTGGCGTAGCCAGCTTTCGCATGCTCCCGCTCAGGAGAATGCTCACGCTTGTTCCAGTGTTTGTGCTCTTTGCGTATGGCCGTTTTCTGGCCGGTCGCACGACCCGCCTGCACATAATCGGCCTTATCGTCGTGCTCGGGGCATATCTGGTCGCGACTGGCACGAATCCATTCCTCTACCGGGATGTCTGGTATGCGGCGCGCAGCGTCCTTCCGGTGCTGGTGTTGATCGGCGGCGTCGTACTGTCAAAGGCGCGGGACGCCGACGCCGAATCACCCTTGCTACGCTCGCGCACGATGCTCCTTCTGAGCGTCAGCGCGGTGTTCACTCTTGTGCAGTTCCCATTCTCTGCACCGATCTACTTTTGCTACGTGGCGCCGCTTGTGGCACTCCTTGCCACCGCGTTGCTTAGCCGAGCACGTCCGATGGCGCTCGCGGTGCCGGTCGCTGTCGTGGCCTTCTTGGTCGCCTTTGCCGTCATGCGCGTGAACACCACTACCGTGTACACTATGGGCTTGTGGTACCAGCCCTATCCGCAGACGGCCGCACTCGGACTACCACGGGGCGGCCTCGAAGTCCCCGCTGGGGAGGCCGAGATGTATAAAGTGGCCGTGAAGGTCTTGCAACAACATTCACGCGGCCAATACACGTGGGCATCCCCCGACTGTCCCGAGGTTTATTTCCTGTCCGGTCTGAGAAATCCAACGCGCTCGGTGTTCGACTTCTTCGACGACGAAAGCGGGCACACCGCGCGGATACTCGCGGCGCTCGACCAGCACCGCGTCACGGCGATAGCGCTGAACAGTACGCCTGAGTTCAGCACCCGGATCTCCGGAGATTTCCTCGCCGAGCTGGAGCGGCGGTATCCGTTCGGAGAAAACGTCGGGAAATTCCAGATACGATGGGAGTGATGAAGTCGCGAAAAGAAACTGGCGCCTTTATACGCGCATAACGATCCGGCGCATGCGCGGCGGGTGCTCGACGTGGGCTGCGGCCCGGGAACTAACACTGCTCATTTTGCTTCCGCCGACTACCTGGGCATCGACATCAATCCTGCTTATATCGAGAGTGCGCGGCGGCAGCACGGGCGCGAGTTCATCGTCGCCGACGTGACGAAGTACAATGTCGTGCCGGAGCAACGGTTCGACCTTATCCTCGCCAACAGTCTCTTTCATCACATCGACAGCGCAAGCACACGACGGATCCTCGCCCATCTCGCCACGCTGCTGTCCGACGACGGTTATGTGCACATATTCGATCTCGTACTTCCGGCGCGAGCGGCGATCTCGCGCTTCCTCGCGCGAGCCGACCGCGGAGAGTATCCGCGTCCCCTCGACGAGTGGTACGACCTGTTCACGAGCGCCTTCGAGCCGGTGGTGTTCGAGCCCTATCCGCTTGGTGCTGCGGGTATAACGTTGTGGAACATGATTTACTTCAAGGGACGAGCTCGATGATGAGCAAAGCATTCCGACTGTCCGTAGCCATCCCGCTCCACAACGAGGAGAGTGGAATCGCCGAGCTGCTGAGACGCCTCGGCATTGTGCTAGATTCCATTCCCGGCGGGCCGCACGAGATCGTGTTCGTGGACGACGGGAGCCGTGACCGTACCCTCGAGATGCTGCACAAGGCCGCGCAGAGCGATCCACGGCTCGTGGTCGTCGCGTTGTCGCGCAACTTCGGCCACCAGGCCGCGCTCAGTGCCGCACTCGACTACGTCTCCGGCGATATCGTCGTTGCGATGGATGGGGACCTCCAGGATCGCCCTGAGACGATCCCGGCGCTGCTGGCGAAGCACCGAGAGGGCTTCGATGTCGTGTACGCTCAGCGTGTGAAGCGGAAGGAAGCCTGGCCGCTGCGACTCAGCTACTTCGTCTTTTATCGCCTGCTCGCCTCGCTGGCGGATACCAGGCTACCGCTCGACTCCGGCGATTTCGCGCTCATGTCGCTGCACGTGGTCGAGCAGATGCGGGCGGCCCCGGAGCACAACCGCTACCTGCGCGGGCTGCGCAGTTGGGTCGGCTTCCGTCAGACGGGAGTCGTCGTCGAGCGCGACGAGCGCTTCGCCGGTTCTACTAACTACGGACCCCTCAAATTGCTGAAGCTCGCGTCGGACGGACTGTTCTCCTTCTCCATCATGCCGCTCCGCGCGGCGGCGATGCTCGGTCTTGTCGCAATTCTGCTCTCGACGGCATTCTCTATCTACACACTGTACGCGAAGCTCATTCTCCATCGCGCACCGGCGGGATTCACGTCGATCATGCTGTTCATGTCCTTCCTCGCCGGCGTGCAGCTTTTTTTCCTTGGCATCATAGGCGAGTATATCGGGCGTATCTATCAGGAGACCAAACGGCGGCCTTTGTATGTTGTCGGGTCAGTCGTGCGACAGGGCGTCGACATACCTGTTGAGACCCGCCGATTCGTGACGCCGCAGTACACGCCGGTCGTTCCCTCGCGCCGTACCGGCCCTTAGGCGTCAGGATCCCACCGTGGATTCGGCGTACGGTTCTCGCTACCGCGAGCTGTTTCAGCGTCACTGGTGGTGGCGAGCACGCGAACGCGTCATACTGAATGTCCTCCGCGCGCACCAGCCGAATAGTGGGTGGCGCGACGTGCTCGATGTCGGCTGCGGCGATGGGCTGTTCTTCGACGAGCTGGCCAAGCTTCCGGGCGTGCAGCTCGTGGAGGGGGTCGAACCATCGGAGGCGCTCGTCTCTCCAGACGGCCCACACCGTTCACACATCTACGTCGCGCCGTTCGACGAGAGTTTCGACAACGGGCGCCGCTACTCCCTCGTCTTGATGCTGGACGTATTGGAGCATCTCACTGATCCGGCAGCGTCACTTCGTCATGCGCTTTCGCTGCTCGAGCCAGGTGGGGTGTTCGTCGCCACGGTCCCGGCGTTCATGAGACTCTGGACGCGACACGACGATCTCAATCACCATCGCATCCGCTACGACAAGACGACCCTCGTTGCACTCGCGGTCGAAGCTGGCCTTCGTGTGGACGAGTTGCGCTACTTCTTCCACTGGACTGCGGCGGCGAAGATCGCTACACGGATGAAGGAAGCATTGATTCCCGGCGACCCAGCCCTGCCCTCCGTGCCTCCGGCACCTGTGAACAGCGCGCTTTATTGGCTATCGCGTATCGAAGAACGGGTGCTCGGCAGTGTGCCCGTGCCGTTCGGCAGCTCAGTGCTCGTCGTGGGCGGAGCGCTGCACGCCGATCCCTGAGCCGGCAAGACCGGCGCGCGCTCGACGTTTCGACGCAACCCGCACAATGAGCCGGTCACTACCCTACCGCCCGCTTCATGAAGAATTTCATTCCCAGTCCCCAGAAAAACGCCGTGATCAGAATGAGCGCGACTACCACTACCGGCAGCGCCATGTGTGGCGCCGCCGGTGTCAGAGCTGCGCGCATCCCCTCCGCTACATAGACGAGCGGATTGATCAGAACGGCATACTTCATCACTGGCACGACGCTCAACCCCTGCCACGGATAGTAGGCGCAGCCGAAAAAGATCATCGGCGCCAGAATGACGCCGAACATCAAACCGATCTGCTGTGGCTGGATGGCCGTCCCAAGGAAGAGACCGAGCGAAGAAAAGGCCGCCGCGCCGAGCACCGTGATCAGTAGTACGTCACCGACATGGCCGAAGGTGAGATTGGGAATCGGCCCCATGATGAGACGCGCCACAGGCAGCACGAACAGCGCCGACACCACGCCCTGCAGCACACCCGACACGATCTTCTCCGCCGCCACGAGCCAGATCGGAACCGGCGCTAGCAGTCTGTCCTCGATCTCCTTCGTCCAGCCGAAGTCCTGAACCATCGGCAGGGCGACGGACTGAATACTCGAAAAGGTGAGGCTGATCGCCAGCACTCCCGGCAAGAGCGCGGTCGTGTAGCCTCGCCCCATGAATCCCATTCTGGGCAGCAGATACCCAAACACGATCACGAACATGAGCGGCTGCATCGTTGTCCGCAGCAAAAAGAACGGCAGCTCGCGACGAGCAACTCGCACGTCGCGTCGCAACAATGCGAAGAACACGGACGAAGCCGGAACTTCCGGACGAGGAGCGTTCACTGCGATCGCGGTCATCCGAGCTTTCTTCCCGTCAGCGACACGAACAGCGTTTCCAGACTGGGCTGCAACAAGCGAATGTCCGTAACTGTTCGGCCCGTTGATTCGGCGATTTCGATCAGCGCGGGCAGAACCTGTCCGCCGCGATCGCTATGTGCGCGCAGGAGTCCATCCTGGGCCTCGACTCTACTGATTCCCGCCATCGCCTCCGCCAGCTCCGCCGCCGGCATCGCGTCACCATCCAGCACCAGCTCGAGCAGCGTACCGCCCGGTGCCTTGGCCTTGAGCGCGCGAGGCGTGTCGAGAGCGAGAAGATGGCCGCGGTCGATGATCGCCAGGCGATCACATAGTCTGTCTGCCTCGTCCATGTAATGGGTCGTCATCACGATCGTGCGTCCGCGATCATGCAAGTCGCGAAGGATCTCCCACAGACCGAGCCTCGCCTGCGGATCGAGACCCACTGTCGGCTCGTCGAGGAAGAGGATATCCGGCTCATGCATCAGCGCCCGCACGATCATGAGGCGCTGCTGCTGGCCGCCGGACAGCTCCGACATCTTCGACGATGCTTTCTCGGAAAGTCCCAGGCGCTCGAGCAGCTCCTGCGCCCGTTTCGTCGCAACGTCAAAGTGTATCCCGAAGTACGCGGCGTGGAACTGGAGGTTCTCCATCACATTGAGACTCAGGTCGGCGTTCGGACGCTGGGGAACAACGCCGATCGTCTGGCGAACGCGCACCGAGTCTTCCACCACGTCGGCGCCCGCGACGGTCGCTTTTCCCGAAGTCGGCCGGACACGGGTGGTGAGAATCCCGATGGCGGTCGTCTTTCCGGCGCCATTCGGACCAAGCAACCCAAAGAATTCACCAGCGCCGATGTCGAGATCGAGCGCCTCGAGCGCAATGACGTCACCCGACGAAGGCGTGGTCGTGCCGGGCGGAGCCCACCGCGCACTGTAGGACGAGCCGCCAGGCTTGGACTTTCCGCTACCCTTGTAAACCTTGCGCAACGCGCGCATCTCGATTGCGTTCAATGCTTCTTGTTCCGGTCCACGGCGTAGAAGAAATCCAGCAAGGCGGAGTTGAAGGTAAGCGGTTGCGCGAAGTGCGCGCCATGCCCGGCATTCGGAATCACGACCTTCTTCGCGTTCGGAATCCGGCGCGCAAACGTGTCCGCCGCGGCCGCGATGAAAGGCATCTCATGGTCGCCGATAACGACAAGCGTCGGAACTTTCAGCGCTGAAAGCTGCGCGATGCTCGGCAGCGGTACACGCCCCGATTGCGGACGAGGATCGAGCAGATCCTTACCCGAGTACGATGCCCACAGTCTGTGGTAGCGATTCGTGACATCAGTACGTCCCGGGGGCACCCACGCCAGCTGTGTCGTGAATAGAAGCTTGCCTACGGAATCGAGTCCGTACTTCTTCGCGATGCCTGAGAGCGAGCCGAACAATTCAGCCACATCCGGGGGAATTGGAAAACCATCCGGTGGCGCAGCCCCGTACAAGACGAGGCCGTCGACCCGATCCGGATAAGCTGCCGCGAATCGAAGCGCGATCCCGCCGCCGCGCGAATGTCCCACGATGTACGCGTGAGGGATGTGCAGAGCTTCGAGCAGGACAAGCAGGTCCTGCGGCTCCGCCGAGTCGTCATCGAATCCGGTCGACTTACCGAACCCACGCGAGTCGTAGCGGAGAACCTGGTATCGCCTGTTGAACACCGGCACCTGGTCATCCCAAACGCTGATGTTGTGGGTCCAGCCGTGAATGAACACCACGGTCCTGCCGCGGCCGGAGACATCATAGTTGATGACTGCATCGCCGACGTTGAGCGTGCGTGTTTGCGCTACAACGGTCCCGCCGACTGACAGCAGCAGGGTCAACAGCAGAGTTATCCGTCTCATTGTGGCCTCCCACGGTTGGTCACGTGAAAATTCCTTCGTTGAGTCCCACGCGCATGGCGAGCGCCGCGGATTCGGGCGCTAGGGCGGAGCGGATCGACCTCACGTTCGCTGAGCGAATGTCCGCCCCGCGGGGCGACGACTACGCCCCGATTGGGTGCCAGGTCGTCTTGAACTCGATGAAGTCGCGAATCTCGTAGACGCTTTGTGCCTTCTCGCCGGTCCAATCGATCTCGTCGTCGCGTTTTCGCGCGCGTACCCTCTTGATGCTCTCGGCCGCGCCGAGCTGGAGCTGCTTCTTCTCGTCCTGGCTCACGACGGCGTTCACCCCGCGAATGTGCGTGTGCGTCGCAAAGGTAGGCACCAGCTCCTTCCTGAATCCGGTGAGGAGATTCACCACCCCACCAGGAAGATCTGAGACCGCGAGCAGCTCGCCCAAAACGATCGCCGGATACGGAAATTCCTGCGACGCCAGGCAGACGCAGGTATTGCCCGCAATGATCACCGGTGCGATCTGGCTCAGAAGTCCCAGCAGCGGAAAAGCGTCGTCCGCGATTATGCCAATGATCCCCATCGGCTCGGCGACCGTAAAGTTGAAGAACGGCCCGGCGACTGGATTCGTGTTGCCGAGCACCTGCTCGTACTTGTCTGACCAGCCGGCGTAATAGATGAGACGATCGACGCTGGCTACGACTTCCTTCGCCGCCGTTGCTTTCGTCGATGCGCCGGAGATCACGAGGGCATCGGCCATCTCCGCGCTCCTCGACTCGAGCATCTCACCAAGTCGATAGAGTATCTGTCCGCGGTTGTACGGCGTGCGCTGCGCCCAGTCCGGTCCCGCCTTGGCCGCCGCTTCCACTGCGTTACGCAGATCCTTACGCGTGCACTGCGGAATATTCCCGAGCAGCGCCGCGGCCCCCATGCCCCTTCCCGCTTCCCGCTTCCCGCTTCCCGCGCCCCCCTTGCCGCTTCCCGCTTCCCGCCTCCCGCTCCTCGCTTCCCGCACGGGAAACACGCGGCCGCTCTCAGAGCGAATGAACTGTCCTCCGACATAAACCTTGGGCGTCTTGGTGACGGGTATGCGCGGCATCTTAAAGAACCTTCCCGTAATCCATGAGACCCTGGCGACCGCCTTCACGTCCGAAGCCGGATTCCTTGTAGCCGCCGAATGGCGACGATGGATCGAACTTGTTGAACGTATTCGCCCAGACGACCCCCGCCTTCAGTAGCGTGCTCATCTTGAGAATGCGCGATCCCTTGTCAGTCCACACGCCGGCCGAGAGTCCGTACATGGTATTGTTCGCCTTCTCGACGGCCTCTTCGAGATTGCGGAAGGTGAGGACGCTCAACACCGGGCCGAAAATCTCCTCGCGCGCGATGCGATGACTTTGCGTGACGCCCGTGAACACGGTCGGCTTGTAGTAGTAGCCCCTTGTCGGCAGCTGACACGCCGCCGACTGATACATCTCCGCGCCCGCAGTGACGCCTGAATCGACCAGCTCGCTGATCCTCTCGAGCTGCGCTTTGGAGTTGATCGCGCCGACGTCGGTGTTCTTGTCGAGCGGATTCCCGACGCGAAGCACGTCGATCCGATTCCTCAGCTTCGCCACGAACATCTCGGCGATCGATTCCTGAACGAGAAGCCTGCTCCCCGCGCAGCAGACGTGGCCCTGATTGAAGAAGATGCCATTGACGACGCCTTCGACCGCCTGATCGATTGGCGAATCATCGAAGACTATGTTGGCGGCCTTTCCCCCCAGCTCCAGCGTGAGCTTCTTGTCGGTGCCGGCCAGCTGCCGCATGATGATCTTGCCGACTTCGGTCGAGCCGGTGAACGCGATCTTTGCGGCACTTGGGTGCGTGACCACGGCAGATCCGGTCTCGCCGGCGCCGCAAACAATGTTCACGACTCCAGGGGGCAATTCCGCTTCGAGAAGAAGCTCGGCGAATTTCATGGCGGTCACGGATGTCGTCTCCGCGGGCTTGAGCACCACCGTGTTTCCCATGGCCAATGCCGGCGCGATCTTCCACGCCAGCATGAGCAGGGGGAAATTCCACGGAATCACCTGACCGACGACGCCAAGCGGGACGACTGTTGCGCCAGGCATGGCGTATTCGAGCTTGTCGGCCCAGCCCGCGTGGTAGAAGAAGTGCGCAGCCGTCATCGGCACGTCGAAATCGCGGGATTCCTTGATGGGCTTGCCGCCATCCATCGACTCGGCGACAGCGAACTCGCGGGCGCGATCCTGAATCAGGCGCGCGATCCGGTAGAGATATTTCCCGCGCTCGGTTCCGGGCAGTCTGCTCCATGGGCCGAATGCCTTCTGCGCCGCCTGATAAGCAGCATCGACATCACCATTGTTCGCAAGCGCAATCTGGGCGAGAACTTCCTCGGTCGCCGGATTGATCGAGTCGAAGTACTTGCCCGATTTTGGCGCGACAAACTTGCCGCCGATGAAGAGGTCGTACCTGGGTTTCAGTTTCGGATCGGCCGTCTCGGGCGCCGGATCGTATTCCCACAGATCGCCGAAAATCAGCTGCGGAATCGAGCTGGTTCTGGCCGCGGGCCGCGCAACAGCTCTGGGAGTTGTCATGTCAGTAGCTCTCCGCGGCCTCTGTGAAGTAATAGGGCGCCTGGTACGCGCCGGTCTTTTCCTTTTCGATCTGACGGAGAAGATCGTTGAGGAGGGAGCTCGCCCCAAATCGATAGCGCGTCGAGTTGAGCCACGCGTCGCCCAGCGTTTCTTTCACGGCGACGAGGTAGTGGAGCGCCTGCTTTGCCGTTCTGATCCCACCAGCCGGCTTCATCCCGATCGCAATTCCCGTCGCGAGATAGAAATCGCGGATCGCTTCGATCATCACCTGCGTGTTGGCGAGCGTGGCGCTCCCGGAAGCCTTGCCCGTGCTCGTCTTGATGAAGTCGCCCGGCCGGATGACCTGCATCGCGAGAAATGAGGCTGCTCTCACATTGTCGTAGGTGTCGAGCTCGCTCACTTCCAGGATGACCTTGAGCTGCGCGTCGCCGCACGCCTCGACTACCGCGCTGATCTCGTCCTGCACGGCATTGAGCTCACCTGACAGGAACAATCCGCGGTTTATCACCATGTCGATCTCGTCCGCACCATCCGAGACAGCGGTGCGCACTTCCTCGAGCCGAAGAGGGAGCGGACTCTGTCCAGATGGGAACGCTGTCGCGACTGACGCGACTTTGATCGCCGTGTCGGCCAGCCAGCGCGCCGCATGTTTCACGAGGAATGGATAGATGCAAACCGCCGCGACCGGCGGCACGTCGGGATCCGCGCTGGGGCGGCGAGCTTTCTGACAGAGCGAAGCGACCTTGCCAGGCGTGTCCTTGCCCTCGAGCGTGGTGAGATCGACCATCGAAACCGCGGTCTTGAGCCCCCACAGCTTCGAGCCCTTCTTGATGCTGCGGGTCGTGAATTTGGCCACCCGTTCTTCGATACCGACCTGATCTACTGTCCCGATCTCGTCGAAGAGCTTGCTGAAGGTCGTGCGCATTGCGGCGGTGGCAACGGGGGCCATGGTCCCTCTAATATCGCGCCGCGAATCCCCCATTACAACGCTTCGTTCCCCGCGTTTCCACTGAAATCACCCATTACAACGCCGCACCGCGAACGATTACTTTGGCAACATGGTTGAATCGCGTCCTTACGCCGTTCTGTTCGATCTGGATGGTACGCTGGTCGATTCCATCGCGCTCCTGCTAGCGTCGATGAAGCACACGTTTCAAGGGCGGCCGCGGCAGCCGACCGACGCGGAGTGGATCGAGGGACTCGGCACGCCGCTGCCGAAGCAGCTCACGCCATACGTCGAGTCCGATGAAGATCGCGAGCGTCTCGTCAATCGCTACCGGACCTTTCAGCTCGAGAACCACGATCAGTTGATGGCGCGCTACGAGGGAGTGATCGACACGCTGGCGCTCCTGTATCAGCGCGGGCATCCCATGGCTGTCGTCACCAGCAAGGGGAACGCGATGATGGAGCGCGGGCTCAAGTTCATCGGCGCTGACGACTATATCGAAGTCGCGATAGGCTACGACTCGGTGCACATCCACAAGCCCGATCCATTTCCCGTTCGCGCGGCGCTGGAGAAGCTCGATTACAAGTCGGATGAGGCGGTCTTCGTCGGGGATTCACCACACGACATCAAATCGGGCGACGCGGCCGGTGTAATAACCATTGCCGCGCTGTGGGGCCCGTTCACCCGCTCGGCACTGGAACCCTACAAGCCGACCTACTTCCTCGACGATATCAAGCATCTGCCGGCCATGCTGGACCGAATCGCAACGAAAAGTGCGGGGTAATATATTCCGAACGTTCGATCCTTTTAGGAGCTAGTCAAATGGGTGTGTCATATCAGACGGGAACGCTGGTCCGTACCGGCGAAGAGAGAGCTACGCTCGTTCGCCGGACTTACGCGCTGGTGCTGGTCAGCGTTCTGGTCACGATGGTGGGCGCTTCGTTCGGACTATCACAGCCGCAGCTCATGCAGGCAGTGGCCCAGCATCCCTTCATCGCCTTCTTCGCTTCACTGGCGCCGCTGCTTCTCGCCACGCGCCAGAAGGCCGTGTTCCCAATGAACATCGGCCTCGTCCTGCTTTTCAATTTCGTGATGGGAGTGATTATCGCTCCGGCGCTCTACTTCTACGGAAGAACGCAGCCGGGACTCATTGGTCAGGCGGCGGTGCTGACGGTCGGCGCCTTCGGAATTCTCACGCTGTACGCTTTCGTGAGCCGCCGCGACTTCAGTGCATGGGGCAGCTTCCTGATGGTCGGCCTGTGGGTGCTGATCGGCACGATGCTGTTGAATTTCTTTTTCCAGAACGCGGCGGTTGGCCTCTGGCTCGCGTCGGTGACGGTTCTGCTGTTCAGCGGACTGCTGGTGTTCGACACCTGGCGA
>WNGJ01009053.1_pt1 | contig 11315 bp, 8 predicted proteins | sample 5400611 | NCBI WGS metagenome assembly WNGJ01 (sample SAMN13153375, study PRJNA577476) | soil metagenome | isolation source: 40 cm soil or saprolite under Garry oak tree replicate 1 | place: USA:California | collected 2016-06-15 | reverse complement strand
GTACGGCGTCGAGGTCGAAAACAACATAATGGCAGTGGCTAGCAGACGAAAATTGGCGTCCGTCATAGGAATAGGACGCGATGCTACCACTTTGAAAGCGAGCGTGCCATACGAAGCTGCGCGGAAATGCCACCGGGGAGTTTCCATCATCGCATCTCCGTACCTCCGTAGTAGACTCACTGTTTGGCAGGCGCCGAGGTTGATCGCGCCTGCCAGACAATATCCCCGACTCACAGGATTAAATTCGCATGCCCTCTCAAGAATCCCCTAGTGTCGCCATTTGGCCGGTCATCTCCGAGGCGAAGTTGGGTGTTGTATTTTCAGCTCTCGTCCTCATTATTTTTTTAGCCAGCGCAAATTTGGCGCACGGCCGTTCCTCAAAAGCGGCGCACGGCGCCGTCGAAGAGCAGCCCTTCGGCACGACAAAGGAGGGAAAGAAAATTACTCTCTATACGCTGACCAATTCGCATCACATGGAAGTCCGCGCCATGAACTACGGCGCCATTATTGTTTCGCTGAGAGTTCCCGATCGAAAAGGGCAGGTGGCGGATGTTGTGCTCGGCCACGACACTCTCGAGGGTTACTTCGACAACTCTCCTCACCTAGGCGGTCTGGTCGGACGCTATGCCAACCGCATTGCCAACGGCTCATTCACCCTCGACGGCGTGAAGTATTCGCTGCCGAAGAATAACGGTCCAAATACCCTGCATGGCGGCATCAAGGGATTTGATCAAGCTGTGTGGCAAGGCACTCCACTCAAAGGCAAGACTGGGGTCGCATTCTCCTACCTCAGCAAGGACGGCGAAGAAGGGTTCCCGGGCAATCTGAAAGTCAGAGTCAGTTACTCGCTCACCGAAGCAAACGAACTGGTCATCAATTACGAAGCCACCACCGACAAGCCCACCGTCCTCAACTTGAGCCAGCACAGTTATTTCAACCTCGCCGGTGAAGGCACGGGAGACATTCTCAACCACGATGTCATGATCAACGCCGATCGCTTCACTCCGGTCGACAGCACCATGATTCCTACCGGCGAACTGCGCCCGGTAAGAGGCACTCCTCTGGACTTCACGACTCAGACGAAGGTTGGCGCGCGCATCGACGACAACTACGAGCAGCTGGTTTTAGGCAAAGGCTACGACCACAATTTTGTGATCAATGGCAAAGCCGAGGGCTTGGTGTTAGCCGCGCGAGCGTATGAGCCCACGAGTGGCCGCGTCATGGAGATCTCCACCGACCAGCCCGGAGTCCAGTTTTATACCGGAAATTTTCTGGATGGAACCGTCACGGGCAAGCAGGGACATGTGTACAAGCAGCGTTACGGACTATGTTTCGAGACCCAGCATTTTCCCGATTCACCCAACCATGCCGAATTTCCTTCCACGGTTCTGAGACCGGGACTGACGTTCCATTCCCGCACGATTTTGAAATTCTCGGCAAAATAGCGGAGGGGGACCGCGACCATTCGCAGCGGCGAAGCGTTCACTCCCCCTTCAGCTCGTTGAGCAGCGCATTTTCTACTTGTTTCCGGTGCTCCGCCGTGAGCTTTGCCCCTTTCGACGTCAGATAAAAAGCGTCAATCGCCATCTGACCTTCGGTATCAATCAACGCGATCTCGATGTTGCACTTCTGATGGGAAAGACAGGAACTGATGCGGTGCAAAAGCCGCGGCCGGTCCTGAGCTATCACCTCGAGCAGCGTGCTCGCGGAAGAGCAGGCATCATCAAATTCAATCCTTGTCTGTACCTTCACCTTGGCGACCGCATTCTTGTCCGAGCGCTGCCGGTCGCGCAGCATGCGGTCCAAGTCCGCTTTACCCAGCATGACGTCCGTCATGCTGCGCTTGAAGCGCTCCCACTCCGACAGGTTCAATTCCAGAGTGCGAAAGCGGTCCGTAAAGTAAAGCGTGTCCACCACGGTTGCGGCTTCGTTGGAGAAGGCATTTGCTTTCACAATGTTCATGCCCCAGGCCGCCAGTACCCCGGCGAGAGTCGCAAACAAGAATGGCCGATCGGTGGCGACCAGGGTCAATTCATACCAGTGCCGTCCCCGCTTGAGGTCGAGTTGTACGGGCTCATTGCCAAGCTCTTCCGCCATCTCCATGTGTCGCATAATCTCTTCCGCGGAGTGCATACGGAGGTAACGTTGCGGAAATCCCTCCACAAAATCCTTCAACCGATAGCCGGTGACAGGAGCCAGGCTCCTGAGCCGTGCCAGTTTCTCGTCGCCGGCATCCCCGTGCACACGCTGGTCGGCGCTCCGGTTCAAGTAGTTCGCTGCGCCAATGTAGAGTTGCCAGATATTTTCTGCCTTCCACGGCGTTAAAGCCTCGGGGTTCACGGCTTTGATGTCCGCATACGTTAGCAGGCAAAGCATCTTGAGCCGCTCCGGAGTGCCCACCTTGTCGGCAAAAGTGGCTACCGTCTCAGGATTAAAAATATCGCGGCGCAGCGTCGCTGACATCTCCAGGTGATTGCCAATCAGAAAAAGCACGGTCGCGCGCTCGCCCGGATCCACGTCCAACCGGTCCAGGCAGCGGGCAGCGATTTCCAGGCTGGCCTCCACGTGATTGCCACCGGGCACGCCTTTTCCTGTGTCATGCAGCAGGAGGGCAAGGTAGAGCAACTCAGGATCTTCCAGCTCGCTAAGGAGCTCGGCATAGCGCTGATCCCATTCCGATTGCGATCGGGGCAAGCGATGCAGGCTCTCAATTGCGACAAACGAATGCTCGTCCACCGTGAAACGATGATAAAAGTCGCGCACCACCAATGAATCCGTCAGCCGCAGTTCGGGCAACAATACCGTGAGCAGGTGCAGCGAGTGCATCGCCCGTAGCGCTTCGGCGGCGTGTGGCTGCAGCAAAGTTTCCTGCAAGTAGAGCCAGAGTTCGGCGCCGCGCGGCGGAGTCGCCGCCAGCGCCGGCAGAGCCTGTTCAATCCGATACTCGGTGGTCGTGCTCAGCTTCAGCCCATGCAGCGCCATGAAGTGAAACAGACGCAACAGAATTTCCGGGTCCTCGAGCGCCGAAGCCTGTTGCAGGAAGATGAGCCCATCCACAACCGAAAAATCCGGAGTGGAGAGTTGTAAACGCCAGCTCTGAATCTGGCGGTACAATGAAGACCAGGCTTCGGGAATCTCCTCCATGAGCTGCGACATGGAGCGTTGCACGGCTCGCGCGTGTCCGAAATAAATCCGCATCCAATCCGCTGCCGTGAGTTCGGGCGATTCATTGGCCCCAATCTTCTGCGCTGCCGCCTCGTCCTGCGCTTCCCAGCTCAGAGAATTGTCATCCCGGCCATTGCGGAAATGCAGGAAACAACGCGCCGCCATCAGGAAGTCCAGCGCCGATTCCAGTTGCTTGCGCACCGGTGCCCGAACAGCGCTGGCATCGGGCCAGTCGTGCAGCTTGTCCATGGCCGAAATCAGGGCTAGCCAGCAGGCGACGTTGTAGTCGCGCAAGCCGCCGGGGGTCTCCTTCAAATTCGGTTCGAGGTGAAAGACCGTGTCGCCAAACTTGTTATGACGTTCGCGCGTGACTGCGGCCAATCCCTGCAGCAGAGGTTTTGACTCCCGCATGATCAAGTTTGGGATCAGTTTGTCGTGCAATCGGACAAACAAATCCCGGTCCCCGGCCAAGTAGCGGCAATCGAGCAGCGAGATAGTGAACTCAGTGTTACGCGGATCGCAGCGGTCACATTCCGCCAGCGTTCGCGAAGCCGCACTCAGCTTCAGCTTTAGGTCCCACAGTTCGCGCGACAAGCGCCGGATGACATCTTTGTGCGCCTCTTCTTCGTCGTGATCGGCATAGAGGAAGAGCAAATCAATATCGGAATAGGGAAACAGCCAGCCTCGTCCAAATCCTCCGGTTGCTACCAAGGCAAAATTCCGCGGGCCGTGTTCTTCCCGCGAGATCAGATCCTGCCACAGCCATTTCAAAATATTTTCGACCAACCGGGTGCGTTGCGCTACAGCGACGCGACCGTCACCGGTAGCCGTGAAGTCACGCTGGATGCGTGCCGATTCCTCTGCGTAAACCTCGCGCAATTCACTGCTCAGCGAAGGTGCCCTGCTCATGAGGACACTGGCTTTGAACTTTGCCGACCTTTCGTTCGGTGCACCTTACAAATGGGAGCGCCACTCATAAAGCACCTTCCCCGCGGTCTTCATTGCGAATCCGGATGGCATCGTCCACTTTGGAAAGGAAGATCTTGCCGTCGCCGATTTTCCCGGTGCGAGCCGTGCTCAAGATGGCATGCACAGCCTTCTCTACCATGGAATCGGGCAACACCACTTCCACTTTGGTCTTGGGAATCAAGTCGACACTGTATTCGCGTCCGCGATAGAACTCGGTGTGGCCTTTCTGCCGGCCATGGCCGCGTACTTCGATCACCGTCATGCCCTCGACGCCGGCTTCTTGCAATGCGCTCTTTACCGCCTCCAGCTTGGAGTTTTGAATGATTGCTTCGACCTTGGTCATGATCGTCTTCTCGCTGTCGCGTGCAGCTTCAATTCTTTCCCGGGGCTCACTTCGCCGAATGCCACTTCGCCACCATTATGCAGACGCCTCCCAGTAATAGCCTTCTTCACCGTGCTGCGATAGATCCAGGCCCTGAACTTCTTCTTCTTCGTTGACCCGTAGCCCGATGGTGACGTCTACCACCTTCAAGATAATGAGCGTGCCGACAATCGCCAGGCCCCAGGCGATCGCCACTCCCAGCATTTGGTTTAGCAACTGGTGCGGGTTTCCTTCCAGGACTCCGGAAGCTAAAGTGTTTCCCCGGGCGTCCTTGAAAATCGGGTTCACCGCGCTGGAAGCGAATACTCCGGTGAGCAACGCCCCCAGCGTACCACCGGCGCCATGCACGCCGAAAGCATCGAGCGAGTCATCGTACCCGAACTTCGCCTTTACCTTGGCCACCATCCAGTAACAGAAGACGCCGGCAATCAGCCCGATCAGCAGCGCCGGCATCGGGCTCACGAATCCAGCGGCAGGCGTAATCGCAACCAGCCCTGCCACTGCGCCCGAGATCGCGCCCAGAGTGCTAGGTTTGCCGTTGCGCAACCACTCTGCTCCAGCCCACCCTAGAGCCGCGGCCGCTGCCGCAAAGTGGGTAGCGACGAACGCGCTGGTCGCAAGGCTGCCTGCACTCAGCGCGCTACCCGCATTAAATCCAAACCAGCCCACCCACAGCAGACACGCGCCGATAAAGCTGAGCACCACACTATGGGGAGGCATGGGTTCCTTGGGATACCCGACGCGTCGCCCTAGGTACAGCGCGCACACTAACGCTGACACTCCGGAAGTGACGTGCACGACCGTGCCGCCGGCAAAGTCGAGCGTCGGGAAACGCCCGCCCAGAGCCGCATTCAGCAGTCCTCCTTTGCCCCACACCATGTGCGCCATGGGATCGTAGACCAATACCGACCACAGAATCATGAAGACCAGCATGGCGCTGAATTTCATGCGCTCGGCAAACGCTCCCGCAATCAGTCCGGGCGTGATGATGGCAAACATGAGCTGGTACACCATGAACGTCTGCAGCGGAATCGTACCGGAATAATCGGGATCGGGGGTTGCACCTACCCGGTGAAGAAAAACGTTGTGCAATCCTCCAATAAAACTGCTGCCCGAGCCGAACGACAAGCTAAAGCCGAACAATCCCCAAAGCACGGTAACGACCGCCATCAATGCAAAGCTTTGCATCATGGTGCCGAGCACGTTTTTCTTGCGCACCAGGCCGCCATAAAACAATGCCAGACCGGGCCCCGTCATCATGAGGACCAGAGCCGAGCTGGTGAGCATCCAGGCATTGTCAGCAGAGCTTTTGGCATCGGCGGCTTGCTGCTCCAGCCTGGCCAGCCGCACGCTTTGGTCGGAGGCGCTCGAGGTGCTGGATGTGCCCACGGTGGTCTGTGCCGCAGCAGTTTGCCCGAGACAGGGTGTGAGGAACGCGATTACCAGAGCGGCAATCAGCCGTTTTCCCATGAATAAATGCTTCCTCCGGGGAGTGAAATGGCGACAACCCCTGCTATTTTACGACGCGCCTACTCTATCTCCCGCAGCAAGTCCACGGAAATTCAATCTATTTATCGGATCGATCAGGAAATGTTATGGCGGTTGGTTTCAGAGCGATAGATGATGTCTCCTATTTACCCGGTTGCCGGATGAAATACCGCAATTTATCCATGCTGGCAGGCACAGCCACGTCGAAAAATCCAACCATCATCTCGTCCGAAGTCTGGTCTCCCCACTTCACGGTCTTCTCCGGATCAGGGTTGTGCGGATTCCTCCGTGAATTGTCATACCATGCAATCGCCCGCAGTTTGGTTCCCGCCTTCAATATACGGGGCTCAGCTAGCCGATAACTCAACTGCCAGTGAAAGTGATAATTGACTCTCAGCAGCGTTTCCACGCTACCATCGTCGCGCACAATGTCATACTCAAAGCGCTTTCCCCGCAGATGCATATGCGGCATCAGACTCAACAAGGTCGCATCGTTAGGCAGTGTTCCCTGCACCTCCACGCGAAAGTCGTCGGCTCCCGGAGGAATCAGCAGCGCATGGTTGTTCAGCTGCAGCGTGATCACGCGCTGCGGCGGCGGACTCTTGGCGAACCTCAGTGCGATGCTGGTCTGGTCGATCGCCGCGTGGCCATTGGTGGTGTAGTGAATCTGAAAAACCAGGTCTGATCCGGCAGGCACGAATTTCGCCATTCCATCCCGCCATTGCTCGAGCGTACTGCCAGGCGCGTACACCAGAAGAAGGTCGCTGGTAGTCTCGTGGGCCTCGCGCCGTTCCTCCGGATCGGTCAATGTCGAGGCCGTGAACGGCTCTCCCACCGGTGCGTGCCTCAACCACTTCGCGCCCGGAGGACGAATGTAGACCACCGCATGATGCACATGCTGCGCACTCGAAGGACGCACTTCCGCGGCCTGTATCCATTTGTCTTCGGTAAAGTGCGTCGGCACAATTTCATATGTGTATTCCACTTCGCCGCTGGCTGGAATTTCCACCGGCTTCGGCATCTTCGCCACGACGTCAGGATTATGAATGCTCCACCCACTGGTCCACTGGCGTGGCGCGGGAGCATCGTGCGGGTCGCCGGCGGGCGCGCCCGCGGCTGCCCAGGCAGAAATCTCCGCAATCTGCGGCTCGCTGAGTGACGGGTCATTGGAAAAGTGCCCATAGCGAGGATCGGCGAACCACGGCGGCATCATTTTCCTCTGCACCACGTCGGCTATCTTCTGCGCCCAAGGCTTGGTCTGTTCATAGGTAAGCAGGGGCATCGGCGCGGATTCATCGAGGCGGTGGCAGCTCTGGCAATGGTCTTCGAGAATCGGCAGGACATCCTTATAGAAAGTGGGCGGAGTCACCGGTCTCTGCGCTTCCGGAGCGGCGCTGATCTCGAGCCCAATTCCACCTGCAACCGCGACCAAGGCAACCGCTCCGCACCGAAGTAAGACGGCTCTCACGGGCGCGGAACTCCAGCCCTTCGGTAACAAGAGCGTTTTCTGTGGTGTGGCGAATCCATTTCGAGGGCCGAGCTTTGCCGTCCGATTCAGTGTCGCACAAACGATTTCTTAGGACGCGGTACTGGGCATACTGCCTCGTGAAAATGCTACATTGAGCAGTTCATGTCCGCGCCCAATTCCATCTTCGTGCGAGCCTGCAAAGCTGTGCCGGTAGAGCGCACCCCGGTGTGGTTCATGCGTCAGGCAGGACGCTACATGGCTGAATACCGCGCCGTCCGCAAACAGCATTCGCTGCTGGAGATCTGCAAGAATCCTGCGCTGGCGGCCGACGTAACCATCAGCGCTGCCGAAGCCTTGGGGGTGGACGCAGCGATCATCTTCGCCGATCTCCTTCTGCCACTCGAGGTCATGGAACTCCCGTTTCACTTCAGCGCGGGGGAGGGTCCGGTCATCGACAAGCCGCTGAGAACCCAAGAGGACATCTCGCATCTGCGCACTGATCGCGCGTCCGAGCTGGGATATGTCTCTGAAGCGGTACGACTGGTGACCAAGCACTTTGGCGATCGCTTGCCAGTGATTGGATTCTGCGGTGCGCCATTCACGCTTGCCAGCTACATGATCGAAGGCGGCGGATCGCGGAACTATGTCCACACTAAGAAGATGATGTACAACTCAGCCGCCGACTGGAATGAGCTGATGCGAAAGCTGGTCAGCGTAGTCGCCGAATACGCTGCTGAGCAAGTGCGCGCGGGTGCGGACGTGATTCAGATCTTCGATAGTTGGGTCGGCTGCCTGAGCGTGGACGATTACCGCCGCTATGTGCTCGCGCATGTTACCGATCTGGTGAAGCGCTTGCAACGCAGCGGAGCGCCAATCATTTATTTCGGTACGGATAGCGCCACTCTTCTTCCTGCGATGAAAGAAACCGAAGCGGAGGTGATTGGGCTCGACTGGCGCATTCCGCTTGACCAAGGCTGGCGCAGCCTGGAATTTCGCGGCGCCGTGCAAGGCAATCTGGACCCGGTTCTGCTCTTCGCCGGCTGGAAAGAACTGAAATCGCGCGCGCAAGAAATTTTGCGGCGTGCCGGCGGAAGGCCGGGACACATTTTCAATCTCGGCCATGGCATTCTGCCGGAGACGCCGGTCGAGAACGTGAAGAATCTGGCTCGCTTTGTACAAGAACATTCAGAAAACGCCGCCTGAAGCCTGCATTCATGAAGCGCATTGCTATCATCGGCGGCGGAATTTCGGGGCTGGCAGCGGCTTTTGCTCTCGAAGAACATCGCCGCGCCGGCGCCCCGCTCGAATATGTACTTTACGAATCCTCGCCGCGCCTGGGCGGCGTGCTGCGCACTGAACACGTTGAGGGCTGCGTGATTGAGGCTGGACCCGACTCCTTTCTTACGGAGAAATCGTGGGCGGCGGATCTCTGCCGCACGCTGGGCCTCGGCGATCAGCTCATGAGCTCGAATGATGCGGATCGAAAAACCTACATTCTGGTCCATGGCCGGCTCGTGCTCATTCCTGACGGCCTGATGTTCATGGTGCCGACCAAGCTTATGCCCACGATCCTGTCGCCACTGTTCTCGGTAAAGACCAAGCTGCTTATGGCGCGCGAGTGGTTTCATCCACCGCGCGCCGCCGATAGCGACGAAAGCGTCGCATCGTTGGTTGAGCGTCACTACGGCCGCGAGCTGGTCGATCGCCTCGCCGATCCGTTGCTCTCCGGTATATATGGAGGCGAAGCTTCGTCATTGAGCGTGCGCGCCGTTCTGCCTCGTTTTGCCGAGATGGAGCGCACACACGGCAGTTTGGGTCGCGCCGTGCTGGCTGCGCGCAAGCAGATGTCGCAGGCCGCAAGGCAGCCGGCGCGTCCGCTGTTCGCCTCCCTCAAAAACGGCATGCAGCAGTTGGTGGACGCTCTCCTATCCCATCTTTCTCGGTCTGCGCTGCTCATCAACATGCCGATTGACAACGTTCGAGCTGAGGCTCACGGTTGGAGAGTCTCGGCTGGCGCGAAGACCGACTCCTTCGATGGCGTGATTTTTGCCCTGCCTACACATTCCGCCGCCAAGCTGCTTTCCTCTTCGAGCCCGGAGCTGGCGAACGAGCTCGGCGGCATCGGTTATAGCTCGTCCATCACGGTCGGGCTGGGCTACGGCCGCGAGGTGCGTCAATCGCTGCCTCCGGGCTTCGGATTTCTGGTGCCGCGCAGCGAAGGCAGGCTCATGCTGGCCGCAACGTTCGTCCACAATAAGTTTCCTGGTCGTGCTCCGCAAGATCGTGCCTTGCTGCGCTGCTTCATCGGAGGTGCGCACGCTGACCAAGTCTGGCAGCTTTCCGACGGCGAGGTTGTCGGCCTCGTCCGCGAAGACCTGCAAGAAATCCTCCGACTCCGCGCCGAGCCTCTTTGGGCCCGCGTATATAAATGGAAGGCGGCGATGGCCCAGTATGGCGTCGGCCACCTTGACCGCCTGGAGCGCATCGAACATCTTCGCCGTCAGTTGCCGGGGCTGGCGCTGGCGGGCAACGGCTATCGCGGCATCGGCGTCCCCGACTGCATCCGCTCCGGTAGCGAAGCTGCTACGCAGGTTCTGACCTCGCTCCATCTGATCTAAGTCGACTCAGGCAATTCACCGTGACTGAGTGTGCTCTTCTCTGGATATTTCACTTGCTTGTAAGTCCGACTGAAGGCGAACCAGAGCAATGCAATTACGACGAAGCACAGGGAGCTGCCTTCGGGACCGACCGAACCCCCGGTGAGCCAGCGGGCTCCGTGCAGCGACGACTTGAGCAGGTGACCGGGGAAAACGATGCCGCTGTCGGGGACTGAATAAAAAAATGTTTCGCCCCAATCCCATGCGGCGTGAAAGCCCACAGCAAACCACAGCGTGCCGGTGCGGCGGAGGGTAAGAGCAAAGAACAGGCCGATGCATGCCACGGCCAGCAGGCCGTTCCACTCATCACGGCCCAGAACGCGGCATACTTCACGATGCGCGGACCGTGCAGGGCGAGATGTCCGAAGTCGAAAACGTGTATCCGATTGAGCGTCCCTAGAAGCAGAGTGATGCCAGCGAATCCCCAGGTCGCACCCACCCAGAAGAGCTTGCGGAAGGCTTGACGAGGGGGCAGCCCGTAGGTTTCCCAGGGACGCCTCTCAATTTTCGCCAGGACCAGCGATGGGATGACGGCCGCCAGAAGGGCACAGAATTCTTCCAGCATCATCGACCTCAGACTGCCGGCGGGGCCGTAGCGCTCCTCTAGGTCGTTGGCCAGCCAGTACAAGAAATAGGACATGACCACGTAGAATGCGAATCCCCAGCCGGGGCGGAGGCCGTCGGGGCCAAACAAGAGCGTTCGGACATAGGGAGGCTGCGTGGCAGCCGCAAAGTCGGGTGCCGGAGGCTGTGACTCCGGTGGGGAGTCAGGGCCGGGAGTGTTTTCCAAGTCAGTCATTCCCGCTCAAATTCCAGCTCCTCGGTACACTACTTCCGACCGCGCCGGTGTTCCACGGTGACAGAAGATTGCGCGGAGTGGGGCTGCGTCATGGTAAAACACTCGGTCGTCCCATGAACCGATTTTTCACGCGCGAACGCTTTGGTCGGCCGCAGTTTCTTGCCGGACTCTTGCTTGTGGCGTTCTGCGCGCAGGCCGACTGGCTGGTGAATCTGCAATTGCGCGGTACGGCAGACGGGGACGCGCAGGAACAGGCCTGGATCAGCGAAGGTTGGAAGCAGTGGCATGGCCACGGAATCGGGGGAGCGCCGTTCTCCGAGGGCCAGCCGGCGATCGCGACAGGATCTCCAGGGAACGGTTTTGATGTTGGTCCTTTCGATGTCGAAC
>WNGJ01027907.1_pt1 | contig 11316 bp, 10 predicted proteins | sample 5400611 | NCBI WGS metagenome assembly WNGJ01 (sample SAMN13153375, study PRJNA577476) | soil metagenome | isolation source: 40 cm soil or saprolite under Garry oak tree replicate 1 | place: USA:California | collected 2016-06-15 | reverse complement strand
CGCTCATCTGCACCCGCCTGAACGTTCCTGCCGAGGAGATGGTCTTCCTCGATGACTCCGACGTATGCGTGGCCGGTGCGCGTGACGCAGGCCTCCACGCTGTCCGCTACCAGGACAACCCGCAGGCCATCGCAGAGATCGAGAAGGTGCTGGCCAGCCCGTAAGTGCTGGCTGGAGTGGTGTGCCTTGACACTTGGACCATCGGCTCTGCATCTCCCTTGACAGCCCAACCGAGCTCTGCCTCGCTGGCCTGGCCGTTCCAGTGGATCGAGGGCGGCTGGCTGCTCGCCCTGTCCGTGCTGCTCATCGCCGCGACCATCTGGCTGGTCCGCCGCCGCGCCGCGTGAGGGCGGGCCGCCTCGCTGGCTGGCTTACTTGGATTCGACCCGTCCGAGCGGGTCGGGGCTGGCCGCCAGCGCGTCACGCGCTGCCTGCCAGGCCGAATCCCCGGGGTAGAGCTCGGTGCGGAGATAGGCCCAGGTGAGTCGGGCGACCGCGGCCACCCGCTCGGGGTTCTCGTCCGTGGTCTCGGCGGCGTCATATCCGGCCACCCCGCCGAGCCCGTGCTCCGCGTCGAACAGGGTGAGCAGGAACTTCGGGCCGGGAGAGAGGAAGTACGGATCGGTGTGCCAGGACGGGCCCCGGACCGTCAGGTGGGACGAGACGTCCTTATCGCCGGCGACCACGAGCGCGGGCGTCTCCATCGTGGAGAAGTCCGTCGTCGAGAAGAAAGAGTAATGCTCGGCCGCGAACTCGCTCAGGGCATCGCCGCCTCTGCCGGGCGCGGCGAGCAGCACGCCGGCCTTGATCCGGGGCTCGGCCAGGTTCACTTCCGTTCCGTCGCGTGGATCGGTGAGCCGCGCGCCCAGCAGCAGGCTCGCGGTGTGCCCGCCCATCGAGTGCCCGGCCACGGCGACCTTGCTTCGGTCCAGGCGCCCGGGGAGCTGCGGGACGGCGGCCTCGATCAGGTCGAGCTGGTCGAGGATACGATTCATGTCCTCGGCCCGCGATCGCCAGTACAGAGGCGCCTCGGGGTCACCGGACTCACGCAGGCCAAGCGTCGCCGAGTCCAGATGGGTGGGCTGGATCACGGCGAAGCCGTGCGCCGCCCAGAAACTGGCGAGTGGCGCGTAGCCGTTCAGCGAGGAGAGGTTGCTCGAGTAGCCGTGGCCATGCGAGAGGAGGATGACCGGCAACTCGCTTCCGGTCACGGGCGCGGAGACTCGCACCTGCAGGTCCACGGCGCGGCCAGGAGCTGGCAGCACTACCGGACTGACCGACAGGACAGGAGCGGGCGCGCTGACGGTGCGGGCTTCGTAGGTCGATTTACTCATGATGCGTATTTCCCTTCCATAGCCCTTGCTGCCGGTCGCGTTCGACCGGCTACGGGCGAGGCAGACAGGAGACCCCGGCTCGGCTATAGTCAAACCGGAACCTTGTTCCGTAACTATACGGATCAATGTTCCGTTTAGTCAACGGCGTCCGGAGGGAGCGTGGTGTCGGCTACGAGCCAGTCCGCGGAGGCGCCAGCCCGGAGCAAGCGGTCCGACGCGCTGCGCAACCAGCAGACCCTGCTTGCCGCCGCCGCGGCGGTGTTCGTCACCTCCGGCGTCGACGCGCCGATCCGTGAGATCGCGGCCAGAGCCGGCGTCGGGATCGGGACGATCTACCGCCACTTCCCGACTCGGGCGGACCTCGTCGTCGCCGTCTACCGTCACCAGGTCGAGGCCTGCGCCGAGGCCGGTCCTACCCTGCTGGCCAGGGCCGACTCGCCGCTCGCAGCACTGAGTCAGTGGGTCGACCTGTTCGTTGATTTCCTGGTCACGAAGCACGGACTCGCTAATGCGCTGCAATCGGACAGCAGCGGCTTCGAAGCGCTGCACGCCTACTTCCTCGATCGCTTGGTGCCCGTCTGTGCGCAACTGCTCGACGCCGCGGTCAACGCTGGCGAAATCGGGCCCGGTACGCACGCCTACGAACTGATGCGCGGCATCGGCAACCTCTGCATCGGACGTGACAGCGATCCCCGCTATGACCCCCGCCGCCTGGTCGAGCTGCTCCTCCGGGGACTGCAGCGACCGCGGTCATAAGCGCGACACTCAGCCGGATTCGCGGATTCTCGTCTAACACCTTGACGCCGCGAATCTTTCACCTGGTCCGTTCGGCACCATTGGTCACTGACGCGAGGCTACCGCACCTCCGGCACCGCTCCCTTGGGCCGGCCTCGACCGCGCCTTCCGGCGCGCACGGCTACGAGGACGGAGCGGAAGCCGGTGCCGACGAGGCCAAACTCGCCGCCGTGGAGGCGGACGAGGGCGGCGGCGCTGACGATGAGGACGAACTCGCAGACGAAGTCGAAGTCGTCGGCGTGGACGATGTCGTCGGGGTCGACGACGTGGTTGGTGTCGTGGACGTCGTCGGCGAGGTGGTTGGGTGCGTGGTCGGTGACGAGTACGTGCGTGTCGGCTGCGACGTGTACGGTGCCGCCGAAGACGAGCTCGGTGAGACGGACGGGACGGTCGTTGACGACGAGACCGCCGGGCCCACGGACGCGGGCGCAGTTGCCGGGGACGTCTGCGCCGCAGGCTGCTCCAGCTGGGTGGACGGGGGCCCGGCGAACGAGGTCACGACGAAGGCGGTCGCACCGCCTGCCCCGACGATGCCGCCGAGGATCAACGCCAGCACCAGCGGCTTCATCCGGCGCCGCCGCGGCGGCTGGCCCATGCCGGAAGCCATGGGCGGCGGTGTGGCCGGGGGATACGCGCCCATCGGCGGGGTCGGCGCCGCGCTGCCAGCGGTGGCGGTCAGCGCGCCGGCCGCGGTGTACGGCCAGCTGCCCGGGGCCGGCGTCTGCGGCCCAGAGGGCCCGGATGGCCCGGATGGCCCGGAACCGCCCGCCGTGGTCCTGGTTGCCCCCAGGCCGGTCGGGGGCGGCGTGACGGGCGGGGCGGCGGGCGGTGCGTACGCCGAGGCCGTCCCGGCCAGCGCGGGATCCGACCCGGCGACCACCGGGCCCGCCGCCGCCGCTACAGGCCCTGACCAGGCGAAACCCGGCCGGGATGGGGTGCCCTGGGCGAACGTGCGAGTGAGCGACTCGGGCAGCCAGTGCCCGCCCGGCTGCAGCGCGCCCACATCGGCCAGCAGCCCGCCGGCGGTCGGGCGTTGCCTCGGGTCCTTGGCCAGGCAGTGCTCGATCAGCGGCCGCACCGTGGCCGGCACCGCGTCCAGGCTCGGCGTCCCGTGCACCACGCGGTACAGCAGCGCCGCCGTCGTCCCGGTCCCGAACGGTCCCTCGCCGGTCGCCGCGAACGCGAGCACCGCGCCCAGGCTGAAGATGTCGCTCGGCGGTCCGACCTCGTAGCCAGTGGCCTGCTCGGGGGACATGAACCCGGGGGATCCGACCACCAGGCCCGCCTGGGTCAGCATGGTGGATTCCACCGCCCGGGAGATGCCGAAGTCGATGACCCGCGGGCCGTCCTCGGCCAGCAGCACGTTGGACGGCTTGAGGTCGCGGTGCACCACGCCCGCGGCGTGGATCGCGTTCAGGCTCTCGGCCAGGCCCGCGGCCAGCGCCACCAGCGACGCCTCCGGCAGCGGCCCGTGGGTGTCCACTGCCTCGGCCAGCGAGGGCCCGGGCACGTAGGCGGTGGCCATCCACGCCACCGGGCCGTCCACGTCCGCGTCCACCACCTGGGCCGTGAACACGCCGCTGACCCGCCGCGCCGCCGCGACCTCGCGGCCGAACCGGGCCCGGAACTCCGGATCCACGGCCAGTTCGGCCCGGATGGCCTTCACCGCCACCGGCCGGCCGCCCGGCGAGACGCCGAGGAACACCCGCCCCATGCCGCCCTGGCCAAGCTGTCCTACCAGCCGGTACGGTCCCATCGACTGCGGATCTTCAGGCTGCAGTTCCCTGACCAAAGCTAAAACCCCCACCACATATCTCCAGGTCGGCCCGTTCTCCCTACGGAGCCGACAGAACCACGATAAATACGTGATGCTGGAAAGAACATGCCCAGGCGCGCCTTTCTGGCGATTTCGACCCGGGTGCTGTCAGCCCTCGGCCGCGCCCGGCCCGGCCGGGCCGGGCGCGACGCTGGTCGGCGCCTGCAGGATGGCCATGATGGTGTCCACCAGGTTGACGGCGAAGTCGTCGACGGACAGGACCGGCCTGGCCGGCGGGTCGCTGTCCATCAGGCGGGACTGGTCGCTGCAGGCCCGGATGATGAAACCGGTCACCTGGCTGGTCCGCTCGCCGATGACCGTCGCCGGGAGGTGGTCCAGGCTGGGCAGGATGTACGCGGCGCAGCGGGCGATGCTGGTGTTGATCGTGATGGCTTCCCCGGCATCGGTCATGAACCGCGGGTGGTTGATGAGCTGAGCGGAGATCCGGAAGTACCGCCGCCCTTCCGGGGTGCGTAGCTGGCGGGCCAGCGGCCTGACGACGACCTCGAGCACGCTGCGGGTGGTGAGCGTCGCGCCGGTGGTTTCCAGGTGGTCCAGGAGCATGTTGCGTTCCGCGTCGATCGGGTCCATGGACCGGCTGATCACGGCCCGGATCACCGCGTCCCGGGATCCGAAGTGGTACTGCACGGCCGAACGGTTGCGATGGCCGCTCGCCTGGCCGATGTCGTGGATCGTGACGTTGTCGACGCCACGCTCGTCCATGAGGACGGCGGCGGCTTCGAGAAGCGCCTGCTTTCCTAGCTGGCGGGTCATGGTGCTGTCGCTCACCCCTTGACATCAGCCTAGCTCCTGGGTTGATAATCTAGGGATATTAAATCGTAATACCAAGGACCTAGGTCCTTGGCCCGGATTCCCGGGGTTACCGTTGGGGGGGCGGGAATCCGGCCAATGCTCGGGGGCGGCGGGCCGCCATAAGACCCGCCGCCCCCGAGCAGCATTCCCGCCGAAATACCGTAATTTCACGGTACTGCCGCAGGGCCGGCGCTCCTTAGCGTGAGTCTTCACTGGTATTGGCTGGCGCTGAGGAGAACGAGATGAAGGGTTTTCGGCGATCGCGGTGGCTGGCCCGGCTGGCCGCCGCGCTGACGGTAGGCATGGCAGGCGTGGCGGTGGCCGCCGCGGCGCCGGCCCAGGCTGGGATCGTGTTCCAGTCGCACGTCATGGCGGGCTGGGGCGCCGGCCTGCTGGGTGACGGGGGCACCGGCCGGTCGCTGTACGGCGACATCAAGGCGGCCGGCAATAACGTGGTGCAGGTTGCGGGCGGGTGGTACCGCCATCACCTGACCCTGAGGTCCGACGGGACCGTCTGGGCCTGGGGCAGGAACGGCTCCGGCCAGCTGGGCGACGGCACCACGACCGGCGAGGGCACGCCGGTTCAGGTAACGGGCCTGACCGGGGTTACTCAGGTGGCGGCCGGCTACGACCACAGCCTGGCCCTGAAGTCCGACGGCACGGTGTGGGCCTGGGGAAACAACAACCACGGCCAGCTCGGCAACGGCACCTCGGTCAACAGCCCGTTGCCGGTCCAGGTGACCGGGCTGGATCACGTTACCGAGATCTCGGCCGGCTACGGGTTCAGCCTGGCGCTGCGCTCAAACGGCACGGTATGGGCCTGGGGCTGGAACGACAAGGCTCAGCTTGGCACCTTCAGCACGCCCTTCAGCGAGGTGCCGGTCCAGGTGGAGGGTTTGTCCCACGCGACCGGCATCTCGGCGGGAATTTACCATGCCGTCGCGACCGCGACCGACGGCACCTCGGTGCTCACCTCGGTGTGGGCCTGGGGCGGCAACGAGCATGGCCAGCTCGGCGACGGCACGCTGACCAGCCACGGCGCTAAGCGGGTGGCCGGGCTCCCCTTGTACATCGCGGGCATCTCCGCCGGCGGCGAGTTCACCACGGTCCTGGGCGGCGATGGCACGGTCTGGGCTTGGGGCGACGACACCTCCGGGCAGCTGGGCAACGCGCCATCCAGCGCCCCGGTGACCCGGCCGGTGAACACGATCGGGCTCGGCAGCTCGGCGTCGGCAGCACGGCCCCCGCCGCCGGCCCGGTGCAGGTCACCGGCCTGACCAGTGCCACGCAGGTGGCCGCGGGACTGGATGTCAGCTTCGCAGTCCACACCGTGCCCTACCTGGTGGGGCTGTAGAGATGCGATCGCTCCGTGTGCTGGCTCGGTTGGCCGTCTGCGCCGCGCTGACGGTCGGGATAGCGGGCGTAGCGGTCGGGCCAGCTGGGCGACGGCACCACGACCAACCGGAGCACGCCGGTTCGCGTGACGGGGCTGACCGGGGTCGTCACTCAGGTGGCGGCCGGCACGATGGGCCTGGCCCTGCGGTCCGACGGCACGGTGTGGCAATGGGGCATAACGGCGTCCACGCCCGTCCGGGTGCCCGGGCTGACCGGCGTCACCAAGATCTCGGCCGGCACCAGTTTCAACCTGGCGCTGCGCTCGGACGGCACGGTGTGGGCCTGGGGGGACAACGACCGCGGCCAGCAGCTTCGGCCAGCTGGTCAGGACCCCTCCAGCTCCCCGGCCACCCGGCCGGTGAGCATGTTCGCGGCCGGCAGCGGGATCACCCAGCTGTCCGCCGGCTGGAGTCACATGCTCGCGCTGAAGTCGAACGGCACCGTGCTGGCCTGGGGCTCCAACATATTCGGCCAGCTCGGCAACGGCAGTAGGGACCCCGTCATCGGCCCGGTGCAGGTCACCGGCTTGACCGCCGCCATGCAGGTGGCGGCCGGCGCACGGGGGTTCAGCCTCGCGGTCCACACCGTGCCGTACCTGGTGGGGTTGTAGCCCATGTCAGTCTCGGATCCGCGGTCTCGATCACGGTCGGTACGCCCCAAGCACCCGTGCCCCTAGGCTCGGTCAGATCGGATACCGCGTGGGTTCGGTGTCGTAGCTCCGCCCGGCCGGGGTGGTCCAGCGGAACGTACCGTCGGCGAGCTGCTCGGCCTTCCACCCGGCGGATTGCTTGAGCCGATGGTCGTGCCGGCACTTCGGGCCGCCATTACAGACACAGGTGCGTCCGCCCGCTTCGTACGGGATGTTGTGCTCGAAGTCGCTGGTGGCGGCGGGTCGGCGGCACACCGGCGCGGTACACGTCGCATGCCGGACCTGGGACAGATGCCGCAGCTTGACCCCGGGGTCATGCCCCTTGGCTTCGAAACGGTGCTCGCACGGGTCGGTGCGGATGGAGTCGAGGGTGACGGTCAGGTCTGGGCCGGGCCCGGAGGTGCGCAAACGCCAGGTGCCGTATCCAGTAGACGGCCCATCCCGGCTGGCGCGGGTGAAGGTGAACCCCGGTGGCCCGGGTCCGGCGCGTCTGGTGCGGCTCTTTGCCAGGGGCCGGGCACAGCCGTGCCCGATCGCGTGGCCGTGCTGGTCCGTGACGGTCACGCACCACGTGGTCGCCGGGTTGCGCGCGGCGGCGTCGGCCAGGTCCCGAGCTAGCCACGGGTCGATGGGCCCGATGCCGGGGATCTCGCCGGGCCGGTCGGCCAGGTCCAGCAAGGTGGCCAGCGGCACGGTCAGGGTCGCCCGCCCGGCGAACCCGCCCGCCGCGCCCGGGCTGGCAGCGCCCTGGCCGGTAGCGCCGTCCGAACCGGTCGTGGGGCGGGAGTCCTTGCCGAGCACCAAGTCGAGGAAGGCGCGGGCGCGCAGCACGTCCATGTCGCCCTCCAGGCCCGCCTTCTTCAGTTCGCGCGCCCACCAGGTGATCCGCTGGTCCGCCGCCAGGGCTTCGTCCGGAGGGAGTTCAAAGCCCGCGAGCGCGGCGTTACCGGAATCCTCCTGCCACCGCTCCACCCGGGCATCCTTCCTGGCTTCCTCCCGCCGCTTCCTGGCCTTCTTAGGCGCGACCTCCATCACGGCGCGAGCGATGGCGGCACGCAGGCTGCCCGGGGGCAGCCGCCCGGCCCGGTCCAGCACCTTGGCCTCCGCCTCCTTGGCTTCCTCCGGCTCGAGGGTCACGGTGGCGCGGACGATGATCTCGGCCTTGTACCGGCTGATCACCCCGTCCCGCAGAGCGGCCATGGTGCCGGTCAGCCGGGTGGCCAGGTGCCACGCCACGGTCAGCATGTTGTCCGCGTGGCTGCGCGACTCGGCCAGCGCGCAGGCCAGCTGGTCCGCGGCGAACTCGCTGACCACCTCGGGCATCGCCCCCGGGCTGGGCTCGAACCCGTCCTCGGGGTTACGGCGGAACAACTCCGCCACCACGGCCAGCTTGCGGGCGGCCATGTGCGCCTCGAGCCGGTCCCACGCGCAGAGCAGCCCGATCAGCTCGTGATCGGCCACCCCGTCGAAGCAATCCTTATCTCCGCCGCCCCCGGCCGCGTCGGCGGCCACCGCCAGTTCCGGGCATCCTGGCGTGACATCAAGCGGCATTCCGGTGCCGAACCCGGCCGCCGTGCTCGCCGACTCACCGGGGAACACACGAGCCGAACCGGGGTGCCCCGGGCCGCGCCGCCCGGTCGAGGCCGCCTCCACGGCCAGCACCTCATCGGCCGCGGCCTCCCGGATGTCCGCCAGCTCCTCAGCGGTCAGGTCGTAATCCCAGTACTCCTCCTCTTCTTCCGGGTCTGGGTCGTCCAGCTCGCACAGCCGGTCGAGCGAGGCTTCCCGCTCCGCTGGGGTCACCGGGTCGCGGTCCAGCCAGGCGAGATCATCGTCCCACCCGGGGTCCGCGGGATCCGGCATCGCAGCCATGGACGCCATCCGTTCGAAGAGAGGAAATATTCTTCGAATATCATACCGTATAGCAAGCCAGAAATCCAGAAATTTGCCTGATCAGCCATTAGTTTCGAATAGATTGACGACTGTGGTTGATGGGACTCGTCCGGGCCAGATTATGTGCCGAACGGGCCGGGGGTCTCGTCCCCCGTAGCCGGAGCCGCGGCCGGCAGCGCGACGCCGCCGGGCCGGTTCTCGGTGATCCACGCGTCGATCCGTTCCCACCAGCCGTACAGCCACTGAACCTGGGCCTCGTGGTCGGCCGAATGGGGTATGGATTCCCGCGCCACCCGCCACCACCGCGCCCGGATGACCTGATCGATCGGGAACTTCCCCCACACGTCGCCGACCGTCACGATGTTGTCGAGCCCGGCGTGGGCCACGAAGATCACGTCGGCGTCCGGGCAGGCCGCGATGGCGGCAAGTGCCCCGCCCGGGCGCGGGGGGAGCAGGTTGGGCATGTCCCTGGCCCGTTCGGCCAGATCCGGGCGCCCCAGGTTTTCCAGCCGCCGGATCCCGCGGCGCCACCGGCCCGGGGTCCAGTTCCCGCCCTCGGGGAAGATGACCAGCGCGCTCCGCTCGTCGAGCCCGCGGGCCAGCCGCGTGATCTGCTCGGTGAAGATGTGCTCGCCGGCCTGGCGCGACTTGATCCACACGTTCGGCAGGCGGTTGCCCACGATGTCCACGCTGGGGTCGAGCTGCAGCGCGGCCTTCATCACCACCCGCGGCCGCCGGTGGTAGACGCTGAGCAGCTGGTGCACCAGCAGGAACGAGTCGCCCGGCCCGGCGTGCCTGCTGAGCACGATGACCGGCCGGGTCAGCCGCGCGGCCAGCTCGTCGCCGGTGAGCTCGGGCTCGTCCACCTCGACCCGCAGCCCGTAGGTCCTCTCCGCGCCGCGGTACATGGCGTCCAGGAAGCGGCGCATGACCCCGTAGTGGCGGCTCTGGTACGGCTCGGTGCGCATCCGGCCGCCGAACCCGCTCACCACCCACAGCCCGGCCAGCGCGACCAGCGCCACCGTCTCCGCCACGAACCAGACCAGCGCGAAGCCGACCAGCCGCAGGCTGCGCATGTGCCCGGCCCGGGCCCGCGCCAGCAGGCCGAACACCAGGGCCAGCAGCGCCAGGAACGGCGAGAGCACGATGAAGCCGAACGCGATGACGATCACCAGCGGCGCCAGCACGAGCCGCCGGATCAACCTGGGTGGGAGCATCCGCCCCTCCCGTCATCACAGGCCAGGGCCAGGCCTGTTCCTGGTCAGCGTCAGGGTAGTTCTTACCCTCGCGGCGCGACTACCCACCAATCAGCCGAGGACACGCCGGGTCAGCGTGGCCAGCTCGGCGTTGAAGCGCCCGGGCTCCTCCAGGTGCGGCACGTGACCGACGCCGTCGTACCAGGAGGCCTCGGCGGCCGGGCAGGTGGCCAGGATGTGTTCGGCCATGGCCGGGAGCACCACCGTGTCCGAACGGCCCTGGGTGACCAGCAGCGGCACCCGAAGGCCGGCTAGCACGTCGTCGCCGTCGATCTCGCGCGCGGCGAGGCTGGCGCGGACCTGCGGCGCCACCGCCATGTTCCAGCACAGCGCGGTCTCGAAGTCCTCGGCGGCGACCGGCTTGGCCACACAGGCCCGCAGGAAGGACCGCATGCCGCGGATATTCGTGGGCAGGTCGTCGGCCGTGAGGTCGACGAAGTGGTCGAGGAAGGCGGGGCCGATCAGCGTGCCGAACGCCGCCTCGCTTAGTTTGACCGCGCCCTCGGCGAAGTTGACCGCGGCCACCCGGCCCTGGCCATACGCGCGCAGGTAGTCGCAGATGACGAAGGCGCCGTAGGACCAGCCGACGAGCACCGCGCGCTCTAGGCCCAGCCGGTCGATGATCGCCGCCAGGTCGTCGGCCCAGAGCCCGGCGTCGGTGTAGGGCCCGGGCCCGGGCGGCGCCTCGGACATGCCGTGGCCGCGCAGGTCGTAGGCCACCAGCCGGAACTCGTCCCGGAGGGCGCTTTCGTACTGCTTGTCCCAGCAGAGGTGGTTCTGCGACCAGCCGTGGATGAACACGATCGGCGGCCCGTCCGCCCGGCCCCACTCGTGCACGTGCAGCCGCACCCCGCCGCCGCCCGTCACCGTGTGGATCTGCATCCGCCCCGCTATTGTCGTCGTCATTTCTGCTGCCCTAGGGATGCTTACGAGCGCCTTCCGCCCTGGTGGCAGCAGCGCGATACTGGCCGCGTGGAGCCTCGCGCCAAGGCGTTCGTAGGCCGCGCCGGCGAGCTCGGGACGCTCGAGCGCGCGCTCGCCGCCGCGCGGGCGGGCCGCGGCGCGGCCATCCTGGTAGCCGGCGAGGCGGGCATCGGCAAGACACGGCTCGCCGCCGAGCTCGCCGATCGCGCCCGCACGGCGTCCTTCGCGACCCTGCTCGGCCGCTCGATCGATCTCGTCGGAACCGAGCTGCCCTACCAGCCGTTCGCTGAGGCTCTGCGCTCGATTGGCGGGCACCCGCTCGGCGGCGGGCCACGGCCCGCCGGCGCCCCCGCAGGTACCCAGCTGCGGGTCTTCGAGGAGACGCTCGCGCTGCTCACCGGTCACGCGGCCGCCGCGCCGGTGCTGCTCGTGCTCGAGGAC
>WNGJ01008873.1_pt1 | contig 11316 bp, 8 predicted proteins | sample 5400611 | NCBI WGS metagenome assembly WNGJ01 (sample SAMN13153375, study PRJNA577476) | soil metagenome | isolation source: 40 cm soil or saprolite under Garry oak tree replicate 1 | place: USA:California | collected 2016-06-15 | reverse complement strand
GGTCAGACTCCTGCCCCGCAGCACCTTTTATATCTCTTCCCGCTGCCGCAGGGACAGGGAGAATTGCGAGATGGAGCGTAGGCTGACATTCTCTGCTGCGGCAGATCCGCTCCATCAAATTCGCTATGAAACTCCTGTCGCCGTTGATCCTCCACGGTCTCATAGGCGACGTGCCGGGAAGCCCCACTCTCAAGCAGCGTTCGAACGAAGACCAGGGCCACTTTGTGCGGCTCGGTGAACCTGCCTTCCTACAGCAGCCGCTGTTTACTCAAACGATCCATCGCATTCTTTATCGCCCCACTGCCGGTCGGAAGTCCAGCACCACTGGTCATCCAGAACTGGCCCAGAGGGAGGGTGCGGATGGCATAGGCCACGTCGAGTGGAGTTTGGCTTAGACCCATATCCATGATGAAGAGTTCCTCGGCCGACAATAGGTCCACGAAATAGGCACCCGCGCCCTGCACACGGGATTGCGGAACCACAATCCGGTCTTTGGCTTGCACATATGCCTCGAGGAGTTCGTGTTCCTCGGTCCCTGGCGCCGGAGGATGATTCTCGGCGTACTTCTCGACAAGGTTTTTTCCCTCTGGTATCCAGTCGTAGAGTGGCTTCTGCGACCTGCGGAATGGCTTCCCGGGGAATCGTCTGAACGATTCTGTGGTTAAGATCCCGAGCAAGTCCGCGCAAGCGCTTGTAGCGCTCGACATCTGCCGGAGAGGGAATAAATGTTGATGTGAGAGGCATCCTATCTCCCATGCTACAAACTCGATTTTTGCATCAGTGTTTCCCGGTAATTCCAAGGCATGCACTGCTGCGGACTGCGGGCCACCAGCTCGCTGTGTTCCTGCAGCGCGGTCAGGTAGTGGAAGGGATTGGCATCGCTGAATTGGCACGTGTAGATGAGGCTCATGAAGAGGTTGCCAACGTGAGCCCCGTTCTGGGTCTTATGTTGTCATGGTCATCTTGCGAGTTGCTATCCACTACTCACTACTCACTACTCACCGCCCACTCTCTTAGAGCTGAGATTCGATGGCCTTTGTAAGTTCTTCGTAGCTAATCAGACCCTGAACTTTTTTCACAATGTTCCCGTCGCGGGAGATGAGGAAACTGGTGGGATAGCCGAGAAGGCCGCCGAACTTGTCGGCGACGTCGTCGCTGCCGATGACGATGGGATAATTCATGGGGAGTTTCTGGCCGTTGACGTTGAAGCGTTCCTTGGCGAGGAAGGGAGCGACGGCGCTCTTGCCTTCTTCGTCCATGGAGATGCCGAGAACGGTGAACCCTCTGGCTTCGTACTTCTGCTGCATCTCGATGAGCCAGGGAATTTCGACGTAGCAGGGCTCGCACCAGGTGGCCCAGAAATTGACGAGCACGACTTTGCCCTTGTACTGGCTAAGCGTGGCGTCTTTGCCGTCCATATCTTTGAAGGTGACTTCGGGGGCGGGCTGGCCGATGGACTTGTCGTTGGCCTGCTCGGTGTTCTTCTCCGGGCCTGTCGCTTTGACGCGCGTGGCCTTATCAGCGTAGTAGGTGCCGATGATGAGCGCGATGACGGTGGCCACTGCCAAGATAGTTTTGCTGCCTTGCATGGACGCAATTTTCTCCCAACGCCTTATAACGGCGAGCACCACGACCACGGCAACTGCCACACCGGCCAACAGCCAAAACGTCGTACCGCCCCTTCCGCTAGTGAGGGCATGTTCGAGCCACAAGACAATCACGTTCAAGAAACTCAGCTTTGCGGTGAGCCAGGTCAACTTGTTGAAGAAAACCAGGCCGCCGATGAAAAGCAAAAGAGCCCCGCTGAAGAGTTCGACGGCGTGCAGATATTTTCTAAAGTTTTTATAGAACGTCATGAATTTGCCGATGCCCAGAGCCGTGAGAAGAAACGGGATGGCGAGGCCGGCGGAGTAGACGGCAAGGAGGAGAACCCCGCGCTGAATTTTGTCGCTCGCGGCGGCGATGGTGAGTACGGTCGTGAGGATGGGGCCAATGCAGGGAGTCCAGCCGAAGGCGAAGGCGAAGCCAAGCAAGAAGCCGCTCCATGCGGTGGGCGGTGCAACGGAACTGCGGAGGTGGACGTCGCGGTTGAGCCAGCGGGACAGCGCGGGGCCGAAGAGGCCGATGATGGCAAGCGAGAAGAAGTGAAGCGCACCGAAGCCGGCGAAGAGAGGGGCATGGCGAAGCAAAGAAGCGATACCGAGGGCGACGAGGATGACGCCGAAAATAATCCCTATACGGGGATTGAGCTTGATGAGCAGGCCGAGAAGATGCAGACCGAAAAGAAGGATGAGCGCACCAGCGATGGGCGTGAGTGCATTGCGATTCTGTTTGAGGAAAACGCCGACGGCGCTGGCGGATGCCCCAAACGAGATGAACACGACGGAAAAGCCGGCGATGAAGGAGAGCGAGGAGCCCAACAAGCTGGAGCTCGGGACTTCGCCCTTGCGGAGCTGCTCCATGCCGACGCCAGAGAGCATGGAGATGTAGCCCGGAACAAGCGGCAGAACGCAGGGGGAAAGAAACGAAACCAGCCCGGCGAGAAAAGCTCCTGCTAGAGAAACATCATTCATCCGTTGTTCATCCTCGGCTGCGGCTTTGCATCCAGCTAGGGAGACTCGAAGACCCTGTCTCTTATTCTCCCATAAATCCCGTTCGTGCTCGTGCTTGAGCTGAGATCCTTCTCTGCGAACCTCACCGCTTCGCTTCAGGATAACGTCGCGCTGGTGAGTCTTGAGGGGCGAGAACAGTATTGCCCCTTTAGTTAGACGCGCAAAACGAGGAAAGGAAACAACCCGGAGGAGGGAGCAAATGGGCGACAGATGAAGGATTTGGCTGACGTGGAGCGGGAACAAGCATGAAGGATCAGTCTGTAAATGACTGAACAGACGTGTCTTGCTGGAGCGGAGACTGGCATTGCGGTTGCCATTGCCTCAGTAAGTGCCCGGAGGCGCGCCGCAGGTGAGTATCGAATGGACGCCGAACAAAGTGACGTTGCTGCGAGTCGTCGTGGGGTTCGCGGCGGTGTGTCTGTTCGGCCGCGGGGCGTGCGCGAACCTCACGGCGGTGGGGCTGACCGTCGCGGCGATCGTGCTGGACGCGCTCGACGGGCATCTTGCTAGGAAGAAAAAAATGGCGACGCCGGTGGGAGCGCAACTGGACATCCTGGGCGACCGGATGATCGAGAACGTGTACTTCACCTATTTCGCGGTGGTGGGCATGGTGTCGCTGTGGCTGCCAGTTTTGTTTTTTGCGCGCGGGGCGGCGACGGATTTCTTGCGCGGGCTGGCCATGAAGGCGGGACATTCCGGTTGGGGCGCGAATGCGATGCTGCGGACGTGGTGGGGGCAGGCGCTGGTAGCATCGCGCTGGAGCCGAGGGTTGTATGCGGCAATGAAGTGCCTGTGCTTCTGCTATTTGGGACTGGAATTGGCGCTGACGCGCGGGCCAGTAGCGCTGGTGGGTGAACTGGCGGCGGATGCGCACGCCCTGATTCGTGTGGGGGCGCATGTATTGACGTGGATGACGGCGGCGTTCTGCCTGTTGCGGGGGCTGCCGGTGCTAGTGGAAGGGTGGAAATACTTTGCGGGAAACGTGAGGCCGGCGCGCGGAGCGAAGAGCGCGACCCAGGAGGCAATGTGAAGTGCCGGATGAAGGTACAGGAAGCAAAAGAAGTAAAAGAGGTAAAGGAGAAGAGCCGAGGAGTGGCGGCGTTTTTTGATTTGGATGGAACGCTTGTGGCGCTGCCATCGCTGGAGAGAAGGCTTTTTCGAGTGTTGAGAGGCCAGAGGGCGATCCCGGCAAAGAACTATTTCTTGTGGCTGAGGGAAGCGATGCGGCTGGTGCCGCGCGGGATTCGTGCGATTTTGCAGGCCAACAAAATGTATCTGTGCGGCTTGCAAGTTTTTGACGAGCGTGGCGAGGGAGACGGAGATGTCTCCTCTTGGCACAAAGACGGCCACCAGGCCGGGGGACAGGCGCCGGCTCCTCCGCGGCGCACTCCGCGATTGCCTGTTCCCACCTTTTTTGCTCAAGCCATCGAGAAAATGGCATGGCACGCGAAGCAGGGGCACGCGATTGTGCTGATCAGCGGGACCCTGGAGCCGTTGGCGCGGGGAGCCGCTCGCGCCATGGAAGCCGAACTTGCTGCGCGCGGAATCACGGTGACGTTTCACGTGTTTGCGACGCGGCTGGAAGAAATGGACGGCACGTGGACGGGACGGGTTTTGGACGAGGCGATGTATGGGGAAGCGAAAGCGCGGGCCGTCAAGCGCGTGGCAAAGGAGATGCAGCTCGACCTGGCGCGGTGCTATGCGTATGGCGACAGCTTGAATGACCGGTGGTTGATGACGGCGGTTGGCCGGCCGGCGGCGGTGAATCCGTCGAAAGACCTTGCGGGGATGGTGCGGACGCATGGGTGGCCGGTTCTGGATTGGGAGGGAAAAGAAAGCCCAACGCAGGGACGCAGAGAGCACTGAGAAGCAAGAGTGAGGAAAAAGCAGCCTGAGAGTAATTGCCTAACGCTGCGTTTTTTTGCGCGCGGAGCGCATCGAATTGCCCGAGGGAACTGGTGACACCGGAGAACCCCGAATGAATGACGTGCCGAGACAGAACCATCAAGCAGCGCTCGCCTGGCGTGCGGAAATGGATGCCGCGAGAGGTGCGGAGCGTGCGGGAAGTTTCGAAGCGGAGAAGAAAGAAATCGCGGCATTGATCACGCGGGAAGCGGCGGCAGCGTGGACAGCGTGCGGCGCATTCGAATGGGTGGCGCTTGGATATTTGGCGGCATCGAGCGCCCTGATCGCAGTGTTTGCGGAAAATCTTGCGCATCCGGTGATGTTGTTCGGTGTGCAGGCGTTGGTGGCGGCGATGATCTTGGTTTTCTGCCTTGTACAAGCCCGAGTTGCGGAGCGCGCGGAGCGGCGAGGCGACACGTTTTCGGCGAAGTTCTGGCACTTCTGGCGGCACTGGTATCCGCATCTGTTTTTCCTGTTGTGTTTTGAGGAGCTGGGAAAGTTCGTACACCTGGTCACGCCCGGCTGGCAGGACGCCAAGCTGATCGCCGCTGACTACTGGATTACCGGCGTGCATCCCACAGTGTGGCTGGAACAGTTTGCAACGCCGGCGCGCAACGATTTCATGCAGTTCGCGTATCTCACTTACTTCGCGTATCTGGTGGTGTTGGGCGGGGTCTTGTATTACCGGAGGGATTGGCGAGGGTATTGGTCGGTGATGACGTATTCGGCCGCGGGGTACGCGATCGGGTATGGCATCGCGATATTCTTTCCCATCGAGAGTCCATGGTTCTCGATGGCGGGCTCCTGGAGCGGCCCGTTGCAGGGCGGGTTGTTCACGACGGTGATCAATTTCGTCGAGCATTTTGGGCGCGTACGGGGGGCGGCGTTTCCTTCGGAGCACGTGGCGGGGTCGGTCGCGGCGTTGTGGGGAGCGTGGCGGCACCGGCGTTGGCTGTTCTGGGCAATGTTGCCGCTGGTGACGTGCATGTGCCTTTCGACCGTGTGGGGGCGGTATCACTATGTAGTAGATGTTTTCGCGGGGATGGTCACGGGGACGCTGGGCTACGTGATCGGCAGATGGGTGATGAAGACGCCAGGCGCAGTGGCGACAGAAGCGCAATAAAACTCTCAATACAAATTTCGCCCGCGAAATTCAATCGGCCAGTAGGGGCCGGAAGTTCTGCGGGCGAGAACGCTCAAAAATCCTGGCGATGCGGAGCAAGATGGGTTCGCTCGACACACCGGCCATGATTTGCAAACCGATGGGCAATCCCGAGCGGCTGAAGCCACAGGGAACCGAAACGGCTGGCACACCGGCCAGATTTGCCGGACGGTTGTGGCGCAGCAGCAAAGCGCGAACTGGATGCTCGTGGGCCCCGATGCGGATCGTTTCCTGAGTCAAGAGCGGAGCCTCAATGGCGGTCGAGGGAAAGACGATGGCATCCACATCCGCTTCCGCAAGCGCCAAATGCAGTTGTTGGAAGAATTGTCTCTGAATCTCCAGCGCTCGCAGGTAGTCAACTGCCGGCAACTTGCAGCCCATCTCCAGCCTTGAGCGCACGTCCTCGCCGTACTCCGCGGTCCGGGCAGGAAAATACCCCTGTTGCTGATGGTAAAGCGCTGCTTCCGTCCAGGCGATATGATTTCCGGCGTCTTCGGTTTCATCGAGCAGCGGGATGGAAATGTCTTTCGCTGTCACGGCCCCGCGGCAAAGATCCGGCAGAGCGCGGTCAAATGCGTTCCGGACCTCGGGAGAAACAGCATCGAAGAACAATTGACGTGGAATGCCTAGGCAAAATTTCCGCGCGTCCGCCCGTAAAGTTGAAGCTCTTGTCATGTTTGGTTCGCGGCCCACGCGGGAGTACAAAGCTCCCGTCAAAATAGCGACATCGCCGACGGTTCGACCCAGTGGGCCCGCGCAATCGAAGGCCGGAGAAAGCGGAACGATGCCTTCACAAGAAATGCGGCCCCAGCTTGGCTTCAGACCGGTGACGCCCGAGAGGGATGCGGGAATGCGGATAGAGCCGCCGGTGTCCGTTCCAACGCTGCCGTAGCAAAGGCCGGCGGCGACGGCGGCGGCAGAACCTCCACTCGAGCCACCGGGAATGCGCGCAGGGTCCCAAGGATTGCGGACCGGGCCATAGTGCGGATTATGCGATGTCACGCCGTAAGCGAACTCATGCATGTTGGTCTTCCCAAGAATGACTGCGCCCGCCTCTTTCAAAAGAACAACGACTTGAGCGTCGTGCTGCGGAATGAAATCTTTCAGGATTTTTGAACCGGCTGTCGTTCGAATGCCTTTGGTGTTGATGTTGTCTTTCAGCGAGATGGGGATCCCGTGGAGCGGGCCGCGATCGCGATGCCCCTTGCGGCCGCGCGGTGCGAGAAGTTCCGATTCTGCTTTTTTGGCTTGGGCGAGGGCAAGTTCAGCGGTGACGTTGAGGTAAGCGTTAATTTTGGGATTGATCTGCTCGATGCGAGCGAGCATGAGTTTGCTGAGTTCGACGGGGGAGAGCTTGCGTTTGCGGAAGAGTTTTCCGATTTCCTCGATGGTTGCGCAGGCAAGGTCGGTGTTGTTCATGGATGTCACATTAAATCGCAGGCGAAGATGCCCTGGTTAAAGCCCGGCACTGCCCAAAATCCAAACTAAAAGATTCTTTCCTGATGACGGAGATTCCCGAAGTTGCCAATGTTCGCGATGATGAACGCGAGGCGGAACTGATTCTCCGCGCGCACCTGCCCGAGGTTGATGCGACGATATTCGATGGCCAGGCCGCAGCAGCCGCCGTTGTAGCTGAGTTGAACGATCTGGTTCTGCAGAGTCTTGTTCTCGAAGTCGTACCCTAGGCCGGTGATGAGATTAAAGCCTTTGCGGGATTCGCTTCCGTAGCCGACCAGCCCGCGAATCTGGTTCGAAAGCGGCTGCTCGAAGTTAACAGGCTGGGGAGGAGGGGGGAGAGGAAAATCGCTGAGCACCGGGTTGGCATTCAGGCGGAAGTAGGCGACCGTGGCGAAAAATTCCCGATAAGGCTTTACTTTCAGGAGTGTGCCGATGGTCACGAGCCTCTGGAGTTGGGGATCGTAGTGAAGAATCTGCTCCAGATCGTAGAGGCCGCCAGAGGTAATCTTGAAATCGCTGACGATCGGAGACCAGTTGCGGGGACCGAAAGCGAAGGCGAACGGCGAAATCGAGTCGAGTGCTTGGAAAACATTGCGCTGGCCGTCGACGATGGCGCCACCAAAGGTGGGATCAAAATAGTGCTTCTGGACGATGCGCCAGGAGATGAGTTCCTGAGGCTGGCCATCACCGTCCTTCCGGAAGAGCCGCTGTGTAAAACCATATTCGACTTCGCTGGTGTTGGTGAGAGTGGCATCGGAATCAAAACGAATAAAATCAGCGAAGCGATTCACGCCCATGACGTTGCGGTAGGTGAGCGCCGGTTCGATGGTGTGCTTGTAGCGGTGCCGAATCTTGTCCTCTTTCAAGGAACTGCGTTCGAAGAATCGTTCGAGCGCCGGCGGGCGGAGCTCGACGGCGAACTCGCCGGTGTTGCGGGAGATAGAAGCGCCACTGGCCAGGCCAGCGGAAGTGTAGGAATCGCCATAGCGGGTGGTGCGGAAAACAGCGGAAGCGGTCACGCCGAGCCACGGACCGAAGTGCAATGGAACGGTAACGCGCGGCGCCAACTCGTAGCGATCGACGAAATTGGAGGTTTGAATATTTTGATCGCGCCGATATACCACCCCGGTAAAGAAGTCAAAGCCGAAATAGACGGGACCGCGGCCCCACGGAGCTTGCTCGACGGAGCCGAGACGCGCTTCCGGCAAGTTGCGGAGGGTAACGCTGGTGGACGAGGTCGTGGTCGTGGGGAGCGTGAGGAAGCTCTTATCGTTGAGGCCCGCGAAATTCAGGCTGAAGCCCCCGAAATTGTTTGAGAGGAAGACGGCGCTGCGCACTTCGGAGTTTATCGCTTCGCCGAAGGAATCGGCGAAGGCGAGACGGAAAGTAAGTGAGGAGAGATGGTTGTAGTCCGTTACAAAGCGCCAGCCGCCGGGGAGCAGGGACTGGATTTCGAGGCGCTGCTGCTCGCCACCCTGAGGACTTCGTGTGCCAGAGTTGGGGAGGCCGCGGTCGTCGACACCAAAATAGGTGTACTCAACCGAGGTATTTTCAAAGGGCTTGGCGCGGAATGATCCGCGTTCGAGAACGCCGCGGCGGCTCATGTACTGGACACCAAGGGTCGCGTCCATCCACTCGGTGGGAGCCAGATAAAAAGCGTCACCGAGGATAAAGCCCTTGCGCGAGCTCTGGCCGATGTCGGGAATGAGGAAACCGGACTCGCGGACTTTGCGGCCCGCGGGAGCGGAAGCATAAGGGAGCCAGATGAGCGGGACGCGGAAAAGACGGAAATTGGCGTTGATGAGTGCAACGGTTTTGTTGACGCGGATCCGCGCGTTAGGCGCGTAGAACTGCCACTTCGGGTGCCGGGGATCGCAGATGGTGATCCAGGCGCGGTGGATGAGGTAGACCTCTCCCGGGAAGCGTTCGACGTCCCGCGCTTCAAAGTAAAGCGGGTTTTCGGAAATCAAAATTGTCGGATTGGGCCGCCGCTCGATCTTGATGTTGCCGCGAACGTTGTGAAACAGACCGTGTCCGGTGCTGACGTTGTAGTGAGCTTCATTGGCTTCCAGGTGCTCGTTGCCGTAATCGAGCTGAACGTGGCCGGTAGCGGTGGCTTCGTAGGTCTTGCTGTTGTATTCGACGTGGTCGGCGCGAAGACGGGTGTCCGCGTATTGAATGTCCACGTCGCCTTCAGCAGTGGTGACATCGCCTTTGCGGCTCTGCGTTTTCGCTTCTAGATTTGCGACTCCGCCTTTGCCGGAAGGAAAGCGAGTTTGTGGAGCGGAGGCCATGCGCGGCGGCGGGACTGCAAGCGCGAGGAGCAGCGCGGCCAGGAAAAGAAAAGGGCGGAGCGCGGGTAGAACCTGTGCGTGGGAATGTCGGTTCACGCGGAGCATGCGGTCAATGAAAACAGTTGGATAGCCTAGCATGCGGTCGTAGGGATTTGAAGGCAAGGGCAGGCGCTCTAGTTGCATGCCGAGACAGGGCGGCGATGAGCGGAATTACGGAGTCGTGAAACGGAGCGGTCGGCCGGCACGTCTGTCTTTGCAATGGGTTGGTTTGCTCTTTCAGAACATTTGATGCGCTATGCGGCCCAGCCGGAGTAATAAGCCGGGCCTTGCACAGGGGGATGGAAATGAAGCATACAGGGAATGCTCGGTGGACGATTCTGACTTGTGCGGCGATTCTTGGCGCGTTGTCGATGAGCGCGCTGGCCGCGCCCGGCGACCAGCCAAATCCCACCGATAAGTTCAAGAATCTGGAATTCCGCGAGATTGGCCCCGCGACGATGGGCGGGCGCATCGACGATTTCGCAGTCGTGGAGAGCAATCCGAACATCGTGTACGTGGGCACGGCTTCGGGGGGCGTGTGGAAAACGACTAACAACGGCACCACGTGGGAGCCGATATTCGATAAAGAGAGCGTGTCGACGATTGGCGACATTGCGATTGCGCCGTCGGACCCCTCGGTGGTGTGGGTCGGGACAGGAGAGCCGAACAACCGGCAAAGCTCCTCCTGGGGCGATGGAGCGTACAAGTCGCTCGACGGCGGGAAGACCTGGAAGAAGATGGGGCTGGAGGCCACGCGCCACATCGGGCGAATCGTGATTCATCCGAAGAATCCGGATGTGGTGTACCTGGCGGCGCTGGGGCGTTTGTGGGGCGCGAATCCGGAGCGCGGTGTGTATAAGACGGCGGACGGCGGGAAGACGTGGTCGCAAGTACTGAAGATCAACGACGACACCGGGGTCAGCGACATCGCCATGGACCTGGAGAGTCCGGACACTTTGTATGCCGCGGCGTACCAGCGGCGGCGGACGCCTTATGGATTCAATGGCGGCGGATCGGACAGTGCCATCTACAAGACGACCGATGGGGGCGCAACCTGGAAAAAACTCACGAAAGGACTGCCCTATGAGAACGGCGGAGAAACCGGGCGCATCGGACTGGACGTTTACCGCAAGGACCCCAATATCGTTTACGCGATCGTGCAGCATGAGAAGGGCGGGACTTATCGCAGCGAGGACAAAGGCGAGACGTGGAAGAAGATGGGCGATACCAATCCGCGCCCTTCCTACTACAGCCAGATTCGGATCGATCCCAATAACGATCTCCGGATCTGGGAACTCGGTGCGCCGATGTTCTATTCCGAGGATGGCGGAAAGACGTTTTCGACGCAGCGCGTGAAAGGGATTCACGGCGACTATCACGCCATGTGGATCGATCCCGCGGATTCGAACCACATGCTCGCGGGGTCGGACGGCGGAATTCACTGGAGCTACGATGCCGGGAAGACCTGGGACTTCGTCAACACCATCGCGATCGGACAATTCTACGAGGTCGCCCTCGACAACGAAAAGCCGTATCACATCTGCGGCGGTTTGCAGGACAACGGGAGCTGGTGCGGTCCGAGCCAGACTCTGACGCGCGACGGCATCGTGAATGAAGACTGGCAAGTGATTCACGGCGGCGACGGCTTTTACGCGGCGATCGACAATGTGGAGCCCTGGATCGTCTACACGGAGTCGCAGGACGGGCACATCGACCGGCGCGACCTGCGCACCGGGCAGCAGCGCTCCATCCGGCCGGAGGCGAAAGCAGGAGAGCCGCATTACCGCTTCCAATGGAATTCGCCGGTGGCGGTTTCCGCGCACCAGCACACGACGATTTATTACGG
>WNGJ01013737.1_pt1 | contig 11318 bp, 11 predicted proteins | sample 5400611 | NCBI WGS metagenome assembly WNGJ01 (sample SAMN13153375, study PRJNA577476) | soil metagenome | isolation source: 40 cm soil or saprolite under Garry oak tree replicate 1 | place: USA:California | collected 2016-06-15 | reverse complement strand
GTTTTACGCATGGTAGCGGACACCATGCCGGGCCTTGCTTGCTCACCGCTGAGTGCCGGGACAATGCGGATCGTCGCCGTGCTCGCTTGTTGCTCACAATCGAGCCCAGCCGAAAGACCAAGCCGGAACGGCCCCGTTCCGGCAGGGGGAAACCAAGTCGGTCGGAGCCGCCCGGCCGGGGTACGCAACACAATCCACCCCGGACAAAGAATGCTCCCACGGCGCCATGGTCCGCTTGTGGCCGCTCGAGCCGCGACGTTAAAATATCTTCGGGCGTAGTTAATTTGGTGCCGAGACCTACCCTAAGACGGTCTACCGTTAGGACCTAGCCGTGCTTCGACGCAACAAGGCGGCTGAGGGGCCGCGCGCATCCCCTGAAGATCGCCCTTCCCCTCCGATCGGGACCGTCTTAGTGCAGTGATGGGACCGTGCTGCCGAGCGCTACGGACTAAAGGCTTCGGGCTGCACGCCGCGTGTTCAGGGCCGCGGTGCCTCGTCTCGGCCCACGCAAAGGTCCGCTATCCCAGCAATCGCGACTGAGCAGCGGACGTTGCGGAAGGTCCGAGAAGGATCAAGATCGACAAAACTCAGACTGAGCATAACAAGTCCGCTTATCCTCTAATTGCCGACATGGGAGCGGACATCGCTGAACGGCAGCGATGTGCCGAAGCGGACGTCAGATGTGGAACCATATCAGACTCAAATTTGGCTCCATCTGACACTAAAAGGCGCGGGTATCTATCGGACGAAACTACCCGACCACTGCAAGGGCTTGTGCCACTTCTTCGAACCCGACGAGAGCAAGGCCCAGCGCGGTGAGGATCAGACCCGCGAGCGAAAAGATGCACACCACCGCGAAATCGCCGATCACGCGCGTGCGCCTGGGAACTCCCCCTGCGATCGACCTACTGCGCTCAATCGCTATGTCCATTTTAATCTGAACCTCCCAGGCCTGTTGTAGCGAAGATTCCCATCGGTCGAACGGCAGTGACCTCACAGACTGTTGAGAAAGTTCACGAGATCCTGCTTCTGTTGGTCCGTGAAGCCGATGCCGAAGCGCTGATCGTAGAAGTTCACGGCATCCAGCAAGGTCGCGGCCGAGCCGTTGTGGAAATAGGGCGCCCGGGCGGCGAGCCCGCGCAGGATCGGTCCCTTGACCTTGCCGATGTCGGCGCAGTTGCCGGTGATCAACGCGCGACCCGGGTCGGTCACGACAAAGGCTTGTCCCGTCAGTGGTCCTTGCGTGCATTGCAGGGTGAATACCGGCAGCCCGGAGATGTCGAGGGCGGGCGGCCTGTTGGCGCCGGCATTGGCGACGCCGATGTTCAACGGCGCCTTGACGGAATGATTGCCGACGTTCGGCGTGTCGTGGCAGGTGCCGCAGAAACCGGGAATGCTCGTCTTCCCCAGGACATCGTTAAGGCCTGCAACACCGGTGATGTTGATCGCCGTGGCGTTGAATAGCGCCTCGCCGCGGGCGATCGACTGCCGATAACGGGTTTCCTCGCCCATACCCCGCAGCCCCAACCACGGCTTGAACAGGTCGAAGATATTGGGGTCGAACGGCTGGTGCGTGGGGTTTTGTCCGAGGGGGTCGTTCACACCGATGAAGAACTTGCTCAGTTGCAGCGACAGTGCGATCGGACCGCCTTTTGCTCCGTCCTCGTGCAGAACATGGGCCTGGTTGTTGAAAACCTGCGCCGTGAATATTCCGGTCTCGAACGCGACGATCTGCGCCTGCTGCTCTGCATTGGGGTCGGCGTCGGCTTGCGCGTGACCGCGCGTCGCGTCGACCGACTGGTGCGCGAGGTCGGGCTCGCGTCCGTCCCACATAATCGCGGTCAAAAAGCCGAGATTGGTCGAGGGCAGCGGCCGCCGGTACATGGACACGATCCCGGCCGTCGGGCTGGTCAGGCCGGTCGCCGGGTTGGTCGTGCAACCGTATGGGTCATCCACCTTGGTCACGGCGAACTGCAAATTGGTCGCGGGCATCGGGATGCCGATGCGGATCAGGCCTTTGTCGAGCAGGAGCTGGTAGGCTTGCCGCTTGGCTCCGAGCGTCGAGACGTTGTCGCTCGGACACGTGGCGCCGTCGACCAGGCGGAAGATGGGGTCCGTCCCGCCGCTGGCCGCGAACCTGGCGCGGACGCTCGCCGCGCTCACGGTCCAGCCGTTCTGGGGCTGATGACAGGTGAAGCAGGTGCGTCCGTTGCTGCCCAAGTTCTGGAAGAACGGGTTGTTGGACGTGATCGTTGCACCGTTGGGCTGGAAGCTTCCGAGGCGTCCGCTCGGATCGTCGTCGACTGCGAGCTTGGGGATGATCGGGGGCGTCGGTTGGGCGCCCTGGTCGACGTCCTTGTAAGTGCGCATCCGTTGCGCGTGTCCGATTGCGCCAGGCACCCAATCTCGTGTTTGGGTCGGATCGATAATTCCGGCACCTTGCGCCGAGGCGACACTAGAAGGTTCGCCTAGCTGCAAGGCGAATGCGAGAACAGACACTGAGACGCTTAGTGGTGACGGACGAAAGCAAGCGGCGCCGGTTCCCTTGCTCATTTGATCCTCCTATTATAGCTCGGTCCAGCGACAGATCTGATTCAAGAGCGCATCGGTTATGACGTGGTTGTTCGGATCAAACAGATCCCGCAAGGTCAACTCATGGTCGTCTCCTCGTATGCCCGAATGGTTTGGGTCGAATTGCACAATGCTATAAGCCGACGAAGTCACCGGTGGATATGAGGCGCGTCACGTTTCAATGATTGAGTCGCGAGACGCTCCGCGCCGACGAAGGCTAAAGGCGTGCCGATCCCAATGAGCGCCAGCGAGGCTTCGACATCGTTCGGTCGGATCGGACCAAATCCGGGCACCCCAAACGGGGCGTTGAAGTCCCACGAGTTTTCGCAAAGGCTGGGTGACGACGAAGTCGCCTCCGTTGACCCCGCGATCGTCGGATCTCCCATTGGCGTTTGCGCGCTTGCTCCCTGTGGAACACCGAGCGCAGCGATTGCAAGAATCGCAGCGGACAGCGACATGCATCTGATGTTGATCGTGCTCATTATCACCCTCCGTTGGTCGCGTGCGCTCTGCAACGGCACGCGAGGCCGACGTGGCAACGGGGCCGGCTGAACCCCGGTGATGGGAAGCAGGCAAGCCCGACGCTAACCGCCCGGCCGCGCCGCTGTCGTCATACGAATGGGTGAGGCTGGACGATTTCTACCGCCCTCGCCGACGAAGGGCTTTGCTGGCGCACTTTGCGCCGAAACAGGGAACGCGTTGACTTGATGCGCTCCAGCGTGATGTCATTCGAGCCGGGCTGTTGGCTGGGGCGCGATTGCGGCAACTGCTAGTCGAGAATGGCTATGCTTGCCCCCGAGCGAATGTCCGATCTTATCGGAATGATCTATGACTGCGCCGTCGAGCCCGACCAATGGCCCGCCGCCATCGCCGGAATCTGCCGAGCGATCGGTTGCCTGAGCGGTATCATATTGCTGATCGATCTACAGACCTCACGACATCGGTTTGCCCATACATGGGGAGCGGGCACCGATTGGGCCCGGCGCTACCTCGAGTATTCCGATGAGTTGACGCCGTTTTATCAAAACGTTTTCAGTCGGAAAATCTGCCCCGACGGCGAGCCGCTGGTCCTGGCTCCGTTTATCGACGCCGTTGGCCCCCGCGCCCAGCGCATTTACGCCGAACTGACGCAACCGCAGGGCATCTCGGACATGATACAGACCGTTGTTCTGCGCGAAGAGCGACGTCTCGCGGTGTTCGGCGTCAATCGCCATCAAAGCGTCGGGCCGCCGGCTGACGATGAACTCGCCGTCATACGCTTGCTGGTACCGCACATTCGGCGTGCGGTGGCGATCAGTGACATCCTCGACATGAAAAAGCTGGAAGCGCATGCGCTTGCAACGACGCTCGACACCTATACCGCCGGTGTCGTCGTGGTTGCCGATCGCGGCCGCATCTTGCATGCGAACGATGCGGCGCGACGCATGTTTTCAGCTGCCACGGCGGTCTCGGCGGTGAACGGATTCCTGAAAGCTCACGACATGGAAGCCAACGGCAAGCTCTCGAACGCGATTGCGCTTGCGCAACGCGACGAAGCAACAATCGGAGCCGCCGGCATCGGCGTTGCCCTCAAAAGCTCAACTGGCGAGCCGTCGATCGCCCATGTACTGCCGCTTGCACACGGCAATCTGCGCACCCGCCTGGTGCCGAAGGCAGCCGCCGCTGTCTTTATCACCCAGGCCGCGGGTCCGCCTCCGGCAGACATCGCGGCAGTAGCCGACTCATATGGCCTCACGGCCGCCGAGACCCGCATGCTTGAACATCTCGCGCACAGCGAGAGCATCGCCGATACGGCCAGCGCCCTTGGCATTTCGATGAACACGGCGCGGAGCCACTTGGCGCACATCTTTTCCAAGACCGGCGTCTCCCGCCAGGCCGACCTGATCGCACTGGTCAATCGCCTCGTACCACCAGTTCGGCGGCCAACACACGGCTGATCGCCGATCCAAAGAGATGAGGTAAGTGACTTATGGCTGCGGCGTGAACGAATCTTTTTCGAAGATTACGGCTCTCATGGTGCAAATCACCACGTTGATCGTCTGTCTGGCGGCTCTTTACACCGCGGCCATGCGCCGGGCGCCGCTGTGGATGTGGGCGCTCGGCCTCGGGACGCTCACAGCAGCATCGCAACTCGAGTTCTCCCAGGGAAGCATCCGAGCGCCTCAATTCGGATTACTCAGCATCATTTGCTGGCTGCCAGCGTTGATATTCGCGGGACTTTCACTTCCGCCGGTGCGCCGGAGAATCCTTGTCGCTCCGGCATTTCATATGCTGCGAGGGGCTCTGCCTCGGCTCAACGACAATGCCCGGCAGATGCTGAGCGGCGGAACCGTCGGATACGAGGCGGAGTTTTTCGGCGGCCGGCCAAGCTGGCAGAAGCTGCGCGCCATTCCTCCCATCACGCTGACTGATAAGGAAAAGGCATTTCTCGACGGCGCAACCGAGGAGCTTTGCGCGCTGGTTGACGATTGGCAGGTTCGACACGATCGAGAGATTCCAAGGAAGATTTGGGATTTCCTGAAAAAGCACGGATTTTTCGGCTTGCGGATTTCCAAGGCGCACGGCGGCCTGGGTTTTTCCGCGCAGGCGCTGTCGCTAATCCTCGGCAAGATCGCTTCGCGCTCTCCCGATATTTTCACGATCGTCATGATACCGAACTCGCTCGGCCTCGGAGAGCTGATTGAGGCATACGGGAGCGACGAGCAGAAATGCCGTCTTCTGCCGCGGCTCGCGAGTGGCGACGACATTCCGTGCCTGGCGGTGACCGGTCCCATGTCCGGCTCGGATGCGGCTGCTATGCGCGACATTGGAACCGTAGTGCGCGGCAAGTATCAGGGTGCAGATGTGCTCTCTATCCGAATATCCTGGGACAAGAGGTTTATTACGCTTGCACCTGACGCGACATTGATCGGGGTCGCTTTCCACTTATTCGATCCCGAGAACCTGCTCGGCCGAGGCGAGAACATCGGCATTACCATCGCGGTGGTGCCGGCTGATCATCCCGGCGTGATCATCGGCCGACGCCATCTCCCTGCCGGTACAGCCTTTCCGATTGGGCCGACCTCGGGCAAAGACGTCGTTATTCCAATCGCCTGGGTGATTGGAGGCGAGCGCATGGCCGGGCAGGGCTGGCGCATGCTGATGGAATGCATTTCGGCCAGCAGGGCCATATCACTGCCCGCCTGCGGCGTCGCCGGCATCAAATCGATGCTGCGGCGCTCGACCGCGTATGGCCGCATCCGCAAGCAATTTGGTGCGCCGATCGCCAGGATGGAAGGACTCGAGGAGCCGATAGCGCGCATGGTCGAGGCGGCCTATGTCGCCGAGGCAGCTCGGGCAGTTACGGCCGAGATGGTGAGCCGGGGGGAAAAGCCGTCAATCATCTCCGCGCTGATGAAATACCAGATGGTCGAGCGTCTTCGCCGTTGCGTCAACGATGCGATGGATCTGCACGGGGGCCGCGCGGTTTGCGACGGCCCCGCCAACTACTTGCAAGCCGCCTATCAGATGGTGCCGGCCGCCACCACGGCCGAAGGCGCTAACATCATCACGCGCGCGCTGATCGGGTTCACGCAAGGGGCGCTCCGCTCCCACCCCTATCTCCAGGCGGAGTTTGACGCCTGTCAAGAGACCGAGGCGCGGCACGGCATTGCCGCCTTCGAACACGCGTTTCTCAGCCACATCTCGTTCACCCTGTCAAATGTGGCCAGCGCCTTGTTCCATAACGTGACCGGCGGCTTATTGTGTAAGGCCCCCGACCGAAACTTCGGCATGGGCCAATGGCACCGTCAGCTGCAGCGTGCCAGTCGTAATTTTGCGCTCGTCGCAGATCTTACACTATTGCTGATGGGTACCGCGCTCAGAACACGGCAGAAGCTTACCGGACGGCTCGCCGACGCACTTTCCGAACTCTATCTGCTCGCCTGCACTCTTAAACGTTATGAAGACGATGCTGCGTTCCGCGACGATCGCTACATTGTAGCGCTTGCGGCGATCAATGGGTTGCATAGATTTCAGGAGGCCATGCGTGGCGTGATTGACAACTTTCCAGTCGCGTGGGCGCGTCTTCTGATGAAAGTCGTCGTCTTCCCGTTCGGCTTACCCTATCGCGCGGCGCCTGATCGACTCGGCCATAGGGTCGTTAGGCTCGTGATCGAGCCAGGTGAGACGCGGGACCGACTGACCCGATACATTTATGTCTCGAAAGATCCGACAGACTCGACGGGCCTGCTGGAGGCGACTTTCGAGAAGCTTATGGCCGCTGAGGATGCCGATAAGCGGCTTGATCGAGCGGCCCGCCGCGGTTTGGTGCGTCGCTTTCATGGCGTCGACTGGCTCGCCGATGCCGCGAAGCAGAACGTGATCTCTGAAAGCGAGGCCGCTCTCTTGCGCGAAATTGAAACGCTGACGGCGCGCGTCATCGCTGTGGATGACTTCGATGCCGATGAGATCAAGCCGAACTACATGACGCCAGGCCACAACGTCAGGGCTATCCAGGGCGCTTTCAATGTAATCGCAAAGCCGCTAGGTGACGTTGGCAGGTATCGATAAATCGATCGAAACGTGCTCCGACCCAGTGCAGTGTCGGCCGGATGGTGAGGCCGAGGGCGCGGGCGGTCTTTGGCGCCTCAACTGGTAGATCGGCCCGGTTTAGTCCAACGGGTTGCTAGGTCGCGTACTCATAAATTCAGTTCTATAAGCGTAGCTCACTGAATGTCCGCTTCGCTCCGAAAGCGTCCAAATTGTTGCGTTGCCGCGAAATGTCGCGAAGGGCCAAACGCTCCACTTTGCACTGCAAGAAAAACAGCGACCTTTGTCGGCGTCAGACCATCGCAGACACGACGGCCGACCCAGAATCGTCGAAAAGTGGAAACGGTGACCTCCGGCATTTTGCGCGAGATGACGCTTCGCTCAGCCTAAGCTGTCAGCTGTCGCGGGTCGCATAATCGACCGGTTGGCACACCCTCGTTGTTGATCTCGATCTGGAAGGCTTCGGACAAGCCCGCCCTACCAGACGACGTTAGTTCGAGTGCACGGCTGCCCGACACACATTTGAGCCATCCGAGCTCCAATAGACGATCCAGAATCCGAGCTCCGACGAGTCCCTTGAGGTGATAACGACGCTCGCTCCAGTCGAGACAAGGCTGGCAGAAAATCCGCCGAGTCCGCGGCCGCAGATCAACGCCGGACCCGGAAAGGAAACGCTCGCCCGAAGACGTGACCTCACCGCCTTCATCGATGAGTACGATGTGCCCCATGGCCACAAGTGCATCGGTGACAGCGACTCCTACCTGGCCAGCCAGGTGATCGTAGCAACTTCGGGCAAAACGGAGTGCATCGTCGTTTGCTGACCGCGGCTGACGGCGGGGTGGCACCTCTATGGCGGCGACGACCTTGATGCTCTCCAGCATTGTCGCGACCAGCGGGGACGCGATCCGATAATAGCTGAAGCGGCGCTCGCGAGTGACAGTCAAAAGCCGCGCGGCAACCAGCTTGTTCAGGTGGCCGCTCGCCGTCGCGCGAGAGACATTGGCGCAGTAAGCAAGCTCAGTGGCCGTCAGCGACATGCCGCCCATAAGAGCATTAAGCATCGTCGCTCGCGCAGTGTCACCCACGAGAGCGGCCACTTCGACCAGATTTGCCGCCGCGACCATCCTTAACCCTATCGCTGATACCGGAAGCACATCAATCGAAAACAGTTCGGCACGGACCGAACTGTTCGCGCGAGACAACTGCGAACCTCGCGGCAAGAATGCGCTGTAACAGGAGGAACGCATCATGGGAATGGCGGCGGTAATCTACAAGAAAGGCGCACCCGACAACTTCGTGTGGGAGGAGGTCAAGGTCGGGTCTCCCGGGCGTGGCCAGGTACGTCTTCGCAGCACGGCCGTCGGCGTGAATTTCGCTGATACGTACCATCGAGCAGGTATCCCGCACCCGATGATCGTCGGCGATCCGCCGGTCGTCGTCGGTTTCGAAGGAGTTGGCGAGATCGAGGAGTTGGGTCCTGGCGTCACCGGATTCTCCGTCGGCGAACGAGTTTGCACCTGCCTTCCCCCACTCGGCGCCTATAGTCAGGAGCGCCTTTACCCGGCTGACAAGTTGATCAAAGTTCCAAAGGACTTGCCATTGGATGACGTTCAACTGGCAGGACTAATCCTGAAGGGGATGACGGCGCAATATCTCCTGCATCGAACGCATAAGGTGCGGCCGGGAGATTACGTTCTGATCCATGCTGCTGCTGGCGGCATGGGCCATTTCCTTTGCCCTTGGGCGCGACATCTCGGAGCCACTGTGATCGGTACCGTTAGTACCGACTCGAAGGCCGAGATCGCTCGAAATCTCGGTTGTCATCACGTTATCAATTACTCGGCCGAAGACTTCGTGGCTGTCACCCGTGAAATTACGGACGGAAAAGGCGTAGACGTTGTCTATGAGTCGATCGGTAAGGACACGCTGCAAAAGTCACTCGATTGCCTGCGGCTAGTCGGTATGTGCGCAGCTTACGGCCAGGCGTCAGGCGTTCCTGATCCGATTAACCTCGTCGAAGATTTGGGCGCTCGCGGGTCTCTCATTATCACCCGTCCTGCGCTTTCGCATTACTTGTCGAACCGAAGCGAAATCGACGCCGGAGCAAAATCCCTGTTCAACGCCGTCGCACAGGGGGTGGTAGCGAGCAACGTTGTCAAAACCTTTCCGCTTCGGGAGGCGGCAGCCGCGCACAAGTTCATCGGCGAACGCAAGACAACGGGCTCGATCGTCATGCTTCCATTCGAGTAAGCGGCCCCAGAAAGGCCGGCAAAACAACTTCGGCCGCTTTGGTGGATGACGTCACGGCCGCCGCCCAAGAAGCCACTCAATCCACAGAAAGGGAACATCATGTCGATCATACGCCATGAAATTAGACAGATATCAGAGGAGAATCGCGGTCAGCCGATCATCAGCCAGGCAGTCGTTCACGGCAACGTCGCCTATTTCGCCGGCATCACCCCCAACCCGATTGTCGGCGATATCAAAACCCAGACTGCTCAAGTGCTGCGACGCGTCGATGAACTTCTCAACCCCGCGGGAACCGACAAATCACAGCTACTGAGCGCCCAGGTCTGGATCGCTGACATGCGTCTGTTCGAAGATCACAATTCTGTTTGGAACGATTGGGTTGATCCGGCAAACCCTCCGGCGCGGGCTTGCCTCACGACCGGTTTTTGGCGACCTGGGATGCTCGTTGAAGTTATGGTGGTTGCGGCCGTGCCATGACCGTGACAGGTTTTTTGAGGGGCGAGCAGTGCCCTCGACTATACGCCGGACGAGCAGCCAAGCCAGCCGCCGGACATCGCGCACGCTTAACGTGCAAAAATCAGTGTGAACAAGGGAGGATGCAAATGCCGAAAGGCTACTGGGTGACCACCTATCGCTCCATCAAAGATCCGGACAAGCTCGCAGCTTATGCCAAGCTCGCACCCGTCGCGCTTGCGCCTTTCGGCGCAAAATATATCGTGCGTCGTGCTGCCGTCGCTGCGTCCGAAGCCGGGATTAAGCAGCGTGTGGTGATCAGCGTGTTCGACAACGTCTCACAGGCCATCGCCGCGCATGACAGCCCGGCCTATCAGGCCACGGTCAAAGTCCTGGGCGATGGCGCCGAACGCGACGTGCGTATTGTCGAACGGCTGGAATAGAGTTTTAGTTAACTACGCTCGGCATCTGCTGCACTACACCGAAATCTCGGAGTAAAGCCACGATAAGGGTCATTTTCGACCGAGACGAGGCCAGCAGCAAGGCCCGCCATGTCCGCTGTGCCCCGAAAGCGGAAGTAAAATCACGATATTGGCATCTGCCGCGATGGGCTTTTGTCGGTTGATGTAGTCGCCCGGCGCTTGTTTCAAGATCCCAAACCGGAGCCTTCAATCATGCGCTACGAACTCACCGATTATGAGTGGACCGCCATCAAGCCGATGCTGCCGAACAAGCCGCGCGGCGTGCCGCGGGCCAATGACCGTCGTGTCCTCAATGGCATCTTCTGGGTCTTGCGATCTGGAGCACCGTGGCGCGATCTGCCGAATGCATTCGGTCCTTACACCACTTGCTACAATCGCTTCGTTCGCTGGGGTCGAGCGGGCGTGTGGGCCCGGATTATGAATGCACTGGCTGGCGCCCATGACACCGCCGTGCAGATGATCGACACGTCTATCGTCCGCGTACATCAGCACGGTGCATGCATCATGCGGAATAGACAACAGTCGATGGGCCGGTCGCGAGGTGGGTTGACCAGCAAGATTCATGCGGTCGTCGATACCAACGGGCTACCGGTGCGGCTCGCACTGACAGCCGGAGAGGCACCACAATCGGCTCGCTGGCAAACTTCTATCTCGCCTGACGTCAGAAACAATGCTGCTGGCCGACCGTGGTTATGACGCCGACTGGATCAGAGTCCTTGCCGCCAAGAAAGGCGCCTGGGCCAATATCCCGCCACGGTGCAATCGCAAAGAGCCGATCTGCTTCAGCCCTTATCTCTACGCACGCAACTTGGTCGAACGGTTCTTCAACAAGATTAAGCACTGCCGTCGGGTCGCAACGCGCTACGATAAGCTGGCGGCGAACTACCTCGCCTCCCACATCCGGAGGAATGCTCGGCCGCAGCGACAAGCCCCCGAGGTTGAACTCGGTCGCACTCTCTATGTCGCCGTCGGCGTCCGCCTAGAGATGCTTCCCGGCGATCACACCCAGCCAGGATGAATCGTTTGTGGGTT
>WNGJ01018660.1_pt1 | contig 11319 bp, 10 predicted proteins | sample 5400611 | NCBI WGS metagenome assembly WNGJ01 (sample SAMN13153375, study PRJNA577476) | soil metagenome | isolation source: 40 cm soil or saprolite under Garry oak tree replicate 1 | place: USA:California | collected 2016-06-15 | reverse complement strand
GGCCTGCAGGCCGTCAATAGCGCGGCCCAGACTATTCAAACAGGCATGGGTGATACCTTTGTCGCGGGTGGCGTCGAGAGCATGACCCGCGCCCCCTTCGTGTTGAGCAAAGCCGATTCCGCCTTTAGTCGCAATATAGACATGCACGATACCACGCTCGGCTGGCGGTTCATGAATGCCAAATTATCCGCCGTACATCATCCCTACAGCATGGGGGAAACGGCCGAGAACGTCGCCGAAAAGTACAGCATCAGCCGCGCCGATCAGGATGCCTTCGCGCTGCGCAGTCAGCAGCGAGCCGTAGCCGCCCAACAATCCGGCCGTTTCGCTGCCGAGATCTTGCCTGTATCCATCCCACAAAAAAAGGGTGAGCCCACCATAGTTGCCATCGATGAGCACCCACGCGCCGACACCACAATTGAAAAACTGGCAGCCCTGAAACCCGCCTTTCGCAAAGATGGCAGCGTAACAGCTGGCAACTCGGCAGGTATTAACGACGGTGCAGCGGCGCTGGTGATGATGGCACAGAACCGTGCCGAGCAGCTTGGCCTGCATCCTCGCGCGCGTATCGTCGCATCGGCCGTCGCGGGCGTTGATCCCGCCTACATGGGGCTCGGCCCCATTCCCGCCATGCGTAAAGTCCTGCAGCGCGCGGGACTGAGCATCAATGACATGGACCTGGTCGAACTCAACGAGGCATTCGCCGCCCAGGCGCTGCAATGCGTGCGCGAGCTGGAGATAGACGAGGAGAAGCTCAATGTCAACGGCGGGGCTATCGCCCTCGGCCATCCCCTCGGCTGCAGTGGTGCGCGTCTTGTCGTGACGCTACTGCATGAATTGGAGCTTCGTGGCGGTCGCTATGGCCTGGCAACCATGTGTATCGGCGTTGGCCAGGGCATCGCCACCATCATCGAACGCGTCTAACGGGAATCAAACGGGAACTAACAAATGGCAGAACAACAACAAAACAAACCCCTTTTCGGTTTGAACATCGACCCATCGGCAAACAATTTGCAACTGGCATATAACCTGGCCCAAATTGCCGACAGCACACGGCTCGACTTTTTGGGCATCCAGGATCACCCGTACAACGGCAGGTTTCTCGACACCTGGACGCTGCTCACCGCCCTCGGCTCCCGCACACAGCATGTCCGGCTCCTGCCTAACGTCCTCAACCTGCCGCTCCGTCCTCCTGCTTTGCTGGCAAAGGCCGCAGCGACGCTCGACATCCTGACCAACGGCCGCTTAGAGTTGGGACTTGGCGCCGGCGGATTCTGGGAAGGTATCGTATCCTACGGTGGCGTGCATCGCACTCCAGGAGAGGCGGTGAGCGCGTTGGAAGAGGCTATCGCACTCATGCGTACGCTCTGGCAGCCAATACCACCCAATCAAACAGTGAACTTCTCCGGCCATCATTATCAACTGGTGAATGCGCATCCCGGGCCCACGCCGGCGCACCCTATCGGCATCTGGCTCGGCGCTCTGCGCCCCAAAATGCTGCGCCTCACAGGTTACAAGGCCGACGGCTTACTTATCTCCGCCTCCTACATCCCACCGGAGGACGTACCTTCCATCCAACAAACCATTAACGACGCCGCTCATGAAGCCGGGCGCAACCCCCAGGCAATTCGACGGGGATATAACCTCATGGGCGCCATCATCCAGCCCGGCGGCAGGCCAATGGGGACCCGCCGCAAGGGTGTCATTATCGGCACGCCCCAGCACTGGATCGACGAAATCCTGCGCTATTATCACGAACTACACATGGATACCTTCATTTTCTGGTCCATAATGGGCGAGGAAGAAAAACAATCCCATATCTTCGCCGAAGAGGTAGTGCCTGGCATACTGGAACAACTCACATAACAACCATTGATAGAGAGGAAACAACATGAACGCAGCCGAAATGCTCGACAATGTTCATCTAAGAACCATCAGGGCCCTCGACGACCTACCCGAGCTGCAATAGGACATACCAGGAGCCTGCGGAAACTGGACTGTAAAGGAAATAGTCGCGCACCTCACATCCTATGAACTGGCGCTAGCCGAGGGACTCAAAACATTCCTGGGCCAGCCATCAACCCGTACGTATATCTCAAGGCTCCTCGAAGATGGCGCAAAATTCAACGAAGAAGAGGTGGAGAAACGCAGGTACACTACCGCCCAACGTGTGATGGATGATTACAACGACGCCCAGATACAGACCGTGTCGCTCCTGGCGCAAATTCCCGCGGAGAAACTACAGCAAAAAGGGACTGCCGACCGCTCACCCAACGACTTTATCACCTCTTTCTACAACCACGCGGTTGAGCATTGTGAGCAGATCGAAAAATTTCGTAACAGGAGTTAACGCGGGCCGCCTTCCGCCCGTTCCTGAGGATGCAGAATGACGATAGGGATTTCCCGCGCCGTCTTTTTCTGATACTCGGTTCGACAGATCATTCTCTTCGGGGTTGGTAGGAGCCAGGGAGCGTGCGGAAGCTGATGTTGAGACGGTTCCAGCCGTTGATAGCGACAATAGCAAGGGTGAGGTTCACTTGACGGTCATTAGAAACTACAGGTACAATGGGCCCGTTAACACCGCACCCTTCGGAAACCCTTGCCCGAACTACTTGCTAACTGCCTTAATGAAAATGAATGGTCGCATATTTGGGGTGGGAATAGCTGGCGGTTGGCAAACATCAAATAGAAAGGCAGATATTATGAAAGGTATCTCGTTATCAACGGACAATGGACCCTTTGTTGAACGGCTGAAAAAAATAATCGCGGCCCTATTTAAATTCCTGGACTGGTTTACACCTACGCATCCGTTCATCGCCGATAAGCGAGCGCGCACGTTCCTCGTTTCCTTCACCATGCTCTTCTTCGAATTGCTCTGCATTCGCTGGATCCCGTCTTACGTCCGCTACCTGAGTTATTTTAACAACTTCCTGCTGCTGGCTTCTTTCCTGGGCATTGGCCTGGGCATGCTCTCAGCGCGCCGCGAGCGCTTCTGGTTTCCCCCCTTCCCGGTCCTGCTGGCGCTGCTGGTCGTGATCATCGCGAAGACGAAGTTCGAGCTTATCATCAATTCCACGCAGGTGCTCTACTTCGGACTTGCCGACGAGCAGAGCGCGCAGGCAGAAAACTTCCTGGTGTTGCCCCTCATCTTCGGCATAGTGACGCTCTGCTTTATTCCCCTGGCTCGTTCCTTTGGCCAGTTGTTCTCGCAGCTACCTCCCCTGACCGCCTACACCTATGATATCATCGGCAGCCTGGCGGGAATCGCCGCCTTCTCCGCGATGGCCTACTTCTCCCTACCGCCGCTGGTCTGGTTCTCCATCCTGGGCGCCCTCCTGCTGCTGCTCAGCGCGAAACGCACGGTGCTCTTTGTAGCAGTCTTCCTGGTTGCCACGCTCATCGAGGTGGGTCAACTCCAGGTCGGCGCCTACTGGTCGCCATACTATAAAATTATCCTCCGTCCCGCCGTTCCTTCCGGCTACTTTGTCGATGTCAACGGCACCGGGCACCAGGCGATGGTTCCCGGGAAGTACAGGGAGCCGTTCTACAAGGAGGTCTACCGCATCTTCGGCAGCGGGTCGTTCCACCACGCGCTCATTCTTGGAGCCGGGACCGGCTCTGACACGGCGTTCGCCTTGAAGTATGGCGTTGCTTCGATCACGGCGGTCGAGATTGATCCCACGATCCAGCAGCTTGGCGCTCGGTTCCACCCGGATAAACCCTACAGCAGTCCGCGGGTGCACGTGGTCATCAATGATGGGCGCAGTTTCTTGCAGAATACGACCGAGCACTATGATCTGATTATTTTCGCCTTGCCCGACTCCCTGACGCTCACCTCCAACAACACCAGCTTGCGTCTGGAAAGCTTCCTGCTCACCCAGGATGCCATCGCCTCGGCGCGCTCGCACCTGAGCAGCAACGGGGTGGTGGTGCTCTACAACTACTACCGGCAGGACTGGCTGGTGCAGAAACTGGCCACCATGGCGGGCAATGTCTTCCACCAGCAGCCGCTGGTGACGACTTATGGGGGCACGGGACGCGCCGCGGCAATTATAGTGGGGCCACGGCTGGCAACACTGCCCAAAGGGGAGTTTGGTCCCTATCATGAGCAGCCTCTGCCTCCAGGCTCTACCACCCTGCGCACCCTGGGTCAGGGCTACTACCCCTTGAGCTCGATGACCCCGGCCACCGATGACTGGCCCTTCCTCTACCTGCAAGATCGCAGTTTCCCCAGCATTTACCTGCTGGGCCTGGCGATGGTGGCCTTCTATGCCCTGCTTGGCACGCTGACGTTAGCTCCTCGCAAGACGCTGCGCCGCTTTGACTGGCATATGTTCTTCCTGGGTGTGGCCTTTATGCTGCTGGAAGTCAAAAGCCTGACCACCTTCTCCCTGCTCTTCGGCAGCACCTGGCTGGTCAACTCGCTGGTCTTTTTCGCCATCCTGAGCAGCGTGCTGCTGGCGATCCTGGTCAACAGGCGCTTCAAGTTCAAGCGCATTCGCCTGTGTTACCTGCTGCTGTTCGGGGTGCTGCTGTTGAACATCCTCTTGCCGCCCGATGCGCTGCTGCTGAGTAACCCCCTTCTCAGGTACCTTCTGGCAAGCGTGCTGGCTTTCACGCCGGTGTTTCTGGCCAACATCATTTTCACGAACGCGTTTCGCGATAGTGAAACGGCCGATATTGCCTTCGCCTCCAACCTGCTGGGCATCATGGTGGGTGGCGGCATGGAGTACTTGAGCATGGTGATGGGCTATCGCCTGCTGCTGATCCCGGTGATCCTCTTCTATGCCTGTGCCTTACTGCTGCGTCGCAGGAGCCGCGCAACGCCAGGCACGTCGGACGAAGCTGCAGCGTCAGAGCCAGCCCTCGCATCTCAATAGGCCTCATCCAACGGAGCTGGCCTGTATGTGGCAGGTCAGCTCCTCGGAGGTATGTCAGTTCAAGGAGTGCTAATGACACTACGCATCCTCAGCTACAACATTCTCTGGGGTAGTGAAGATCGTCTCCCTCTTATTGCCAGGGTCATCCAACTGCAGCAGCCAGATGTCGTGGCACTCCTGGAGGCCAACAGTCGTCCAAAAGCAGAAGCGCTCTCACAACAGCTGGGGATGAACTTGATTTTCGGTAATGCCAACAGCGCGTTTCACGTAGCCTGGCTGAGCCGGCTCCCCATCCTCCAAACAGAAAACTATCGCCTCCCCGTCTTCGCCAAGACGCTCCTAAAAATCGAAATACCCTGGGAAAGCTCCTCCTTGGCACTTTTCGCTACCCATCTGCAATCAGGGCGAGACCAGAAGCGCGAAGATCACCGAGCTGTCGAAATGCAGGCCATCCTTGACATACTGCAACCTCTCGGCAACCAGCCTCATGTACTGGTAGGAGACATGAACGCTCTACATCCAACGGACCATACAAACGTCGCTGTGAATCCGCATATAGAGCCTGGAGAAAAGGAAGATCACCCACAAGAACCCCCGTTCCCTCGACAGAGCATCCCCCTCCTGCTCAAGGCCGGATATGTAGACTGCTATCGCATGCTGCACCCAACAACTCCAGGTTACACCTATAAATTGCCCACACCGGGCCTGCGCCTCGACTACATCTTCGCCCCTCCCCCTCTTGCGCAGCGCCTCCAGGCGTGCGACATTGTGACAGCGGGAGAAGCCGTGATAGCATCAGACCATTTTCCGGTTTGGGCAGAGTTTGGGTGAGAAGGTGCTTTATAGAAGACGCTTTCCAGCAACTGGCTCTGCCTGAGGTGTGGGCAACCGTCGATGGAAAGCGTCTTCTATAAAGCACCTTTAACCTGAATTTGATACGTACAGGTGTGATACGTCTAACATAAATAGAGTGGCATATTCCACTTGATAGGGCTGAATACATGGTTCTGTCCCAACATGTCAATAATTCAGGAACTTGATCTCAGAAATCCATATTCTAAAAGTTCTTCTTCTTCTCGTTTTAAGAGGGGCTAGATAGAAGTTCTTCTCGAGGCAAAATGAGTCTAAACGTCAAATAGATAAAAAGGAAGGTGAAGTATGCTACCATTTCTCTTGACCTTCGGGTTTCTAAGTCTCTTGATCGTGTGTGGTATTAGAATGAGCCTCTACCTCTATCAGCAAGGTGTTTTCGGTAAAAGGGGATACGGGAGTACACTTCGCCATCAGATGATCGTGGAAGAGGAACGCGGGTTCCAGCCATATACGAATGTAATCGGGGCTGATGCTGCATCTTCGCGCTATGCCCGTCTTGGTTTGTTGGTCTGCCTCGGCGGTGTAATAGTTGTAGTAATGCTCATAACTATGCTAATAAGTGCTGTATTGCACTGAAATGGCCTCGAGCGCGTTCTAGAAAAGCTTCAAATATGCTGCGTCTATTCTGTGTGAATAGACGCAGCATATTTTTATATAACAACTGGCATAGCAGCGGAAGCGGGACTGGCCACCGGGAAGAGTAAGACATTCGGGTGCTAACTATTCACCTCCAGAGGCTCGTGCTTTATGATAGGGCTGACAAACATGTGTCATACTGTGATAGCAGGGACGAACGACGAAAAATAGATAAACTCACGGGAGGTACCGCTTATGCCAGGAGGAGAATTCGCCCTCGAATACGTGACAGGTGCAGTTTCTATGATCATTGGTGACGGCATTGTCATTCACGTCACAAACGATAATCAAGCCGAAGCCATCACACAGCTTATCATCTATCAAAACACAGGTACCGGGGCCATTATCAAATCCGATTCAGGTTCCTACCCGCTAGTACCCACATGGATGGGAGGCGCAAGCTACACGATTCAGGAATCGGGCGAGTACTGGGTGCGTATTTTGTCGACTTCAGAGTTCGTCATTCCTCAAGTATCATTTGACCGTTTGTCCGAGCCGGGCCTCAATCCGCGCCCTCCCTTTACCCCTTTCGTGATGTACGAACCCGGCGGCTTTGCCGTTTTTGAGCTGCAACCGCAGCGGCGACGGCGGTAGCGGGTCAGCAGGTTATTGGCTTCTCATACTCTACTTGTGCTGGAGGAACTTGACGCAGAAGTCGAGATAATAGCCACTCTCCGACGAGTGCTCTCCGACACGTTGAGCTACAGCATCAGCCCCCCTTTTGAACGATCTCGGTTGCCTCACGGAGTTGCTCAACCAAGAAGAGGCTCAAGGTACCGGTGCAACACGGTTTTGAGTTCCCGCACCAGAAGCCTCCGCTCAGCCTCCTCTACACGGGTTGGCTTTTTGGGGGCAGATCGTTAAATTCGTAGGAGCGGGAGTGGTATGGATGTGGGGTGGGGACGCTTGCGTCGCCCTTGTGCTGGTCCCCCGCCCCTACGGGTACGAAGGCGCTTCCCAGGCGTCATCATAAAATACCTACCCTTGTAAAGCTCAGCCTCCTCTGCCTGGGGGAAGAGATGCGGCCTCGACTGAAAAAACAGAGCCATACACACGTTGGAGCTCCTCTGTGTACCGAGCAGCAAGGGCTAGCGCAATCTCTTCTTTGTTGGAGAAGAATTGATACAGTGAGCCGGGCGAGTCGCGGCCTGGGCCGCAATATGATTAGTGGTTGCCTCGTCGTAGCCCATCTCAGCAAAGACGGTTTGAGCGGGCTTGAGAGGCCCACGAATTGCGCAACGAGGTTGTTGAAGAGCTCATCCTGATCTGAGGAGCGAAAGTCGTGCAGAACTGGACGCTGCGCCCGTGAGAGATGGCAGAACCAGCGGGATGGAGAGCAAAAAGGGCAGAAGACGGGGAGAAGTGAGGAATAGTCAGGAAAAGAGACCATGAAGCTTCACGCGGAGAAGCAAGCTTGTCCGAGAAGAGAGAACCCACCGGCTGTCAAAACGATCTTACGCCGTCGCCAAACCGAGCGAGGCGGCAAAGAGTTCTGGGATGCCGAACAGCTTCATCGTGACTTGGCCAGCTGTTGAAGGACGCCCATTGCGAGCCAACCGCTCTGCCCACGAGAGGCGAGCATGGGCACGCTGCGCGCGGGACAGGATCACGTCCGCTGTGCGTGGCGAAGCTGCGGCCGGAGGCGGCAGGCTCACCTCGATGCGTTGGTGTCGCACGAGCTGCATACAGGCACGCCGGTGTTCTCTCCGACTCCAATCCCGAAAGACGCAGCGGCGCGGGACCCACCCGGAGCCGATGCAGCAGGCGACTTCCCCGACGCGGCTTCGTGGTGGCTTGCCCATGCCACTGACACTGCAAACGCTTTGGGCAGCCGCGGCAATCGCGGATCCTGGCGCTGTAGAGGATGCGCAGACTGCCATCGGCTTCGTGGCGCTGCTCGGTTGGGCGCAACGTCTTGCTCGCCGGACAGGCCAGCGTCCCGTCGGGCTGGAGGGCGAAGTCCTGCCCCGAGAACCGACCCGCGATCCTGCGCAGGGCGACCGCAGGCGCAGCCCTTGCCCTGCACAGGCGCCTGCTCTGCTGTGGTCTCGGTGATGGGGGGAGCAAACTCGGTCGTGCGCATCGGCGTCGACTCAAGCATATGCCCCAGTTCCAGACGGAGGGGAGAGACCCATTGGGAGACAATCTGCCACGCTTCTTGGAAAGCCGGGCGCATGAGAACACCACCGGTCGGGATCTTGCTCCTGGTCTTCATCGGCCAGCAGCGGGGCACTCGCGCCGCGATGCAGGGAGAGGGCCACCACATCGGAGGCGGTGAAGGCGTCTTGCGGCAAATGGGTGAAAAAGAGTTCGTAGACCAGGCCAGAGCGGGTGAGGCCCACGCGGCTCTTGTGAGCGTTTGCTGAATGGGTAGCCACCACCACGCGGCACCGCTGCCCATCCGGTCCCACCGCAACGTCTGGGCAGTCGTAGAGCGTGCGTACCAGTTCACTTTCCCGGCGGCTGAACTGCTGATCGGCAGGCAGGTGCAAACGGCTCTGGACGCGCTTCCGATCCAACACGGTGTCATCTTTGCCGCGCATGATAAACGGAAAGTCTGCTAGGTCGGCGATGACGGCCCCTGTTCCATATTGCCCATCCAGCCGCAGCAGAGCGCACGCAGGCGAAAGATGGTGGGCCTGCAGATAGCCCCTGATAACGGTCAGCGCTCGGCGCAGTTCCTCCCGATAGCGGCCATTGCCGCTGTTGCCGAAACTGCCGAGCCAGTGGGAACTATGGGCCTGCGAGACGACGGTGCGTGTACGGAGGACCTCTCCGCGCTTGCGCCCCCTGTGGCCAGGAGCACAGACCTGCTTCAAGCGACGCTGTGGTGCAGGCAGCTCCTCTGTCTGTGGCAAGGCCCGTTGTCGGGCGGCTTGCCGCGTCCCATCGATGTCAAAGACCACGTGTTCGTTGCCTGCGCGATCGACAAGCTGACCAGTGTGTCGCTCTGTGTCCACAGGACGCGCGAGCAGATCGGCGAGAAAGAGCGTGCGCAAGGCTTCGGTGCCCTCGAAGGCTCAAGCTCGAAAGATCGCGCGAGAGCGCCGAGCGGGAGGGCAGTCTCTCGCGGTCGAACAAGGCCATGAAGGGCTGTGCAAGAGGCAAAAGTTGCTCATAGAAGTCCTCCAGTGTGCGTTCGCCGCTGATAGCGTAGCCGAAGAGGACGGCCAGAAAATCGATGACCTCGTCATGCCCGAAACGGCGGCGGGCCAGGTGCACCTGTGAACTGATGGCAGAAAGGACACCTTGCTTGCGCAGATAGGGGATGAGCAGCGCGACCTCCCCAAACCAGGAAGGCGTCGCGGGGACAGACTCCGGAGAGGTCTGGATACGCACCGAGACATCGGCGATACTCGTCATGTCTACCTCCTTGTTGGGAACCGTTTGGTTCTTCCTCATCAAGGAGGCATATTTTTAGGCTGGTTCGCTACTAGTTCCATCTCGTTGCGCAATTCGTGGGAGAGGTGGCCTGCCTGTCATCCTGAGCGCAGCGAAGGATCTCTGCGGTAGTCTCGCTAGACCCTTCGCTGCGCTCAGAGCCTGCCCTGAGAGAAGCGAAGGGGTGACAGGCAGGATCTCCAAATGTCTACCACTATGAGCGGCCTGTAGACGTTCCCACTCCTGAAATGCTAGTATAATAATACGATACGATTCGGGGTCCCGCGTGGCGCACGCCTTGCAAGCATTGTCCTGCCCCTTACCTCTCTGCTTGCAAGAGGCGTTGCTACTAGAAGGATACCGAGCAGCTGAAACGTTATAGGCATTCTCAGGACGACTTTTTTAGAGAAGGGAGCAGGCGAGCGACCCCACAAGGGTACGCCGCCTGCTCCCCTTTTTTATTTCATTCTTAGGAGCAGAGACATGAGCCAATGGAAGACACATCTCGGTTTCCCGGAGACCCAAGGAACGTACGGGTTTCTTCTCGTCTTGACCATTGATGCACTTGGATCAGGGGTGTACCTCCCACTCTCCATCCTCTACTTTCAAGTCACGACTGGCTTTTCTTTGCCGATCATTGGCTTGACACTGACCATCGCTACCATCTGCACGCTTCCTCTGACCTTGCTCACAGGAAGTCTGGTGGACCGCTTTGGCGCACGGCGCTTGACCGCCAGTAGCCAGTTCATTGAGGCCATTGGACTGCTTGGCTACCTCTTCGTACACACAGTTCCCATTCTGTTTCTCATGGCCTCGTTGGTCACAGGAGGCACCAGAATGTTCTACGCAGCACGCACCGCGCTGGTCGTCGAAATTGCCTCTCCCCATCAACGGGATCGCTGGTATGGCCTCTCTGGGGCCATACGGAATGTGGGTCTGGGGATGGGAGGCTTCCTCGTAGGCCTCGTCCTGGCAATGAACAATCCAGATCTCTACCGTTTGCTGATAGGAGTCAGTGCTCTGTGTTATCTGGTGGCAGGCAGTCTCTTGTTGCGCCTACCAGAGCCCAGGTACAGGCTCGTCGAACAGGGAACACAGGCGAAGTCAGGAGCGATCTTGAAAGATCGTGTGTTTCTCGGCTTCTTGACGAGTAATATTGCCTTTCCCTTATGCGCTCTCATGCTGGGAACAGCTCTTCCTGTCTACATTACCGAAGCAGCCCATGCTCCGGCCTGGATACTTGGTCCGGCTCTGATCCTCAATTCGCTGCTGGTGATCGGCTGTCAAACACTCGTTGTGCGCTTTCTGGAGCCACATCGTCGCACCAGGGCCATGGGAGCAGCAGCCCTGATCTGGTGTCTCTCATGCAGCCTCTTTGTCCTGGCGCTGATCATCCCTGGCTTCCTTCTCGTCCCTTATCTCTTGCTGGTCGTGGCCCTTCATACATTGGCCTCTTTGTTGTATACCCCAACAGCAAGCGCCCTGGTCGCCGATCTTGGCCCGACAGCCCAGCGTGGACGGTATCTGGCAACGTACGAGTTTTCATGGG
>WNGJ01013441.1_pt1 | contig 11319 bp, 9 predicted proteins | sample 5400611 | NCBI WGS metagenome assembly WNGJ01 (sample SAMN13153375, study PRJNA577476) | soil metagenome | isolation source: 40 cm soil or saprolite under Garry oak tree replicate 1 | place: USA:California | collected 2016-06-15 | reverse complement strand
AGAACCTTTCGCAGGTATGCTTCCTTCTCTGATTTGGCTTCTCTCCCAGATTATCATAACAGCCAGGCCTCACAAACTCTTAACAGTCATCCAGCTTCTTATCACATTCGTGTTACAACACAAAGAGTTTTGCCAAATTAGGGAATCGCTTGGAGGAAAAAGCCAAGGAGGAGCAGAATTGCCCCGATAAAGCCCATTTGCTTCGGGTTGTATCCTCCCCGCTCGAGCTGGGGAGTGATGCTGATGATGATGCCGAGTGCGAGGCCGCCAACTATCCCTACCGGTAGTTTGTTGACGAGGGTCAAGCAGAGTTATAAAAAGGAATGGCATGTCCCCGTTCAAGCCAACTGAGCAGAAGCTGCAACGCAGGAGGCGGGGGCAGAGGCGACCAACCGCTCCAATAGCGTCTGAGCATGATCCAGGGTTCCAGCCAGCCTCTCACTGCTCTCAGGGCTGCTGGCCAGGATACCTGTGGCCGAGTGGCTTTTCCCTCGCTGATTTTTTCCCCCCGTTCCCGCTGCATGAGCAGCAACACTGCTCTGAAGAGGAACGGTTGGCTCAGAAGGCGCTTTCGCCTCTTGCGTCGGGCTCGTGGAGGGATGAGAGGCATGATACCAACAAAACGAGAAGGCGCAGCAGACCAATTGCCAATGCCGTCGGATGGCTGTGTCGCTTCGCACCTGGTACTGCGACCAGCAAAGCCGCATGTTTGACGTGTTTGTAGCTCTGCTCGACCCACATACGCAGCCCATACAGGCGCACCACTTCTTCTAGGCTAGCTGCCGCCAGGTCGCTGTCTTGAGCTCGCTGCGATCCGGGTGCTGGCAGGTTCGTCACCAAATAGAACGTGGTCAGGTCAGGCAAGGTGACCGGATCGGTGGTGGCGATGACGACCCGTTCCTGCTTCTCGGGTCCATAGGGACCAGTGATCACTTCCAAGGCCCACCAGTCCTGGCTGGAACCATCGCGGAAGGTACGGGTCACCCTGATCCACTTGCCAGGCCGTTCGGGACTCTTCCATCGCGCCGCCCGAGCCGCTTCCTGGAACGATCCGATGGCTCTGACGGGATGCCACCACGCATGTGAGGGTTTGAGCGCCAGTACGTAGCCCACGTTCAGAGCTCGCAGCCCTTGCTTGACTCCATGGTCCTCGCCATAGAACGAGTCTGCCACCACCGCCCGAAACGGGAGATGGGCTTGCACCGCCCGATGCACCAGTTCCACCGCCAGTTTGAGCTTGGTGCGAAACTGCGGATCCGTTTTGCCTTGCTCAAAGTGATGAACGGGGGTGTAGGGTTCGAAGTCAACGGGGTAGTACACCCGCTCATCGGCCCACAGACTCGTCACCGAGACCACCCCCTTGTCGATCTTGCCTAGATTGGCCAGATATTGCCGACCGACATGGGCTGTTTTGTGGCCGTCTTTACGGTCCCCAGTCTCATCGATGACCAGCACGCCCTGGCTGTTAGGGGCCGTCGAGGGGTCTTCCACCAGCAGGTGCAGACGCTGTTGTTGCACGGCTCGATCATCCCAGTCCGACTCCAAGAGAAACCATTGTAGCTTTGGTGCACGCGGGAGCTGAGCTCCCACCACTGGCTCGGTGTTGACCAGTCCCGTCAGCGTTTTGTGTCGCTCGCTGGGCAAGAGCAGGCCCTCCAGGTAGCGGCGAAACCCTTCACGCTAGTTACTTTTCCCCAACAACGCATCGAAGTGCTTGGCGTAGGCTTCCAGTGGTTCTGGTGCTGGGGTGATGTGTATTCGCTTCGTCATCTCACGTTCCTCCTCTCCCACCATTCTATCACAGCTTGACCCTCGTCAACAAACTATCGGTAGGTACCCATCTGCGTCCACGTGACCGATGTCGCCCGTATACAGCCACCCGTTGCGTAAGGCCCGAGCGTTCTCTTCGGGAGCTTTCCAATAACCCAGCATCACCTGCGGGCCGCGGATAATGATCTCCCCATCCTCTCCAACAGGCACCTCGTGCTCCCCTGTCTCAATATCCACGATCTTCTGCTCGGTATTATTCATGGGCAATCCGGGACTGTCCAGCCGTATAACCTCGGGGTCAAGTGGCGAGAGGTGCGTGATTGGACTTGACTCGGTCATGCCATATGCCTGGACTATGCGGATACCAGTCCTTTCCTGCAACTTGCGCGCAGTTTCAAGTGGCAAGGGAGCAGCAGCAGCCATGATGTACTTGACGGCCTTCATCTGGTTGAGTTCACCAGGGAAATTGGCAAGAGCGCTGATAATGGGAGGTACGGCAAAGAACCACGTCACGCCATGCTTTTCACACAATTCCAGCACCGGCTCCAGCTCAAAACGCTCCATGATGACCTGCTTGGCACCAGCCGCAAGGAAACTGCCCGTCAGCAGCACTCCATAAATGTGGTAAAACTGCAGGAAGATCAGTGTCGCATCAGAGGAATTGATCCCTGATGCCGTTAAGAATTGAAGATGGTTGGTCGTCAGGTTATGATGGCTCAGCATCGTCCCCTTAGGAAGACCCGTGGTGCCAGAGGAGTAGGTCAAGACCGCCAGGTCATTTCCACTGATCTCGACCTGCTTGGGACGTTCTGGCGATGCTCCCCTCAGCAATTTTGCGAAAGGGAGAGCATCTGGCATATCTTCTGGGACATGCTCTCCCGTCACGATCACATGTTTAAGATTGGGTAGCGCTACCTGGCTCAACACCGTTTGCAGTAGCGGCAGCATCTCCCGACTGATCAAAATCGCCCTGGCTTCAGAGTTTTCAAGCTGATAAGCCATCTCGCGCTCTTTGTACAAGGGATTCATTGGAGTAACCGCAGCACCAATGGTGGAAGCAGCATTGAGTGTGATCATAGACTCAGGGCGATTGCCCGTACACAGGCAGATGCGATCCCCCTTTCTTATACCCAGCTCGTGCAGACCATTGGCAATGCTATTGACCATCGAGACGACCTCGCGATAGACCAGGATGAGGTCATGGTAAATGATCGCCGGGCGGTCGGGGTTGCGTTCAGCAGCCATACGCAGGAGCTGGTCATAGGGGATATCAGGGTAATCCACTACTGGACGAAACAGTTCAGGTGTAAACATTTTGCCAGGCATAACCGAAATCCTTTCTGATTGTAAGCCGTCGAGATGCTCCTTGACTCATGAAACAGATTGCCCTCTGCTCATGTCATGCGCTCGAGCAGGGCTAATTAACACGCTTCTCGTGTCCCTCCCACTCCTTCTCGCGCAGCACATACTTTTGTATTTTGCCTGTGGAAGTCTTAGGTAAGGTACCGAACTCTACGGCCACAGGGCACTTGAAGTGCGCCAGGCGTTCCCGGCAGAAGGCGATGATCTCCTTTTCGGTCGCACCCTGGCCTGACTTCAAGGTCACAAACGCCTTGGGACGCTCTCCCCATTTCTCATCAGGAATCGCGACGATGGCGCATTCCATCACAGCGGGATGCTGCGCAACGGTCTGCTCCACCTCAATGGTTGAGATGTTCTCGCCGCCCGAGATGATCACATCCTTCGCACGGTCGCGCAGTTCGATATAGCCATCGTCGTGCCAAACGCCAAGATCGCCGGAGTGGAACCACCCCCCCGCGAACGCTGCTGCAGTCGCAGAGGGATTTTCGTGATACCCCCTGGCAACATTATTGCCGTGCATGACGACCTCACCCATCGTTTGCCCATCGCGGGGGACATCGTTCATTTGCTCGTCGATAACGCGCACACGGTCCGCTGTCACATTGCCCACGCCCTGTCGAGCGAGTAAGCGCGCTTGCTCGGCGAAAGGAAGATGATCCCATTCTGCATGCCATTCACACACGGTGTAGGGGCCGTATGTTTCGGTGAGGCCATAGACATGGATGGGACGGATATTGAGTTCTTGCAACTGTGCGAGCAAAGTGGGTGAGGGTGGCGCTCCGGCTACGGTCACCGTCAACTGCCGATCGAGCCGGTGTGCTTTCGGATGGTTGACCAGGACAATTTGCACAGTGGGAGCACCGTTATAGTGCGTCACGCCTTCAGACTCAAACAGGTCCCATATAAGATCTGGATCGACCGCGCGCAGACACACATGTGTGCCTCCCACAGCAGTCACTGCCCAGGTAAAGCACCAGCCATTGCAGTGGAACATCGGCAGTGTCCACAAATAAACACTGTTACTGTTCAATCCCGTCTCGATGACTTCGGAGAGCGCGTTGAGGTAGGCACCCCGATAAGTGTACATGACTCCTTTGGGGTTGCCAGTAGTACCCGAGGTATAGTTGATCGAAATCGTCTCTTCCTCATCTTGTAACCAGCTCTTGACCGGTTCAGGTGATCCGGCTGCAAGGAACTCTTCATAGGGATCCTCGGGTGCGCCGGTGTCGTCGATCCGCACTACCCGCAAGCCTTGTGTGTTCAGCGGCTCGACCAGGGGAAAGAGTTCGGCATCAACGAAAAGGAACTTCACGCCAGAATGCTTGAGGATGAAGTCAATCTCCTGCGGGTTCAAACGGGTGTTCACAGCCACCAGGATACCGCCAGCAGCGGGTACCGCATAGTGTGCCTCAAGCATAGCAGGTGTGTTGGGGCACAGAAAGGCAACCCGGTCGTGCTTCTGAAGGCCGCTATTACGCAGACCTGAGGCAAGGCGGTTCACGCGCCACGCAAACTCACGATACGTATAGCGGCGATCACCATGGACTATTGCTGTCTTCTCCGGGAATACAGAGGCACTACGCTCCAGAAAACTCACGGGCGTAAGTTCGGTTCGATAGACTTTTTCTTCCATTGTAAACTCCTCACATTGCAACTGTGGCAACGGTTCTACAGACATACTCTCTATTTTGGTAGAACCACTAGGCGACCAGTTCTTTGCTGGCAGCAGGGATTGTGATGGGGACTCTCTCAGGCTCAACAAGGGCAGAAAGACCGGTCTGCGCACGTTCTAGAGCCTTCAGGTAGTCCAGGATCAACGCCGGGAACAGGAAACGCTGCCTGACGGTTTCGTGCGCGTTTTCTCCAAGTTCCCTCCAGAGTTCACGATCCTGAAGGAGCTTGAGCGTGTATGCTGCTGCTGTCTCCGTATCGTCAACCAGGTAGCCATTAGAGCCGTGGGTGATCTGCATTTGCAAGCCCGTGACGCAGGTACCGATAACTGGCTGCTTTTTCCACATGGCCTCGGTGACGGTAAAGCCAAAGCCCTCACGTATCGAGCGCTGCAGGACCACGCTGGAATAGCGCTGGAAGGCATTGACTACCTCATGGTTGATGATCGTTGGATCGGACAACAGGTGAATATCTGGATCTCCATGCACATAATGTTGCTGCAAATCGGTTAGGATCTCTATTGCTTTGATGTCATCTTTGGCCTCCAGTGCGCCAACCATGGCCAGCTGCACGGAGGGCATCTCCTGCTTGACCTGGCGGTAGATGTCAATCACCTGCCAGGGGTTTTTCCAGATGCCAAAGCGCGAAACCTGCGTGATCACTGGGCGTGCGGGATCAATGCCGCAACTGGCCAGGATCTCCATGCCCCTGGCCTTGCGCAGGAAGCAGTTTTTGACTCGAAACGGATCGATGCCCAGCGTGACCACCTGTGCCTGCTCTGGTGGCAGATCCTGGAAGACGGAGGCCTGCGAGTTGAAACACGCAATCGCATACGGATCCAGGAACTGCCGGATGTACTGCTGCGCTGAAGGGTTGGGGTGAGCCGTATCGACGTGACAGAACCAGATGGCTGGCCTCATCCAGGGGCAAAACTCCGCCAGGGGCACGAGTTGAAAATCGTGAATGAAGTAGATATCGGCCTGATCGACTTGTCCATAACGCACTGAGCGCCGTAACTTCTCCAAAAATACCTGTTTTTCCCGTTCGGGAAATTCCCCGGTGTCATAGCCCTGCAGCATGTCTACAAGACGAGCCGTAAAGTAGCCAGAGGCCTCATCTAACGATATAACGTTCCAGTCATGCTTAAGACCAAGCTCTTCCATCAGCGGAAGAAGCTCATTGAGGATTTCGGCTACACCTCCACCCTGCGCCGTCGTATTGACATGCAACACCCGTACACCAGCTAATGAACGCGCTACTTCGTAAATCTGATCGATCAATGACTCGTCTACAACCCCTTTGTAGCGGTCTAAGAGAGACGATGTTCTCATGTTAGATACTCCTGTAAAGAAAACCAATGTGTAAACTCATAGTGGCGGTGCGCATATCAGCAACCATCGACCACTTTCAATCAATCAAAACAAGGCCGGCATGCGAAGGACTCTCTACGCCGCCTCACTTGCAGAGCATATGTCATGTGTACATCACAGTATTCTCTCTTTGCTCGTGATATGGGCAAGCAGGATTCAACTGTGAATATCATAAGTGTATCTCTTGAATAGGAGTATGCATTGCGAACATCACATCCGTATCTCCTTTCGCGCGGGTTGCATCACGAAAAGATCACATGTGCTGGAGGCTCAGATTCAGTATGCAGCAGATAAAAATAGTAATACACAAAGAGTGAACAAGAGGCAAGAGAATTCACTCCCCAGATTGTGATCGGTGTGTGATCTCTTCTGGTTCATCTGTATAGAGATCGTGAGGACGGTGTAGTAGAGTACTGGACAAAGGGGCAACGGTGAGTTCGTTCGGCGTTGCAAGGAGAGGGAAGAGCTGATGCGGGGAGGCGACCGTCGCTCACCACGCGAGGGATATGGTTGCCTGAGCTCCACGTAACCGGCCGTATGGAACCTCGCTGTTGGAGTGTCCCTCGTTCAAACCTAAGGAGATGAGGATGGCAGCCGAACCCAGGACGATCTTGGTGGCAACAAGTGACCGGTCGTTGCTTCGACTCTTCGCTCGCGTCTTCGAGCTGGATGGCGACCGGGTGTTCACAGCGAAAACGGGGCAGCAGATCCTGACCCAGTTGGAGGCCTCGACTCCTGATCTACTCGTGCTCGATCTCGATCTCAGCCTCCAGAGGCTGGACGGCTTCATTGTGTGCCAGCGAATCCGTCAGGTCTCCTATGTACCCATATTGCTGATAGCGGCACTATGGCAGGACCGGAAGCTGGCACGAGGACTTGAACTGGGCGCAGATGACTACGTGCTCACCCCCTTTCATGTGGACGACCTGCTCTCTTGCGCGCAAGCCGTGCTGCGCCGAGCCCGGTGGATAGCGCATGACTACCCAGTTCCCCGCTCATCACTGAGGGTCGGGGAACTGATGCTGGACATGGCACAGCCGCTTGTCCGACTGGCAGATCGAATCGTCGTCCTCACGCCAGTCGAGTATGGGCTGCTCACCTGTTTAGCCAGGCAAGTTGGATCCCTCGTCCGAGCTGATGAGCTGTTAGAACAAGTCTGGGGAGCAGGGTACGCTAGGAAGCCCCTGCTCCTCCAGGCAACCATCACACGTTTACGCAAGAAGCTCGAACCCGATCCTGTTCACCCACGCTTTCTGCTGGCCCAGCCGGGGCAAGGCTACCGCCTGGCTGATCCAACAGGCAATCTCATGAACACCCGGAGGGAATAGACCATCCTGCAGTGGGGACTGAGACTCCCCATGCCTAAAGGCCTATCTTTTACCCACATTTTACAAACGGAGGTGAAAAGCAAGGTGAACGCCCTCAAGCAGAGCTTGCAAGTGGAGCCAGCCCTTCCAAAGGGTTTTCCAGAAAGGCGGGTCCGTCCCCGCGGCGTGCCAGGTAACCTCCCATGCGCGCGACCTCAGTCCAGAAGGTTCCCACTGTCATGGAGGAGGGCGAGAGGCCCACATGAGTAGCCAGGACGGTGAGTGTTTCTGGCTCGATGACCGATTGTGCTGGGCGCTCTGGCGCTTGGCGAGAGAGATCACGCAATTGCAACAAACGCACGGCCAGAGGAGACAACAAGCCCAACAAGCGGAGCAAGCGCTCGGTGCTTTGCAATTGTCGTTCTTCAATGCGACATCCCGTTTTGAGACAATGGTGATAGTCTTCTACGCGGAAGCCGGGCACGATACCAGTCCGCACGCTCCCACGCTTGCTCGAGCGTTGTGGTGGGCACCGAGGGAAGCCTGATCCACTCAAGGGGGTCTTCGCCTTCAGGTGCCTGATCGATCCACACCCGGATGACCCAGACGGGCACGGGAGCAAGTTTGTTGAGACGAGGATCATGGCGCGGTGGCAGCAACTCAAGATGCGTCCACGACAGATACAATGTGGTAGAACGGGCCTTGTGTCCCGGCCGCGCGGGAAGATCAAACGGACGCTGGTCCTGACTCGGAGGCGTTCGGATCTGCTCAAAGAGCTAGCCTGGGCTTCCCTCCTGGGTCTGAATGCGCCGATCTTGCGTCGCACGCACGAGAAAGTGGGTATCGATGCTGCGGCACACGTGCAGAAACTCAAAGATATCGGCGCCACGATCTGCCACATGCACCCGCATGCTCGATGCCGGAGAGGGGCCAATGTGCTGGGCGCAGTGGTGCCACACATCCGTTTCCTTCGCCCGCTTGCGCCGTTGGGCGCGGGTTTCGCCTGTGGGCGCGGGGACGCGCATGAAAGGATGTTGATAGGCACATCCCACGACCTCACGGCTGCCTGGCTCGACATTTTCCATCTTTCCAGCTTTGCGCCTGGGAGGGCCTCGAGGCGGCCGGATCCTCAGCCATGTGAGTCGCTGCCGTCACGGCTCGCCTCGTGCGGCGCATGTCTTTGAGTTGCGTCTGTCCAAAGGTGGCTTCGGCCCACCACTCTGGGTTCAAGATTTCTTGCGTGTTCATCTCTCCATTCTATCAGAATGTAAAATGTGGGTAAAAGATAGGTCTAAAGACACGGGGCTTTCTGAAAAGGGTTTCCGGTAATGTAGCAATATAGGGAAGATCACAAAAAGATCACAAAGCGTGAGCTACTGCCAAATTAGTCTAACCACCAATGATATGGTCTGATATACTATATCCAGGCAAGATAGGGAAGTCCTGTCTCTGCTGTGACAGAGTTAGTGGTCAATAGTTAACTGTGTGGGTTTCGCCAACCCGGCGATATCTTTTGTTGCGATGAATCAAACCAGTGTGACGAGGCAAGCGCATCTTATTTGCCAAACGGCTTCCAGAGTGCGTCTATCCTTCATGCAATTTTTGAGGAGCTTACTACTGATGCTGCTTCCCGCCTAGGATCTTGAATGTAGATGCGATTGCCCTGAGAGAAAGAAGGGAACAGATGGAACCAACCAAAGTGCAAGCCAAAGCACGAATACCGCGTGGAAAGTTCAATGGGATCAATGCTGTTGCCGATGAAAGTGGGATCATTGCCGCCGCAGCGATGGATCAACGTGGTTCTCTGCGAAAAGCCATTGCTAAGGCAAAGGGGAGTGAGGCCTCGGACGCCCAGGTGAGCGAGTTCAAGGTGCTGGTGACTGAGGTGCTCACGCCCCACGCCAGTGCGATTTTGCTAGACCCAGAGTACGGCTTGGAAGCGGTGAAGCATCGGGCCAAACAGGTTGGAGTATTTCTCGCTTACGAAAAAACTGGCTACGATGCCACGGTCAAGGGGCGACTGCCTGATCTGTTGCCGCATTGGTCGGTGCGGCGGCTCATTGATGCAGGTGCCGACGTAATCAAAGTCTTGCTGTACTATGATCCGGATGATCTGGAGCAGATCAACACGATTAAAGAGGCCTTCATTGAGCGGGTGGGGGCCGAATGCCGCGCCTACGCCATTCCCTTTTTCTTGGAGGTGATTGCCTATCCCACGGGATGCGCAACGAGTTTTACCTCATCAGTGAGTTAGCATGAGAGCATCCTTCATCGCTCTGATGTTTCCATAAGGCAGAGGTATTTCTGCTCTCTTGCCAGAAAAAAGCTGGAGAATTGAACAGGCCTGTGAAGCCACTTCAGCCGAAGGTGCATCTCGTTGCGCATCGCGTGGGTAGCTCAGGGATATACAGGATCGGTACGCACGATTAGACGCACCGTGGCCCAGTTTCGCCCCAATGGGGGAAAACCCGTCACGAAACACCTGATCACGTTGCAAAAAGCACCTTCGCCCCGAAATGTCGCTCTCATGATCGTTCGTCCCGCCCAGAAGCGCACAGAAGCCCAAACGACATTCATTGACCAGCTCTGTAAAAGTGATCCAACAGCCGCAACCGTCTACAGCCTCGCTCAAGCATTTGGTTCCCTTCTCCGCAACCGGGAAGGGAACCCTGGATTGGAGCAATGGAAAGCCTCTGTACGAGCTTCGGGCGAGGCTCCACTGATCGACTTTATGGAGGGACTGGCTGACGATGCAGAAGCCGTCGTGAATGGATGTACCGAGTCGTGGAGCAATGGCATGGTCGAGGGCTTCGTGAATAAAGTGAAATGGATCAAACGCAGTTCCTACGGACAGGCGGGCTTTCCGCTGCTCCAACGCCGCGTGCTGCTGCATCCGGCTGCTCGGGAACCGTTAAGCAAAGATCAGAGACGACGCTCCTCTCGGAAGTCTGCAGTTCCTCCCTCTCATGATACAAGCGTTGCCGGGCCTACACCAATGGCCGTTGCAGCAGCATAGTCTGTGCCTGACAAACGGGTGCTCCATTTGGTCCCTCTAGCGCTGATGCGCTACAATGAAGACGTGAAGGAGGCAGGTATGCCCAAAAGGAGCCCATCACAACACGTCCCAAAAGACATGCAGGCGCGTTTCGATGAGATCACCCAGCTCACAGATACTTTCTGTCGGACCTACTTGAATGACGAGTATGCGCAACTCTGCCGTGAGCTGACGGCGACCCTGTGTCGGAAACGTCCTTCGCCACTGGCGCGCGGCAAGGCCAGCACCTGGGCGTGTGGGATCGTTCATGCGCTGGGCATGGTCAACTTTCTCTTCGATTCCTCGCAGACGCCCCACATTGCGGCCAGCCAGATCTGGGAGTATTTTGATCTGAGTTCCAGTATGATGCAGGCCAAATCCAAGCAGATCCGCGATCTGTTGGGCATGTATCCGATGGATCCTGATTGGTCGATTCCATCGATGATTGACAAGAATCCACTGGTCTGGATGCTGGAGGTCAACGGTCTGATCATCGATATGCGCCATGCACCACGTGAGCTCCAGGAAGCCGCATTCCGTCAGGGGTTGATCCCCTACATCCCTGAGGAGTGATGCGTGCTCTTCACCGCTCTTGTCCTTTTGCATCTCCCGTTTGTAGATGCAAAAGGGTCGAGGATGCTTTGTGCTCTGTACAGCAAGCAGGCACACTGTGCGCCGTTGCGCTTCTCATACCCTTGCTGACGGGGAGTCAGCACGACTAGGACGGAGGTCGTTAAAGCACATCCTGACCTGATCCCGAAAGGGAAAGGGGACCGTAGCATGGATGGAAAAGTCCAGTGAGAGG
>WNGJ01012304.1_pt1 | contig 11319 bp, 11 predicted proteins | sample 5400611 | NCBI WGS metagenome assembly WNGJ01 (sample SAMN13153375, study PRJNA577476) | soil metagenome | isolation source: 40 cm soil or saprolite under Garry oak tree replicate 1 | place: USA:California | collected 2016-06-15 | reverse complement strand
GGTCAGGTCACCTACACGAAGGCGGACGGGAGCGTGGTCGACCTGCGGCGCCTCGACGAGGCGGCGCGCCGTCGCCTGCTGCGGACCGAGTGGGGCGTGGTGCACCAGCACGCCCGCGAGGGTTTACGAATGAACGTGAGCGCCGGGGCCAACGTGGGGGAGCGGCTCATGGCCCTGGGGGCCCGCCACTACGGGCGCGTGCGGGGACGCGCGCTCGACTGGCTCGCGCGCGTTGAGATCGGGGAGAGCCGGGTCGACGACCTCCCGGAGACCTTCTCCGGCGGCATGCAGCAGCGCCTGCAGATCGCCCGCAACCTGGTGACCGAGCCGCGGCTGGTGCTGATGGACGAGCCGACCGGCGGCCTCGACGTCTCGGTGCAGGCGCGGCTCCTCGACCTGCTGCGCGGGCTGGTGGAGGACCTCGGGCTCTCCGCGGTGATCGTGACCCACGACCTGGCGGTGGCCCGGCTGCTCGCGCACCGGCTGCTCGTGATGCGCGGCGGCCTAGTTGTGGAATCCGGGCTCACCGACCAGGTCCTCGACGATCCGCAGCACCCCTACGCTCAGCTCCTCGTCTCCTCGGTGCTCCAGCCGTGAGCGGGCCCGCGCTCGAGGTCCGGGGGCTCGCCAAGGCCTTCGTCCTGCACGTCCAGGGCGGCGTGCGGCTCTCGGTGCTCGACGGGGTGAGCCTGGCGGTGCAGGCGGGCGAGTGCGTGGTGCTGGCCGATCCCTCGGGAGCCGGGAAGAGCACGCTGCTGCGGTCGATCTACGGCAACTACTTGGTCCGGGACGGGCAGGTCCTGATCCGGCACCGGGAGCGCGTGGTGGACATGGTCGGGGCGCCGCCGCGGCTCGTGCTCGACGTCCGCCGGCACAGCCTCGGCTACGTCAGCCAGTTCCTGCGCGTCATCCCCCGCGTGCCGACCGAGCAGGTGGTGGCGGGCACGCTGCGCGCCCGCGGCGTGGAGGCCGGGGAGGCGCTCGGGCGCGCCCGCGCCATGCTCGAGCGGCTCCGCATCCCCGAGCGCCTGTGGGCGCTCTCGCCGGTGACCTTCTCCTGAGGCGAGCAGCAGCGGGTGAACGTCGCCCGGGTGTTCGTGGCCGAGTACCCCATTCTCCTGCTGGATGAACCCACGGCCTCGCTGGACGCGGCGAGCCGCCTCGCAATCGTCGACCTGATCCGGGAGGCGCGGGCCCGCGGCGCGGCCGTGCTCGGGATCGTGCACGACGCCCAGGTTCGCGCCGAGGTGGCGACGCGGGTCCGGACCCTGGCCGCAACGGAGGCCGCATGACGCTCTTCAGCAACGCGCGGATCGTGACGCCGGACGACGTCTTCCTGGGATCGGTGGCGGTGGAGGATGGCCTGATCGCGGCGGTCGAGCCGGGTGCGCCCGTGACGCGGTCCGCGATGGACCTCGACGGCGACTACCTGGTGCCGGGGGTGGTGGAGCTGCACACCGACGTGCTGGAGCGCCACGCGATCCCGCGCCCCGGCGTGCAGTGGCCCGAGGTGCCGGCGGTGCTCGCCTACGACAGCCAGCTCGTGGGGGCGGGCATCACCACCGTGCTCGACAGCCTGGCCATCGGCTACCTGGTGGACACCAGGCAGCGGCCGCGGGATCCGCGCCCGCTCATCGAGGCGATCCGTACCGTCCGGGCCGAAGGCCTGCTGCGAGCCGATCACTACCTGCACATGCGATGCGAGGTGAGCACCGAGCTCGTGGTCCAGGACTTCACCCCGTTCGCGGACGACCCGCTGGTGCGGCTCGTGTCCCTGATGGACCACGCGCCGGGGCAGCGCCAGTTCGTCGATGTCGCCAAGTACCGCGAGTACAACCGGGGTCGCTACGGACTCACCGACACCCAGCTCGACGCCCTGGTCGAGCGCCGGCTGGAGGAGCGGGCCCGCTACGCCGACGAGCATCGCGCCGCGATCACCGCCCTCTGCCGCAAACACGGGCTCCCGGTGGCGAGCCACGACGACGCCACCGTCGCCCACGTGGACGAGGCGATGCAGGCGGGAGCGGCGATCGCGGAGTTCCCTACCACGCTCGAGGCCGCGCAGGCCGCGCACGAGTACGGGCTCGCGGTGCTGGCCGGCGCACCGAACCTGGTGCGGGGACAGTCGCACTCCGGCAACGTGCCGGCGGCCCAGCTGGCCGGGCGCCTTCCTGCTGCACCTGCGCCACGGCATGTCGCTGCCGCGCGCGATCGCCACCGTGTCGGCGACTCCGGCGCGACGCGTGGGGCTCGACGACCGCGGCGCGGTGGTGGCGGGCAAGCGGGCGGACCTGATGCGGGTGAGGGTGGCGGGCGACGTGGTGGTGGTGCGCGGGGTGTGGTGCGGCGGGGAGCGGGCGGCATGATGCGCCGCGAGCCGTCCGACGACGGCCCGTCCCGGCTCGCCACCGCCACGCGGCTCGCGCGCGCGGGCGGCCCGATCGCGCTCGAGCACTGGACGCGGGCCGAGGTCTCCTGGAAGAGCGACGACTCGATGGTGACCGACGCCGATCTGGCGATCCAGGCCTGTCTCGACCAGGAGATCACCGCCGCCTTCCCGGACGACGGCGTGCTCGGCGAGGAGAACGGGGCCTCGCCGCCCCGCCGACTCGAGGCGACGTACCTGTGGGTGGTGGATCCGATCGACGGCACCAACAACTTCGGGCGGGGGATCCCCGGCTTCTCGGTGTCGGTCGGCGTGCTCCGCTACGGGCGCCCGTTCTGCGGCGCGGTCTACCGCTCGTGGATCAGCTCTACCGTGGGCTCGCCGGGCACGGGGCGTGGGTCAACGACCGGCCGTTACGCCTGGCCCCGGCCTCCCTGTCGTCCCGGTCGCTCTTCTGCGCCCGGACGCCCTATCGGGACGGGCCGCCCGAGTTCGTGCAGCGCTGGCTCTCTCGCTACCGGCTCCGGCGCATGGGCTCGACCGCGCTCCACCTCTGCTACGCGGCCGTGGGGACGCTGGCCTTCGTGCACGACCAGCGGGCGACGCTCTGGGCCATCGCGGGGGCGGCGCCGGTCGTGATCGAGGCGGGTGGGCTGCTGACCGGCGATCGCGGCTCCCCGCTCTTCCCGCTCGATCCGGACGGCTACCACGGGGAGCCGGTCGCCTTCCTGGCCGGCGATCCGCTGGCCCACGACCAGGCGCTGCGAGACTTGCTGGCGCCCGCCTGAGCGCCGGCGCGGGTCAGGAGCTCCGGCTCTCGGCAGCCACCAGCCCGTAGAGCCGCTCTTGCGAGCGGAGCGGGGGTGCCTCGGGAGCGCGGACGCGGATCGAGCTGCCGTCGATCTGGATCTCGCGCGCCTTGGAGGTGTCGGTCAGCTGGATCTCGAGCACCTCGCGGATCTGGGACTGCAGGCGCGGGTCGAGGATCGGGAACGCGATCTCGACCCGGTGGTCGAGATTGCGCGGCATCCAGTCCGCCGAGGCCAGCCAGTACTCGGAGTGGCCGCCGTTGTGGAAGTAGTAGACGCGGGCGTGCTCGAGGTAGCGGTCCACGATCGAGATGACCCGGATGCGGTCGGACAAGCCAGGGATTCCCGGCCGGAGGCAGCAGATCCCGCGCACGATCAGGTCGATCCGCACCCCCGCCTGGCTCGCCGCGTAGAGCTCCTCGATCAGGGTGCGATCCACGAGGCTGTTCATCTTGGCGACGATGCGCGCCGGCTCGCTCCGGCGGGCGTGCTCGGCCTCGCGGCGGATACGCTGCTGGAACGCCTCGCGCATGCCGGTCGGGGCCATCAGGAGGTGGCGGAACCGGCGGGGCCGCGTGTAGCCGGTGAGCATGTTGAACAGCTCGGTGACGTCCTCGCCGATGGACTCCCGGCAGGTGAAGAGGCTGAAGTCCCCGTAGATGCCGCCGGTCCGCACGTTGTAGTTCCCGGTCGCGAGGTGGCAGTAGCGTCGGATCCCGTCCGTCTCCTGGCGCACCACGAGACAGGCCTTGCAGTGGGTCTTGTAGCCGGGCAGGCCGTAGACGACGTGGGCCCCGACTTCCTCCAGGGCCCGCGCCCAGCGGATGTTGGCCTCCTCGTCGAAGCGAGCCTGCAGCTCGACCATCACCGCCACCTCCTTGCCGTTCTCGGCGGCCCGGGTCAGGGCCTGGGCGATCGGCGAGGTGGGGCTCACGCGGTAGAGCGTCATCTTGATCGCGAGAACGCGCGGGTCTTCCGCGGCGTCGCTCACGAAGCGGGTGACCGCGTCGAAGGAGTGGTATGGGTGATGCGCGAGCACGTCGCCGGCGCGGATCGCGCTCCAGATGTCGGCCGCGCCCTCGAAGGCGGGCACCGGTCGAGGCGGGAGCGGGTGGTCCTTGAGCCGCGGGAGATCCACCGCGGCGTAGAGCTGGAAGAGATCCGAGAAGGCGGTGAAGCCGGTGCCCGCGTAGAGGTCGTCGGGACCCAGCTCGAGCTCGTCGACCAGCATCGCGAGCAGCGGGGCGGGCAGGTCGGCGTCGTACTGCAGCCGGACCGCGTCCCCCATGCGACGCTCCCGCACCCCCGCCTCCACGCTCGTCAAGAGGTCGGCCGCGGTCTTGCGCGGGAGCGCGATCTCGGCGTCGCGGGTGACCCGGATGGCGTGGCAGGAGACGATCTCGTAGCCGGTGTAGAGCGTGGGCAGCTGGAGGCGGATCACGTCCTCGAGGAGCATGAACGCGTGCTGGCCGGACGGCCCGGGCAGGGCCACGAAGCGGGGCACGACCTGGCCCGGGATGCGCACCACGGTCAGCGTGGCGTGCGGCAGGACGCTGGCCGCGACCGGCTTGACCGAGACGATCAGGCAGAGCGACCGGTTGGCGAGGTGCGGGAAGGGATGCCCCGGGTCGATCGCCAGGGGAGTCAGGACCGGCATCAGCGTCCGTCGGAAATAGTCCTCCAGGAACCGCTCCTGCTCGGCGGTGACCTCCTTGGGCCTGACCAGCCGGACGCCTTCCGAGGCCAGGATGGGTCCCAGCTCCTCCAGGAAGCAGCGGTGCTGAGCGTCCACCAGCCGGTGGACCTGGTCGGCGACCGCGGCGAGGGTCTTCGCCGGAGACAGCTCGTCCGGCCCCGTGGTGGTGTCGCCGGCGCGGATCCGACGCTTCAGCTCCGCGACCCGCACCATGAAGAATTCGTCGAGGTTCGAGCTGAAGATGGCCAGGAACTTGACCCGCTCAAGGAGCGGGACGGTCGGATCCTGGGCCTCCTCGAGCACACGGCGGTTGAACTCGAGCCAGGACAGCTCGCGATTGACGAACGCGTCGGGCGGAACCGGGCTCATGGCGACCTCGGTGGCGCTAGCCGGGGAGGGAGGGCGACGAGGTCGGGACGAGCATGGGCAGCAGTGTCCTCGGCCACACCCAGGGCGTCAAATTACGGAATTGTTACAATCGATCCACTTGCCGGCTTTGGCCACAACGCCAATATTATCTCACAGATAGGGCGGTTCTGCTCCGGGACGCCTCGTGGAGCAGGACGCCGTCCCGCACCCCGCGGGTGCAGATCACGAGGCTCAAGTAGCCGCCGCTGATCATCACGTCCTCGATGACCATCGCGCCGGCGAGGATGATGTCGGCGCGCTCGGCCTTGAGCCCGCGAACCCGCCGACGACCCCGGGAAGACAGTGCCTCGAGGCGCTCGCGGATCGCGGTGACGTCCGACTGGCTCAGCACGAGCCCATGGCGGTGCTTGCGCTCTCCCGGGTTCGCGCGCAGGTGGATGCTGGCGAGCGTGCGGACGGTGCCCCCGAGCCCTACCAGGACCTCGCCGCGGTCGGCGGGCGGCAGCGCGTCCTGGAGCCGGGCGCGGATCTCCACCCGCAGCGCGCGCAGCTCCAGCGGCGTCGGGGGATCGCGCCGCAGGAACTGCCGGGTGGTCCGCACCGCGCCCAGGGGCAGGCTCGCGGTCGAGACGAGCCGGCGGCGACGCACCCGGCTGAGCTGCAGGCTCGCCCCGCCGAGGTCCGCGACGACGCCCTTGGCGAACGGGAGGCTCTCGAGGGCCGCCACCACCCCGAAGCGCGCCTCGTCCCGGGCGCTGAGCACCTGCACCTCGATGCCCTCGTTGCGGCGGAGCGGATCGAGGAGGCGCTCCCGATTGCGCGCGTCCCGCACCGCGGAGGTGGCGATGGCCACGATGCGTGGGCCCTGGCTCTGCGGCGAGTGATGGGCGAAGAAGCGGTGCACCGCCCGCAGGGTCTTGACGATGGCCCGGCGAGGCAGGGTCCCCGGCGCGCCGCCCCCGAGGCGGGTCGGCACGCGCTCCTGGGCGAGGACGCGGAATCCCGACGTGGGACGGATCTGGGCGAGCAGGAAGCGGACCGCGGCCGACCCGAGATCGACGATGGCTACCAGGTCCGAGGTCGGGATCCCGTCCCCTCGCGCTCCCTTCGCTCGTGCCACGGTCAGGGTGAGCCGACCGACCGGAGGATCCGGGGCTTGACGAACCAGAGGAGCTGCCCGGGCATGGAGGGCCCATCCGGGAGATGCACGAGCGCCGCGCCGCCCTTCTTGAACGAGAAGCGGTCGTCGCCGTCGTGCATCCCGAGGAGGTGCGCGAGCAGCCCGGACAGGGTCGGCTCGTGCCCGACCAGCGCGACGGTGGCGTCGGGCCGATACTTCTTCAGCGCGGTGACCAGCACGTCCACGTCGTTCTGCCCGAGCGCGGGCTCGATCCGGGGCGTCACCCGCTTGAAAGCCGCGGCGGCGATCTCGGCGGTGTCGCGCGCGCGGACGAGCGGGCTGGTCAGCAGGATGTCGGGCCGGCCCGCGATGCGGGCCAGACCGCGGGCGGCCTGCCGGAAGCGTTGGCGCCCCCGGCGGGTCAACGGTCGGTCGTGGTCCCGGACGCCGCCGGTGCCGGTGCGCACCGCGGGAGCGTGACGGATCAGGAGCACGTTCATCGAGGGAGGGCGCGCCGACTAGGCCGTGGTCGCCCAGGCCTTCCGCCCGCGGCGCTCGAGCCGCGGCCACCCGTGGAAGAACGCGGCACGGGTCTTCTTGCGGCGCTTGCGTTGCCGTCTGACGAGCTGCTGCTCCAGCGCATGCGCGGCCTCGCGGCGGTCGATGACGTCGTGAAGATACTCCTCGATTACCACGGCGTCCTGGTGTTCTCCAAGAATGTCTTGAATCGCCTTGGCCCGATCGATGAACTTCTCGACCCGAGGGCCGCCGGCGGCCCGCGCCAGCTCGGCCGCGTACCGAGCCCGCTTGACCCGGATGCGGATCTCGTGAAGCTCGGCCGCGCTCGGATGGCCGGGGAGGTGCTTCACCGCCCGCCGCAGCGTCTTCCACTCGGCCGCGGCGGCCTCCGCCAGCGAGACATCGGCGGCGCGGCGCGGGGCGCGCCCGAGGAGCGTCTTGAGGCGGCGGAGGAGCCCGGCGTAGCGCGCGCCATCGAGCGCGATCTGCAGCCGGTCCCACGCCCGGGCGCGGTCGGCATCGAGGCGGCGGACGAGCGCGTGGCTCGCCCGGCGGGTCGAACCCTCGAGCGCAACCAGCTCGGACGCCACGGAGGCGCTGATCATGTCGAGGTCGCGCACCCGGCCGAGCGCGGTTCCGAGCCAGTCCAGCTCGTCCCGCAGCCCGTCGACCGCGCTCTGTCCGAACAGTGGACGGCTAGCCCGGAGGGTGGCCCTGAGACGGCGGACCGCGATCCGCATCCGCCGGAGACCCTCGGGATCGTGGCTGGTCCGGATCTCGGGATCATGGGCGTGGAGGGCGTCGACCTGGGCCTGCAGTGCGGTGAGGATCGGCTCGAGGTCGGGGTCCTTGCCGGACATGGGCCCCATCGGTACCACGGCCCGGGCACCGCCGCCAGGCGTTGCCGACATAGGGGTGGCCTATGAGGCCGGGTGGTCTCATCGGCACAACAAATTGGACGTTTCCACCGGGCCCCGTACCATGGCCGCCACGCGGCGCATCCGATCGACCGGGGGAATTCATGAAGCGACGGGCTTTTCTGAAGACGGGCATGGGCATGGCGGCAACCGCCGCGATCGGCGGCTGGGCGCGGCCGGGACGTCCGGCGGCGGTCCAGCCGGACGACATCAAGTGGCGCGCCTTCGAGGTCGTCACGCGCGCGGAAGTCGTGAGCCCCATCGGCGCCACGCGGGTGTAGCTGCCGCTGCCGCTTCAGACCGCCACCGACTACTTCAAGAGTCTCGGACAGAGCTGGACCGGCAACCGGGCGGTCACCCGCGTGTACCGGGACGAGCGATACGGCGCGGGGATCCTCTATGCGGAGTGGCCGGCCGGCGAGAGCGCGCCCGCGGTCGAGGTGACGACCCGGTTCACGACGCGCGACCGCATGGTGGACGTGACCCGACCGGGCGGCAGTCCGGCGCCCGAAGATCGGGCCGCGCTCGCGAAGTATCGCGAGTCGTCGCGGCTCGTGCGCACCGACGGCATCGTGAAGAAGACCTCCCAGCAGATCACCAAGGGCATCGACAACGACGTGGAGAAGGCGCGCGCGATCTACGAGTGGATCGTCGACAACACCTTCCGCGATCCGAAGGTGCGGGCCAAGCTCTTCGGCCAGTGGGAGATGAACTGGCTCGCCTACAACTACGCGCACGACGTGAAGCTGGTCAGTTCCAAGGACGGGCCGGTGGCGTTCCTGATGTACCCCCAGGCCGAGACCGGGGAGGGCCGAAAGGACAGCCTCGACCCGGACGCCTTCAGGTACAAGATCACCTCGCGTGAGCTCGGCGCCTGACCGGCCGCGCCACCTCCTGACCGGGGCCCCCGGCCGGCGCCCGTCGCTTCACCGACCCTCCCTCTCCGCGCGGGCGTCGCCCCTCTCCGGAGGCTCCCGTTACCCACGATTTACCCGCGCGTCATCATTCCGTAACCCCGCCCGCGCACCATGCACCCCATGAACATGACGCGAGGGAGCGTGGGGGTCGACCCAATGGCAGGGAGCCGGCGCAGCGCGGCGGACAGGCCGGGCGCCGGCATGGGCCGGGCCGGGAAGGTGCTGGTGGTGGAGGACGAGGCGGACGTGGCGGAGATGATCCGCTACAACCTCGGCAAAGAGGGCTACGACGTGCGCCTGGCCGCCAACGGCACCGAGGCGCTGCGCCAGGTCAGGGAGGCGCGGCCCGACGTGATCCTGCTCGACATCATGGTTCCGCACCTCAACGGGTGGGAGATCTGCCGGCGGCTGAAGCAGGATCGCGACACCCAGGCCATCCCGGTGATCATGGTGACCGGTCGCGCGGAGGAAGGGGACAAGGTCCTCGGCTTCGAGATGGGCGCCGACGACTACGTGACCAAGCCCTTCTCGCCCCGGGAGCTGGTGGCGCGGGTGCGGGCGGTCTCGCGGCGCGGCCGTCTCGGTGAGGACGCGACCGGCCAGCCGGTGCGGGCGGGCGAGCTCGAGATCGATCGCCAGCGCTTCGAGGTCAAGATGAAGGGGCGACTGGTGGAGCTGACCCGCAAGGAGTTCGATCTGCTCTCCGCGCTGGTCCGCGCACCGGGCCGGGTCTTCGGCCGCGAGGAGCTACTGGACCTGGTGTGGGGCCAGGACGGCTTCGTCGAGCCCCGCACCGTCGACGTCCACGTGGCCCGGCTCCGGGCCAAGTTCATCGCCGCGCGTGCGCCGGAGCCGGGCATCGAGACGGTGCGCGGAGTCGGCTACCGATTCCGTGAGCGCTCCTGACCGTCGACCCGGATCCGTTAACACGGATGTAACACGCCCGTCATCGATACGTCACCCGTTTGCAGCATACTTCCGCCCAATCACACGGAAAAGACGACAAGAGGAGAGCCCGATGAAGAAGATGTGGTCTTTCGTGCCGATGCTGCTGCTGGCGGTGGCGCTGGTGGAACGGCCCGCGCCGGCCCACGCCCAGATGCTGATGAACGGGGCGGGGGCCACCTTCCCGTACCCGATCTACTCGAAGTGGTTCGAGGAGTACATCAAGGTCGACCCGGAAGTGCGCTTCAACTATCAGTCGATCGGGAGCGGCGGCGGCATCCGGCAGATCACCGAGCGGACGGTGGACTTCGGGGCCTCGGACGGCCCCATGACCGACGAGCAGCTCAAGAAGGCCCCCGCCGAGCTGTTCCACATCCCGACCGTCATGGGCGCGGTGGTGGCCACCTACAACCTGCCCGGGAGCCCGCAGCTCGCGTTCACCGGCGACGTCCTCGCCGACATCTTCCTCGGCAAGATCACGAAGTGGAACGACGCGCGGATCAAGGCGCTGAACCCGTCGGCGAGCCTGCCGGACCAGGCCATCGTGGTGGTGCACCGGTCGGACGGGAGTGGCACCACCTACATCTGGGTCGACTACCTCTGCAAGATCAGCCCCGAGTGGGAGAAGGAGGTCGGGCGGGGGACCTCGGTGAAGTGGCCGGTGGGGCTCGGCGGCAAGGGCAACGAGGGCGTGGCCGGGCAGGTGAAGAACGCGCCCGGCTCTCTCGGCTACGTGGAGCTGGCCTACGCGATCACCAACAAGCTGCCCGCGGCCCGCATCAAGAACCCGGCGGGCAAGCTCGTCGAGCCGACGATCGAGAGCACGACCGCGGCGGCGGCCGGGGCGGTGAAGAGCATGCCGGCCGACTTCCGGGTGTCGCTCACGAACGCGCCCGGGCCCGACGCCTACCCGATCGCGAGCTTCACGTGGCTGCTGGTGTACAAGGACCAGCCCAACGAGTCCAAGGGTAAGGCCCTCGTGAAGTTTCTCTGGTGGGCGATCCACGACGGGCAGCGGCACCCGGCCGCGCTCCTGTACGCGCCCCTGCCCGCGCTGGTCGTGAAGGAGATCGAGGCCAAGATCAAGCAGATCACCTTCTCCGGCAAGCCGCTCCTGGCGGCGCAGTAGCGCTTGGCCGCCGACTCGATCTCGGGGGTGGGGACGGCCGACGGACTCTCCCTGCCCCCGCGAGCGGTCACCCGGGGACGGAGCGGACTCGGCGATCGGGTCTACCGCACGCTGATCCTGGCCTCGGTCTGGCTGGTCCTGATGCTCGCCGCGGGTCTCGTCGCGGCGCTCACCTGGGAGTCGTGGGCCGCGATGCGCACGTTCGGGCTCCGCTTCCTGATGACCTCCCACTGGGATCCGGTCGCGGGCGAGTTCGGCGCCCTCCCGTTCATCTACGGCACCCTGGTCTCGTCGCTGCTGGCGCTGCTGATCGCGGTTCCCCTCTCGCTCGGTGCGGCCATCTTCCTCGCGGAGCTGGCGCCGGCCTGGGTCCGCCCGCCGGTGGCGTTCCTGATCGAGATGCTGGCCGCGGTGCCGAGCGTGGTCTACGGCCTCTGGGGGATCTTCGTCCTGGTGCCGTGGCTGCGCGACTGGGTGCAGCCCGCGCTCGGGCGGACCCTCGGCTTCCTGCC
>WNGJ01007912.1_pt1 | contig 11319 bp, 7 predicted proteins | sample 5400611 | NCBI WGS metagenome assembly WNGJ01 (sample SAMN13153375, study PRJNA577476) | soil metagenome | isolation source: 40 cm soil or saprolite under Garry oak tree replicate 1 | place: USA:California | collected 2016-06-15 | reverse complement strand
TGGACGCCGACACCGTCGCAGACCGCGTCGACAACCCGATCCCGGCCGCCACGTCGTGGGCAGACTCGCCGCCGCTGTCGATCAGCCCGCGGCTGCGCCGGACCGGCAGCTACGAGCGGCGGGGCAAGCCCCACCGGGTGTTCGACCGGTCGGCCGAGCGCCAGCGGCTGGCCGAGCTGGCGACCCGGCAGGCGGCCGAGACCGCGGCGGCCAGAGCGGCCCTGGTCACTTCCCGGCCCACCCGGCTCGGCGACCTCGGCACCCTCGATCGGGCCGCGTTCGCGCTCTTCCTCGCCCTGCTGGGGGATGCGCTCACCGGGTGGACCCCCGGCCGGCGCAGCGTCTCCACTACGACATCCGACGGCACGATGCTGGTCCGGCTGACCGCGCTGGACCCGAGGCAGACGGCGGAGGTCCGCACACCGAACGGCGTGTTCCGCGGACCCGACCACCTCGTGGAGATCGTCGACCTGACGGCGGACCGTGCCCTGGAGGCAGCGGAGCGTACGGCATGACCGCGTTGTCCGACGCGCTCGACGCGTCCCGGGCCGACGAACAGCGGCGAGCCGCTCGGGCGCTGTTGCGGCGCCCGCTGTTACGTGCCGGCGGCCCGGACGCGGAGTCGTTCGTCCTCGTCCGCCGGCACGCGACCATGCTGCGGGAGTGGTTCGACCGCCACACCGGCTGGCGACTGATCGTCGACAGCGGGGTGGCGCGACTGATGAAGACCGCCGCGAGCACCGACCCGACCCGGCCGGCGCGGGAGGTGCGCTCGGGGCAGCCGTTCGGCCGCCGCCGGTACGTGCTGGCCTGCCTCGCGCTGGCCGCGCTGGAGCGGGCCGACGCCCAGATCACCCTGGGCCGGCTGGCCGAGCAGGTCCTGCTCGGCGCCGCCGACCCCGTTCTCGCCGCCGCCGGGGTGGCATTCACGCTCGACGAGCGGGAGGAGCGCAGCGACCTCGCCGCCGTCGTCCGGCTGCTGCTCGACCTCGGCGTGCTGTCCCGGGTGGCCGGCGACGAGGAGGCCTTCGTCAAGGAGACCGGCGACGCGCTGTACGACGTCGAGCGGCGGGTGCTGGCCACCCTCCTGGTGACCCCGCGCGGACCGTCCACCGTCGACGCGACCGGCTTCGCCGCCCGGCTGGCGGCGGTCACGGGCGAGGCCGTGCCGGCCACGGACGAGCTCCGGAACCGGGTGCTACGACACCGGCTCACCCGCCGTCTGCTCGACGACCCGGTGCTCTACTACGACGAGCTCGACGAGGACGAGGCCGCCTATCTCAGCAGCCAGCGCAGCGCGGTCACCGCGCGGATCAGCGAGCTGACCGGCCTGGTCCCGGAGGTGCGCGCCGAGGGCATCGCGATGGTGGACCCGCACGACGACCTCACCGACGTGCGGATGCCGGAGAGCGGCACCGACGGGCACGTCACCCTGCTGCTCGCGGAGCACCTCGCGGCCCGGTCCGGCCAGCCGGTCCCGGTCGGCGAGCTGCACCGGCACGTCCGTGGGCTCGCGCTCGCACACCGGTCGTACTGGCGGCGAAGCGCCGTGGAGCCGGGTGCCGAGGTGGAGCTCACCGCCGCGGCGCTGGGCCGGCTGGAGGCGCTGCGGTTGGTCAGCCGGGACGGGGATCACGTGACCGGCCGGCCGGCCCTGGCCCGTTACTCCGTCGCCGCGCCGACCATCCAGGACTCGGGGGGCCGCTCGTGAGCCGGCCGCTCCCCGAGCCGGGCCGGCAGCGCTGGCAACCACTGCGGGCCGGCCTGGTCGACCTCTTCTACTACGACGCGGAGGAGTTCTGGTTCCGCGACGGGCGGCTGCTGCTGCGCGGCAACAACGGCACCGGCAAGTCGAAGGTGCTCGCGCTCACGCTGCCGTTCCTGCTCGACGGCGATCTGTCCGCGCATCGGGTGGAGCCGGACGCGGACCCGAAGAAGCGGATGGAGTGGAACCTGCTACTCGGCGGCGACCACCCCTACCCGGAGCGGCTCGGCTACAGCTGGCTGGAGTTCGGGCGGCTGCGCGACGACGGCGTCGCCGAGTTCCGGACGGTCGGCTGCGGGCTGAAGGCGGTCACGGGTAGGGGGATCGCCCGGCACTGGTTCTTCATGACCCGCCAGCGGGTCGGCGTCGAGCTGTCGCTTGTGGACGCGACCGGGACAGCGCTGTCCCGGGACCGGCTGCCCGAGGCGCTCGGCGAATACGGCGCCGTGTACGACAAGGCGGCCGGCTACCGCCGGGCCGTCGACGAGGCGCTGTTCGGGCTGGGCGAGCAACGCTACGGCGCGCTGGTGGACCTGCTCGTCAAGCTGCGCCAGCCGCAGCTGTCCAAGCGCCCCAGCGAGAAGGCGCTGTCCGACGCGCTCACCGAGGCGCTCCCGCCGCTGGACCAGGCGGTCGTCGCGGACGTCGCCGAGGCGTTTCGAAGCCTGGAGGAGGACCGGGACGCGCTCGGCGCGATGGACGAGGCCCGGCGGGCGGCAGAGTCCTTCCTCGGGCACTACCGCCGGTACGCGCGGATCGCCTCCCGCCGGCGGGCGGCGCTGCCCCGCAAGGCCCAGTCGGCGTACGAGACGGTCAACCGGGACCTTGCCGACGCGGACGCGGCGTTCGTGGCGGCGGAGGCGGCGCTCGCCGCGGCCGAGGCCGCGCTGGTCGAGCTGGATCGGGAGCGGTCCCGGCTGGAGGCCCGCGAGGACGCCTTGCGGACCGGGAAGGAGGCGCAGGACGCCCGGCGGCTGGAGGACGCCGCGGAGCAGGCGGTCCGGGCTGCCGCCGAAGCCCGGCGGGCCGCGGCCGACCGGGACACGGCTGCCCGTCGGCTGGCCAGCCGCGAGGCCAGAGCGGCGCAGGCGGCGGAGCGCTCGCGTGTCGCTTCGGCGGCGGCTGCGGGCGCGCGGCAGTCGGCTGTGGACACCGCGACCTCCGCCGGGATCGGCCGGCAGTACGCGGCCGAGGTCGAGGACTCTCTCACCGCCGACCCGGTGGGCCCATCCACGGTGGACGATCGGCTGCGGGCCCTTGCCGGGCAGATCGCGGAGAGGCAGGAGCGTGCCGTCGCCCATGTCCGGCGCCTGATCGCCGCTGTCGAGCAGGCGTTCCGTGCTCTGGCAGAGGCGAGGAGCCGGCTCGACGACCTGGAGTCGCAGGTCGCCGAGAATGCCGACCGGTGCCGGGACGCGGAGCGGGCGGTGGCCGAGCGGGCGGCGGAGCACGTGGCGGCGGTTCGCGCCCATCTCGAGGCGAGCGTGGAGGCCGGGGTCGGCGACCCGGCGGCGCTGCTCGCCGCGCTCGAGCTGTGGGTGGAGACCCTGGACGGGCCGAGCCCGGCCCGCGCGGGCATCGAGGCGGCGGGGCGGTCCGCCTCGGACGAGCTCGCCCGCCTCGGCGCCGTTCTCGACCAGCGACGGGACCTTGCGAGCGAGCGCCGCGCTGTCCTGCTCGCGGAGATCGACCGGCTGGAGGCCGGCGAGCACACCGCGCCGCCCACGTCGCACACGAGGGATCGTGACGAGCGGGCCGGCTGCCCCGGTGCCCCGCTGTGGCAACTGGTCGACTTCGCGGACCAGGTGGGTCCCGCGGAGCGGGCTGGGATCGAGGCGGCGCTGGAGGCGGCCGGAATCCTGGATGCCTGGGTGACCCCGACCGGCGAGCTGCTCGCCGCCGGCACCGATGACGTCGTCGTGCGTGCCCTTCCCGCCGACCGGCGGCCTGCCCTCGGTCTCGACCGGATGCTGCGCCCGGCTGTCGACCGTGCTGACCCTGAGGCCGACGCGGTAGCGGACGACACGCTCTCCGCAGTCCTGCTGTCCATCGGCCTCGACGGGGCCGGCGAGACCTGGGTCGGCGCCGACGGCCGGTTCCGGGTCGGTGTGCTGCACGGCTCGTGGCGCAAGTCAGCGGCGGAGTACGTCGGCCGGGGTGCCCGGGAGGCCGCCCGCCGGGCCAGGCTCGCCCAGCTGCGTATGGAGCTGTCCACTGCGGACGACGAGCTGGCCGCCATCGCCGCCGGGGCCGAGCGGCTCGTGGCCCGGCGAAGCGCCCTGGCGGCCGAGCTGGCCGGCATTCCCGAGGACGAGGAGCTTCGCCGCGCGCACGCGACGGTGACCGCGCTGGCCGCTGAGCGCGGCCGGCTCGACAGCCGTGCCGGGCAGGCTCGGCGAGCGGTGGCGGAGGTGGATGCGGAGGCGGACGCGGCTCGGCAGGCGCTCGCCGGCGGAGCGGCAGAGCTCGGCCTGCCCGCCGACCCGGACGACCTCGCCCGGGTCGGCGAGGCGCTCGCCCGCTACCGGGTCGCGCTTGCCGAGCTCTGGCCGGCCCTGCGGGCGGCCGTCGAGGCCGCGCGACAGGATGCCGACGCGGGTGACGAGGTGGATCTTGCCACCCGCGAGCACACCTCCCGGCTGGAGAGCGCGGACCAGGCCCGGCAGCGCGCCGCCGACGACGCGGAGCGACACCGCACGCTGGCCGAGACGGTGGGCGCGGCGGTGGCGGAGCTGCAGTGGTGGCTTGCCGAGGTGTCCGAGCACCTGGACCGCAACCAGAGCGCCCGCAAGCGGGTGGATGCCGAGCGGATGGCCGCCTCGAACGAGCGGGGCAAGGCGGAAGGCCGGCGGCAGGCGCTGGTCGCCAGCCTGGAGGCGGCAACCGGGGAGCGGGCCGCGGCCGCCGAGGCGATGCGTCGCTTCGCGGCGACCGGGCTGCTCGACGTCGCGCTGCCCGGGATGGAGCTGCCCGGGCCGGACGAGCCGTGGGCGCCGGACCCGACGGTCCGGCTGGCCCGACAGGTGGACCGCGAGCTGGACGGGGTGCCAGAGGACGACCCGACCTGGGACCGGGTGCAGCGGCGGGTGACCGACGAGCTGAAGGCGCTGACCGACACGCTGGCCCGGCAAGGCAACGCCGCGTCGGCACAACTGCTGGAGGACGGCATCGTCGTCGAGGTCGTGTTCCGCGGCCGACCGGCCACGGTCCCCGAGTTGGCGTACGCCCTCGAGACGGAGGTGGCCGACCGCAAGCGCCTCCTGGACGAGCGGGAACGCGAGATCCTGGAGAACCACCTGGTCAACGAAGTCGCCAGCACGCTGCAGGAGCTGATCTCGGCGGCGGAGGCGCAGGTTGCCCGGATGAACCTGGAGCTGTCCGAGCGGCCGACCAGCACCGGGATGCGGCTGCGGCTGCTGTGGCAGCCACGGGAGGACGGGCCGGCCGGGCTGGCGGCGGCGCGCGAGCGGCTGCTGCGGCAGACCTCCGACGCCTGGTCGGCCGAGGACCGCTCGGCCGTGGGCGAGTTCCTGCAGGCCCGTATCGCCGAGGTCCGCTCGCGCGACGCCACCGGGACGTGGCTGGAGCACCTGACCGAGGCGCTTGACTACCGCGGCTGGAACCGGTTCGTGATCCAGCGGCACCAGAACGGCCAGTGGCGCTCAGCCACCGGACCCGCGTCGGGCGGGGAGCGGGTGCTGGCGGCGAGCGTCCCGCTCTTCGCGGCCGCGTCGGCGCACTACGCGTCCGCCGGCAACCCGCACGCACCGCGGCTGGTGACCCTGGACGAGGCCTTCGCCGGGGTGGACGACAACGCGCGCGCCACCTACCTCGGGCTGCTGGCCGCGTTCGACCTCGACGTCGTGATGACGAGCGAGCGGGAATGGGGCTGCTATCCGGAGGTGCCCGGCCTCGCCATCGCCCAACTCGCGCGAACCGACGGCGTCGCCGCGGTGCTGGTGACCAACTGGGAATGGGATGGGACGACGCGCACCGTGCGGGATCGGCCGCTGTCCCGGGTCGGCTCCGGGCCGGCCGCGAGCACCGCCGATGGGTCGCAACCGGACCTGTGGTCGTCAGGAGCGGGCGGTGGAGGCTGATCGCGACCGGCTCGTACGGCTGCTCGGAGGCGACGATCTCGGCTGGCTGGTCGAGCGGGTCCGGTGGCGGCTCGAGCGCGGCCGCCCGCTCGACGGCTCGGTAACCCTGGTCGGCGCGACGGCCGAGCAGCGGGCGGCGGTTCACCGGCTGCTCGGTCGCAAGCCGCGTCCCGGGATCGCGCTGACCGTGCCGCTGGCAGCGGTGGACGAGGTGCTGCGCCGCTCCGGCGCCTGCGTCGGCGGGCTTGCGGCGGCCGTACGCACGCTGACCGGCGAGGTGACGGACCGGGCCGCTGCGGCCGCGGCGTCCGAACGCGACTGGAGGCAGGCGGTGGCCCCGCTCGACGGTGTGGTGGCAGCACATCCTGAGCTGACCGGCTGGCGGGACCAACTGCTGGCCGGTGGCCTGCTGCGCCGGCTGGCGCGGACGCCGGACGGGGCTGCGCTGCTCACCGCCCGGCTCGCCGCGGTGGTCAGTTACCTGCCGGCCGGCGGCGAGCCGTTCGGCCGCTTCGCGGCCGCCGTGACCGGTGACCCGCACGCGCTGGACGACGACCGTCCACTCGCGACGCTCGCGCTCGGGGCGGCCCAGGCGCTGACCAGCCTGCCAGCCGGAACCGGCGCGGAGTGGCGTCGCGAGGTGTGGGCGTCGGTCGGCGTGCTGCGCGACGACCTGTCCAGCACCGTGCTCGCCCTCGGGCTGCCCGGCGACCCGGCGACCGCCACCGGGCGGGCGCTGGGTGCGTGGCGGGAAGCGGGACAGCCGGCCGTGCTGACGCTTCGCCAGCTCGTCCGCGACCCTCCGCGCGCATCGCTCTCGGACACGGTCGTGTCGGTGTGCGAGAACCCAGTGGTCGTGTCGACGGCGGCCGACCGGCTTGGCTCGGACTGCACACCTCTGGTCTGCACGAGCGGGCAACCCGGGACAGCTGTGATCCAGTTGCTGCGCCTCGCCGTTGCCGCCGGGGCGACGCTGCGCTACCACGGTGACTTCGACTGGGGCGGCCTGCGGATCGGCAACGTCCTGGTCGACCGGCTGCCCGCGTGGCCGTGGCGGTACGACGCTGTGGCCTATCGCCGCCTGGTTGCGGCGGGGCTTGGTCGTGAGCTCGCCGGCGAGCCGGTCACGGCCGGCTGGGACCCGGAGCTGACCCGGGAGATGACCCGGTCACGTCGGCGGATCGACGAGGAACTGGTGCTGGACGACCTCCTCGCCGACCTGGCCACGGCCGGCTCACCCCGGCGGTCGTCGCCTGCGTCGGACAGCGCATGAGGTCGGGCGCCGAGCGACGACGGCACCCTAAGACCGCATCCTGGCGTCATCGTCCATGAGCCAAGGGCCGAGCGGAGACGCATGATCACGACCGTCGCGATCCGTCGGTCCGCTGATGAACGGCCGTCACTTTCAGGGCCGCAGGTAGCGGAGGACGGCGAGCACCCGGCGGTTGTCGCCCTCGGAGGGCGGCAGCTCCAGCTTGCCGAAGATGCTGGCCACGTGCTTCTCGACGACGCCGGCGGTGACGACGAGCGCGCCGGCGATGCCCGCGTTGGACCGGCCCTCGGCCATCAGGGTGAGCACGTCGCGCTCGCGGGGGGTCAGCGCGGCCAGGCCGTCGGGGTGGCGGCTGGCGCGCAGGAGTTGGCCGACGACCTCGGGGTCGAGCGCGGTGCCGCCGGCGGCCACCCGGGCCAGCGCGTCGACGAACTCGGCCACGTCGGCGACCCTGTCCTTGAGCAGGTAGCCGACGCCACCGGCGTTTTCCTCCAGCAGTTGGGCCGCGTACCTGGTCTCGATGTACTGGGAGAACACCAGCACTCCGGTGCCCGGGTGGTCACGGCGGAGCTCGAGGGCGGCGCGCAGCCCCTCGTCGGTGTGGGTCGGCGGCATCCGGATGTCCACCACGGCGGCGTCAGGGCGGTGTTCGGCCACGGCGGCGAGCAACGCTTCGGCGTCGGCCACGGCGGCCGGCACCTGGTGGCCGCGGTCGGTCAGCAGCCGGATGAGCCCTTCCCGCATCACGGCGGCGTCCTCGGCGATCACGACGCGCATCGGGCGCCTTCAGGCCCGCAGCGGCAGCTCGACGGTGATCCGCGTCGGCCCGCCGGGCGGACTCGCGACATCCAGCCGGCCGTCCACGGTGCTGACCCGGTGCGCCAGCCCGGACAGGCCGCTGCCGCGGTCCGGGTCGGCCCCGCCGGCGCCGTCGTCGGTGACGGTGAGCAGCAGCACTGCTTCTCGGCTGGCCACTCCGATCGTGATCTTGTTCGCATGGCTGTGTTTGGCCGCGTTGGCGAGCAGCTCGGCGGCGCAGAAGTAGGCGATCGTCTCGATCGCCGGGGTGGGCCTGACCGGGACGTCGGTGGTCAGCTCCACCGGGATGGCGCTGCCGGCGGCGAGGGTGGCCAGCGCGTCGGCCAGTCCGTTGTCGAGCACTGGCGGGTGGATGCCCCGGGCCAGATCACGCAGTTCGATGAGGGCGCCCTTGGCGCCGTGGTGCGCGGCGTCGACCAGGTGCCGGGCTTGCCGGAGATCCAGCGGGTCGCCGTCGTCGCCGAGTTTCTCCTTGGCCATCCCGAGGTTCATCGCGAGCGCGGCCAACCGCACCTGCGCGCCGTCGTGCAGGTCGCGTTCGACCTGCCGCAGCAGCGCGGCGGAGTCGTCGACCGCTCGCGCCCGGGTGGCCTCGAGGTCGCGTACACGCTGGGCGAGCCTGCCCGGGCCGAGCAGGCCGCGGATGAGCCAGCGGTCGGCCGAGACCGCCGCCCTGCTCACCCAGGGCGCCACGAGCACCATCGCCGCGCCCACCGCGACCGCGAGGAAGGTGCCGGGAAACGTGCCGACGTGCAGGACCCGGCCCGGGAACGGGGTGAGAGCGAGCACCGGACGCAACTGCACCTCCGGCGGATGGTTGCGGAACATCCCCCACCAGAACGGGTAGGTCAGGTTGATCACCCCGGCGGCCAGGAAGACGGCGTAGAGCTCGAACACCGCCACCGGCAGCTTCAGCAGCAGGTACGCCATCGCCCGCCAGCCGGCAGCGTCGCGCAGCCCCGCGCCCAGGCGTCCGACGAGGCTCCGACCAGGCCGGACCGGCGGTGGCGCCGGGACCGTGTCGCCGAGCAGCCGCGCCGCCAGACGCCGGTGAGCGGCACCGAGCCGCCGTGCACAGGGAGCCGCCAGGACCAGCAGCAGTGCCACGGCGATCGTGCCGGCGGCCGCGGCGGCGATCGACACCGGCGGCAGCGAACCGCCGTGTGCCTGCCCCAGCATCACGCTGAGCCAGGCGAGTCCGAACACGACCGCCGGCACGCCGAGGAGGCACAACCAGAGCTGAACGCCGCCGACGAGGCAGAACAGGAGCTCGTGGCGGGCCCGGCGGCCGAACGGCTCGCGCAGCGCCGCCCCGACGAGCGCGGCGAATGGTGCGCCGCCCCCGCTGGGCAGCGGCGAGCCCGTCGTCACCGTGGTCACCCGACCGGTGCTGCCCATGCGCTCAGTGTCCCGCTCAGGCGTCCCGCCGGACGAGCACCAACCCCCCGGCCGCGAGGGCGACCGCGGCGTACAGGCACATCATCGCGAACCCGGTCCAGGCCGACAGCGACCCCGCCACCGGCTTGACCGCGCCGACCGAGTTCTCGTCGATGAACATCGGCACGTACTTACCGACAGTGTTCAACGCCGACTCGCCGGAAGCCGAGAGGATGATCATGGGCGCGACGAACAGTCCACCGATGAAGGTCGCGACGGCGCCGGCGGTGTGCCGGATGATCGCGCCGAGACCGAGGCCGATGAGTCCGAGCAGAGCCAGGAACGCGCCGGTGAGCAGCACCGCGCGCAGCACGCCGGGCTGGCCGAGGCTGGCATGCGGGGCAGCGCTGGTCAGCACCGCCTCGCCGGCCAGGAAGTTGGCGAAGACGACGATCTCACCCACCACCAGCGCCACCGCGCCGAAGACCGCCGCCTTGGCGGCCAGCACCAGCGGCCGGTTCGGCACCGCGGCGAGCGTGGCCCGGATCATGCCGGAGGAGTACTCGCCGGTCATCACCAGCACGCCGAGCACACCCATCCCGAGCATGCCGACGAGCGTGCCGGAGAACCCCATGTTCGTCGGGTCGAAGGATGCTTTCCGGGCCGCGGTCATCCGGGCGAAGTGCGCCGGCTGGTACGAGGCCAGCACGGCAACGCCCATCCCGACCGTCCCGGCGACGATGACCAGCAGCGCCCAGGTGGTCGAACGGAGGCTGCGCAGCTTTGTCCACTCCATCCGCGCCACGTGAACGAACCGGTAATGGCCGCGGGGCATCCGGGCAACTGCTATGGCCGTCACGGCATCCTCGCCTTCGATTCAGGGGCCGGTTCTTGCTGACGACCGCCGCGCGGCCGGTACGGTGCCGGCGCCTCCCGGTACTCGGCGCTGCCGGAGGTCAACTCCAGGAACGCCTCCTCCAGCGAGGTCGACCGGGCGGACAGTTCCGCGACCGACGCCTGCGCGAGCAGCCGTCCGCGGCCGATCACGACCAGCCGCTCGGCCATCAGCGCCATCTCGCTGATCAGGTGGCTGGAGACGAACACGACACGGCCCTGCGCGGCCAGCGACGTCAGCAGGGTGCGGATCCAACGGATCCCTTCCGGGTCCAGGCCGTTGACCGGCTCGTCCAGCAACAGCACCCCCGGGTCGCCCAGCAGCGCGGCGGCTATGCCCAGCCTTTGCGCCATGCCGAGCGAGAACGTCCCCGCCCGCCGGCCAGCCGCGTCGGCAAGCCCGACGACACCGAGCACCTCCTCCACCCGCGATCGCGGAATGTCGTTGCTTGCGGCGAGCGCCGTCAGGTGGGCGCGGGCGCTGCGGCCGGGGTGGAACGCCTTCGCCTCGAGCAGCGCGCCGACCTCGCGCAGCGGCCACCGCAGCGTGCGGTAGGAGCGGCCGTCGATCCGTACCTGCCCGCCGTCCGGCGCGTCCAGGCCCAAGATCATGCGCATGGTGGTGGACTTGCCCGAGCCGTTCGGGCCGAGAAAGCCCGTCACCGTGCCCGGTCGCACGCCGAAACTCAGCTCGTCGACGGCGAGGGTCGAACCGTAGCGTTTGGTCAGGCGACGCGCCTCGATCATGTGTGGCCTCCCTCCGGCCCGGGGCCGGGGCTCACCGGGTACATCCATCGGGAAGTCACGCTATGGAGCGGGCCTGCCGCCCGGAACGCGGCTATCACCCGTCCTCGCACCGGGGATTTCCCCCATCCCGGCCCGCACGCCGACGACTGGCGATGCCGCTCTGACCGCTCCCGGACGCGAGGACCGGGCGGAGGCCAGCCCGGCTCGCTTCGTCAACCTGCTGGGCGGAGTGACTGCCTGCTGTCGGGGACGCCGACGCGCGGCTTCGCGGCGAGGCGGCGTGGTCCGCCGACCTCGCTCCCGCTGGCGGCGCTGCTGGGCGGACCGGCCGCGCCGCCAATCAG
>WNGJ01007909.1_pt1 | contig 11323 bp, 9 predicted proteins | sample 5400611 | NCBI WGS metagenome assembly WNGJ01 (sample SAMN13153375, study PRJNA577476) | soil metagenome | isolation source: 40 cm soil or saprolite under Garry oak tree replicate 1 | place: USA:California | collected 2016-06-15 | reverse complement strand
TCAACCGGGATCGCTTTCCTAATCGGCGGAGCGGATTCCGGTGCTTGACTGAGTGGCGTGCCTCCCGGCTCGTTAACGCTTCCGGGCTTCGGCGGTGGCGCTTGGCTCGCGACGGTTTCATTCTCGATCTTTTGGTTGGCGGCCGGCTCTCTTGGCGGCTCCGGCGTCGACTCGGGTTTCAAGGTTGGCTTGAGAGAATTATATGGGTCTTTGTCCGCCAACACCGTTGGGTTTTTTATGGGCACCGGCGTGACTTCGCTAAGGTCCACGGCAAGAGCGGCCCGCGGCAAATCTCCCGAAGGAAGATTGCCCACGAGGCGCGCGCGCGGTTCGCCGTGCACGTTACAAGGTTCGGTAGGCGCTTGTGCCGGGGTCGCGATCTCGAGATAGGTCGTGCGCCGTTGAACTGTATCGCCGGTTGCCGCCTTCACGCTGTCGTAACACTTGTCCGTGGCGAGCAACCCGGATCTGGAACAAATCTCGACCTGCTTCAGACTTGTCGGCTGTTTAATTTCGCGCGGCGGATATTCGTGGACCGCCGCATTTATGACGTCAACCCAAACCGGCAAGGCGAGTTCCCGTCCGAACGCGCCACGATAGATCTTTTGCGGCTTGTCGAAGCCTGTCCAAACTGCGCAAGTAAAATTCGAATCGTATCCGGCAAAAAGTGCATCAGTAAAATCGTAGGCGGTGCCGGTCTTGCCCGCCGCTGGCATCTTTTTCAGACCGAATTGACTGTACGCGGCTTTTCCTGTCCCCGACTGGAGCGCATCAACAAGACAGGAATGCACTTCATAGGCGGTTTCAGGTTTGACGACTGTTTGCCGTGTGCGATCGCGCTCCGCATCCCATACCAGTGTTCCGTCCTTTTCTTCGATGCGCTCCAAAATGTGCGATGCGTTTGGGCGCCAGCCGCCGTTTGGGAATATTGTGTAAGCCAGCGCGAGCTCGGCGAGCGTAATCTCGCTGCTGCCGAGAAGTGTAGCCGGATATGGACGAAGTGGCGAACGAATCCCCGCCGCAGAACAAAGCTGCAATACCGAATCGACGCCCGCGTTCATGCCGATGCGGACAGTTGCGCCATTTTTTGATTTGGCCAGGGCCTGCCTTGCCGTCATCGCGCCTTCGTAGCGGTTCTCAGCGCTTTCCGGACCCCATTCGCCGAGAATCCCGGTCGTGCCGCCAATCATGACTGCGCGATTATCGAGCGCCGAATCTTCCACGAGTGATCCCGGAAACATTCCTTTTTCAAAAGCAGCGGCGTAAGCAAACGGCAGCATCGCGGTTCCAGCCGGGCGCCTTGCTTGCAACGCACGGTCATACTGATTGTGCTCAAAATCGCGCCCGCCCAGGAGGACCAGGATGTCGCCCGTCTCGTTATCCAGCCCGATTACCGCGCCTTGAAGATACTCAGGCGCGGGTTGGCCGGTCATTGTGCCGCTTGCTTTCGCCTTGCGAAATGTTGCTGCGTATTCGGCATAAGTCTGATGATTGTAATCGGGATGCTTTTCAATCTTTTCGAGATTCGCGCGAAGAGAATCCTCAGCAACTTTCTGAAGATCGACATCGACGGTTGTATGAATCCGAAAGCCTTCATTCATCGCGCGGTCCCATCCGACTGCGGCAATCACTTGCTGGCGGATGTAATCGACCGCATAGGTTTGTCCCTGAGCGTTCTGCCGGCTCCCAATGACGATTTCTTCTGTTCGCGCTTTGGCGCATCGTTCGCGGCTGATAAAGTCGAGATCGCGCATCCGGTCGAGCGCGTAATTGCGCGCTTCGCGTGACGCGTCGCGATCGGCCCAGGGCGATAATTTATTCGGACTCTTAATCAGGCCGGCGAGGGTGGTGCATTCTGCCAGCGACATTTCACGCGCAGATTTGCCGAAGTAACCCCGCGCCGCCGCTTCCGCGCCGTAGAGCCCACCGCCGAAATAAATCCGGTTGAGGTAGAGCTCCATGATTTTTTGTTTATCAAACTGCTCTTCGATTCGGCGCGCCAGAAAAACTTCGAGCAGCTTGCGGCGGAATGTTTTCTCCTTGAGCGAGAAACTGTTGCGCGCGAGTTGCTGGGTGATTGTGCTCGCGCCCTGGCGGACGTGACCGGCCGTCAAGTTTTTTAACGCCGCGCGGATGATCCCCAGCAAATCGTATCCGTGATGCTGATAAAATTTTGCGTCCTCGACGGCGACCACCGCGTTAATGAGATCGCGAGGCAACTGATCGTAGGGCACAGTCTCGCGGTTCTCCACGTAGATTTGACCAAAGATTCTGCCTTTTCGATCGAGAATCACGCTCGCTGATTCCATTTGTTCGAGCTTGTTCAGATCGAAACTCCTCGCCTGGGTCTCGAGGTCGGCCACGACAATTGAAGTGTAAACCGCAAAGGCAACGGCGAGCGCCGCAACGATGCCCACGGGAATGTAAAATTGCGGTCTCAAATACCAGGGCGGACGAAAGCGGTAGCCCGGTGGCGGCATGAGATAGGTACCTGGCATTCTAAAAATCGTCGGGATGAAAACTGTTCCGGGTCGTGCAACTTAGGTGAAACGCGTCCCGCTTCAACGGTTTACCTGTCGCGCTGTAGTTTTAACGTAGGCGGAACGATGCAAGGAGCGACCACTGGCAACCCCACCTTGATAGACCTTATTCGCGCCGAAATTCAAAAACGCGGCCCGCAATCGTTTGCCTGGTTCGTGAAACAGGCGCTGTATCATCCCGAGCACGGGTATTATTCCTCCGGTCGGTGCGCGATTGGGCGGCGCGGCGATTATTTCACGAACGTGAGCGTCGGCCCCCTTTTCGGCCAACTGCTGGCCGCTCAATTCGCGGAAATATGGGAGCAGCTCGGCAAGATCGACAACTTCGTTATTGTCGAGCAAGGCGCGCATCATGGTGACTTTGCGCACGACGTTCTTGAGTCGGTACGCAGACGTTGGCCGGATTTTTTCGCGGCTTTGCGGTACCGAGTCATTGAGCCGTTTTCGATCTTGCAAAATCGACAATCGCTGACGCTCGCGGAATTTGGGAACAAAATCGAGTGGCGCGCTTCAATCGATGCACTTGAGCCGTTTACTGGAGTTCATTTTTCCAATGAACTGCTCGATTCCGTGCCGGTGCATTTAATTGTCTCGGCGGAACCCAACCCCGGTTCGAGCGAATGGCGAGAAAAATTTGTGGCGCTGAATGGCGACGCGTTTGCATTCGTCGATCAACCGATAGGGTATTCAAAGCTTCGAGAGCATTTGCAAAAACTGCCTGCGCGACCCGCAGGTTTTCATACCGAGATCAATCTGGCTGTGCTCGATTGGATCGAAAATGTCTCACGCAAACTTAATCGCGGTTACGTGCTCACCATCGATTACGGCCATCCGCGCGATGAGTTTTACGCGCCGCATCGTTCCGCCGGAACGCTCCAAGTCCGCGCCCAACATCGCCTTCTCCCATCTCCCTTCGATGAAGTCGGGTGTGCCGACATCACCGCACATGTCGAATGGACGAGTATTGCTCAGCGTGCCGAGGCATGCGGTTTACAGATCGCAGGGTTCACCGATCAACATCACTTTATCACGGGAATCCTGTCGGAATTGCTTCTTGGTGAACTGTCGCAAAGTGTCGACCCAGCACACTTGTTAGACTCGACTGCTTTAAGCAGTCGAGTTCGCAGGAGCGATGTCGAGGTAAAAGCGAAACGTGCGCTCCAAACGTTACTGCATCCGGAAATGCTTGGCCGCAGTTTTCAGGTGCTCGCGCTTGGAAAAGCTGTCGATCCTGGCGCGCGATTAGCGGGTTTCAAATTCGTGCGAGAATCGCGCTCTGCGCTGGGTCTGCGATGAAGCGCAATCGTAAAGGCAGTTCCGCAGCTGTTCTTTATTTCGCGCGTTGAATCCCGCGCTCGGTGGTCAAATAAACCGCAAAGCTGCCGAGCCAATGTCCTCCTTCATAATGCTCGCCAGTCACCGCCGCTAGCCCCGCACGACGATGGGCGTCAGCTGCAGCAACAAGCGCAGGTCGACGTGGATCATCCGCAGGTAGCGCGGAGATAATTCCTTCCAACATCCACGCTCGACTCAAATTCAATCCGTCGAGATGCGCGAGTTTTGGATCGCTCGGATCGGGCGAGACGGTAACGGGCAGCCAATCGGCACTTGGCGTAGTTGGGATTTGCGGCATGAATTCTTTTAACCAGCTCGCGAATTCCGCAGGAGAAAGCACGCGACGCATCACGTCTGCCTCAGCAAGACATGGCGAGAGGAAATCTTCGCCAGAAGGTTCATAACCGAGTGGGCAATTCTTATCGGCGAGGAAGAACTTTTTCGCCGAATCGCTGACCAGTTTGGCGAAAGCTTCGTTGCCTGTTGAACGCGCGTAATCGAGCATGAGGCCGAGCGCGAACGCGGTTTGATCGTGCTCACCGATTCGGACCGGATGCGAGAGTTTAGGCAGCCACGTTTTCAATCGCTCCACTGCAACTTCTTCAAGTGGCCGCAGGTTTGCCGACATCTCGCGTGCCTGCTCATCGTCCCACTCGCGCAGCTCGGCGCATAATTGAAAAAGCCACGCTAATCCATACGGACGTTCGAAACTCGCCCGACCCGCTCCGCGAAGATAGGCAGCTTCCTGTTTCAAATTTTCCGCCCTGAGACTCTTGCGTAGCGCGTCTCGCGCGGGCGCGACAAACGGCGCATCTGGAAACGCCCGGATCAGCCTGATGAGCAACCAATGTCCATGAACGGACGAATGCCAGTCGTAACAGCCGTAGAATGCCGGTGTCAGCTTCCGCGGCGGGGCGACATCGGTATCGCTGTTCAGCACATGACTGATCTTGTTCGGATACTCCTTCTCGACGCACGCCAGCGCCAACTTCGCGAACCGTTCAGCGGCTTGAACTTCAAATCCGCCAAAGGACGGATTCGCCGTGGCGAACTTTGGAGCAGCATCCTTTTCCGCCGCCGCGGCAGTGTTAAACGGAAGCAGAAGAAAAGCGCAAAAAAGATTTTTCATCAGCGGGCGATTATCGCCAGTGGAGGAAGGCGACGCCAGACCTGAGCGGAGTGAACTTCACAATTGAAGAGAGGCTCTTGCAAATGCGCCGTCATTGCTCGATAGGTGCAGGGCCATTTCTTGTGGGATGAAATCGTCGATCATGCGTACTGCTGCCGGTCTCGTTTTTGCGCTGCCAGCGTGCGCGTTTGCCGCCAATTCCGTCCTGAATTTGTCGCACTACGACCTGATGCGCCCGGATTTTGTCCGAATGAAGAGCGAAGGCATTATCGGCGTAATTCATGAGTGCACATTTCCTTCCCTCCAACGCGATTCGCAATACGCCGTGAGACAGCAGGCCGCGACGCGAGCCGGTTTGCTATGGGGCGCCTACCATTACGCGAACGGGTCAGATCCCGTCAGGCAGGCCGATCATTTCCTAAGCGTTGTCTCGGACGCGCGAGCGCAAGCTGACCCCTTGTCGCGACCGGCTAGCGTTTTGCTGGTGCTCGATTTCGAAAAGAATGGTCACTATCCCGGTGGTACGATGCGTGTCGATCAAGCGGTCGCGTTTGTCGAGCGAATTCACGAGCGCACCGGTAAGTATCCTGGGATTTATTCGGGCGAGTATCATCTGCGGCAGGTTTTAAACAGCCCGAAGGTGAGCCCGGAATACAAGCGCGTGTTGTTGAATTGCTGGTTATGGATCGCCAACTATCACTACCAACCGCGCTCCACCGCGCCGTGGAGCGATTGGCATCTCTGGCAATATTGCGGTGATGGTAAGTGCGATCTTCCGCGCTCTGCCTTCCCGAAGAGCGTGGCCAATATCGTCAAGGCCGAGCGTAATATTTTCCGCGGCAGTCAAGCTGCGCTGGAAACTTTTTGGCAGGAACGCGCCTGGCAGCCCGGCGGAAAAAACCGTGACCGCGAACCGGCGCGGACTATAGCCGCCGAGCTGTAAACGCATCTCTCCGTTGCCTCCGGGATCACGCGCGTCTCGCGTGTTGGCGATGACGCCCTTGGAATTGCGAATCTGTTTCAGCCCCCTCTCACGCCAAACCCTGGCAAAGATGGGACGACCGTCCATCTGTAGTGGCAGCCGTGTTGGCTACGTCTTCTGACCCCTGAGTCCCGACCCTGCTCTCCGATTCGTATTTCCTCTGGAAAAATCGGCAACATTGCCTGAGATTACTGGCCCGAGGTTTTCCAGTTTTGCCAGAAAATACTTCAACTCCTGTTGTGACCGAGGTGGATGCCGCGAACAGCGCTCCGACCGGCGCGCCTGCCTCTGCCGCCACTCCGGCCTCAACTGCCAGTCCGGCATCGGAACGGGCCGACCTGCGTCCTGAAAACATCCAGGATGCCGTGATTCGTCTCGCGGGCAATTCGCAGGACGGAATTCAAACTGCCGGCGCATTTCTCGCGCGATTGGCCGGGCGCAGCGATCACGATGTCATGACTTACATGACAATCCCGGCCACGATCTCGGGTGGTCCGTCAATTTTCCAAGTGCGGATCGGTTCGGGCGAAGTGTTATCAGCCGGCGATGAAGCCGATTTTCTGGTCGCATTTTATCAGCACAGTTATCAGGACCACATCGATTTCCTGAAAGAAGGCGGCGTGCTACTCTATGATTCGGACAACGTTGAGCCGAACCTCGACGACAAACGTTTCGTTTATGTCGGAGTGCCGATCACTGGTCTCACGATCGAAGCGCTCGGCGGTACGGCGAAGGACAAAGGCAAAAACATTTTTGTCCTGGGTCTCATCGCGAAAATTTTCAATCTCGACGTCGACAAACTGAAAAGGCTGATCAGCGAAAAATTTGCCGGCAAAGACGAGAGCATTGTCAACACCGCGCTGATGGCGTTCCAGGCCGGTTACGCTTATCCGGTCGGCAAAGTACTGACGCACCATTATCGATTTGAGCACATTCCCAAACCCGGTGGACGCGCGCAGATCACGATGGATGGGAATCAGGCGCTCGCTTATGGATTGATCGCCGCGGGTGTGCGCTACGGCGCCGGTTATCCGATCACGCCGTGGTCGTCGATTATGGAAACGCTCCGACGCGAGTTGCCGAAATACGGCGGAATCTTTGTCCAGGCCGAGGACGAGCTCGGCGCGGTATCGCTCGCGCTCGGCTTTTCGTATTCGGGATATCTAGCGGTCACCGGCAGCGCCGGCCCGGGTATTTCGCTCAAGGCCGAAGCGATCGGCTGGGCGTCAATGGCCGAAATCCCGCTCATCGTTTGCAATATTCAACGCGGCGGACCGAGCACTGGGCTTCCGACAAACGTTGAACAAAGCGATCTGCATCAGGCGATCTACGGCAGTCACGGAGACAGCCCGCGCGTCGTGCTGGCGGCAGCGAGCGTGGAAGATTGCTTCTACATCGCGATTGAAGCCGCACGGATCGCACGCAAATACAGCACGCCCGTTTTCATTTTGAGCGACACGTCGCTGGCCACGCGGATTGAAGCGTTCGACGAACCCGATCTCTCGAAGTTGATGGTCGACCCGAAGCCCGATCTCACACCGCGCGAGGGCGGTTTCAAGCCGTACGATCTTGAGCGCATCACACAGCATATTCCGCCCGGCACGCGCATCCTTGACGGGAAATATCCGCTTATCGGCGGACTCGAACACGACGAGATGGGCCATCCCACTGGCAGCCCGAAACTACACATGGCGATGACGGCGAAACGCCGCAATAAATTGAGGAAGCTCGCCGAAGAAATTCCAGTACCGGAAGTTTACGGCGACCAGGAAGGCGACACGTTGCTCGTCGGCTGGGGATCGACATACGGGCCGATCCATGACGCGGTAAAGATGGGGCGCGAGCACGGCGAAAAAATGGGGGCCATACACTTGCGCCACGTTCATCCGTTGCCGAACGGATTGGAGAAAATTTTTGCTAACTTCAAACGCATCGTCACCGTCGAGATGAACGATCAAGGTCTTTACGGGTTCGGCCAGCTCGCCACCATTCTGCGAGCGCGGTATTGCGAACCGAAAATTCAGAGCGTCACCAAGACTGATGGGCTTACGTTCCGCGTGAAAGAAATTCTTCAAGGCGTTTTTCCGGGCGAGTTCGTTTCGGCCAGGGGCTATTCACCGAACCGTCCGGTTTCCGGGAACGGCGAAGAAGATGTCGAAGTTGCACGCGCCGAGTCTATCGCCCAAGGCGTTGGCTAACGATGAACAATTTTATGAACGAGAAACTCTTTCTCTGGGGAGCACAGGCTGCCAGCCTGTCCATTTCGGCTGCCAGCCGAAATGCTCTTCGTCGGGTAGCGCACGCGTCTCGTGTGCCAACGCCAGTCCGGCTCGGACTTTCGGCGTCGCGACGAAACAATCTTTTCACAACCTGATTTGAAAATGAACGAAGCCACCACAACCGCACCGCCGCAGGCCGAAGCGCCACGCGAGAAGCTCACCAAGAAAGCCATCACCGCCGATCATCCGACGTGGTGCCCCGGCTGCGGCGATTTCGCGGTGCTCGCCGCGTTTTACAAAGTGCTCGAGAAAAAACAGCTCGATCACGAAAAGATTGTTACCCTTGCGGGCATTGGTTGTTCCTCGCGCTTTCCTTATTTCGTCAACGGCCACGGCGCACATTACATTCACGGTCGCGCCGTCCCGCTCGCTTCCGGCATCAGCCTCGCCCGGCCCGATCTACACGTGTTTCTCTTCGGCGGTGACGGCGACGGGTTCTCCATCGGTGGCAACCATCTTGATCACGGCGCGCGCAAGAACATCAACATGACCTATTTCATCATGGACAACTTCGTCTATGGCCTGACGAAGAAACAAACTTCGCCGACGTCGCCCATCGGATTCAAGAGCAAGACCGACCCCGCGGGCGCGATCGATCAACCGGTCAATCCGATGAAAAAACTCATCGCTGGCGGGGCCACGTTCATCGCGCGCACGCACGCGACTCAGGTCAAACACATGATGGAAATGATCGAGCGCGCGTTCGATCACCAGGGCTTCTCCGTCATCGAATGCTTGTCCGAATGCGTCGAATTTTTCCCGGACGTATTCGATCCAGCCGATCCGAAGAAAGGCGGCAGTTTCGAAGTGATCCAGGAAAAGAAATGGGACAACACGCCCGAGGACGAGCTGCGGCACGACGTCACCGACGAGCTTGCCGCCTACAAACTGGCGCAACTCCCGTTCCCTGGCGTCTTCGGCGTCTTCTACCAGAGCGACCGTCCGACCAAGAACGCGCTCGAGAAGAAGTGGATTGAAAGGTCTCGGGAAAAGACCGGCAACGCCTCCGACTTACAGCTCTTGCAGAAAACGTTCGACCGAATGAAATGACAACGCGTTTCGCGCTGTCGTGACGTGTGGGGAGCACAGGCTGCTAGCCTGTCCGTTTCGGCTGCCAGCCGAAACGCATCTTCCTGTAGCGGCGGCTGTGTCAGCCGCAAATCTGTTGGATAGCGCACGCGCCTCGCGTGCTGGCGATCACGTCCTCGTGATCGCGAGCTTTTGGGCACCTCTTCATGAACCTTTCTCCTTAAGTCATACTTTGTTCGATTGACTTACTTATCGCCAGGCGCTTTACTTTAAGGCATGGCGGATACAGCCAAAGCAGAAACGGTTTCGTTCACGGTTAAGGGCCAGGTTGTCATTCCACGACGGATTCGCAGGGAGTTTGAAATTGAGAGCGGCACAAAGGCCGTCGTGCAGACGACGCCGGAAGGAATCCTGCTCAAGCCGATCACGGGCGCGGCGATCAAACGCGCGCGCGGCGTCCTGAAACGGAAACCGGGCGAAAAACCATTCCGGCAATGGTGGTCTGAATACAAAAAAGAGGAAAAAGTGTTGGAAGAAGCGAAGTATGCCCGGCTCCGTTCTCGATAGCTTCGCGCTTATCGCATACTTCCGCGATGAAGCCGGCGCGGATAAAGTCGAGAACTTGCTGCACAAGGCCGCGGCCCGCCACGAGCCGTTGCACATGACCGAAGTCAACTACGCGGAGGTGCAATACATCATTATTCGCAAAAACGGGCTGACGGCTTGGGAGATGGCAGCTGCCAGTCTCGTCTCGTTACCGATCGCGTTTCACCCGATCACGCGCGACCTGGCCGATATCGCGGCGCGATTGAAGGCGTCTCATCGAATCAGCCTGGCCGATGCTTTTGCTTCCGCGCTCGCCAAACACCGAAAATGCGAGCTCGTAACGGGCGATCTTGAATTCAAAGCGCTAGAACGCGAGTTGAAGATCGCCTGGTTAAAGTGACAGCGCGCTGTGCGTCGTTGTAATCTAGGGAGCACAGGCTGCTAGCCTGTTCGTTTCGGCTGCCAGCCGAAACGCTTTCGTATTGGGTAGCGGTCGCCGCGGCGACTTGGTTACGCGTCCCGCAGGAACAAACTTTTTTTCTGCGCCGCAGTTGCGGTTACAGCTTTGCTTGCAAGGTCGCAGCTTTATTCGAAATTCGGTAGCGTGAGTCAATCCGTTGTCAAAATCGATCCCGAAATCATGAGCGGCGCGCCGTGTTTCGCCGGCACCCGCGTCCCGATTCAGAACCTGATTGACTACCTCGAAGGCGGCGAGTCGATCGAGGATTTCCTCGAAGGTTTCCCCACCGTTTCGCGCGAGCAAGTAATCGCCTTTCTCGAAGAAGCAAAAGATCGTGTGCTCGCGGCCGCTGAGAAGTGAAATTGCTTCTCGACGAATGCGTCGATCGCAGACTCGCGCGTGATCTGGTCGGGCACTCGGTTTCAACTGTTCCGCGTCGCGGTTGGGGCCGGCATTAAGAACGGCGACCTGCTCGCCTTGGCTGAGAAGGAATTCGATGCATTTATTACCGTCAATCGAAAGATTGGGACTCAGCAAGACCTAACGAAGTTTCGGATTCCGGTGCTGCTGCTTCGCGCGCGAACCAATCGCCTGGAAGACATTCGCCCGCTGACGCCTGAACTATTGAAAACTCTCGACCACGCCACAGCAGGCGTGTTGAAGACCGTGGGCGGATCACGATAGGCTCATTTTTGATCAGAAATGAAAATCAGCTACGGCGAGCTCGAAGGCGTCAGCGTACGAACAACAACCAACCCTCAACAGTCTTCCAAGAAGACCTTCGACGGAATGAAATAATCGGGCAGCGCACAGCTTGCCCGCCTATGTGCGGGCGCGTGGCCGAGCCCTCTTCTGTAGCGGCGGTCTGCGACCGTCGATTCTCGATCGTCCTTCTCGCTCTCGTCGTTTCTGCTTTTTCCGCGCCGACCGCCACTGCCGGCGAACGCAGCGTCACCGCCGGCGAAGCAAACGGCACGTATCGCGATGTTGAAGGCAAGAGTGAAATAAAGATCCTCGCGCTCG
>WNGJ01012539.1_pt1 | contig 11324 bp, 10 predicted proteins | sample 5400611 | NCBI WGS metagenome assembly WNGJ01 (sample SAMN13153375, study PRJNA577476) | soil metagenome | isolation source: 40 cm soil or saprolite under Garry oak tree replicate 1 | place: USA:California | collected 2016-06-15 | reverse complement strand
TATGGGACACTATCGCTGCATGAACTGTGGGCACGAACGACCTCAACCTGATGTGCGGGTAGTGAAAGCACAAACTGATGATTTTGACCGGCTGCGTATCAGTATTACCAGTTCGATTCTACCTACAACACAGTCACATGAGATTGTTATTCCCCTGCCTGGCATCTATAACGTTTATAATGCTTTAGCGGCAGCGACAACGGCCCAGGCACTCGAGATAGGCTGGGAACCCATTGTTACAGGCATCGAACAATTTAAGCCAATTTTTGGGCGTGGTGAACGTATACAAGTAGAGGGGCGCACGCTGCGTCTACTGCTGGCAAAAAACCCGACGGGCTTCAATGAAGTCCTACGTACCCTTTTTAGTGATGAGGGCACAGCGCGACATGTCTTATTTGTCCTCAACGATAACATTGCGGATGGTCGCGATGTTTCCTGGATCTGGGATGTGGATTTTGAGCGGGCGGTTGGTCAAACTGTGACGCTTGTGGCAGCAGGTAACCGTGCCCTGGACCTTGGGCTGCGTTTGAAGTATGCCGGCGTGCCGCAACAAGAGATGATTATTGTACCTCCGGCTCCGCTGCGAGCAATGAAACGAGACCTTGCTTTGAATAAGCATAATAAACGGGCGATAAAGAATAGTAATAAGAGTGATGCCGTAGTGACGGAAACTATTAAGGGGATGCCGAGTACGCTGCGTCCAGGCCGCTTTGGCATTACTCAGGCGCTGGACGCGGCGGTACAACTGACGCCCGTTGGTGAAACTTTGTTCGTTGTACCAACGTATACTGGCTTATTAGAAATACATCGTGAACTAGAGCGGCGCGGACTGACACCTCACTACTGGGAGGGACGAGATAGTTGACGCAGAGTACAACTCCACATTTTACGCTGACACTTGGACATTTGTATCCCGATCAATTAAATCTGTATGGTGATCGAGGTAACATCCTGGTATTAAACCAGCGCTGCCAGAAGCGCGGCATTGAGTTGCGCGTCGTTGGCCTGGGAATTGGTGACGCCTTAGCGCCGGACGAGTATGACATGTTGTTTATTGGGGGAGGCCAGGACAAAGAACAGGTCCCCGTTGCTCAAGATTTGCACGACATCAAAGGTATTGGTCTATGGGCCGCAATTGAAGACGATATGCCCGTCCTTGCGGTTTGCGGCGGATATCAGTTACTTGCACACTATTACCGTCCGGCCAGCGGTCCCGATATGCGAGGTCTTGGAGTGTTCGATGCCTGGACTATCCATAAGGGAGAGCATGTGCCACGCTGCATCGGAGATGTGGCGATCAGCTGGAACGGCAGTACGCTGGTTGGTTTCGAGAATCATGGTGGACGTACATACCTGGGTACAGCTCGGCCCTTGGGGAAAGTTCTCAAAGGGCATGGCAATAACTCAGAAGATGCTACAGAAGGCGCTATCTACCGTAATACCTATGGTACGTATATGCATGGGTCGTTACTGCCTAAAAATCCGCACTTTGCCGACCATTTGATTGGATTAGCATTACGCCGAAAATATGAAAGGAATAATTGGGCTACTCCGAATACACCTGGTACAGGCGCCGGCGAAAGGACGAATGGAGCTACATCGTCTGAGGGTACAGATGGCGACCGTCACCCATTAGCATCACTTACACCTCTCGATGATACGTTGGAATGGGAGGCCCATACTGCTTTGTTAGAAAGATTGGGATTGCATAACGCAGCTATTGCCGCGTGGCATGCCCGCGGTGTGTGAAAAGTGAGTTGACTTTCCAACACGAGGATAATGATAGATATGAGTTTTGACCGATCACTGGCTCGCTGTTCTTTTTGCGGTCGTCGCCCACCTGAGGTCCGCCGTATGGTAGCTGGTCCAGGTGCAGCCTACATCTGTGATACTTGCTTACAACTGTGTAATGAAATTCTGCACGATCCGGCTCCTTTCTCGGCCAAAGCGCTGGAGTTGGCCTCGCGCCCTCCTGTGGTCATTGCCGCACCGCAAGAACTCGAACAAGGCGCGTTAGCTCTGTCCCACGAACCTGTACGCACGATAAATGTGGAACTAGAGCAGAAACAACACGACATGGTCTTAATGCTTCACCAGGTGCAATTCTACGAGCAGCATTTTGAACTCCACTACCTGTGGATTCGGCCGCCGCTTTCAGGGGGATTTGCCTTCGTTCCACGCGTCATTTTCCTGGTACGAGACAATACCGGCCTACAATGGATGGGAGATCGAGGAGGAATGCTCTTAGCCCGGCCAGAACTGGCAAGTGATCCAAACCGCGCTATCTACCAGGGAAGCGCGCGTTTCCGCCCGCTTCCTTCTCCTGAGGCTCATACGTTGATAGTGCGTGCAGCCGACCCACTTGGTCAATTTGAAGACCCTGCGCCCAGCCCGTGGCAATTTGAAATTTCAATATAAGGTACTATGAAGTAAAAAAATCAGCACGACAGCCGATTTTTTTACTTCATAACATTACTCTAATTCTGGCACGAGCAGGCCATAACCTCCCTTATCCAGGCGATACATGACATTAACCCTGTCGGTGGCTTCATTAAAGAAGGGAAAAAAGGAGAGGCCCAGGGTCTCCATTTGTGCAATTACCTCTTGATCACCCATCGGTTTCGTAGGAACATGACGAATCTCGAGCACCCTGGACCATATGGCCTCGTTTTGCTCGCCGTTAATGGAAGCCGATGTCTTCGTCTGCCTGTTGCGCTGCTCACCTGCGCCCGCTCCGGCTTCGGTAGCTGCGCTTTCTTCCTGTGCTTCTATGGGTGAGAGGCTACCAGAACGAGAGAGAGAAAGGACTTTCATAGGGGGTGTACGATGCCGCAGCCTGGACGTTTGGCGATCTTTCTGGCGACCCAGCTGGGTGATAACTTTATCCAGTACAAGGTCAAGGGCCATATTGGCATTGACCGCACTGACCTCACTACGAACGGGATGAGCAGCGTAAGCAAGTGAAATTTGGACTGAATAACGGTCTCGAGCGCTACGCGTCTGCTCCTCTGCAAGCGTCACTTCTACACGGGCTTCGTCATCGACGAGGCGGGCAAGTCGTTGCACTTTGTGCTCGACGATTTGACGTAACCGGGGGGTAACCTCCATCTGCTTACCTTTGATAATGATTTGCATAGGGTGGCTCCTCTTTCCAATGCATCCCTGCAATGACGCTGACGCCTCGTGGGAGAGCCTCCCAGGCTCTCTGCCTGCGGTCAGCAGGGATGTAAAGTAGCTTTCCGATCCAACAACTCACAAAACAAACGAAACAGATTACATCCGAAACTGGGCAGAATGGCTCTGCTGCTATTATACCACCTGAAATGGGATTTTGGGTAAGGGATGAAAAAGGTGTTATTCATTTTTTATTTTTTTCATGGTATACTTGCATTAAAATGAACATTGTCTCATCATTGCATGCCTCATATTCATAAAATGTTCATGCAATGATGATATGCTGATTGCGGTATTGATATAAACAATTGTAGTTCGTTTTGTCTTGTGAAAGGGTAAGTGTTTATGATTCAGTTACCTAGCGATCAACACATTACTTATCAATTGCAGTACCGCAAATGTGGGAAACCATCATGCGGTACCTGTCGTGAAGGTCAGGGGCATGGACCATACTGGTATGCCTATTGGCGTGAAGGTTCACGTTTACGCTCAGGCTATATCGGAAAAGTTCCTCCTGGCGCAGTTAGTAGCGAGCAAAACTCTAGCGAGGTGAACGCGTACGATAATTCGTATATCATCGCTCCGGAAGAAGCAACTCCCGTGATCATCTGATTTTTATGGAGGTGTTCCTCATTTTGAGTGCTGTGATAGAATAACTCTATTCTAGTATTCCAATGGGGTGCACCTGATGAAATGTCCATTTTGTGGCGGTACTGAGTCACGAGTGAAAGATTCACGTGATACCGGTGATGCTATTCACCGCAGACGTGAGTGTGAGCAGTGTAAGGGACGATTCAGTACGTATGAGCGGGTTGAAAAATTTCACTTGATGGTGATTAAGCGTGACCAACGACGAGAAGATTTTGATCGACAAAAGCTCTATATTGGTATACGTAAAGCGTGTGAGAAGCGCCCATTACCGGTAGGTGAAATTGAAAATGCCGTTGAAGAGATCGAACAGGAGTTGTACCGGTTAGGCAGGCAAGAGGTAGCAAGTAACGTCATCGGTGAACTCGTCATGGAGCGCCTGCAACGTATGGATAAAATTGCTTATATCCGCTTTGCCAGCGTTTACCGTTCTTTCAGTGATGTTGAAACAATGTTTGAGGAGATACAAAATCTGCTCAATCGAGCGAAGCCAATAGAGGATTGATGATTCAAAAAACCGGACAGGGCCGAGCCAGCGACGACGTCGCTGGCTCGGCCCTGTCCGGTTTTTTGATGTTTTGACGGGTTTCTACTGATCGGGGCTGCGATTTTCTGCCTTACGCAGGCGGCGACTAAGTACGGAGAGAAGTCTGAGTGCTATATCGGGATGGCTTTGCAGCGTGGTGCGGAATTCCCATACTGGCAGCAGCAGAGCAGTTACATCCTCTATCGCGGTGACAGTAGCCGAACGCGGTAAATCATCGAGGAGTGCCATTTCACCAAGTACGCTGCCCGCGCCGGCTATATCGAGTTCTTCCTCCGGTCTATCCGGGTTGTTTACGCGGGTAACGCGAACTTTGCCACTGGTTAGAACGTAGAGTCCTACTCCTGTATCGCCCTGTTTGATCAAGGTGCTGCCTGCACTATACTTGCGTTCCTGGCAACTGCCTGCAAGTATGTGTAAGTCTTTCTTGTCCAGGCCTCTAAAAAGGTCTACTCGTGCCAGGCTGTCTTCGTACATGCTCAAAACTCCTTTATGCTATGCCAATTTTTAACAAATAAGCCCGAGCAGGGCGAGGACTGGCTTCATCGTTCCCCGAACGCAGCTGCCATCGCCTCTACTATGGACGACTACGAGCCCTATTCTACCACAAGCGTACTCCCAATCCTAGCCGTAGCTATTTGATTTTTGACTTTCTTCATAACACACACTTCAATGAGCCCACCTCATTGATAACACCTTTTTCTGTCTCTATTCCCCAAAACTCTGTATGGCCTTCTTCCAACCATTCAAGCTGTATGTTGTGTGCCTGGACTACGGCAAGGTCTTCCATTGAAAGCAGGTCAACAATAGACGGTGTACCCTTTTCCCGCTTACGCTTGAGGGATAACACTGGAGCTCTGAGCTTGATCGCCGCCCATGATCGGCGCGGCAGTGCTGCCAGGATATCATCCTTCGGAGACTGCGGAAACATATCACGGAGTATCGTATCCTCTTGCGGCTTCCATTTTGCGTTCGCTCCCATGCCACGGAAGAATAAGGCATACTCTGTAAAATATTCTCCGGTCAGGACAGGAATCCATTCAATCGTAAGTCTCATAAACCGGCCTGAGAGCAAATCTAACGTGATATTGTTGGTGATGAGTCGGATAAAGGCCCGTCTCTGTTCTAAGTCCATCTCTGCCCATTGTTCCCTGGCTGTGTTTAATCTCTTCTGAACAATTTCAATGTCACGATACACACGGCTTTCCTGGGTCTGCTTTTCTCGTAAATCAGATAGACGCTCTCGCAACCTTGCCAGTGAAGCAAAGTGTTCCTGTATGTCCGTATCACTCATCACATCTTTTGCTACGTTGTATTCCTTCTGCTTGAAACTTATCTCCTTTTCAATGGCTGCAATCGTCTTATTGATCTGCCCTAATCCCGCTTGCACCTTCTGTTTAAGTGATGCGACGTGATTTAACACGACAGTCGCTCCATACTTTGGGTCTCCGCCTAATGCTTTCTCAGCTTCGGCATTCAGTACCAGGGCATGTAACTTTTCTTCTAACCTGCGGCCTACTGCCGCGTCTAGTATCCTCAGTGAGATTGAGCCCCTATGGTTATTTGGCGTAAGATCGTGGTTATCTCTGATTGAGTACGCCGCGTACCCTTCGGATTGAAAAACATACACATGACCACACGAGGAAACGATAACCGGCCTTCCGTCTATCCTTACTCCCGCCAATAGTCCTTCTCGCTTCTGTCCTTGGGTGAACCTTTTCGCCCGTTGCTCTCGTGTGATTTCATTCCCATCAAGGTCAGCAGTTCCCAAATGTTCCAAGGCAAATTGATAATCTTCAAGGTCAACAATGGCCGGATGCGCATCCCTCTTGACAATTTCCCCTTTGAAAGTTTTGTGTCCGATGTTGACGGGGTTAATCAGAATTTCAACCAGGCTCCGGTGTGCAAGCACCGTGTATCCGCCCTCGACTTTCCACAACTGAATGCGACCAATACGGGTCAAGTCGAAATCCTCTGGAAGATTGGGAAAGATAGCCTGCTGCCGCACCTCATTGCGTAGGGTTGCAAAGTCGGCATCTAACTCCCGAAACCTTTTCGTTAACCTCTTAACAACAGGTGCCCAATATGGGTTGGGCTCGTAGCCTGTGCGGTCTTCATTCAACATGTGCCCTACTGGTAAGGAGTGCCCAACATATCCGCCTCTTTTCCCCTTCTTCTCCCTTCGCCTCTGTAACGTGCGTCTGAGATATTTTAAGTAGCTAGCGGCTTCTTTGGCCTCGTCGAGAAAATCCTCTAAGTCGTCACGTGCGGTCGCATTGAAGTCGTATTCTTTGTCCTCAGTTATCACTACGACATTATGTTCCTTGCAGGATTGCGCAAAATGGCCTGGGTTAATCCCAAATTCATCACGGAAGAGCCTTGACACGTCATCGACAAAAACAGCGCCTACCCTATCGGCCTCAATGTACTGTTCCGCTTCTCTGAGTCCGGCCCGAAAATTCTTCAGGCTTCAATGGATATTACAAAGTATCGACAGTACATACGATCAGCGGCCCATCCGCTGGTACAGTCACCAGAACTGAAGAGTATCAACCAGGAAAAACCCTTTGGGATTGGCTACAACTCCTCATTATTCCAGCAGTGCTCGCCGTTGGTGGGTACGTGTTCAATCTTACCGTCAGCAGAAACGAGCAAAAGAGTACACAATTGCGTGACCAAACTGAACGTGATATTGCAACGGACAATCAACGTGAAGCAGCTCTACAAGAATATATTAATAAAATGGTTGAATTAATCATGAAAGAGCATTTGCGGGATTTGCCACCAGAAGATGAGGTACGCAAGATCGCACGAGTACGGACGTTAAACATACTACCACGTTTAGATAATAAACGTAAAAGAAGTGTGCTCCAATTCTTACATGAGTCTGGACTTATTGAAAAAGGCAATCGCAAAATTGATTTGCATGATGCTGACCTGACAGAAGCCGATCTTCGAGAAGTAGGTCTGACCGGAACTGATCTACATGGAGCCAATCTACATGGGGCCGATCTCCGAGGAGCATATTTAACGGGAGTTAGCTTATGGAATGTCGATCTAAGTGAGGCCAATCTCAAGTATGCCAACCTGTGGGGTGCCGAGCTAGACGATGCTGATCTAACTAATGCTGATCTAACTAATACATCAATTACCCAACAACAATGGGAGAAAGCCAGATCACTCAAAGACACAACCATGCCCGATGGGTCAATACATCCCTAGAACCACCTTCCCAAGGGTGCCCGTTTGCCTCTGGTCAACTCGCAACTACCCCACTCTCTTCAAAAACCTGGGAAAAGCTTTGTCAATGAGAGGGAAGCCCTGTTTTCTAACTAAGCTATCCTTGACTCATGTGGTCATCAATCCTATAATCAGGCTAGGCTGCAAACAGCAGGTCTAGTCCGTTCTTAAATGGAGCGAATACTAGCAAGTAGCACTTCATATAAACAATGAGACAAAGACAAAGGTACGGCACAAATTCAGACATTAAGGGATAGATAGCCATGGCGACACAAGACAAAACAGCAGCGGAGATGCGTTTGCAGGCGGGTATTGACGCCTACAATGACGGCAACTTGGAGGCGGCGGCGGACGCTTTTGTTGAAGCGGAAAAACTATTCCAGCAGATGGGTGATCTCAAACGGGCTGGCGATAGCCGTTCAATGCTTGCTGATGTACAACGCGAGAACAATCTAGTTGAGCAGGCCATTACCAGTTATCAGCGGGCAATGAGGCTTTATCGAGAAGCGCATCGCCCTTTGAACGAAGCCTATACTTTTCTTGCTATAGGGCACCTCGAACGGCAACAGGCACACCTGGACCGTGCTCAAGAGGCCTACCAAAATGCTCAACAACTCTATGCAGCGCAGGACAACGCACAGGGACTGGGCAATGTGGCATTAGCCCTTGGTCATATTGAGCTCCAGCGCGGTAACACTGCTCGTGCCACAGCCTACTATCAGCAAGCTGTGACCTATTTTGACAAGGCACATGATACCATTAACGAGGCGGATGCGCGTCGCGGTCTTGCCGATATGCAGCGCCTGGCACGGCAGTTTGATGAGGCAGCGGCAAATTATCAGCGGGCACTCGAAGTTTACCAGGCAAATAGAGATTTGTTTGGGATTGTTGACACGCTCCTGGGACTGGGGCGTGTCTATTTAGATCAGCGGCGACTTGACGAGTCGACAAATATGTTCTCAGAAGCGGTAAAAGAGGCTCTCGCCTTAGAGTACGATTTAGGAGAAGCGGATGCTAACCTGGGCTTGTCTGAGGTAGCGCTGCTGCGTGGTCGTGTAGACCAGGCATTGACAAGCGCGCAGATGGCTCTACAAACGTATACCGATCAACATAACGCACTGGGGACAGCCAATGCCAACCGGCTGTTAGGCGAGATCAATATGCGCCGCGGCCAGCTTTCCTATGCAAGCTCGACGATGGAGCGGGCCTTACGCACGTACAAAAGCATTGCCTACCGCATTGGGCAGGCAGAGACAACCTTTGGTCTTGGCGAGATTCAACGTCGTCGAGGCCTTTTGTCTACTGCCATCGCCACCTACAATGAGGCACGAACACTGGCTAACAAGCTCCAGAATGACAGTTGGGTGAAGCTGAGGGGGTGGCAGAGGCAGAGGTACGCCTGGCCCGCCTGGCCGTCTTTGCCGGACGCCTAGACGAGGCTGACTCGTACCTGGCAAAGGCTGAGTCCATCATTACAACAAATCCTGGTGCCTCACAAGTGGAACCTTTGAAGCTGTTGGTACAGGGTCAATTGCTGCTGACACAGGGAAACTTTCCACAGGCTGAGGCACGCTTTAGCGATGCCCACAACTCATCTGAGGGACAACAAGAACCCCTGCTGGCAGCTGAGTCCCTGCTGGGCTTAGGGCGGACACGCTTATCCCGAGGGGATATAGATGCTGCTTCAACGACGTTTATGGAGGCAAGCCGGCAGTTTCAGCTACTGGAAAGTACAGATGGAGATGGCGCGGCAGTACTGGGTATCGCTCAGACGCTGATTGGTCGTGAACTCTGGGAAGAGGCAATTTCACGTTGTGAGGAGGCTTTAACCCGCTTCAACCAAAGCGATGATCTGATTGGACAGGCGGACACCATGCTGGCTTTGGGATTAGCACACGAGGGCAATGGTGAACTGGATGAGGCCTCAACGGACTTTGACCAGGCTTTGCAGCTCTACCAGCAGCAGCAACAACCTTTGGGTGAAGCCGATACACGCTATGAACGGGCAGGAATACTCCTGGTGCGAGGGAACCTGCATGCTGCCAGCGATGAACTGGCCAGGGCTATCGCACTGGTTGAGCAAGTCATGAGAACATTGAGTACCCCTCAACAATGGAGCATGTTCTTGCGCCAGTATACAGAACTCTACGCTCAGGCCGCTATCACCCTGGTGCAACAAAAGCAGGATGCACAGGCACGTACACTCCTGCAATCCTTTGTGCAAATCGCGGGAAGTCCTGAAATCGGAGAGCACATCAAGGCCTATGAAGATAGCATTCCCACGAGCGGTGACGAATTGAGTGAAGACGAGATACGTGCGAATAAAGACCTGCTCAAGCGCCTGGAACAATTACGCAGAGGATTGAAATAATATTGCGACTTGCCAGGAAGACATAAACAGCTTATTATAAGGGAAGAGTACGGGGGCAGGCGAGGCCCTACCCCTACTATAGACGAAGATGAATGGGCCTGGCCCCGGCGTTATAGACTAGGAACACCCCTTGCGGGTGCCCGGCTACATTCAGCGGAACGTTTACGATTGACGAGAGGATATCTTTGTTATGGATATGCGCTTCTTACGTGGTGATCCACAAGCCCCAAAAGGGCATGCTATTTTTATTGCACGCAGTACGAGCGATCCTCGTGTTGTTTTCTGTACGTATTGTATAGTACCACCAACTCCGTTATCGCTAACAAAGTATCTCCCCTCTTTCTTAGCAGCACAGCTACCAGCTGAGGAGCTCCGTGAAGCTAACAATGTGAATGTGATGCCTATTCCTCCTATGCTGGAAGAGGGAAGCAGCTTTGAGCATTTACAGATGCTGGCCGAGCGTCGTGATGATGATCTATGCGATCTTGGTTCAATTTCTCCAGGGGATGAAGGGGCACGCATGCAACGGGTAGCCGAAGGATGCCAGGAGTATGGACAACTCTACCTCAATTACACGTTGACCTTTGGCGAGGTAGCTACTCCTCCAATAAGTGAGATAGGCGAAGCCGGTACGCCATTGGATGACCTGGATGCTGAGGATTTGTTGATCCAGACGATGACCACCGCAGCTCTGAGCTAATGAACGCTGCCATGGATGCCAGTGAACGGGGGGCCAGGCTGGCCGAGCTGTATTTAGAACGCTGCTTTAAGCTGCTCGACGAGGAATACGCAGATATTCCACGTATAGAACGAGCTATCCGCGAACTACAACATTAAATACATCTGGACCTCTAAACCAGGTGGGGAGTGAGATACACATGCCAACAATTGGTACGAGCATTGATATTTCTGCGCTTGTTGATGCCACAGTTGCAGGTGATAGCAACCAGATAATCACGGCCGCACGCCTGCTTTTGCAGCAAGGGGCGCCGACCGCGGAACTGACGGGACGCATAGGTCTGATTGCGGCCTCTGGTGATAGTGATGGACATGCCATCCTGACACTGGACGCGGCGGGTGCTATTAGCCGCTGGGCTCCGGCCCTTCCGCCCCTGGCCGACCAGGCCCCCGAGAGTCATATACGAGAGCTGCCTCTGCTGGTACAGGCTTTGGTGGCGACGGCTCCGGCGGTGCGAGCAGGCCAGGAGACGCAGGATAGCTATCCAGAACCACTCTATCCCAGTGAGCTGCCGGAGGGGAAGACCGTTAACGATATGATGCATCAAGCTGTCTATGGCAATGATACTACTCTGGTTGAGCGGCTGCTCCTTGGCCTCTACGGGACAG
>WNGJ01012556.1_pt1 | contig 11327 bp, 10 predicted proteins | sample 5400611 | NCBI WGS metagenome assembly WNGJ01 (sample SAMN13153375, study PRJNA577476) | soil metagenome | isolation source: 40 cm soil or saprolite under Garry oak tree replicate 1 | place: USA:California | collected 2016-06-15 | reverse complement strand
AGAAGAACTCGGTCGTCGGTGCGTCGCGTTCGGATTGATACGAGTACTCGGCCGGTGCGAGACTGATTCGCGCACGCTGCCAAACTGCCCGTATCTGGAGGACGCCCACGGAATTTGGTCCACCGCTCGGCGGGGCCGCAGTTCAGTCGAACAGGATGAGCCCGCCGGGCATTTCGCTGTCTTACGCCGCCGACGATGAGGGCACGGCGCTTGACGAGATGCAGGATCCCGCGACTTACGCGCTCGCGGAATTTGAGATTCTGAAGCCCGCTCCCGTGCTCGACCTGACGCGCGTCCCTCCGGGAACCTCGGCGCCGAATCTCAGCGTTACGGCGAGGGAAAAGCGCGATCAGCACGCTGTGCTACTGCGCCGAAAAGGGCACGGATCCGAGTAGCACAAGTAGCGGGCTTGACGATCTAGGCGGCGGCTGGAACGCGCTCGACGAAGAGCCCTGGCCGGCCCGGTGTAAATTACAAAACATTCAGAAACGATTCATCGTCGATTCATTTTGGCGCTCGAGGATGCCCCCTGCCCGGACCGATGGGAGACCTCGTGAAGACGACTGCAAACCTGATGCCGATCGGAGTGATCGTCGGAACCACCTTGATGGCGCTGCCCTTTGCGTCCGCCAGCGCCGAAGATACCAAGGAGGCAGAGCAAGCGCAGGCCTCGCAACCTGCGCCGCAAGGCGACGGCGACCAGGCCACCGGGACGAACAAGAGCGTGGTCTCCAACGACGCCATCGAGGCGGACGCGGCATCCATCTGAGCGAGAATACCAGCTATCGTCTCAATGGAAGCTTCCCGATCGAGAACAACATCGGGCTGATGGAGGACAAGGATCACGTCGAGGCGCTCAAGGGCGTCGGCGCCCTGATCTTCGGCCTGGCGCCGCCCGCAGGAATCATCAACCTCGTCACCAAGCGCGCCACGGCGCAGCCCGTCACCGCGCTGACGCTTTCGGGAACGGAATACGGACAGTTCATGGCGAGCGCCGACCTCGGCCGCAAGTTCGGCGACTCCGACCAATTCGGGCTGCGCACCAACCTGTCCGGCGCGCACCTCGACAAGGGCATCGGCGGCGCGACCGGCGACCGCTGGTTCGGAAGCCTCGCTGCGGACTGGCGCGCCAGCGAGCGCCTCAGCTTCGGCCTGGACTTCGAAGGCTACGACATGAACGTGGTCGAGCAGACGGTGCTGCGGCAACTCAAGCCGGTGGGCGGCGTCGTCGTGTTGCCGAAACTGCCCAATCCCGCCGTGCTCCTGTCTGGGCCGTGGGCGCAATACCGGACCAATGGATTCAACGTCCTCGGCACCGCGCGATACCAGATCGCCGACGGCTGGAACGTCATCGCCGAGGCCGGCCTCTCGGAGGCGCGGCGCCCGCAGCGATACATCACGCGCCTCACCAATTATGACGTCCGCACCGGCCAGGGAAGCGAGCAGATCACCATCGCCAACGATCAGAAATATGACAACTCGTATGTCAAAGCCGAGCTGAAGCAGAGGACGTCGTTGACCAACTCGGTCACGAACTATCTCACCGTCGGCGCCAATCGCAACGAGCGTTATTTCAACAATCCGAGCACGACGGCGGCGAAGAGCGTCAGCCAGAACCTCTACAACCCCGTCGATGTGCCAGCGCCCGCGCCTGCGACACCCCCCACGTATGCGCCGCAGGACAGCTATGATCTTGGCGTTTATGCCTACGATACCGTCAGCTTCCTGGAGCGGCTCCACCTCCTCGGGGGCATACGGTACACGTCCTATCACGCCGACAACGTGGAACCGAGCGGCGCACACGCGAAGACGGTCACGAACGTGTGGTCGCCGGCCGTCGGCGCGGTCGTCGTGCTGCTGCCCGGTTTGGGCGCATATGCGAGCTACATGAAAGGGCTCGAGGAGACGGGCCAGGCGCCAGAGGGTTCGGCGAACCAGTTCCAGGTCCTGCCGCCCGCCGTCGCGACGCAAACCGAGGTCGGCTTGCGTGCCCAGGATCTGCTCGGGATCTCGGCGACCCTCGGTTACTTCAACATCGATCGCGCCAACGCGGTGATAGACCCGACCACTAACATCTACGCCATCAACGGCACGATCCGTTACCGGGGCCTGGAATCCACCTTAAGCACCGAGGTCCTGCCGCGCCTGCTGCTCCAGGCGGGCGGGCAGTGGATGCACGCGGTCCAGCACGCTCTGTCGGGGATCACCGGATTGCAGCCGGAGAACACGCCCAGGTTCACCGGCAATGCCATGCTCACTTAGTTCATTCCGGCCGTCACAACCTATTCGTGCGGTGCAGGGTACTCATCGAAGTACTTCGGCCGTCCGACCTCGATCAACCTGAACGTCACCAACCTCACCGACCAGCGCTACTGGAGCTCGGCAACCAACAACAACCTCGGTGTCGGGCTGCAGCGCACCATCCGGCTCAACACCAAGGTCGAATTCTGACGCCATCAAAAACAAACGAGGATCAATCCATGCAAACATTCGCCCGAACCATGTCCGGCTCCATCCTTTTCGCGGCTGTTGCAGCAGCCACGGCCATCTCCGGCGCGGCGGCTGCGGCCCCGGATGTGGACGAGATCCCGCCGTACAAGCCTGAGTTCAAAGTCGAGGGAGGCCTGCGTATCGCCGGGAGCGAGCTCAAGGGGATGGTCGATCAGCTTGCCGAAGGCTTCAAGAAGTTCCAGCCGGGCGCGAAGATCTCGACCAACTTCATGACCAGCAGCGAAGGAGCGCTGGGCATGATGTACGCCGGCGTATCGGACGTGGCGCCGATGGGCGACGACGCCAAGATCTCCGACCAGATGCCGTTCTACAACGCGTTTGGATACGTTCCTACCGAAGTATCGATCGCCACGGGCGGCGCGGAGAAGCGCGGCACGCTGTGGGCGATGGCGATCGTGGTCAACAAGGACAATCCAGTCGCCAGCCTGTCGGTGGAGCAGCTCGATCGCATCTTCGGCGCGGAGCGCTCGGGCGGTTGGGAGGTCGGCGAACACGCAGATCACAATCTCCTCTTCACGGCGAAGTATGCCCGCGGCCCGGAGACGAACATCCGCACATGGGGGCAGCTCGGCCTCAAGGGCGAGTGGGCCGGCAAGGAGATCAAGACCCTCGGTTACGTAGCGCCGGGCTTTGCGGTCAACTTCGAGCGCCTCGTGATGCATTGGTCGGTGAAGTGGAACCCGAACTTCATGGAATACGTCGAGGCGAAGGAGGCGACCAACGATGCCGGCGGCCGCAAGGTGGTCAGCGAGCGGATGCTGGAGGCGATCAGCAGGGACAAGTACGCCATCGGGATCGCGGCGCTCATGCACGTCAAGGGCTCGTGCGTGCAGCCCGACGGGAGCCGTTGCGCGGCGTTCCCAGGCGTGAAGGTCCTCGCGCTGTCGAGGACGGAGGGCGGCCCGGCTTACCCGCTCACCGCCGAGACGGTCGCCAACCGCACCTATCCTCTGGCGCGCGACGCCTACGTCTACGTGAACAAGGCGCCGGGTCGCCCGCTCGATCCCAAAGTGCGCGAGTTCATGCGCTTCGTGCTGAGCCGCGAGGGGCAGGCGATCATCCAGAGGAATGGCCCCTATACCAATCTGCCGAAGGAGTATCTCGCGCTCCAGCTCGCGAAGCTGGACGCGCCGTGATCCTAGCGCGTCCACGCCGCGCTTCCGCCGGTGCGGCCGCTGCCCTGGGCCTTGCGTTGTCGGGCCTCGTAGCGGCCGTACCGGGCCATTCCGCTCGTGCCGTGGTGGCCGATCCGGCGACGGCGTTCGTCGATCGCCTTCCCGTCTATGTGCCTGCAGAGCGCGTCTCGGGCACCGTCGTGCTGTGGGGACACGGCAGCTTCAAGCACGACTTCATGGGCCCGGTCGTGCGGCGCTGGACGTCGGAGCTGCAGCGCACGCAGCCGGGGATCCGGATGGACTTCAGGATGTACGGCACCGCCTCGGCGATCAGCGCGCTGTTCACCGGCGCGGGCAACCTCGCGCTGCTCGGCGAGGAGATCAGTCCGAGCGCAGCGGCCGCATTCCGGCGGGCGAAGGGATATCCGCCCGCGCGGATCGACGTCGCCACCGGCAGCCTCGACACCAACTTCTTCGACTATGCGCACATGATCTTCGTGCGCGAGGACAACCCGATCGCGCAGCTGACGCTGGCGCAGCTCGACGCGATCTTCGGCGCGGAGCATCGCCGCAGCCGCGCGAACATCCGCTCGTGGGGCGAATTGGGTCTGTCGGGCGAATGGGCAGGCAAGCCCATCCAGCCCCATGGCTGGAAGACCGACGAGGACTTCGCGCTCTTCTTCCGCGAGGCCGTCCTCGAGAACAGCCACCGGTGGAACGAAAAGATTCGGGAATACGTGCACGCCGTTCGCGCCGACAGCACGCAATACGATCACGGCCTGCAGATCCTCGAAGCGCTGGCGCGCGACCGATACGGCATCGCCATCTCGAATGTGCGATATGCCAATCCGCACGTGAAGCAGCTCGCGCTGGCGAGCTCGCCCGGCGGCCCGTTCGTGACCGCGTCCAACGCGACGCTGATTTCGCAAGAGTATCCGCTCGTCCGGATCGTTCCCGCCTATATCGACAAACCGCCGGGCCAGCCGGTCGATCCGGCCGTGCGCGAATTCCTGCGTTACGTGCTCAGCCGCCAAGGTCAGAGGGCGCTGATCGAGGAGACCGGCTATCTGCCGCTCGGTGCGCGCGCGATCGAGGCGCAATTGGAAAAGCTCCGATGAAAGTCATTGCTCCATTTCTCGCGGCCGCGTGCTTCGCTGCGTCTGCGCGCGCGGCTGCGCCATACCGGCCGGCCGCGCCGGTGACGGGCGTTGTGCGCATCTGGGGCAACGCCGAGATGGCCGGCATCGTCCAGCGTTGGGCAAACGAATTCACTCGATTCCACCCACAGGCGCGCCTCGAGGCGCGCATGCTGGGCAGCGACGTCGCGATCGGCGCGCTCACGACTGGCAGGGCCGATATCGCGCTGCTCGGTCGCGAACCGGCGCCGCAGGAAGTGAAAGGCTTCGAGTGGATCTTCCGGTATCGGCCGCGGCCCGTCGAGGTGATGACCGGCAGCCTCGACGAGCCAGGCTGCTCGCCGGCGGTGGCGGTGCTCGTGCACAAGAGCAATCCGATCTCGCGGCTCACGTTCGCGCAGCTCGACGCCGTCTTCAGCCCTGGTCCGCACTCCGTGCGCCACTGGGGAGAGCTCGGTCTGACCGGCGCCTGGGCCGGCCGCGCCATCCATCCCTACATGCCCGGCGCGGAGACCGGCACGGGCACGTTTTTTCGCGAGACCGTGCTCGGCGGCGCGCGTCAGCTCGGCTGGGATCGCGTGACGGAGGTAGAGGACACCGCGGGTCCCGGCGCGCCACCGCACGATGCAGGACGCAAGCTGGTCCGGCTCGTCGCCGCCGACGCCGACGCGCTCGCAGTGGCTCCGATGTCTGCACCGGTGCCCGCGGACGTCAAGATCGTGGCGCTCGCCAGGAAAGAGGGCGACGAGGCCGTGCTGCCCACGCGCGCGAGCATCCTCGCGAGGCGGTATCCGCTGCTTCGGATCGTGCGGGCGTACGTGAACGAAGCGCCGCCGAAACCTGTCGATCCCCAAGTCGCGCGTGCGCTCGACGCCCGCGTGGCCGAGTTCCTGCGCTACGTGCTGAGCGCGGAGGGCCAGGCGGAGGTCGAGGCCGATGGAAAGTTCCTGCCCCTCGCGCGGTGAGGGGCCGCTCCTCAATCGTCGCCGTGCGACCCTGCGCAGCGGAGGTGCCCTCCCGCCGCGCTCTGCCACGAAAACAGGTACCTTCACGCAGTCTCAAGCCTCGTGCGCCGTCTCCAGTCGTTTTCGTGCAACGTGGTGCCCGCGACGCCAGGCATGGGTGTCTGCTAGGGCTGATCGCGAGGAGGGAGGAGGAGGGCGAGGCGACGGAACTTCGCTTATCCGTCCTTCCTGCTCTCTTCGACGAGCGGCGAGGCATCGTTCACGCGTCGGGCTTCATTCTCAGGACGGACGCAACCCTCACCCTCGCCGTCTACAGCACCGGCGCGATCGCCCGCCTCGTCGCCGCTGACTGCCTCGGGCTGGTCGACTTCTACGCGAAGAAGCAGTAGCGGGGACTTGGCCGGACGCATGGCCGCGTTCCGAGCCTCTCGCTACTCTGTCCAGAAAACCTCCTGCGCGACCCTTCGCCTTACTTGTTACATGGCGCCTGTTGTAGTTGCCTGGTCAGATCCAGTGGAGTCGCTCGAGCAGGAGCTGGCCAGTAAAGGCAAGAAATGATGGAACCTTGAAAAATCGGTTGTATGATTCGAATTATCAAGGTAACACCTGCGGGTGCTCCTCGAGCGCCGCCGGCATCTGGAACAGGTCCACCGCCTTCTCCGGAACATCGGGTCGTAGCTCTCCTCGGCGCGCGCCAGGTCGGCAAGACGACGCTGGCCCGGATGCTTGCAGCCAGGTATGCGGGGCCAACGGCGTTCTTCGATCTCGAGGACCCACGCGACATCGCCCGCCTGTCCGATCCGATGCTGGCGCTCGCAGACCTGCGCGGCCTGGTCGTTCTGGATGAGGTGCAGCGCCGGCCGGAGTTGTTTCCCGTGCTGCGAGTGCTCGCCGACCGTCCGCGAGGCGCGCGCTTTCTCGCCCTCGGAAGCGCTTCTCCTGATCTTCTGAAGCAAGCATCGGAGTCTCTGGCGGGCCGCATCGCATTCCACGCGCTCGGCGGCCTGGCGCTCGACGAGGTCGGCGAGTCGCAGTGGCGGCGGCTTTGGGAGCGCGGCGGCTTTCCGCGATCGTTTACGGCCCGGTCGAGGACGGCCAGCGTAGAGTGGCGCGAGGCATTCGTCACGACGTTCCTTGAGCGCGATCTCCCGCAACTCGGCGTACGGACCTCGGGACCGACGCTGCGGCGCTTCTGGTCGATGCTGGCGCATTACCATGGGCAAATCTGGAACTCGTCCGAGTTTGCCCGCTCATTCGGTGTCTCAGACACTACAGTGCGCCACTATCTCGATCTGCTCTCTGCCACGTTTGTCGTGCGACAACTCGCGCCTTGGCACGAGAACGTCTCCAAGCGGCAGGTCAAGTCGCCCAAGGTCTACGTCGCCGATAGCGGGCTCCTTCACACGCTGCTCGACATCCGCACCCCGGAGCAGCTGGAACGTCACCCGAAGGTCGGTGCTTCGTGGGAAGGTTTCTGTCTGAGCCAGGTGGTCGAGCACCTCGGAGCGAGGCCCCAGGAGTGCTTTTTCTGGGCCACACATGCAGGCGCGGAGCTGGACCTGCTGGTGGTACGCGGCGCCGAGCGTCGAGGCTTCGAGACCAAGCGCACGACGATGCCGGCGCTGACGCGGTCGATGAGGACGGCGATGCAAGACCTCAAGCTGGACTCGCTGGAGGTGATCCATGCTGGCCACGACGCGTTCCCGCTATCGCCGAGGATCCGCGCCGTGGCGCTCGATGACCTGCTCAGGTCTGTCCGGCCATTACGTGGCTCACATTCTTGAAGCGTCCATTCGAACAGCGCCGTGGATCCATGAGAGGAACCGCTCTCCGTGGCGGTCAGCGTCAGGCCAGTGCGCTTGAAAATCGGCCCTTGAGGGTCCGCGTGCACGACGACCGAGCAGGTCTGCGCCGCGGAGCCGCCACCGCAAGACAGCAGCGGGAGCACGAGAAGTGCGCAACGCAAGGCGTCGCGAAGCCCCCGTCGCCGCGGCATGCGGGCCGCCTTCCTGATCGCACTCATTCCGGCGCAATATATCCGAACGGCTTAAAACCGGTTCAGTCCGAGGCAACCTCATGAAATGACGGCTGGCAAGTCCCCTCGAAGACCGTAGACTCTTCCTTCGTCACTTCTTTGCTTCCTGCAAACGAGTTCCTCGGTCAAGCGGCCTGGGCAAAGAGCCTGGGGAAAGCGACCTCGCGGAGATTGATCGCGCTGGACATCACCCTGCGTCCGCCGAGAGAGACGCGCCAGCGGCGCGAGCGAGGAACCTCGAAACGCCAGCGAAACGAGGCGAGAAGGGCGCGCTGTCGTCTGCAATTGAGTCTAGTTTGAATTCAATTTCGAATCTTCGTGGGACGCCACCTTTCTAGACGTGATTCTTCCGGTTTCCCTCTGACGCAGGTGCTTTCTCCCCGGTTTCTCCCCGCGCGTTGGCGGGGGGCGGGGAGTCGGCGGCGACGGGCTGCTCGAACAGCCCGATCGCATGCCACCAGGCTCGAGGTCGCAATCTCGAGGGTCGAGCGGAGCTCTGCAACGTCCGCCTTCGTCAGGTCGCCCGCGCCCGCGGTGTACGCCGTCCACTGAAGAACCGTGAGCGGGCCCAGCGCCGAGCGCGCCTTTTTCACCAGCTCCCGCCAAGCGCTGAATCGCCCGCATCGAATGTGCCCCAACCTTGCGGACGATGCATCAGGAGCGTCTAGCCTCCAGTCTGGAGAGGAGCGCTCGGGCGTCCTCATCCTCCGGTGATATCTCGATGAGCCGTCGACACCAGGTCAGGGATTCCCGGATGCGACCAAGCTGAGACGTCACGATGACGTACGTCTTGACCAATGCCGGCTCGGGCGGCTCCGCCATCAGCAGCGCCTGCCGCAGCTCGCGGCGCGACGCCTCGAACATCCCGAGTTGAAGGAAGTTCAATCCTCGGCCGAAAGTGTCGAAGGGAACTTGCCGCGGTCCGAGGAGCTCGGTGAGCCACATCGGGCGCGGCGGCGGAACGATCGCCTCTTCGTTCGTTCCCGCGGGAGCGTTGAGCCGGCGCAGCCGCTTCCCATTGATTTCAATGGCGGCATGGTGCTCGGGAGTGTCGCGGGCGAACAGGAAGGCGACTGCGTCGGCATCCACGAGTGCCCATTCCGGGTCACCCCGCAGACGCCCGATCAATGCGCGAAAGTTGGCCGGAACGAGCGCTACTGTCAGCTGATAGCGTGCCTCGAGGTCATCCCAACCTTCCCCCGAGATCGCACGCAAGTACTCGAGATAGAACTGCTCCCCCATCACCTCGAGGCGTCCGTCGATGAAGGTCTTCTCGGTCGGGCGATGCATGGCGAGGTAACCGCCGTGCTCGATCGCATTGAAGATATGGCCGCCGAGCGCATGTTCTTCCAACGTCCGGACCGTCCCGACAGGAAATACCGCCGGCGACTCGCCATAGCCGAAGCGAATCGGGTAGCGGTTCAGTTCGTAGAAGCCGCCCGAGATCGTCTGCTCGCACAGGAACGCCAGCGCCAACGTGATGATCACGGCGGCAGACGTCCCCCTGCGGACGCTCCATGCCCGTATCGCCGGCGCAAAAGAGCGTCCCAACCCGGATGCCGCCTCGAGCGCGACGGGGAGCGCCGCGATGGCGAAGAGGCCAACGATGCGCATGCGCATCGCCGCCAGCGTTCCGAAGAGCGCAACCACGGCCAGGTCGAAGAATGACATCCAGCGTGCGCGCGCCATCACCACGATGGCGGTAGCGATCAGCATGATCTTGAAGAATCGTAGCGCCGGGAATCCAGCCGCACTTTCCGAAAACGGGGACATCAGCTCCGAGATCGATTCGGCGAACGGGTTCCCCGGTTCGATTCGGGACTGAAGATCCCACAGAAATATCACGCCGCGAGCTCCGTACGGGTTGAGGAACATGACGGCCGCGGCGCCCGCCAGCGCCAGCCACGGCGCTCCATCGAACACTCGCCGGCGCAGGCCCCCGACTAGCGAGGTGGCGGCGTACAACCCGAGTACGGCGATCCCGAGGGGCGATAGCGCGTGCGAATAGACCCAGACCAGCTGTAGGAGCACGGTCGCAAAGAGAAAGCGCCGTTCTCCCGAGTCGGCGTGGCGGCGAAGCAAGTAGAGCTGCGCCGCGAGGCACAGTGAGCTGGCAAGTTCGGGTCGGGTCATGAGGCGCGGTTCCCATGTGAGAAGGGCGACCGCGAAACCGATTCCGAGGAGCGCGGGCGATCGGACGCCGCGCTGGCCTGCCGAGAGCCAGAGGATGGCGAAAGTTGCGAGCGCGAAGGCCACTCGGAGCAGGCCGACGCCGATCATCCCGCCTCGATAGGCCAGCGCCAGTGCGATCTGAAAGAGCCCGTGCATGTCGACATACGGGCGACCCGAGAGAGTGTAGGTGAAGGGGTCGACAAGGGGCCAGGATCGGTGCTCGAGGATCCACTGTCCCGTGGCCAGGTGATATCCAAAATCGATGGAGGACTCCGTACGCCACCCCAGGATCAAGGTCAGGGTCGTTACTCCAAAGAGGACCGCGAATCGAGTCCATCGATAGGGAGCGATCTCCGCTCCCCCTTGGGGCACGGGCGTTTCGGCTCGCCCGAGGTCGCCGGCGCGGTCTCGCGCTCGAGCAGGCCGTTTCCGGGAGGAACGCGCCATAACCCGTCTACGAAGCAGGGGGCAAGCCTATTTCGGACTGCCGACGGCCACTGCGTGTTCTGGTTTGCGGGGACTTCGCCCAAGTTGACGACCGCGAACGGAAGCGTCAGTGGCCCAACGCAATCTTCCCAGTAGCCACTCTCGGAGAGCTGGAGTCGTGCCGGCACGAGGGGTACGTGAACGACAACTGAGGCATGCGTTCTCGTCATGGCCGCTCGGCCCGTTCCAATGCGTGCTGCGCGGCCTGTTCGATCAGCGCCGCGACCTCTTTCGGGTGCGATCGATACACGGAGTGGCTCGCTCCACTGACCTCAACCGTATGGCTGCGCGCCCGCGCGGCGTACATCCGTTCCAACTCGGGGCTGATGATCCGATCGGCTTTGGCGACCATGTACCAGCTCGGCTTCAACTTCCATGCCGGATTGGTGATCGGCGTGGTGAACACCTTCGCCGCGGTGAATCCCTGCGCGCGCGCCTCGAACGCCGCCTCGGTGGCGGGCAGGTCGGCGGCGAAATCAGAGTGATAGCGTGACAGATCGAGATAGGTGTATCCGTCCGGCGTCTTCTGGATTGCGTCTCGACCCAACGCGGGATAGCGCTTTGCGTTCCCCGACTCGGTCTCCCCTTCGTCCGGCGCATGGGCGGCGATGTAGACGAGGGCGACCACCTGCGGGTCGACACCCGCCTCGGTGATGATGGCTCCGCCGTAGCTGTGACCGACGAGGATGCAGGGACCATTCTGCTGCTGCAAGATCCTCCGGGTCGCGGCCACGTCGTCGTCCAGGCCGGTAAGCGGATGCTGGACCATGGATACGTTGTATCCGTCGCGAACCAGGATGTCGTAGACCGGCCGCCAACCGGAGCTGTTGGCAAATGCACCGTGCACGAGGACGATATTCATCACGGGCGCTGCGCTCGCGGCGCCGCAGAGCAAGGATGCGGCAAG
>WNGJ01007904.1_pt1 | contig 11327 bp, 11 predicted proteins | sample 5400611 | NCBI WGS metagenome assembly WNGJ01 (sample SAMN13153375, study PRJNA577476) | soil metagenome | isolation source: 40 cm soil or saprolite under Garry oak tree replicate 1 | place: USA:California | collected 2016-06-15 | reverse complement strand
AACCGCGGGCCAAGACGCGCACTTCCCACTTTGCGGCACTCGCTCGGATCGCTTAAGGGGAATTCGCCAGCAGTATCTGTCGCAGTTGTATCGGTTGTAGCGTTTGTGTCTGTGATATGAAAGAGAAGTCTCATCCCCCTTCAGAGCGTCCCTTGCAGGTGAGAAAGCCTCTTTACGGTTGCCAAACTGGGCCATCGCCGAAACCATAGGCGTCCATCAACTTCGTTTGCCCTGACCCGTCGGCATTCATGACCCAGATTTCCCCACTATTAGGAAGACTATGCATATAGAGGAACGGCCGCTTCCTACACAAGTATAAACCAGGATATTCAAAACAGCTAGAGAGGTCTAACTCAACGGTGTAGGTCCACTTGATCGGTCTATTGCCTCCTTACTCTTGCGGTGGTAGAGCGTCTCCCAGTAGCGAAGCCAGGTGTCGCGAATCTCGTCTTCCGTCTTCCCCTGATCGTATGCTGGGGAGATCAGAGGCAAAGCACGCTCGACTTTCACCAGCACAATATGCCTGATGGGACTGGCGGTTCCACGGCTTCGATATAAGGCGAGCGCCTGCTCAAAGAGGGGTCCTTCTTCGTAGACGGTGGCAGGGCCTTTGAAGCGATACCCTTTGCGAGCCACCGGGTCAACCACGTTGATCTCCACCACCGGTCGCTGCTGCACATTAGCGACGGTTCCCGGCGAGCAGATATCGGCAAACATGATATGTTCGTCATCCCAGGCCGTCGTGGTTCCTTTCGGCGAAAGATTGGGTGTGCCGTCCGGGCAGACCGAGGCAATAAAGCCGAGTCGCTGCTCGTTGAGAACACGCTTCATATCCTCCGTCAATTGGACTTTTGCTTTCTCTTTCATGAGCCGAACTCCTTCCTCGCCAGGATGATGAATGGCTTGCCTTCTGTCTCCCAATCTCTCTCTACGTTACCATACTTGATTGTACCGGTGAAATGGACTGATGAAAAGAACCATTGATAGCCAGGAGAGGCAGCCAATTGAATTCATACAAGGTCTTCCTTGAATGCTTTGTCGAGGATTGATGGCAAGAGGGAGTCGAGTTCGGCCTGGGTTTCGGCTTGCAGTTGTTTCAGGGCGTCTACTTTGGCTTGCAGGTCGTCGAGGTAGGCGACTATGCGGCGTTGTTCTGGGAGAGTGTGCGAACCTTTTCGGCTGTATAGTCGGTCAACTAGATCAGGTGCAGGCGCTTGCCGTCGGTGTCGAGCGCATAGATAGCCTCAGTTACTATCTCTACCTCTCCACCATCGTAATAGTACTTGTGGCGTTCTTTAAATGTTGCCCTCTTGTCGTCGCCGTTCGTGATGTGTTGATCTGCCCTTTTTCTATCTTGTAGATGGCTTCTTTATCGAAGGCGGCAAATTCTCTGATTTTGGGGTCATCGACTAGGATGTTACGGTCAGATAGGTAGAATAAGTGGAGCGAATTTGTGACTGTTTTGTGTGCATGAAGCTTATGATTGTGATGATATCGTGAAGTCCACATTTTACATTGCCTGAAGGATGGTTTTTTGCGTCAGGCATCTGGGGAGATTGAGCGGAAATTATATGTTGGATCATGTAAGTAAGCTGCTCTGGCTGATCGGGCCGAGAAAGGAGAAGCTGTTCTATGAGAAATAAGCTATTGATAGGGCTACTCGTTGCGGCACCTGGCGCGTACCTGCTGCGCCGGATGGGACGACGCTGGGGAGCAAGCGATGACGAAGTGCATCGAACAATGCCGGGAGATGAGTTGATACCACATCCCATGGTCGAAACGACTCATGCTATTTCGATCCAGGCTAGCGCCGCTGAGGTCTGGCCGTGGCTGGTGCAGATGGGTATGGATCGCGGCGGCTGGTACAGCGATCCTGAATGGTGGGATGGCATGGCGGAAAAGGTGCTCTGGTCCTTTCTGGCCAGTGAAGAGAAGACCGGTTACTCGATCCGCGCGGAGCCAAGCGCTGATAGAATCATTGCAAAGTTCCAGAATCTGAAGGTCGGAGATAGTGTGCTTGACGGGCCTCCTGGTACGGCTTTCTTCACTGTAGCGGCTCTAGAGAAGAACAGGGTACTCGCTCTCTATTCCAATTCGCATGTGCGTTACATAGTTCCAGATGTCCTGCGTGACAACCCAAGGGTGAATATTCAAGGGGAGTTTAGCTGGGTGTTCATTCTGGACGAGGTGGATGCCAACACGACGCGGCTGATCCTGCGGACGCGGGTCAACTATGGGCCGCGCGTGTTTCGCGTGCTTACGCGCCCATTTTTCTGGCCGGTCGATTTCGTGCTGGCGAGAAAGATGCTGTGGGGAATCAAGTGGCGCGTGGAACAGAGAAAGCAGCAACCGGCTGAGCGCGGTAATGGAGTTGTACGTAAATATCATGGGCAGGAAAAGCCAATTGTTCAGGGTGTCGAGGGCGAGTAGCAAGGATGTGCGCAAGGGGTTTGTGATTTAATGAAAGGAGTAGCTCTTGGAAGCATTGACCACTCATCTCGTTCTTGCTCCTGCTTCTGCCATTGATCTACAACTGCATACCACAAACAGTGATGGCACATGGACTCCTGAGCAGTTGATTGACTACCTGGTGAGTGAACGATTTGATCTGGTAGCCATAACAGATCATGATCGTGTGGATACCGTCGCAGCCCTGCAACAGCTTGCGACACGGAAGCAGTTGCCCGTGCTCGCGGCAGTGGAGATGAGCACATCATGGAAAGGTGAGCCGACCGATGTTCTTTGCTTTGGGTTTGATCCAGAAAAGAACGAGTTGAACGACTTAGCACATGATGTGCTGCGCCGCCAGCGAGAGAACACAAGGGAAGTCTATGAGAATCTCCGCCGGAAAGGATATGCTTTTCCGAACTCGCAAGAGAGAGTGAAAGAGCATGGAGTAGAGCCAAAGCTTCCCCATGAACTGATGGCACTCTTAGAAAAACCGAGCGCGCAGCAACCCCATGAACTGGTTGCACTCTTAAAAAAACATGGCTATGGAACAGGAGAAACTTCCCCAGGGAAAATAATAACGGATGCTGGTTTCTTTTGGGCCACAATCGATATTGCTGCAGTTGTTGATGCTGCTCATCATAGTGGGGCTGTGTGTCTCATCGCTCATCCTGGACGGGGAGAAGGATATACGTGCTATGATGTACGTTTGCTTGATGAGCTCCGCCAGGAAGTTCCCATTGATGGCTTCGAGGTCTATTATCCCGCTCATACGCCAGAACAGATTGCCATGTACCTGGAGTATGCCCAGAAACACCGCTTACTTACCAGCTCAGGTTCAGACTCTCATGGCCCAGATCACAAACCCATCAAATACCGGGCAGAACTGAGCCGAAGTCTCCTGGAACGTGTTGGTATCCAGATCAAGTAGAAGACTTCTCTCTATGCGACACGGGTTTGTGATTTTTCGAGATACTTCATTGATCCTGGCAGAAATCCCAGGAATGAGAGCTTAACTTGTCCGCCTGTGTTACAATTTATTTTGCCGATGGTACCAAATAGTGGCAGCCAGGCCAGTGAATGCGTTGTAATATCAAGATATCTGAGTTTGCTGTGTTTTTTGTGAGAGATAAAATCACTCTAACATAAAGATAGGTTATGCATATAAACCGCTATCTTGCGTTGAAATTAAGCGTTTTTTGTACAGCATTGCTGCTCATATTGGTAGCGTGTGGCGCGACGCCTGACCAGGTTGCGCCGCAGCAAACCGTTACTGTTGGCAGTACATTTCAGTCACAGGTGTCGCCGATTCCGGCTGTTCCTAATTACCGTTGTGGAGCATGGTCGTCGAATAATGCGCCTGGCCCTAACTCGACCATTAACATTTATGCAAGGATTACGAAAAATGTCGCAGGCGTAGGAGGCGCAACCGCCACAGCGGTTGTTCATTTCAGGGAGGGTGATCAGGAACTCGATCAACATCCTGTGAGTGACGGTGGGGGCTACGTCACATTTACGCTGAATCTGCAAGGCCGTCAGCCAGATAAAATTCCGGCAACGGTGGATGTGACCTTCACGAACTTTCCCGGAGGCACCCTGCATTGCACGCCTGCGTTCTTCACTCCTATGTGAGTTTTTGGCATGTTGGACAGAAATGTGTGCTGCGTTGGGCGACAACAATGCGTTCGATAAGCGTTCCGCAGCGCGCACAAGGTTTTCCCTGCTGGTGATAGACATGGACGTGATTGTAGTTGTCGCCCGCTTCTCCCCACAGGTCGCGGTATTGGCTGAAGGATGTTCCCCCGTGCTCGATGCCAAGGGTCAATACTGAGACTATACCTTCGTGCAAGTGCTGTATCTCAGCACTGGTGAGCGAGTTCGCGGGGCGCAGTGGATGGATGAACGCGTAGTAGAGCGCTTCATCGGCGTAAATGTTGCCAAGACCTGCGATTATCTCCTGGTTCAACAGTACCTGCTTGATTGCACCTTTGCGGCCCGATAGACCCTTTGCCAGTATTTCGACTGTGAAATCGTCGCTTAGTGGCTCAGGCCCCAATCCTTTCAGTGCCTCCTGTTCGCGCTCGCGCGGCCATAGTTCTATCCGTCCGAACTTACGTGGATCGGTGAAGAGGAGCCGTTGCCCATCGACGAGATTGAAGCACACGCGGCAGTAGAGGAGATCTGAGGGCCGATCAATCGGCGCTGGGCGCGATAAATCGGCCCCTACGGGTGTCGGGATTGATTTGTCAAATTGCATCATTGCTCCCTCCGTGGACCACCAGTGGAATGAGGGGCCTTTGATGTTCCATGCGACGGGGTCGGTGGTTTTGAGACTTGTATCGATCTCCCATCCAGGTGGAAGGAGGAGCAAATTGCCTGTCATGCGGCGGTGTAGGGTGAGGATAAGCTCTCCACTGAGGTCTACTATGAGAAATTTGCCTCGTCGTCGCACGCCGAGTGTATGCCGGTCGGCAATTTCGGCCAGGAAATCGGGGAGGCTGGGGTGACCAATTGTGCGCTCCCAGAAGACAAGTGCTTCGCGGATTGTTGCGCCTACGATGGCGTCGCGTAGTTGGCGGGCGGTGTATTCTACTTCGGGTAATTCAGGCATATCTTCGTACCTACCGCCCAACAACCTGGCGTAGTTCATTAACGACCTTCTCTAATTCTTCGGCGGCGGAACTGGCGGAAGACGCGCCTTCGGCTAACTGCTCGTTTACCTGCGTCGTCACTTTGATGGCAGTTGAGAGTTTCTGGTTGCTAGAGGTCTGATAGTGAACGGATTTTTCGATATATTGCGCAGCACCTACCATCTGACCCAGGATCTGCCGAATTGCTGCGGGGTCGAGTGAATGCCAGTTCTGCATCAGATCGATGCCAACTTCGTGCAGGCGTCGCGCTGCTATATGTGTCGCGTCGGTATAGTATTGTACCGATTGCAATCCCACCTGTGAAGAATCAATCACCCAGGTCTGTTCACTTGCCGAGCTTTGTTGTTTAGTAGATAACATTTTCAACGCGTTGCTATTGCGACGTAAACGCTCTACCGACTGGAGAATGGGCTTTGTAATGAATCGTCCCAGACCCAGACCGATAAGAGCCGCCAGCACGAGTACCGCGCACGCAATGATGATCGTGATCGTCAATTGCTTGTCGGCAACCGATGTGACCGTGCTTGCCGGACTAAGCACGAAATATGTCCAGGGAATAGTGGAGACGGCGTGCTGCGCAACCTGGAACGTTTCGCTCTGTCCGGCAGGGATCATTTGCAGGGTGGTGTTCGATCGTAATGGCACCCGCTGGCTATCCGGTTGTATAGGAACGGTAGGCTGCTTCCCGTAGCGGCTCTCGCTGTTAATCGTCTGCTGCACCTGGGTCGAGAGTGGCGCGACGGCGGTAAAGAGCAGGTGAGTGCGGATATCAGCGATGCGAACGCCATTCTGATCCAGGATAAAGGCGTAACTCCCGATGCCATTTGCTCCCTGATCACTCTGGACCACATTCCAGATATAATCCAGGTTCAAAGTAGAGCGCATAAAGCCCAGCAGAGTATGCGGGATGACTGTTGAATTGGCGATTGGGGCATAAATTTCAAGAGAAGCCTTGTGGGTTGTGGGTGAATAATAGACAGGCGAGAACACTGTTTTGCCACTCAATACTTCCCGCAGCAAATCGGGTGGAACATATGATTGCCCATGCAGTTGAGGAGGTATCGTTACTGGAAAAGATAAGCGTGGTTTGCCATACGTATCAAACAGCGTCCACACCGCATAGCGGCGATCGCGTATTAAACCCGCAGCAAGCGCGTAACCTGCACGTGTTGTCAGGTCAGCACTGGTAAACTGCGGTGTGAACTCCAGAAACTGCTGCACCGTTGGAACCTGGGTCAACGTTTCCGCGTCCAGCATACGTTCGGATAAATACGTGTCAATCAGTTGTACCCTTGTTTGAGCGTCCGTTTGCATTGCGGTATTGGCCTGTGCAATCAAGGCGGGTCGCGCAAGTAGCTCGCTATAGGCGAGCGTGATGAGCAGAGGGATAATAGCTACTGCCATAAGCAATAGCGAGATACGTAACGAAAGGGAAAGCCGCCTTTTACGTGTTCGGCGTGGCGGTTGAGACAGTTGAAGTGGCTGTAGCGGCTGAAAATCAATTTGTGACATACCTATAGTATCGTCCTTTTCTAGAGTTTGACAACATCAGCACGTTCCAAATCCTGTAGCAAGGCGTCCACCTCGACCTGTCTTCGTCCCATCAAACGAGCGAGTTCAGTCGTAGTCCGATGTCCATCAACTAATAAAAACAGACGTCGATGCGCGCGCGAGAGTTTTATGCGTTCGATGCGTTGTACAGCATCTTCCCACGAGCGTACCTGGTTGGGAATACAACCAGATGCTTTCTGCGGCGATCTGTCATTCTGGCGATCCTGGTTGCTCTCTGTACCTGAAAATGCTTTGGCTTGAGCTTGAACGCGTATCGTTGGATCGGTATCCTGGAATCTTTCGTGTTCGGATGCAGGTATTTGACCGGGTCTTAATGAAGGCAGTTTATTGGTAGTTACTGCCGAATCTGAAGGAGTGAAGGTGAAACGGCAGGAACCCCATGTGTTGAGCCATTGAAAGGCTGCCAGTCCTCTCAACTGATGCGCACTGGCCCGAGTCATCAGCCCATTGACAAAACACACGGTACCATGTTCAAGACTATTTCCACTGCTGCGCTCGACGAGCAGAGTGCCCGTCTTCCGACCAAGTTGAATGACCTGTATGACGTTGGCAAGCTGGTCTGTCAAAGTGGTGGGCTGCTGCGGCATAGCGCTATTGCTCCAATAAATAATATGACGTTCCTGATTGCTAGACGACAAGCTAAAAGTCATAAAGAAAGACAATTGGAGTCTTGATTTTCTCAGCATAACACAAAAGTCAGGGATTGACAAAATTGGAGATGCTGAATAGTACATCTGCTTCATGTTGTTTCAACATGGCTCAAGAAATGTTTCCGCAACTTTTGGGCATGTGTCATCGTCCGGTAAGTAGTATTGATTGCATTTAAGCGGGATACCGTCACAAGAAAGGATCAAGGAAACCTACTCGAGCTAGCAGCCTTTACCCAAGCGTGATGGTTCCCTGAGAGCCATCGACGGTGATCTGCTGGCCAGTCGTGATCCGCTCTATCGCACCTGGAACGCCTACAACCGCTGGAATACCATACTCACGGGCGACGACCGCTCCATGTGACATTGGGCCACCCATTTCCATGACCAGACCGCTCGCTGTGAGGAAGAGCGGCGTCCAGCCTGGATCGGTCGAAGGGGCGACCAGGATTTCGCCAGGTTCCAAACGGGCACCCACAGGGTCCAGAATCACGCGTGCTGTCGCAGTGACCATACCTGCAGAAGCTGGTGTTCCCTTGAGTATTTCATCTATGGTAGCTCCTGCTACGATTTGCGCTACAGCTTCCGGCTCAGTGCCATCGGAGAGCAAGATGCGCGGGATATGTCGCCTGCCTAACTCGCGCTTGTAGCTCATATGGCGCTCGAGCACCAGTGCACGCATGTCTTTGCCTGCCAGGGCTTCATGTGCCTCTGTAAGCGTAAGAAAGAAAATGTCTCCGGCTGATTCCAGGCGTTCGGCTCGCATCAGTTCTTCACCTATTGGCAAGAGGAAACGTCGCACCTCCGCCAGGAGCAGTACTATGGTATATTTTGGGGCCTCTCGCAAACCAGACAGGTCACGTATCCGCTTCAGGCAAAAGTGTACGAGCTTTCCACGCAGCCAGCCGCGTTTGCGCGCCCGTCGCGTCAGCTCCACCACCCTGGCCTCAGCTTCCTGGGCACCGCGCTGGAACTGGACATCCGGCGCTACATCTGGATTGGTGAGTTGCAGGTAGTTGGAGAGAATGCCGAGCAGATACGCCGGGTCCTCCGACCAACGCGGCAATCCGAGATCGATTTCGGCTACTCCCCGATGTCCATAGGTGCGCAGAAAGCCTGCTAGCTCTTGCTGCAATGCAGGTGGCAGGGTTCCTTCGCGGTACCCCTGCGCTAGTTGCTCTGGTCGCTTCTCGCGGAAGAGTGTGACGACTGCCGTCTCCTCTCGCAGACGCCGGGCCACCTGCCAGAGCTCCAGATCCATCTCGGTGGTTGGATTATAGGGGAGGCTGCGCCGCACTGTCTGCAGTTCATCACCAGTGGCCATGCCGTTCAGTAATGTGCCTGCCAGCGCTGGTAAGCTAAACACCAGCACTATCACCGGCATCACGCTGGACAGCAATGCAGGGAAGTACTCAAGCACGAGGTGCTCAAGTGTTGCCAGACGTTCGCCGGCACTCGCATCACCCGGAATTCCACTCAACATAGTGCTCCATTGCTCCTGCAGGCGCAAAAAGCGCATCCGAGCCGTCTTTGGATCGAAGAGTGCCCCGACGAGATAGACAAGGGGCGCTGCATGAGTACGTGCCAACAGAGCGAGCACTTTGCGGAAGATAACCCTGCGCGACGTATACATGGGTGTGAAGCGAGGATCAGAGGCAAGCCGCTGAAGGACAACCCCAGAGCGTGTCTCCATGTGCCCCATCACCCCGATTAATGGGGATCGCCAGAACGTGCTGCGCAACATTGGCGTGAGGTCTCCGAAGAGACGATATGCCGCCTCTTTGATAAAAGCGGGACCGGCCAGGGGGTTGGGGGGAGGGAAGCCAGCCAGTGTTGCCCCGGAGGTAGTCAGCAAACGGATGAAGGCCAGTCCCATAGGCGTGATTGGCCCGTAGACGCCCTGGGCAACATTGGCCGAGAAATACACCCGAACGGTATCTTCTGGCGAGGGCGCGTCGGCGGGCAACGGATAGAGCGTTGTAATCGGCCGCGCCTGTGTCAGCCAGATCTTGCCGGAGTCGTCAATCGCCCATTCGATATCCTGCGGTACGCCGAAGTGAGCTTCAACCTGCATCCCCAGCCTCGCCAGAGCACCTAGCTGTTCACCGGTGAGACTGGATATCTTGCTTTGCTCTCCCGACTCGACACGCTCAGTCCCACCCCCAGCAAGCGCTCGAATAAACAGCCGTTTCTCGCCCAGGAGGCGCTCGACGACCTCGCCGCTGGCCGCATTGACTACATAGTGATCGGGATTGACTGCACCGGAAACAACCGCTTCGCCCAGTCCAGGATTAGCGTCGATGACGGTCTGGTGACGACGACCGGTGAGGGGATTGGCTGTAAAGAGAACGCCTGCGACGGTGGCGTTCACCATCTGCTGTACCACCACTGCCAGGCGCACTGTACGTGCATCGATGGAGTTGTTCACGCGATAGCTGACCGCGCGGTCGGTCCACAAAGAAGCCCAGCAGCGGCACATTGCGTCAAGTAGGGCATCGATCCCTATGACGTTGAGGTAGGTTTCCTGCTGACCGGCGAAGCTCGCGAACGGGAGGTCTTCTGCAGTAGCGGAGGAGCGTACAGCCACAGGAAGAGGTGCAAGATATGCTTCCCGAATGGCTTCTACGATGTCGGAGGGAATAGTGACTGCAAGCAGGGCGGCACGAGCTGCGGCGGCACATTGCTCGAGACGAGCGGTATCGCCAGCGTTTGTCGTAGCAAGCTCGTGAAGTATTGGTTCAAGGCCTGCTTGCTGGCTTGCACGTTCATAAGCTACTGTGGTTATGCAGAAGCCATCTGGAACAGGCAGCACAGTCTTGATGAGTTCGCCTAAATTGGCTGCTTTGCCTCCGACAAGAGGCAATAGACTGGCATCGATAGTGGTCAAAGGGAGGACGAGTGGGCGAGGGTAAACCTCGCCCCTACTCGCCTGGGATGTCTGAAATGGGTGTTCCTGGTTCTGCATGTTCAAGAGCTATCCCTCCTTGCGGCATCGGTGGGGAACTGCATGGCTTGCGCGTTGCATTACTGCAACAATAACATGCATGCAAAGAAATATCAACCTTTTTACTCTCTGCCATCAATATTGCACATGCCGGCGGACAAGGACTCAAGTTCGGTGATGTCGTGAACGCGATACGAGGACATGTACTGGGGGCAACGAGTATTATTGGTACGTTCCATTTACCTCGGTAGGGAATATTACTGACGGAGGTGTTGTTCAGTAGAATAGAAGGTGGGGTGGCTTCTGAAGTGAATGACCTATTGTGAATCTTAAGATGGTTTTGCTAGATAAGGAATGATCAATGACTTTTAACCAGGAGTACCAGGTAATTGTAAATGAGAGTGGACAGCTCTTGTGCGAAAAGTGCGGAACCCCTCTTCCCTTAGAACCAGAGTCATTCCGTCGCACTCTCACTATTTCAGGGCCTTCTGAACCAGGGTGGTTCGTTTGGCGCTGTCCTAATCCTCTCTGCCAGGCGATAAATATTCGTCATGTTGACGATGTTGCGGATATTGAGCGAGAGTTTGATACTATCTGCTGCTAAAAGCAGAGCAAAGTTTATACCCTGGTGTATGTGAAGTATACGGCCAGGGTATTTTTCTGTTTAACGCTGACTTTCATTAGTCAGGAAATTGCAGGATATATTTGGATCTGCATCCGTTAGGGGGGACAACGGGCGACCATAAAGGCCCACCAATAGGCATCAACCTAAGCCCCGGATGAGCTTCGGATTATCGACGAGTTGATAGGCTGCAGGCCTCTTGCGACGGGCATTGACGGTACAACCAGAGGCCATGGTGGACGAGGTGCGCTGCACCATCGTCTCCAATGGTATGACTCCGGCTACCCCTAAGGCCAGCACCGGAGCCATCCACTGCACCACCTGCCGCGCTTTGACCAGACTGCGATTGGGTGCCTGCCAGCACTCAAGGAGCGTGAGCCAATGGGTGATCAGACACCCCAACAGCTTGGCGTACAGCTCCGTCAGGATGCGATACGGTTTGG
>WNGJ01015912.1_pt1 | contig 11328 bp, 7 predicted proteins | sample 5400611 | NCBI WGS metagenome assembly WNGJ01 (sample SAMN13153375, study PRJNA577476) | soil metagenome | isolation source: 40 cm soil or saprolite under Garry oak tree replicate 1 | place: USA:California | collected 2016-06-15 | reverse complement strand
GTCGGCGTTGGAATCGTGCGTGAACTCCTTCGCACCCGTGATGTTGATGGCGAATAGTCCGTAGTCGCGCGAATGCCAGTAACCCCGCCGCAGATTAGACGGGTTGTCAAAGATGGCGATGCCTACCTTCTCCCCGTCAACCGTACCGAAATAATCCATCCACGACGCATGTTTGCCCCAGCAATCTTTTTCACCAGAAGCGCCGTCAGAGTTAACCATGGTGCCAGTGCGAGCGGGATCCAGCGGAACGCCCGGCCGTGCCGCCTCTAGGCCGGAAGCGACACGCATTCCGAAAATGCCGTCCTTGACATCACCGAGAGTCACACGTGTCGCCGCGATCAGTTCGAAATTAAAGTCGATGACTCGATTGACGGGGTCAGCGTAAAAGGTCATTGTTCGGTTCTCTCGGAGGAGCACCTTGCCGCTTGGATCCTTCCAATCAAAACTCGCTGCAATCGATCCATGCTTTGCTCCGCTCTTAAGCTTACGGACTTTATTTAGCTGAATTCGGCCCCGGTTGGGAGTAGTGTAACTTGATTCGTTGTTCCAGAAATCGAATCCATTCACGTTGCTGTGGGCAATCCACAGGCCGCGCTGGTGTTTGTGATCGCGCGATTCTCCGTCAAGTTCTTCCATTGGGAAGTGCCTGGTCACTATCGTACCGTGCACGCTTCGCAGGGGGTGGAGGAACGGCTTCATGTATTCCGGTCCGAAATACAGATCTGTAAATGGTTTGTGATCGATCTCGACCGAGATCCGACCGTTCATTTGCTTGATTGTTACCTGCGAATGCAGATGCGAAACCAGTGAGAGCAAAATCAAGGGAAATAGAAGAATCTGTTTAGCTGTCATGAAGCCTTTCGGGTCAAGTTCATTTGTGTTGTTGCTCTAAGGCCAAACCGTGGCGGATTTGAGGCCGCATCATGGGACCGAGAATAGCCGCGTCGCCCTGAACGGTTTCGGCGTAATGGCGTCAAATCTGGATGCAGCAGAGTCGTCGCTCGCGAGGGGTTAGACAGCTATGGGAAACGGTCGACCCCTAGGACTCTTGTCGTATCAGAGTGTTCTCCTTGAAGCTATCGCGTTATTTGCGATTCGGGCTGAAACGTTTAAAATCACCGGTCATGCGATGTCTTGGGGTGGATTTCACCTTTGAAGGCCGAACGCGGAACTCGGCGTCAGCACGACGGCCTGTCATCCTCGAATTCTCCAGTTCGCTCTCAAGGACCGCTTCTGAGATAACCGGAATCATATCAGCTCCACTAGTTGTGCTGGCTCTGCTGGCGACTCCTGCGATCTCCTGTGCGCAGGAATGGGCTTCTTACGGCGGCGATCCAGGCGGTACAAAATACTCCCGCTTGAACCAGATTAATCGGGAAAATGTGAATCGGTTACGGCCCGCCTGGATCTTTCACACCGGCGATATCAGCGAGGGCTCGAAGTGGCCGACACGCAGCACATTTGAAAGTACGCCACTAGTTGCTGACGGTATCATGTACGTGACCACGCCATTCTCTCGCATCATGGCGCTCGATCCGGAAACAGGCAGGGAGCTTTGGAGCTTCGATCCGCGCATCGATCGGACGGAGTCGGCCAATCTCTTCATTAACCGCGGAGCGGCCTATTGGTCCGATGGTTTGAAGCGTCGCGTTTTCCTCGGGACGCTTGACGGGCGGCTTTTCTCACTCATTGCAGCGACTGGCAAGCTGGACGATTCCTTTGGCCAGGGGGGATGGATTGATCTTCGATCCGGCGCAGCGGAGAAGTATCCGAACCGACGGCTCGGGATGACATCGCCACCAGCCATTTACAAGAACGTGGTGATCTGTGGGTCGATCGTGTCCGACGGTGAACCTTACGGTCCCCTGGGCGTTGTACGGGGCTTCGACGCCCGCACCGGCAAGGTCCTGTGGACTTTCTATCCGGTCGCGCAAGGCGGCGAGTTGGGTAACGATGCCTGGGCCAGGGGTGCGTGGAAGGGCCGCGGCGGAGGGAATGCGTGGGCCCCGCTAAGCGTCGATGATTCGCGTGGAATCGTTTTCCTGCCCCTGACTTCGCCTTCCGCCGACCTGTACGGCGGCGATCGGCCCGGCGCAGGTCTGTTCGGCGATTCGCTGGTCGCCTTGGACGCGATGACCGGCAAGCGCCTCTGGTATTTTCAGACCATTCATCACGACGATCTGCCCGCACAGCCGACGTTGGTGCAGGTTCTGAAAGACGGCAAAGTGGTGGACGCGGTCGCACAGGTGACAAAGACCGGCTACACGTTTGTTTTCGACCGTGTCACCGGCGCGCCGGTTTTCCCGATCGAAGAGGTTCCGGTGCCCAAGAGCCAAGTTCCGGGCGAAGCCGCATATTCTACGCAGCCGAGGCCGCTGTTGCCACCACCATTCGCCCGCCAGGGCATGACGACGACCGAGTTGGGCGACGTCACGGGGGAGACGCGAGCCTACTGTCAGAACCTAATGGACGGCGCGGCGCTGGGTTCAATGTATACGCCCCTCTCGCTCCAAGGGACGATCCTGTTTCCCGGAACTCTCGGCGGCGCCAACTGGGGCGGCGCTTCGTTCGATTCGGAAACGCGCACGCTGTACGTAAATTCGATGGATGTCGCAATGGTTTTTCGGCTGGAGAAGGCTCCCGGCGGATCGGCAGTACCCTATCGCGCGCAGGGCCCGGGGTCGCCTTACTCGCGATTTTGGAGCCCGGACCTGATTCCCTGTCAGCAGCCGCCCTGGGCATTTCTGACTGCGATCGATCTCGATACCGGTAAGTTCCGATGGCGGAGTGTACTCGGGGTGGTGGATAAACTGGTCGACCGCGGACTGCCGCCGACCGGTGCCCCGAACATTGGTGGCTCGCTGGTTACGGCCGGCGGACTCGTCTTTATCGGTGCGACAAACGACAGCCGGTTCCGAGCCTTTGACAAGGACACCGGCAAGGAAATCTGGGTCACGAAACTGCCGGCAAGCGCCCATGCGTCTCCGATGACCTTTCGTGGGAAAAAGACGGGCAAACAGTATGTCGTAATTGCGGCGGGCGGAGGAAACAAGTTCAGCAACATCTTTTCGGACGCCCTGATAGCCTTCGCGCTGCCGTCTCAGCCAGACTCGCCGACGGAAGTTTCGTACTCGCGCTCGCTTGCTCGTGAGCGGGACACAGTCCAGCAAACCCCCGCACAGATCCCTGGGGCCGCAGAGATTTTTAGCCATGCGCGGCACGCACCTCTGAAGATGGACTGCGCCGTCTGTCATGCTGGCGCGCTAAAGGGCGACAAGGCAGGTTTCCCACAGCAGTCCAAGTGCATGACGTGCCACCAAGGAATCAGTGTCGATACACCTGCGATCCGGTCCCTGGCTGCTCTGCCTGCCGGGAAGGAGCTAGCTCCGCTCACGCCTCGATACCAACTCCCCGATTTCGTCTTCTTCCGCCATGACCGTCACATGGTCAAAGACATATCCTGCGCGACCTGCCACGGTGACGTAGGAGCACAGGAGCACATCCAGCCTGTCCTGGCCATGAAGATGAAAGCCTGCGTCGACTGCCACCAACTACATCGGGCGGCGGTTGCGTGCACAACTTGCCATGCATTAACGATGTGATTTTCAATTAACAGTTGAGAACTTCTCTTACACTTTCTCGATCCACACGCATGTCACCGCCAGTCTGACCGACATGCGATAGCCCCGACTTAGGCCAGTCGGTCCATTCGCAGATAGCGCTTTGCTCCCCACCCGGGTTGCCGCGACATGCCGTAGTCGGGCCGGCGTCAGCGCAGACTGGCCATCGGGAAACGCACCCACTACGCGCGTTCGTCGCCGGATCTCCCGCATCAGCCGCTGCAGCGGATTGTTGGTCTTGATGCATCGCCAGTGCTCTAGCGGCAGGTCGTAATAGCTGAGCGTCTCGTTAATGCCGTTCTCGACGATCTCCGCGACCCGCTTCAGCCGCATGGAACACAGCTTCTCCACCCCTTAAAGTGATTCCACGGCAAAATCGAATATTTTCCCCATCGTTTGAATATCGAACTGGTTGTGTCCAGTCGTAATCAGGTAATGATGCGAGGCTAGCGACTGTACTAGCGCGGGCCCATTCTTAACACGGATGACTCCGCCGTTCCTGCAGTCGGAATCCGGGTACTGGGCATAGCGCTCTAGATGGCCTTCGGCGACGCTCATCAGATCGAGCGTGGGGTGTAGTTTGGCAAGCGTTACGGGTCCCTCCGGAAGACGTGCGTCCAATGCTGTAGCATTATCGTTCACGATCTTCAACACCTTCGGCTTCAGTGTCCATTCCGTTGCGAACGATTGCGGTACCACCCCGAGGTAACCGCAGTGCGCTACCAGGATGCAGTTTTCGGGTTCTGATACGTCCGGAAAAGCCGGAATGCGCTCGTGCTTCAGTGCCGCCTGCCCTAAGAGGAAGGGGTACAGGTTGGTCATCATAATCGGCACGCCAAGGGACCGGTGCAGGATCAGCTTGGTCAGCATCGCCATCGTATCGGCTTCGCAGCCCCAGATTAACTTCTCCTCCTCATACAGGAGGTTCCAAGCGAGACAGGGTGTTGTGTCGGAAAAATGCGATTCGTTAAGGCAATTGATACCTGCCGCCTGGAAAGCAGAGTCAGAGTCCAGTTCGTGCTTGACCGCTAAGTAAATCTTGACGGCACTCAGCAGGCTGTGGGATGACACCCCGTCCACCGGAATCTTCCGCGCGTCGGCGGCGGACTTCGCTTCTAGGTCGCTGATCGCTTGGACGGGCGGATTCGCCGAGTTCCTTGAAGCTTTTTCGAACGATCTCGACGCCGAACTTCGCCAAGATCCTTTGGGTGCATTCGTCCTCCCACCAGTAAAAACGCTTGAAGATGCTGGCCTGGAAACCCGCCCCAGGATTGTCCTGAAACACCAGGAACTTCGATTTCCGGAGCTGGCGTTTTACTCCCAGTCCCCGGCACATCATCTTGGCTTGCTCGAGGCTGCTTGGCGCTAGCGAACGGATTCCCTCGGCCCGCATGTAAGCGGCAATCTCCCAGTCCCACATCGAGACGGTTCCGAACTCGGACGTAACAATAAACAGGGGGACCCGGATCGCCTTCAGATGCGGCATGTTCCGGTACGCCTCTCCCAAAACCTCCGGCAACACGACCGCATCAACCGATTCGGGGATGGGGAATCCCAACGCGGCGGGCGCCAGGAACTCCGCGTCGTCATCGAGGAGTCGATGAAGTGCAGCAAGTTGCAGGTTGAATTCCTCGTCTGGTTGTGCTGTGAAGTGAAGCGGCAGTAGGACCGGTTTTTCAATCCGATTGTTCATATGGCTCCTGGTTCGGTGGCTCGGCTTTTACGTTGATATCGCGATCGTCCGCGGATCGCAGACGTGCAACAGTCCTTCAGTAGGGGCGCACTTCAACCATACTCAGGAATTCCTTTTCCCTATCTTTCCGAAGCTGTTGGATTTCATTCAATCGGACCCTTTGCTTTTCCGCGCGACTATCTTTCGTCAGTTCATACACAACGGTAAGGCTTAGGTTGGCTGCATAATTATCCGGATCAATCTTTAGGGCCTTTAATAAGCTATCCTCTGCCTTGACGTAATCCTGTCGCTTTCGGTAGGCAAGCCCCAACTCCGCATAAGCGTCGGCAGAACTAGGATTTTTGCGGATAGCCTCGCGGAGATTTGCGATGGCCTCAGCAGAGTTCCCCTCTCGATTTGCTAACCGGCCAAGAAACAACCTTGCAGTCGCAGAAGTCCGCGAATCGTTGACGACAGTTTTCAGTTCTTTGCGGGCCAACTCATCATCGCCACCGTAAAAGTATGCTTCGCCAAGCGCTAAGCGCCCCTTTGGATCGTCTGGTTTAAACTCGCAGTATTTTTTCAGGTATGGGTACCCTTCCATAGCAGCCTTGCGGCTCATCATTACAACCCCAAATACATAGTTAAAGTAGGGATTGTCAGGCTCCAACTGCACTGCCGTTTTCAAGGATTGAAAGGCTTCTTGCTGTAGATCGATCTCAACACAAACCATGCCGAAAAAGAAATGCACTCGTGCGTCTTGTGGAGCGATGTCTCGTGCGTGGGCCAAATAACCCAGTGCTTCCTTGTACGCTCTTTCCTTGTAGGCAACCCGGGCCAGCACAAGGAGCGTTGGAACAGTCGCCACAGCCGTTTTCTGAACCTCCTCCTCCAGCGTGGCACGGGCGAGATGGAAATCCCCCTCTTGTTCATAGAGCAGGCCAAGTTGGTGAATAACATCCACTGATGCGAGCCCTCTCTGCTCCAAACCCGCGAGCAACTGAACTGCTAGTTTGTCGTTATGCTGAGCCAAAATTATGGGCAGAACAGTCACCACGTCAGCCTGCGCCAGATCAGGGTGGAGCAGCAAACGGCTTGTGTTTTCTTCCCCGCGCTTGCAGTGTTTCATCCCCGCATGATCCGCCACGGCAAGAGCCAACGCCTGGGGACGCTGGCGCTCAGGTTCGGGCAGCCGAGAAAGAAGTTTTGACGAGCGTTCATAAGAGCCCGCCATCGCCAACAACAGCGCGCACTGGTAAGTCGCCTCCTCGTTAAAGGGATTTAGCCTCAATACCGACTCATATACAGCGATACCCTTCTGCAGAGCCTGAGGGATATTCTTCCCCCCCTCTTGGTAGAGTCGCCCCAAATTGAGGTATGCCCCAACAAAGGCGGGTGCTGCAGCAATCGCGTTTCGAAAGCTCTTCTCAGCCGCCCGATACTCGCCCTCATGTGCCTGCACTACACCAAGAAAGTTCAGTGCGTCGGCATTCCCAGGCGATTCCTGCAGGAATTCATTCAAGTGCGCCTTCGCGGCAGCTAGATCACCCTTTAGAATCAGTTGCTGAATGTCCTCCAGCTTGGTATCGGAGGATGCGTTTAAGACGGACGAGATTGTGACTGTTAGGAGAGCAATCCCTCCGGCCCACAGCAGAACATTCCGAGACATGTTTATTCCTTCACGATTTGCTTCAGGTCGCGTCCCGGCAAAAACAAGCTGCTTGTTGAACAGAGGAAGAGCGGGCCTTGCCAGTCGGGCGCGGCGACCCGCTCATAAACTCCGGTCTCCTCAGAACAGCAGTTGCAGGCTGAACTGGATGTTCCTTGGACTGGAAACGGATCCCCGGTTCCACTGTCCGAAGGTTGGGCTCGCAACGTCAGTGTCGAATGACTGCTGGCCAAAATAGTAGCCGGTGGGCGTGAATAGGTGCCAATTGAAGGCGTTGAAGAATTCCGCACGGAATTGTAGGCCCGTCCTCTCCGTGATCCTCGTATTCTTCAACAAACTGAAATCCTCATTGTGGAATCCCTGACCCCTCAAGGTCGAAACTCGAGGGCCTTGGCCGAAGTAGAAATTAAAGCTATCGGGGCTCTCGAAAGCAGCCGGGTTAAGGAGTGGAGCTGAGTAGTCGTTTACACCTTTGTTGGGATTGAAGTGTGCGGGATCTTGCAGAAATGGATTCACTCCGGGAACTAATGCAGGAATGCAAGCCGCCTGAAACTGCCCGGGAACATTACAGTTGCTTGAGCGGAAATAGAACGGCATGCCCGAGGTGACTCTGAGAATACTGACGATTTGCCAGCCGCCAACGATCCTATCCAGAACGCCTCCCGCCCCCAGGAAGCTCTTGCCCTTACCAAAGGGGAGTTCATAGGATAGAGCGAACGAAAGGTTCTGGGGAGTGTCAAAGATCGAAATCGACTTATTCCGCCTCTGTTGAAAAGGTGAAATCACTCCCTGCACTCCACCTTGGAACATGACTGACTGGGTAGTATCCGCGTCTGTGAGCGACTTGGACCAAGTGTAGGAAGCCAGGAACCACAAACCATGCGATAAGCGTTGTTCCGCCTTCATCTGGAGAGAGTGATACGTGGAATTACCTTTGTTCTCGTTTTCACCCTGGATCCCTCCACAGAACTGCGGGTACGGCAACAAAGCCTGGGCGACGGAGGGGGGGCAAGAACCGTTCGTCAATTGATCGACCCAGCCATCATAGGGAGCCGAAACACCATCGAGCGTCGTCTGGCCTGGCTGAAATACGTCATAGAGCTGTGGTCCCATTGAGAGAAGCGTGGGATTCAAAGCATTCAATGGATTTACGTTTGAAGGAAGTCGGGTGCCTTTGCTTCCGACGTAGGACGCATTGACATTCAACTTGTTGCTAAACTGGTGCTCGATAGCCAGGTTCCACTGTTGGCTATATGCGCGACGGTTAGCGTCGAAAGGCCGGTATGTTGGTGGGTATTGACCATTAAGGAATGTTTGGGAAATAAAAGGGGGCTGCTGGAATGTCTGTGGAAGCCCACTCTGAAGGAGAAAGGCTGGCGTCAGTCCCCCATCCGGGCTATTGAACGAGGGAGTGTTACTGAACCCAGTTGTATCAAGCCCACTGCTCCATCCTGGATAGAACGCTTGGTTTATGAAGATCCCATACCCTGCCCGAACCACTGAGTTCGAGCCCAAAGCATAGGCGACGCCTAGACGCGGAGCGTATCCACCATACCAAGTGTGTTCAGGATACCTTCGGGGGAAACCATTCACCCCGTAGGGTACGCCCGGAGCTCCCGATCCCGCCCATTGGACTGTCCCAAGCAGACCCCCGGCACCTGAATTAGGTGCGTAAGGATCGAAGAAAGCGGTGCGGTTATATTTCTCTGTGGCTGGAGTCCCCAGATCCCCGGAGCCCATAGTCGATGCTCAACTTGCTTGTCGCCTTCCACGTGTCTCCAGCAAATAGGGCCCAGTATGACCCACGAGCGTAGGTTGCAGGCGCGGTTTGGAATGTCGCGTTGCCGCTATCGACGGCACCGAGCAGGAAACTAGCGATAGCGTTGCCACTGTTGAGACCCAGCAGACCGGTTTCCGTATCGGCGAAGGAGAATGACCCAGATTGATTAAATAAGCTGCTTTGATTGTTCTGCAGTTTCCGGATCTCGCCACCAAATTTAATCAGGTGGCTGCCGTGACTCCAGGCCATCAGGTCGTTCACAGTAGTGGTTGGACGATTTTCATGGTGTTTATCAAATAATCCCATCTGTGAAAAGCCATCGGCGAAATTAAGTTGCGGCGGCTGCTCATGCGAAGGAACACCCGGAATCTGCGGAAGCAGGCTGGCATACGAAGCATCGATGGCACGCTCGCTGCCCCGCATGTTCATGTAACCGAGCGTAAAGTTGTTGACCAGCCGAGCGGTAAAGGTGTGGTCCCAATTAATCCGGCTGTTCCAGGGACCGATCTCCCCACCATCCGGGAGGAGAAAGGCGTCATAGCTAATTTGACGTGGCAAATTTGTCACATCGGCAAAGACTGTGTCGTGGTAATGCAGATTAACCGCGAAGTGGTCTTTCTTCCCAAAATAGTCGTCAAATCGAAAATCGAAATTCTGCTTGTAATTCAACCCTGCACCTGCGATTTCGGGGATGGCGACCGGGGAAAGGTAGTTGTTCAAGGGACCCGGGAAAGTGGGGGTGGGGAGATACTTCAGCCAGTTCGCCGCAAGCGAGTTTTGCAGCCGCGGATCTGTCGGGCAAATCACGTTCGGGGTATTCCCGTCACAACCCATAAATTGATCGCGCAGGACAGGTGTATTGGTTGGCCCGACTGGCTGGTTGGGATTATAGTTGGGGTTGGGCCGACTGGTCGCGGGATCGTAAACCGGAATCAGGTTTCCGTTTGCATCCCTCCAATCGCTGAAGTCCCCAATACGCTCCTTAATTGACGGAATGCTCAGGATAGGGAACTGGTTTCCTCCGCGAACCTCGTAACGCTCGTAGTTGAAGAAAAAATAAGCCTTGTTGCGCCCCGTCCAGATACCCGGGATCTTGACCGGCCCCCCAATGCTTCCGCCGAACTGGTTTTCCTGATCTCTCGGCCTGTCTAGAGCGGCATACTGTTTAGCGTTCAAGAGGGTATTCCGGAAGAACTCCCGTAAATCGCCGTGAAACTTATCGGTGCCGGACTTGGTGGTCAGATTAATGACTCCGGAATCGCTTGAACCGTACTGCGGGCTGTAATTTGAAATCAACACATTCACTTCGCTGACCGCTTCCGGCGAAAGAGGGTAGTCACCGTGGATGGCGTTCATTCCGCTTTGACCCATAATACCTACTTTTAGAGTGTCCGGCGTGATTGATCCTTGCACCGTGGAGTCTTCAAAGTTGACGGCAGAAGCATCTGCCAAAACTTCAACCGTTTGCTTCTCTTCGCCGACTTTCATTGTCACGTTGACCGTCACCCGGTCATTTACATTAACGATGATTCCTTTCTGCACCCTGGTCTGAAATCCCCTCGCGCCGACCTCCAGATCGTAAACCCCCCGCTGCAGGTTTACAAAACGATAGAGCCCACTCGAGTTGCTGGCAACATTGACTACCTCCTGCGTGACGCTCGATCTAAGGGTGCAGTTAGCGTTTGGCACGACCGCACCAGTGGAGTCCGTCACCGTTCCGCTAATGGACCCATTGATGTCCTGGCCTTCAACCCCGCTAACGCAGAGGATGCATATGGCTACCAAGAGGCATGTTAATTTCGACCGGAAGAGATAGGTTATACTCGACGCTGAGTTCATTTTTCCCCTACAGTTCGACCTTTTTGCTGGATCGCGGCTTCCATTACCTGTCCGCCCCACACCCTATAAACTGCTAGGTTTGGACGCCAAACCAATCAGAGTGGAGCATCGCACTCTCGGTGAAGGCGGTTGCCATTGAGTCGGACCTCACCGTACACTTAAACATGATATCATCCTGTAATTATAGGTGGGGGAACGGTATCAACGTGCAAAGGCACTTGTCAAGAACAATTTTTCTTAACCATCTTTTGGCACCTTAACCTCGAACGGCGTGGTTAACTAATTGCAGCTCAGGCTTCTACCCGCATAGGCTGACATGATTGAAATGCCTTAGCCGTGATCCCAAGCTGGTCGTGGTGACTTCACTGTCGCAGAAAAAGTGTCTTTCCTTGCGCAACGACGACTTTTCGCCGCAGTCCCGATTTGAAACACCAGTGTGCAGGTGCGGTCACGAAATTCCGAAGGGATTCGGTTGCCAAACGATTGCACGCCACCAAGACGCGTCTATTTTGAACGTCAGAACAGGCACTGCTGCGTTAGTGCGAAGGAGTGTGGGCCTGGTCCGCTGGCACGCGCGGGTTGCGCTGGCGGTCATACTCTCAGCGGGCCTGATGGCACATGGCCAGATTCTTCCAGAATCCTCCTCTGCCGAAGACAGAACCCTACAATCATCAATGCGCTCACTCGGTGCCGATGTGCACAGGAAGGTCGAGAAAGAAATCGAGGAGCGGAACTACGCCGGGGCGGA
>WNGJ01015882.1_pt1 | contig 11329 bp, 10 predicted proteins | sample 5400611 | NCBI WGS metagenome assembly WNGJ01 (sample SAMN13153375, study PRJNA577476) | soil metagenome | isolation source: 40 cm soil or saprolite under Garry oak tree replicate 1 | place: USA:California | collected 2016-06-15 | reverse complement strand
GCGTCTCCCTCGGTCCCGAGGAGCAGTCCCTTCTTGTCGGGACCGGTGGCGAGCTTGCCCTCGGGGATCTCGGTGAGCCGTGCGAGGAACGGCTGCTCGACGTCCTCGGGGGTGAGCCGGACGTCGATGCTCCAGTATTCGACCGGCACGAACGCGTCGATCTCGCGCTCGCGCTCGACGATCAGCCGCACGGCCACGGACTGGACGCGGCCGGCGGACAGGCCCGGTTGCACCCGCTTCCACAGGAGCGGTGAGATCTTGTAGCCGACCAGACGGTCGAGGATCCGTCGGGCCTCCTGGGCGTCGAACAGCTCCATGTCGATCGTCCGCGGGTGCGCGAAGGCCTCGAGGATGGCGTCACGGGTGATCTCGGTGAAGGTCACCCGCTTCGCGCCCGCGGGCTCCACGCCCAAGAGGGTCGCCACGTGGAAGGCGATGGCCTCCCCCTCACGGTCGTAGTCGGTCGCGAGGACCAGATCCTCGTTCTGCTTCAAGGCCCTCTTCAGGTCGGCCACGTGCCGCTTCGAGTCCTCGGGGACCTCGTACTGCACGGCGAAACCCTGATCGGGGTCGACCCCGAGCTTCGAGCGAGGCAGGTCACGGGCCGCCTCTGCGGCTGGCATGGCCGTCACGAGACCGCCACAACGCGCTGCTACGCTCGGCGTATTCCCCGTACCCCTTGAGGCCACCCCGGAGGACGCGTGCTCGCCCTGCTCACCGACACGATCATCCGGCTGGTCACCGAGCACGGATACCTGGCCATCTTCGTCCTGATGTTGCTGGATTCGGCGTGCGTGCCGTTCCCGAGCGAGGTGACGCTGCTGTTCGGCGGAGCCCTCACCAGCACCGTGGTCGTCGGTGCGGGGCAGGAGTTGTCGCTGGTTGGGGTCGTGTTCTGGGCGATGGCGGGGACGTTGATCGGATCGTGGCTCGCCTACGGCGTGGGCTACGCGGGCGGGCGGCCCGCGATCGACCGGTTCGGCCGGTACCTGCTGATCCGACCACACGAGATCGACCGGGCCCACGATTGGTTCGAGCGCCACGGTGAGGCCGTGGCCGCGTACGGGCGGCTCATCCCGCTTGTCCGGTCCTTCGTGAGCCTGCCGGCGGGCGTCGCGGCGATGCGGTTCTGGCGATTCACGCTGTACACCCTGGTGGGCTCGGTCGTCTGGTGCGTCGGGCTCGCGTTGCTCGGTCACGCCTTCGGGGACCGGTGGACGGAGATCGAGCACCTGGTCAGCCCGGTCGCGTGGGTCGTGGCCGTCCTCGGAGTGATCGGGGTCGCGCTGTTCGTCTCCCGCCGATGGGATCAGGTCCGCCGCGAGTACGCGGCGCTCGACGCCCGCGAGGATGGGTCGACGAGCAGGTAGCGCCCGTCAGAGGTTGGCGACCATCGTCCAGTTCCCGCCGGACTCCTCGACCTTCTCGAACCCGGCCTTCTGATACATCATCCGCGACCGGTTGTGGACGGCGACCGAAAGCGACAACGCCTGGAACCCTTCCTCGCGGGCTTGCACCATGCACGATCGCAACAGGGCCTCGCCGATCCCCTTCCGCCGATGCAGCGGAACGACCGCGATCGACAGCTCGGGGATCTTGTCGTCCACGAAGCCGTACCCGGGGTCCTCGGCGGTGAACAGCCGGTACCACGCGGCCCCGACCGGCAAGCCCTCCACCTCGGCCACCACGCCGCCGTCTCCCTCTCGGCCCCACCCTTGGTGGTAGCGAACGAGCACGGGGTCGGCAAGGACCTCCTCGATCGGCTCGCGGGGCCAATCGGGGTTCCATCGGGCAGCCTCGTAAAGCATCTTCTTCAGGAACTGCACATCGTCTTTCGTCGCGGGACGGATGTTCATCCGGTTGGGGCCTCCGTGAGAACCTCGGGTGCATGGGAACCCTAGCGCAGCCGAGGTTGGGCCGACGGTTCGGTCGCAGGATCGTGTCCCTGGGACGAGCGCTGCGACGCAAGGCGCTGCGCGACGACGTCGCGACCCAAGCCTCGGCGCTCACCTTCACGGCGTTCCTTTCGATCTTCCCTCTCCTCTTGTTGGCCACATCGTTGGTCGGGTTCCGGCTCGAAGGTCGCGGGATGGCGTCCATCGATGAGCTCGTCTCGACGATCCCAGGGCTGACGCAACTCGTCGCCGGACAGGCGCAGACGATCGTCGACGGCAGGTTCACGGCTGGCATCGTGGGCCTCGCCGGCCTCGTCTGGGCGGCTTCGGCGCTGTCCAACCGGGCGCGCCGCGCGCTCGGCGTCATCTTCGGGCATCGAGAAACGGTGATCGCGAGCCGGTTCGACGCCGTCGTCGACACGTTCGCGCTCGGCGCGCTTCTGATCGTGGGCGCGACCGTCGCCGGCTTGGTCGCGAACGTCGCGCACGATCGCACGGGGGGCTGGCCGGGCTTGGTCGCCGCCGACGTCGGCGTGTTGGCGATGCTCGTCTGCTTCTTCCTCGTCGCCTACCGACTCCTGGCACCCGGACGTCAGACCTTCCGCGACCTCCTTCCGGGCGCGGTCGTGTGCGCGATGGGATGGACCACCCTGCAGGGCCTCGGCGGCTGGTTCGTGGCGCGTCAGGTCGCGCATTGGTCGGCCCTGTACGGGACGATCGCGACCGTGTTCGGCGTACTGCTGTTCCTCCGGATCGCGGCATGGATCTTCCTTGCCGGTGCGGAGCTGTCGGCGATCCTCCTTACTCGGAGCGCTCCTCAGCCGGACTGAAGAGGGACCTTCGCGGCGTCTCGCTCGAGCAGGAACGGGACGCTCGTGAGCAGGACACGATCCTCGTGCAGGAAGAGCCGTTTGATGAACAACGCGCTCTGGTTGTGCAGGGGCAGCTGCCACCAATGGGACACGATGACCTCGGGCACCAGGACGTTGACCACGACGTTGGGGTGCATCGAGAACCGCCGCACCTCGTTCAGCATGGGACGGGTGAGGTCTCGGAAGGGCGCTTCCACGATGTCGAGCGGCACGTCGAGCCCCAGGCTGAACCACGACTCCTCGAGACGGTTCGCCTGTTCGGGATTGACATCGAAGTAGATCGCCCGCGTGATCGTCGCGTCCAGTGTCCGGGCGTAGTTGATCGCACGCACGGTCACGTCGTTGACCGACGATACGAACACGAGGGTCACCGTCTTCTGGGGGACCAAGGGCTTCGAGACGTCGGCGTGCCGGGTCGGATCTTCCACCACCGGCACGTCGGTCACGACGACACCCGGCTCGCCGAGGAGCCCCGCCTTCAAGCGGACCAGCTCGTTCTTGCCCACGAGGTACCGGACCAGACCTTGATCCACGATCTCCGGGACCATGACCGTCACCACGTCGCGTGGGCCGGGCTGAAGCCGTCGAACGTAGGCGCGGACCGCCGAGGTGAGATTGCCGGCGCCGACCGCCTCGAGCTCGACCGTTCCGGGCCCGCAGAACGATCGCCACCGCGCCGCCAGATCCGGCGGGACCGACGCACCGGGCGTCACGGGGTGCACCGACGCGGGCCGGAACGAGCGAACGTACCCGAGCGCCTCCGCGGTGGACGCATCGACGTCGCGCACTAGCAGCACCACGTGGTTCGAATCCAGTTCGCCCGGTCGCTCCGCACCCCGACGCGTCTGGTCCCGCACCCAGGCGTAGTGCTTGTGGATCGAGTAGAAGCCCCGCACCAGCAGCCCGATGATCAGGATCGAGAGCCACGCGCCCTCGGCGAACTTCGAGATCACCACGACGACCAGCACGATCGCGGTCGTGATCGCTCCGATGATGTTGATCACGATCGAGCGACGCCATCCGCGCAACGCGGCATCGCCCTTGCGTCCCTCGGCCAGCCAGTGCTTGACCATACCGGTCTGGGAAAGCGTGAACGAGGTGAACACACCCACGACGTAGAAATGGATCAGCGTGTTCAGGTCGGCACCGAAGGTGTAGATCATCGCGCACGAGAGAAGCCCGAGCACGAGCACCCCGTTGGAGAAGACCAATCGGTCGCCACGGTTGACGAACTGGCTCGGCATGAAGCGGTCACGTGCGAGGATCGAGGCCAGTCGAGGGAAGTCCTGGTACGCCGTGTTCGCCGCGAGGATCAGGATCGCCGCGGTGAAGAACTGGACCACGAAGAACCCCGCCGACGAGTTGCCGAAGATCCCGATCGCGATCTGGGCGACCACCGACCGCTGCTCGCTCGCGACGACGCCGTGCATGTGGGTCGCGAGCCAGGACAGCCCGAGGAACATCGCGACCGACAACGTCCCCATGATGGCGAGCGTCGTGGCGGCGTTCCTCGCTTGGGGCCGCTTGAACGCGGGGACGCCGTTGGAGATCGCCTCGACGCCGGTGAGCGCGGTGGCGCCCTGGGAGAAGGCCTTCAGGATCGCGAACAGACCGACGGCCGCGGCGGTCGTCGCGGCACGCGGGATCAGGTCCGAGCCGACATCGACGGCCGGGCAGCCTCCCAGGCATCGCGCCAGACCGACCGAGACGAGGAGCAGGATCGAGATGACGAACCCGTAGGTAGGGATCGCGAACACCGTTCCCGACTCCCGTGCACCCCGCAGGTTCGCGAACGTCACGAGCAGGACGAATAGGACAGACAGGAGGACCCTGTGCTCGTTCGCCCACTCGAACGCCGACCCGATCGCGAACACGCCCGCAACGACCGAGACCACGACGGTCATCATGTAGTCGAACAGCAGGGCCGCGGCCGCGACCAGCCCGGGCATGGTGCCCAGGTTGTCCTTGCTGACGATGTACGCGCCTCCTCCTCCCGGATACGCGCGGACGGTCTGTCGGTACGAGCTCACGACGATCGCCATCAGCAAGGCGATCGCGATCGCGATCGGCATCACGTACGACTGAGGATGCGACGTGACGACCGCGAGCGCGAACAGGATCTCGCCGGTGGCGTAGGCGACCGAGGACAGGGCGTCGGACGCGAACACCGGGAGCGCCAGGACCTTCGGCAACAGCGTGTGCTCCAGCTGCTGGCTCGTGAACGCTCGGCCCACGAAGAAGCGCTTGATGATCGAGGTCGGGGGGGCGTGGGGCGTCTCTGCCATGGTCGGTGATGCTACGTGGCGATCAGGCCGATTCACCCACCCAGCGGTAGCCGACGCCCGGCTCGGTGACGATCAGGGCAGGCGAGGACGCGTCGTCGCCCAGCTTCTTGCGGAGCGCTCGGATGTAGGTGCGGAGATAGGTCGTCTCCGTCCCGTACCCCTGACCCCAGACCCGGCGGAGGAGCCACTGGTGCGTGAGCAACTTCCCCGGGTTGGAGACGAGCGCCTCTAATAAGGAGTACTCGGTCGGGGTCACGTGCAGCTGCTCGCCGTCCAGGGTGACCAGGCGGCGCGCGAGGTCGATCTCCAACGCGCCGTACCGGAGGGTCGGTTGGGGGGGCTCGTCCGGGCCCGCGCGGCGGAGCGCCGCGCGGGCCCGGGCGAGCAGCTCCTCCATGGCGAACGGCTTGGTCACGTAATCGTCGGCCCCGGCGTCGAGCGCCGCGACCTTGTCCGACTGCGCCTCACGGACCGAAAGGATGATCACCGGGACGTCTGAGAACCCCCGTACCCTGCGGATCACCTCGGTGCCGTCCATATCCGGGAGCCCCAGGTCCAGCAGCACCAGGTCGGGCTGCTGGTCCGCCGACGCGACCACGCCTTCCTCCCCCGTGCCGACGGTCGCGACCTCGTACCCGTGCGCCTCCAGGCTCGTTCGGAGCGCCCGCCGGATCTGGGGTTCGTCATCGACGACCAACACCTTCACAGCACCGTCTCCTCGAGCGGGACGTCGACCACCATCGCGGTCCCGCCTCCCGTCGTCTCCTCGATGCGGATGCGCCCGCCGTGGGCCGTCACGATGGCGCGGGCGATCGCGAGGCCGAGGCCGCTCCCCGAGGACTCCGGGCTCTCGCGGCCGCGGTAGAAGGCTTCGAACACCTTCTCACGCTCCTCGGGCTTGATGCCCGGACCTTGGTCGGAGACGCGGACGCGGACCGCGTCGCGCGTCTCGCCGACGTGGATCCGGATCGTCCCGCCGCTCGGCGAATGCCGCGCGGCGTTCTCCAGCAGGTTCGTCAACACCTGGTCGAGCTGCACGGGGTCCGCCGGGACCTCGGGGAGGTCGGGGGCGAGCTGCAGCTCGACCGCGAAGTCGGCCAGGAGGGGACGCATCCGTGCCACGACCGCTTCCGCGACCTCGTCGACGGCCGTCGGCACCCGCTTCGGGATCAACGCGCCCGCGCGGATCTTCGCCAGATCGAGGATGTTCCCGACCAATCGGTTCAGCCGGTCGGTCTCCTCGAGGATCGTCGTGAGCAGCTCCCGCTGCTGCATCGCGTCGTGGATCGCGCTCGCGTCCAGCAGGCTGGTCACGCCCGCCTTGATCGAGGCGAGCGGGGTTCGCAGATCGTGGGTGACCGAAGAGAACATCGCGGCGCGCAGTTGGTTCGTCTCGGCGTCCAGCTGCGCCAGGCGCGCTCGAGCATCCAGCCGCGCGCGATCCAGCGCGACCGCCGCCTGGCGGGTCGCGGCCTCCAGCAGCAACCGCTCGTCGCGCGTGAACGGGCGTCTGCCCTCCGGGCGTTCCGCGATCAACGTGCCGAGCGGGATGTTCGACACGACGACCGGGATCACCTCGGTCGGCCCTCCCCGTGGCACCCCCGGGCGAACGGCCTTCGCTTCGATCTCCTGGCCGTCGAGCGTCACCGACACCTGACAGGACGCGAGTCCGAGCGGTTCCAGGAGCACCTGGACGAACTCGTCGAGCACCCGGTCGGGGACGTCTCCGGACAGGAGCTTCGCCGACAGGAAGGCGAGGAGCCGCGCCTCCCGCTCGCGCCGGCCCGCGCGGTCGCGCTCGTCGGCCGCGTTGCCGACCACCAGGCCGACCACGACGGCGATCGCCAGGAACACGACCGCGGCGATCAGGTCGCGGAGCTGCTCGAAGCCGAACACGCGCTGGGGCGATTCCACGATCGGAAGGGCGATCGAGGCGAGCAACGCGGCCACGACGCCCGCCCACAGGCCGCCGCTGACCGCGGCGATCGTGACGGAGAGGATGAAGATCGCGACGCCCGCGCCCTGGAGCTGGGAGGTCAGCAGCGCCAGGACGGTCCCGGCGAGCGTGGCGAGGAAGCCGATGCCGATCGCCCGCAGCGTCAATCGAGTGAGACGACCGGGAGGACCCTCGACGACCACGGGCGAACGCTACCGCCCGCGCGATGCCCGTTCACGCCTTGACCGCGTTCACGACATCTTCACGCCGCCCGCAGCTTCCTTCACGCCCCCCTCACGGCCGATGCCGGAGCCTACTCACTGGAAAGAGGTTTTCTGCCGGACGGGCCGCGTGGCCGTCACCCCTAGGCGGTTCGCCGGGCAGGATGGGAACATCCACCGCTTTCCTCCGAGCCCGTCTTCGGGGCCGGCAGCTCCCTCCAGCTGCCGGCCTCAAGACATTTCTGGGGTCGTTCGCGGCGGCGACCGTCTGCGCCCGAAGGGTCACGTCATGTCATCGATAGAGCCCGGCGGTACCCTTCTGCCTCGATGCGCGTCCTGATCATGGGTAACGGGCGGGTCGGCTCCGAGCTCTCGCTCGCCTTGCTCGAGGGTGGCCACGACGTGACCATCATCGACAAGAACCCCGAGGCGTTCTGGCGCTATCCACCCGGTGAAGGCGCTCGTCAGATGGTCGGGCTCGGCTTCGACCGCGAGCTGTTAGAGGAGGCGGGCATCAAGGACGCGGACGCCTTCATCGCCGTTTCCTCCGGAGACAATTCGAACATCGTCTCCGCCCGGGTGGCGCTCGAGCACTTCCATGTACCCAAGGTGATCGCCCGGATCTACGACCCGCGCCGCGCCGAGATCTACGGACGGCTCAACATCCCAACCGTCGCGACCACGACGTGGGGCATCAAGCAGATCCAGCTGATGCTGCTGCACGACCGCGAGGAGATCCGCGAGAGCCTCGGCGGCGGCGACATCCTCCGCGTGCGGGTCCCGGTCCCCGCGCACCTGATCGGCAAGCCCGCCAACACCCTCAACGTCGACGGCAAGATCCTGGTCGCGGGGGTGTCCCGCGGCGGCACGGGCTTCCTCCCGACACCCGACAGCACCCTGCAGGCGGGCGACTACCTCGTCGTGATGATGGTCAAGGACGGTCTGGAGATGCTCGACCAGCAGCTCGAACCCGCGTCGGAGCATCACTGATGCGGGTCGTGGTGACCGGCGGGGGTGCGATCGGTCGGCATCTGTCGGCGGACCTGGTGGAGCGCGGACACGACGTGACGCTGATCGAGCAGCATCGTTCCGTCGTGGACCGGCTCCGCGAGGAGATCCCCGAAGTGAAGGTGATGCTCGGCGACGCGTGTGAGCCACGGGTCCTCGACGACGCCCACCTCTCCGATGCCGACGTCGTCGTCGCGGCGCACATGCTGACCGCGATGGTCGAGGAGGCCGTCACCACGGGGGACCTGGTCCGGCTCCTGCGCTTGGAGGGCGGTCGCGCCTCGATCGTCGAGACCAAGCTCACGACCGCATCGCCGGCGACGGGCAAGGCGCTCTACGAGCTTCGCCTGCCGCCGGATTCCACGGTCGTGGCGGTGCTCCGCGAGGGTCACGTCGTGATCCCCCAGCCGGAAACGGTGCTCGCAGCGGGCGATGAGCTGGTCGCGCTCGCGGCGCCCGAATCGGAGCTGACGCTCCGCGAGGCGATCGTCGGGGACTGACCCGTTTCAGTCGCCGGGTTCGAACCGGTAGCCCATCCCGGGCTCGGTGATGAAGTAGCGGGGATGTGACGGCTCCGGCTCGAGCTTCCGTCGGATCTGCGCCATGTAGACGCGCAGGTAGTTCGTCTCCTCCTCGTACCGCGGGCCCCAGACCTCCTGCAGGAGCTGGCGCTGACTGACCAGCTTCCCGGGATGACGGGCGAGGACCTCGACGAGATGCCACTCGGTGGGCGTGAGTCGAACGGCGGTCTCGTCGGCCGCGAGCACTTTCTTCGCGGCGAGGTCCACGGTGAACGCCGAGGTGCGGACGATGGCTTCCTCGTCGTCGGACGAGACCGCGCGGCGCTCCGAGGCTCGCACGCGCGCGAGCAGCTCCCCCATGCCGAACGGTTTCGTGACGTAGTCGTCGGCCCCGGCGTCCAGCGCGTCGACCTTCTCGGACTCCTGCTCGCGCGCCGACAGCACGATGATCGGGACCGCGGTCCACGTCCGGAGGCCTCGGATCACCTCGACGCCGTCGATCCCGGGCAACCCGAGGTCCACGATCACGACGTCGGGGCGATGCCGCGCCGCCAGATCGAGCGCCGCCTCACCGTCCGGCGCCGTGTCCACGTCGTAGCCGCGGGCGACCAGGTTGGTCTTCAGTCCGCGGAGGATCTGCGGCTCGTCGTCGACGACGAGCACCCTCGTCATGCGGATGCCGCCCGGAAGGCGAGGACCATCGTGAGCCCGCCACCGGGCGTGTCCTCGACCGAGAGCTCGCCGTCCATCGCCTCCACGAAGCCCTTCGCCACGGCGAGCCCGAGCCCGATGCCGTCACGGCTCGTCCCGTCACCGAGGCGCTGGAAGGGGCGGAACATGCGCTCGCGGTCCTGCCGCTTCACGCCGGGCCCGCGGTCGATCACCCGTAGCTCCACGCGCCCGCCCGCCGCGGATCCGTGGATCCGCACCGGACAGTCGGGCGGAGCCAGCCCCGACGCGTTGGCCACGATGTTCGCGATCGCCCGCTCCAGGAGACCGGGATCCACGTCGATCCGCGGCAGGGTCTCCGGCACCTCGACCACCAGCCCGCGGCCGGCGTCGGGAAGGCTCGCGAGCGCCTTCGGCACCACCTCGTCGAAGCCGACGACGTCACGCACCAGCTTCAGCGCACCGACCTGCAGGCGGCTCATGTCCAGCAGGTTCGCGACGAGGCCGGTGAGCCGGTCGGTCTCGTCCTCGATCGTGCTCAGGAACAGCGCCATCTCCTCGGGTGACCACGCGACCTCATCGTCGCGGAGGCTGGAGACCGACGCCTTGATCGACGCGAGCGGAGTTCGGAGATCGTGCGAAACGGCGGCGAGGATGGCGGTGCGGAGGGCGTCCGCCTCGGCGCGCGCCGCGGACGCCGCGGCCTCCTGCGCGAGCGTCCGGCCTCGGACCGCGAGCCCGAGTTGCCCGGCGAACGCGGATAGCAGCTGCAACCGATCGGCGGGAAGGGGGCTCCCCCGGAGCGCGAGCACGGTGTCGTTGCCGAGCTGCACGACCCCGCCGCCGCCTCTCGGATCCACTCGCTCTCGTGGCCGCTTCCGCGATCGCCGTCGTCCCGGCGCCGGAGCACCGATACGGAGTCCACGCCCAACGTCGTCCGGGCGTGCTCGACGAGCTCGGGGAGGGGGTCCCCTTCGGCCGCCACCCGCGCGGTGAGGCGCGCGAGCGCCTCCGCCTCCGCGCCCCGGCGCTGTGCCTCCGCCCGATGCCTCGCCTCTCGGTCGACCAGGATGCTCACGCTCGCCGCGACGACGACGAACACGACGAGGGCCACCACATCCTCGGGGTTGGCGACCTTCCACGTGTGGACCGGGGGCGTGAAGAACCAGTTGATCAGGAGCGCCGAGACCACCGCCGCCGGGATCGCCGGTCGCAGACCGCCGCCGAACGCGATCCCGATCACGACCGTCAGGTACAGGAGCATGATCGTGGAAAGGGCCATCTGCCGGTCGAGCGCGGCGACGGCGGTGGTCAGGCCGACGAGGACGACCGCCCCGGCAAGGGCCGCGATGAGCTGCCGGTCGCTCGACAGACCGGTGGCGACGCGGCCCGTCACGCGGGGACGTTGCGACGTCGGCTCGTGCGAGATGACGTGCACGTCGATCGGACCGGAGCCCCGGATCACGTCGAGGACGACCGAGCCACCGAGGAACCCCCGGAACCGGGAGCGTCGGCCCGCTCCAAGCACGACCTGCGTGATCCCTTGGACGCGAGCCAGGTCGAGGATCGCATCCGGCACGCGCGCCCCCACCACCTCCTCGAAGCGGCCGCCGACCTGCCGCACGAGCTCGCGGACGGCCTCGAGGTGGGGGGCGTCATCCCGGCCTGCGTCCGGGATGACGTGCACCGCGATCAGCTCACCGCCGCGCCGCGCGGCCATCCGCGCGGCGCGGCGGACCACCGGCTCGTCCTCCGGACGACCCTGGACCGCGACGAGGATCCGTTCGCGCGCCGTCGCCGGCTCGGATCCCCGAGCCGGAGACGGCCCCGCTCGCAGCTCCTCGTCGACCCGGTCCGCCATCCACACGAGCGACAGCTCCCGCAGTCGCGCGAGGTTCTCTTCACGGAACGTCCGCGCCAGG